>Ga0073899_10002830_pt1 | contig 15485 bp, 18 predicted proteins | sample KloWWTmetaKNB5Ph_FD_88975 | JGI IMG/M metagenome (GOLD analysis project Ga0073899, IMG submission 88975) | Active sludge microbial communities from Klosterneuburg, Austria, studying microevolution and ecology of nitrifiers - Klosterneuburg... | ecosystem: Engineered > WWTP > Aerobic digester >...
AAGAAGTACACCAACCGCGGCCTGCAGTTCCTGGACCTGATCCAGGAAGGCAACATCGGCCTGATGAAGGCGGTCGACAAGTTCGAATACCGCCGCGGCTACAAGTTCTCGACCTACGCGACCTGGTGGATCCGCCAGGCCATCACGCGCTCCATCGCCGATCAGGCCCGCACCATCCGCATCCCGGTGCACATGATCGAGACGATCAACAAGATGAACCGCATCTCGCGCCAGCACCTGCAGGAGTTCGGCTACGAGCCGGACGCCCCCTCGCTGGCCGAGAAGATGGAGATGCCCGAGGACAAGATCCGCAAGATCATGAAGATCGCCAAGGAGCCGATCTCCATGGAGACGCCGATCGGCGACGACGACGACTCGCACCTGGGCGACTTCATCGAGGACAGCAACAACGTGGCGCCGGTCGAGGCCGCGATGCACGCCGGCCTGCGCGACGTGGTGCGCGACATCCTCGACAGTCTGACTCCACGCGAGGCCAAGGTGCTGCGCATGCGCTTCGGCATCGAGATGAGCACCGACCACACGCTGGAAGAGGTGGGCAAGCAGTTCGACGTGACTCGCGAGCGCATCCGCCAGATCGAAGCCAAGGCCATCCGCAAGCTCAAGCACCCGAGCCGCTCGGACAAGCTGCGCACGTATCTGGACAACCTGTAATCAGGTGGGCCGGATGCGTGGCCCGCGCCAGCGGGCTGCCGCGCAGCGGCAACGCGGCTTGCGGCGCAGCCACAAGCTGCGCACGTATCTGGACAACCTGTGAGGTTGGCCGACAACCGCTGATCTGTCAGTTCAGGGCACCCCCCTGTTCGGATACCCCCAAACAAGGCCCGGCACCCCCGGGCCTTGTCTTTTTGAGGTTTCCGGCCGTGGACTGCGTCACGTTGCTGCACGGTAAAATGGTGGGATGCCGCAGACCGTCACTTGTACCGTCCTTTTTGCCGATCTGCGTGGCAGCACGTCGCTCTACGAAAGCCTGGGCAATGCCGAGGCGGCTTCGGTCGTCACCCACAGCGTGGCGGTGGTGGCCCGCATCGTCGAGAGCCAGGGCGGACGGGTCATCAAGACCCTCGGCGACGGGCTGATGGCCGTCTTTCCCGATCCGATGCCCGCCGTGCGGGCGGCCGAGGAGGTGCACGAGTCGCTGATCCGCATCATGGGTGCGGCTCGCCCCTCGCGCCAGCCGGCGATGCGCATCCAGATTGCCGCAGCACACGGCGAGATGATCGAGGTGGCCGGCGACTGCTTCGGCGATGCGGTGAACGTGGCTGCCCGCCTGCTCGACCACTGCGGCGACAACGAGACCCTGGTGACCGCGCAAACCCGCGCGCCCCTGCCGCCCGAGGTGCGCGAGCGCTTCCGCCGCCTGGAGCGGCTGCACCTGCGCGGCCGCGTCGAGCCGGTGGAGGCCTGGCGGCTGGAATCGCGGCGCCACGCCGACGCCATGTCCACCATGTTCGGCGACAGCGCCCCCGCGGCCGTGCCCGAGGGCATCCGCCTGTCCTGCGAAGGGGTCTCGCGCATCCACACCGTGCGCAACCTGCCGGTGATCCTGGGCCGCAGCCACGAGGCCACCTACTGCCTGGACGACAACCGCGTCTCGCGCCTGCATGCGCGCATCGAGTGGCACGGCGGCACCTTCCAGCTCACCGACATGAGCGCCAACGGCACCTACGTGCGCTTCGGCCGCCAGTCGGAGGTCATCACCCTGCGGCGCGGCTCGTGCACCCTGCACGGCCGAGGCGTGATCTGCCTGGGCGTGAACCCCGGCGTGCTCAACGCCCCCGCCGTGGCCTTCGAAGTGCTGCGCTTCGAGGACACCGACCCGCAACCGCTGCTCTGACGCGCAGCGCCGCCGTGTGGCGCCGGCCACGCGACCGCTGACCCCGGCCGAGCCCCGCCTCTGCCCTCCCCTGACCTTTCACGGACCACGCCATGACGACCCTCGGCACCCCCCTGTCCCCGAACGCGACCCGCGTCATGCTGCTGGGCAGCGGCGAGCTGGGCAAGGAAGTCCTGATCGCGCTGCAGCGCCTGGGTATCGAGACCATCGCCGTCGACCGCTACGACCACGCCCCGGGCCAGCAGGTGGCGCACCACGCCCGCACCATCGCCATGAGCGATGCGGCGGCGCTGGAGGCGCTGATCCGCACCGAGCGCCCGATGCTGGTCGTGCCTGAGATCGAGGCCATCGCCACCCCGGTGCTGCAGGCCCTGGAGGCCGAGGGCGTCGTGCGCGTCATCCCCACCGCCCGCGCCGCGCGCCTGACGATGGACCGAGAGGGCATCCGCCGCCTGGCGGCCGAGACGCTCGGCCTGCCCACCAGCCCCTACAAGTTCTGCGACTCGCTGGCCGAGCTGCAGGCCGCCATCGACGGCGCAGGCCGCACCGAAGGCCGGCCCGGCATCGGCTACCCCTGCATCGTCAAGCCGGTGATGAGCAGCTCCGGCAAGGGCCAGAGCAAGATCGACGGCCCGGATGACGTCGCCCGGGCCTGGGACTACGCGATGGCCGGCGGGCGCGTCAGTCACGGCCGCGTGATCGTCGAGGGCTTCATCGACTTCGACTACGAGATCACCCAGCTCACCGTGCGGGCCCTCGGTGCCGACGGCCAGGTGGAGACGAACTTCTGCGACCCCATCGGCCACGTGCAGGTCAGCGGCGACTACGTCGAGAGCTGGCAGCCGCACCCGATGACGGCCGCCGCCCTGGCCGAATCGCGCCGCATCGCCAAGGCCGTGACCGACGACCTGGGCGTGACCCTGGACGGCCGCCCCGGCGGCCTGGGCCTGTTCGGTGTGGAACTCTTCGTCAAGGGCGACCAGGTCTGGTTCAGCGAGGTCAGCCCGCGCCCGCACGACACCGGCATGGTGACGATGACCACGCAGTGGCAGAACGAGTTCGAGCTGCACGCCCGCGCCATCCTCGGCCTGCCGGTGGACGCCACGCTGAAGAGCCCGGGCGCCAGCGCGGTGATCTATGGTGGCGTCGACGCCGAGGGCCTGGTCTTCGACGGCGTGGACGAGGCGCTGCGCCTGCCCGGCACCGAGATCCGCCTGTTCGGCAAGCCCGAAAGCTTCGTCAAGCGCCGCATGGGCGTGGCGCTGGCGCGCGCGGCCGATGTCGAGGCCGCCCGCAGCACCGCCAAGCAGGCCGCCGCGCTGGTCAAGCCGCGCCGCGCCTGAGCAGCGGCAGTGCGGTCACGCGGTCACAGCACCGGGCCGCGCAGCTGCTCGTGCACCTCGAAGGTGGCGAGCGCCAGGAAGGCCGTCAGCACCACATAGATCAGCCCGTAGCGCCATCGCACCGAGGCGCCCACGGCGTAGTAGGTCTGCGCCTCGGCGCTGTCACGCCGGTAGGTGAGCGCCTTCCACACCTGCGGCGCGGCGAGCACCGCGATGATCAGCAGCATCGGGCTGGGCCGGTACCAGAACAGCGCGCCCAGCACCGGCACGCCCAGCAGCCACACCCGTGGCGTCAACACCGCGGTGATGCGCCCGCCGTCGAAGGGCGACAGCGGGATCAGGTTGAACAGGTTCAGGAAGAAACCCGAGTAGGCCACCGCCAGCAGCCAGGGCAGTTGCCAACTCTGCGCCATCAGCCAGACCACCATCGCGCCCACGGTGCCCAGCAGCGGCCCGCCCAGGCCGACATAGGCCTCGGTCTCGGCGTCGTGCGGCAGGTCCTTCATCGCGATCCACGCGCCCAGGAAGGGGATGAAGGTCGGCGCCCCCACGTCCAGCCCGCGCCGCCGTGCCGCCACGTAGTGCCCCGCCTCATGCACGAACAGCAGCGCGACGAAGCCGACGGCGTACTTCCAGCCGAACACGAAGGCATACACCACCACCGACAGCAGCATCGTGCCACCCGTGGTCAGCAGCTTGCCCAGCTTGGCGCCCGACAAGAGCAGCAGCAACAGTTTCAGCACCCGGACCTCCCACAGGCGGCCTGACGGCCAGACCACCGGACAGGCGATTCTGGCACCGCGGCACAATCACGCCCCATGCCGAGCCAAGCCACCGCCTTCCCCCATCCCGAGCCCCTGCACCACCCCTCGCCCGCCGAAGCGGCGGCCCTGCTGCGCGCGCAGGGCTTCGTCCGGCTCGATGCCGCCAGCCTTGCTGGCCTGACCGGGCAGGCCAGCGCGGCGCTCACGGCCCTGGCCCAGGCCTGGCAGGCGCTGCCCAGTGACGAGCACCTCAAGGACGGTGGCCGCTACCGCCGCCGCCGCCACGGCAGCTACGTGCAGGACATCGCTGCACACGCGCTGGCGCCGGTGCCGCACCGGCCGCACTGGCAGCCCACCACCTACAACGCCCTGCACGGCGGCATGCTGCGCTACTTCGAGCCGCTCGGCCCCGGGCTCGCCGACGCGCCCGCCCTCGCCGGCCTGACCGCGGCGCTGGGCGAGGTCTTCGCCCACGCGGCCCACCCGACCGGCAGCGAGCCCGATTTCGACGGCCGCTGGTTCATCGAGGTCCATCCCTTCCGCATCGACACCACCGGCGGCGTCGGCCGGCCCACGCCCGAAGGCGCGCACCGCGACGGCGTCAACTTCGTCGCCGTGCTGCTGGTGGAGCGCCACGGCGTGCGCGGTGGCGAGAGTCGCGTCTTCGCCGCCGACGGCCCGCACGGCGTGCGCTTCACCCTCGACGAGCCCTGGAGCGCCCTGCTGATCGACGACGCTCGCGTGATCCACGAGACCACGCCGATCCAGCCCGAGCTCGACGGCGCCCCCGGCTGGCGCGACACCCTGGTGATCACCTACCGGGCCGGCGGGTTCCAGGATCCACCGGCCAGGAACCCGTGACCTGGAGGCGCGGACGCGGCGACCGGCCCCTCCTCACCGGTCCTCAACCGTCCTCGCTCACCCCGCCCGCGCCCGCAGCTCCTGCAGCGCCCCGGCGATGAGCCGCACGCCGAACGCACCGACCAGCAGCGCCGACACCCGCGTCAACATGCGGTGGTGGGCGAGGTAGGCGCGCTGCACCGACGGCTGGGACAGCGCCAGTGCCAGCGAGAGGTGCCACAGCCAGGAGTTGGCATAGACCAGCGCGACGGCGGCCAGCACCAGCGCCGTCGGCGGCTCGGCCGGCAGCGCGGTGGCGAAGACGCTGCCGTAGAACAGCACGATCTTGGGGTTGAGCGCGCTGGTGACAAACCCCGCACGCAGCGCCGCCGCCGGGCCCATCGCCGAGCGATCCGGCGCATCGGCCACCTTGCCGGCGCGCAGCAGCCCCCAGGCCAGGTAGAGCAGGTACAGCCCGCCACCCACCTGCGCCGCCTGCCGCAGCGGCGGGTGCGCCGTGAACACCACGCCCACCCCGGCCACCGCCAGCGTGGCCCACATCAGCGTGCCCGAGGTCATGCCGACGACGGCCGCCAGCGCCGCCCGGCGCGAGCCCCCGGCGGCAAGCTGCCCGATCAGCACGAAGTTGAAGCCCGGCACGAGCAGCACGGCCCAGTGCAGGACGGCGATGGTGGCGAGGGCGTTGAGCATCGTTGTACGGCAGGGGTGGGGTGTGGTGGATCGGCCAGTCCGGCGCCGGGCGACAGGCCCGGCCGGCTGGCGCGATCATGGCAGGCGTTGCCGGCGCCGCCCAGGGCCGCGTCGTTCCGGCGGCGGTGCGCTGCTGCCCGTTCGGCCGCTGCGGCCTGTGCACCGGGCGCAGGCCGCCAGGTCGTGCCCCTTCAGGCCGCAGAACTCCTCGGGCGTCACCCGCCAGTTCATCGCGTGGTGGGCGGCGTCCACCAGCGGATGGCCCGGCGTGGACAGCTCCCAGCCCAGCACCGCCAGCACGCGCGGCTCGCTGGGGCGGAGGATCAGGTTGTCGATGCGGAAGTCGCCAGGCACCAGCGAGGTCTGCTCATCGTCGGGACGATTCGCCCGCAGCGAGTCGATCAGCCGCTCCATCGGCTCGTGGCGCTCGATACCTGCGCGGCTTCACTGGCCCGGTACTGCTTCGTCCAGCGATCGACGATGGAGTCGACGGCCGCCGTCATGCGTGGCCCCCGCTCGCGCCATGCGGCTTCACGCCACGCAGGATGTGCTTGGCCAGGCTCCAGCGGTGCACCTCGCTCGGGCCGTCGTAGATGCGGAAGGCCCGCATGTCGGCAAAGATGCGCGCCACCGCCGTCTCCGACGTGGTGCCCTGGCCGCCGAGGATCTGCACGCAGCGGTCGGCCACGCGCCAGACCGCCTCGGAGACGATCACCTTGGCACGGCTGGATTCGTGCAGCGCCAGGTGGCCGGCGTCCAGCACGCTGGCGCAGTGCAGGATGGTCAGGCGCGAGACGTGCAGGTCCATCTCGTTGTCGGCCAGCATGAAGCCCACGCCCTCGTGCCGGCCGATGGCCTGGCCGAAGGCCTGGCGCTGGCGGGCATAGTCGGTGGCAATGTCGTGCGCACGCCGCGCTGCGCCCAGCCAGCGCATGCAGTGCGTCAGCCGCGCGGGCGACAGGCGCACCTGCGCGTAACGGAAGCCCTGGCCCAGCTCGCCCAGGATGGCCGAGGCCGGCACGCGCAGGCCGTCGAAGCGCACCACGCCGTGCCCGCCCGGGAAGCAGCGGTCCAGCGTGTCCATGTTGCGCTCCAGCACGATGCCGGGCTCGGCCATGTCGGACAGGAACATCGTCGCGCCCACGCCCGGCACCATCGCCATGATGATCGCCAGCCGCGCGCCGTCCGCGCCGGTGATGAACCACTTGCGGCCGCTGATGAGGTACTCGTCCCCCTCCGCACCCGTCGGCGTGGCGGTGGTCTGCAGCATCCCTGGGTCAGAGCCCGCACCGGGTGCCGGCTCGGTCATGCAGAAGCAGGAGCGGATCTCACCCGCGGCCAGCGGGCGCAGCCACTGCTCCTTCTGCGCCGGGGTGGCCACCTCTTCGAGCAGGTGCATGTTGCCCTCGTCGGGCGCGAAGACGTTCAGCGCCACAGGGCCGAGCAGCGAGTAGCCGGCCTCCTCGAAGGCGATGGCCCGGCCGACGTGGCTCAGGCCCAGGCCGCCGTAGGCGGGCGCCACGTGCGGCGAGAGCACACCGGCGCGGCGGGCGCGGCCGATCAGCTCCTCGCGCAGCGCCTCGCCGGGGCCGTGGGCGCCGCTGCGCGCATCGCCTTCGAGCGGGATGACCTCGTCGGCGACGAAGCGGCGGATGCGCGCCTGCAGTTCGGTCAGCTCGGGGGAAAGGGTGAAGTCCATCGGTAGGTGCTCTCTTTCTTCAGTGCGTGCGCGACGCGTTGCGCCACGCCTTCTCGGCGTCGTCCCAGGCCTGCAGGCCAGGCACCCAGGCCAGCCCGGACTTTGCATCGCAGGAGACCGCTTCGGGTGTCACCAACACATCAAGCAGAGCAGTTCGGCCTTGGTCGCAAGGCGCCCAGCGCCTGGCAGATGACGCCAGCCAGGCCCTCGGCGCGCTCGACGTGCAGGCCGAAGGCCCGCGCCATCGCCGCGTGGTCGGCAAACTGCAGCCGCGGCCGCCCTGCCGTGGTAGACCAGCATGAAACCGTCGCACTGGCCGAGATGGACGTGTTCTGCCCAGGCGATGGCCGAAGGACGACAGCGCCGCCGGTCAGGGCGCGAGCGGGCGCTGGCGGGCCGCCACGCCCGCGACGAAGTGGCCGAAGCGCTCCAGCAACGGCGCGGCCTCGAAGTCCGGACCCTCCAGCATCGCCAGCGCCTGCACGGTGGCCTCCAGCGTCGAGACCTGGTCGGCCCGCCGGGCTGCGCGGATCGCGCGGTAGCGGGTCGGTGCCGGCGCATCCAGCGACAGGCGCGGCAACGCGGCCAGCAGCGGGTGCTCAAGCAGCATGCGCAGGCTCTTGCGCCAGGTCGCGTCGATCACCACCAGGCGCAATGTCGCCCCCGCACCCGCCGCCGGAGCGGCAGGAGCCGGGGCGGCCGGTACGTCCGGATAGAGCAGCCGCGTGTCCCGCCCGGGGCGGTTCAGCAGGTCCTGCAGCGCCTCGGGCGTGAAGCGCTCGCCGATGACCACCTCGCAGTTGGACAGCGACAGCCGCAGCAGCGCCACGCTGTTCTTCGCCTGGCGCTGCTCCTGCGGGTGCTGCAACACCAGCACCTCCGTGCGGTGCGCGGTGGGCCGCACCAGCGCGCACAGGCAGGTTGCCTGCGGACGCAGGCAGTGCGCGCAGATCGCGCGGCGGGGGGAGGAGGACGGGTGTGAGGACAAAGGCGTGTTCACATGGGCGATGGTCGCACGGCAGCCACGCCCTCCACCCTTCCGCATGCCCGGTCGAGGAGACCGTGCCAACTCGCTTGCGTTCTGTATTCGGAGTTCTGTGTTCCGTCCTCGATCGAGCGGGCAACAGCCGATGGGCCGAGGTGCGCATCCTGGAGTCGGCGGGCAGGAATGTTCCCGTGTCGTGGCCGCCTGCGACGCCCCGAGAACCCGCCCATGAAGCAACTGTCCGCCCAGCCCAACCTCGTCGGCCAGGTCCGCGAGGCGATCCTGCAGGAGATCGCCTCAGGCACGCTGGCCTCGATCGAGCGGGTGGTGCAGGAGCGCATCGCCAAGTCGCTGGGCGTGTCGCACCAGCCCGTGCTGCAGGCGCTGGCGCTGCTGCTCAGCCAGGGGGTGCTGCGTGACGACAAGCCCCGCGACATCTGCGCCGAGCACGAGCAGATGCTCAACGCCGTGGCCCCGTGGCCCGTGGTGACGCGGCCCTGGCCGAGGCCGCCAGCCCACGCTGACGGGTGCAGGTCCACCCGCCGGCCGGCCTTGACGAGCTGGCACGCTCCGCGCCGCGCGCATTGGGCACCAGCGCGGTCTAGACGGTGCCGGGGCGGCGCTCGATCTCGCGCAGCACGATCTCCGCGTCGCGCAGCTGCGGGATCGCCTTGGGGCTGACGAAGGAAGTCACCTCGATCTTGGCCAAGCCGGTGGCCGAGAGGCGGTTGACCAGGTCAATCTGGTCCTCGGTGGGCACGAAGCGCTCTTCCACCTGCAGGCCGTCGCGGGTGCCCGCTTCCTGCAGGTGGATGCGGCGACCGGCGCCGCTCCACACGGTGGTGCCCGATGAAGTCGCCGCGTTCATGCGACCACCTGGCGGCCGCGCAGCGCGGCGATGTCCTCCGTGCTGAAGCCGATGCCGGCCAGCACCGCGTCGGTGTCGCCGCCCAGCTCGGCGCCGAGGAGCGCACCGCGCCGGGCGTGTCCAGCAGCTTGGGCGCGATGCCCGGCAGCGTGGAGCCGGCCGGCTCACGCACCGCGCCACAGGCGCTGTACTCGGGGCAGCAGGCTCTCCATCCTGGGAGCCTCAGTTTCTGGAGCGATGCGCATTCAGCCCGGCATCGTCAGTCCAACCGCACGGTGCAGTGGCCAAAAAAAGGCACCCCACAGGGTGCCGTTTCGCATTCATACCCACGGGCAACCCCGCGGTGATCAGCCTCAATGCAACGCCACGCCCGTCGCCGCCTGGATCTCGTCGCGCGTCACGCCCGGGGCGAGTTCGACCAGTTCCAGGCCGTGGTGCGTCACGTCCAGCACGCCCAGGTCGGTGATGATGCGGCTGACCACGCCCACGCCGGTGAGCGGCAGGCTGCAGTGCGACAGGATCTTCAGGTCCTTGCTGCCGTCCTTCTTGGTGGCCACGTGCTCCATCAGCACCACGACGCGGCCGACGCCGGCGACCAGGTCCATGGCGCCGCCCATGCCCTTGACCATCTTGCCCGGGATCATCCAGTTGGCCAGGTCGCCCTTTTCGGAGACCTGCATCGCGCCCAGGATGGCCAGGTTGATCTTGCCGCCGCGGATCATGCCGAAGCTGTCAGCGCTGCTGAAGAAGGCCGAGCCGGGCAGCGTGGTGACGGTCTGCTTGCCGGCGTTGATGAGGTCGGCGTCCACCTTGTCCTCGGTCGGGAAGGGGCCGATGCCAAGCAGGCCGTTCTCGCTCTGCAGCCAGACTTCCATGCCGGCGGGCACGTGGTTGGCCACCAGGGTGGGCAGTCCGATGCCCAGGTTCACGTAGAAGCCGTCGCGCAGTTCCTGTGCAGCGCGGGCGGCCATTTCATCGCGGGTCCATGCCATGTCTTGATCTCCAGATTCAGTTCGGGGCGGTCAGGCCTTGCGCAGTCCGCGTGGTCACGCGGACTTCCGGACGGTGCGTTGCTCGATGCGCTTTTCCGGCGTCGTGTTCAGCACGATGCGGTGCACGAAGATGCCGGGCAGGTGGATCTGGTCGGGGTCCAGCTCGCCGGTCTCGACGATCTTCTCGACCTCGACCACGGTGATCTGGCCGGCCTGCGCCACGTTCGGGTTGAAGTTGCGCGCGGTCTTGTTGAAGACCAGGTTGCCGCTCTTGTCGGCGATGTGCGCCTTGACCAGCGAGACTTCAGGCAGCAGCGCGCGCTCCATGACGTACTTGTCGCCGTCGAACTCGCGCACTTCCTTGCCCTCTGCGACGATGGTGCCCACGCCGGTGCGGGTGAAGAAGGCGGGAATCCCGGCGCCGCCGGCGCGCAGGCGCTCGGCCAGCGTGCCCTGGGGGGTGAATTCCAGCTCCAGCTCGCCGCTGAGGTACTGGCGCTCGAACTCCTTGTTCTCGCCGACGTAGCTGGAGATCATCTTCTTGATCTGGCGGGTGGCGAGCAGCTTGCCCAGGCCGAAGCCGTCGACGCCGGCGTTGTTGGACACCACGGTCAGGTTCTTGGCACCGCTTGCCTGCAGCGCGTCGATCAGCGCCTCGGGGATGCCGCACAGGCCGAAGCCGCCAACCGCCAGCAGCTGGCCGTCGCGGACGATGCCGTTGAGCGCCGCCGCGGCGCTCGGGTAGATCTTGTTCATGCGTGAAGCCTCCGCAATGGGAAGTAAGACGAAGAGAACCGGGATTCAGGAACGGCGCGAAGCGTACTACGTAATGCGTTAAGTAGTCGCTACGTAAAATTGATTAAGGCCGAGCCCGGATGATCAACCCTTCAGGCGGTCCATGCGGAATTGCCCGCGGCGGCGGCCCCTTTCACCCCACCGATGGTGATGATCCATGCCCGATCTCGACTACCGCACCGCCTTTGAACTGGCCCCCATCGGCCTGGTGCTGTCGCGCCACCGGCTGATGGTGGACTGCAACCAGCAGCTGCTGGAGATGTTCGGCATGGAGCGCGAGCAGCTGATCGAGCAGAGCTTCGAGGTGCTCTACCCCAGCACGGCGGAGTTCGAGCGCACCGGCGAACGCATCACCGCCAGCCTGGACGCCACCGGACGTTATGCCGACGAGCGCATCATGAAGCGCCTGGATGCCCGCGGCCAGGAGGAGCTGTTCTGGTGCCACGTCTCCGGCCGCGCGCTGGACCCGGCCGACCCGCACGCCGCGGGCATCTGGGCTTTCGAGGACCTGTCCGCCCTGCGCCAGCTCAAGGCCGACCTGACGCCGCGCGAGCGCGAGATTGCCGCGCTGCTGATCGAGGGGCTGACCAGCAAGCTCATCGGCAAGCGCCTGGGCATCAGCCCGCGCACGGTGGACGTCTACCGTGCCCGGCTGATGCGCAAGTACGAGGCGGCGACCACGCCGGAGCTGGTGCACAAGCTGTTGAGTGCCTGAGGCACACGCCGCCGAGTCTCAGGATGGGGGAACAGATCGTGCGGCCTGCGCAGCTTCGCCCAGCACCTTGGCGGCCCACTGGTTCAGGCTGGTCCCGGCCAGCTCGGCTGCGGTGAGTGCCGCGCTGTGCACTTCCGGCGACACGCGCAGCATGAGCTTGCCGCTGGCGGGTTGCTGCGCGGCCTTGCCGAGCCTGGCGCAGGTTTCGAGGTAGTCGTCCACCGCTTCCTCGAAGGCACTGCGCAGGTCGGCCACGTTGTCGGCGTGAAAGCTCACCACATCGGAAATGCCCGCCAAGCGGCCGACAAGGATGTTGTCACGGTCGTCGAACTCAATGCGGGCCGTCTGGCCCTTGTAGGTCATGGTGCTGCTCATGGCGTCACTCCGATGAGGACCAGAAAGGCCCGGGCGTCTTCGACCTGGTAGGGCTTTGCCTCTTTGGCCGGGTGCGGCCGATGGAAGCTGGCGACATGCGTGCCGTGGGCAAACCGCACCCGCGAACCTCGCCCTTCGATCACCACAGAGCCTGCGGCCAGCAACAGCGCCTCGATCCGCGCCCACTCCAGCGTGCTGGACGTGGGTTTGGCGAACACGGCTTCCAGCGTCTTTCGATGCTTGCTGTTCATGATTGCACTTTATCCATCCCACATCGGACGTGCAAGCGCCGCGTGATGGCAGCGCAGCGGTGTGCAGGAGGCTTGTGGGGCAGGCAGCTGCCGCTCAGCCGCGCCCACACAGCACTGACATGCCTCAGCACGGGAGCTGATCCCCAATTCCAGTGACACAGTGTCACGCCGCGCCTGGCCTGACGGCTAGCTCAGACACCCGCAACGCGGCCAAGCCCCTGCAACCTCATGGAACGCCCCTTGCATTTCTCCCGGAAAACCACCGGCCCCGGAGACAGGCTGTTCCATGGAATTCGATCCTTCGACGACAACGACAACGCAGGACAGCGCCTGGGCGGGTGCGGGCCAGGCGCAGCGCACCGTGTGGGTGGAGGCGCCCGCGCGGCTGCACCTGGGCTTCCTGGACCCTGCAGGCTCGCTGGGGCGGCCCTTCGGCAGCCTGGGGCTGACGGTGTCGGCTCCGGTGACCCGCCTGGGAATCACCGCGGCCAGCGGCGCGGTCAACCAGGTCAGCGCCGGTGCGCCGCAGGTGCCGGCCGAGGACCTGCAGCGCGCCGAGCGGCATCTGGCCGAGCTGCAGCGCCGCAGCGGCCGGCCGCAGCCGCTGGCGCTGCAGCTGGACTGCACGCTGGCGCCGCATGCGGGGTTGGGCTCGGGCACTCAACTGGCGCTGGCGGTGGGCCGGGCGTTTGCCTGCTGGCACGGCCTGGAGGTGCCCACCGCGACGCTGGCGGCCTGGCTGGGCCGGGGCCTGCGCTCCGGCGTGGGCATTGCCGGCTTCGACCAGGGTGGGTTGTTGCTGGACGGTGGGCCGCTGCCGGCCGACCCGCTGCACCCGCAGGACACCCGGCCGGCGCCGCTGCTGGCGCGGCTGCCGCTGCCGCCTGCCTGGCGGGTACTGCTGGTGGGCGACCCGCTGTGCCGCGGCCTGTCCGGCAGCGCCGAGCGCAGCGCGTTGGCGGCGCTGGCTCCGCTGCCTCAAAGCGCCGCCGCGGCCATCTGCCATGAGACCTTGATGCGTGTGCTGCCCGGCGCGGCCGGCGCCGGTTTTGCCGCCACCGCCGAGGGGCTGACGCGCATCCAGACGATCCTGGGCGAGCACTTCGGCCCGGCGCAGGGCGGCGATGTGTTCGTCAGCCCGGCGGTGGGCCGCCTGCTGCGCTGGATCGGCGAGCAAGCCCGCCGGCCTGCGGCCGGGCTGGCGACCAGCGATCTGGGCGCCGGCATCGGCCAGAGCAGCTGGGGCCCCAGCGGTTTTGCGCTGCTGCCCTCGGCGCAGCGGGCACAGCAGCTGCTGGACGCCGCGCGCGCGGCCGGTGTGGTGGACCCGGCGCTGACGCTGCGCATCGCCGAGCCGCTGAACCGCGGCGCCCGGGTGATCGAGCACCCGCCCCGCAGGGCAGACGCCGCCGCGGCGCAGGAGTCCAGCGCCCGCCACGGCAGCGACGAGGCGAAGGTGGACCACTGGCCCCCACCACAGCGCAGCCACGCGCCGGCCCGCAGCCCGCAGCTCGGGCGTTGACCTTCGCTGCGCGGCGGGCGGCGGCTCGCCGCGCACTCGAAGCCCCGCCCTGCACGCCGGCCCCGATCACTTCCCGCCTTGAACCCGACTCCTGGACCCTTCCAGCGCCCGACCATGGAACGCCCCTACATCCTGCACCTCTTCACCCCCGGCTCGCAGATGAGCCCCTTCGACGTCAACATGGCCGCCGATGCCGGCTACCAGGTGATCGCGCCCTACACCGGCATCACCGTGGAAGGTGTGGCTGCGCTGACGCAGGACGCCATCTTCTCGCGCAGCCCCAAGGGCCTGGCGCGCACGGCCATCTTCATCGGCGGGCGCGACGCGCTGCTGGCGGCGGACATGCTGGAGCGCGCCCAAAAGGCCATGGTGCCGCCCTTCCAGGTGGCGCTGATGGCCGACCCCAGCGGCGCCTACACGACAGCTGCGGCGATGGTGGCCAGCGTGGAGGCCGCCCTGCGTGACCACCATGGCAGCACGCTGGCCGGCCAGCGCGTGGTGGTGCTGGGCGGCACCGGCCCGGTGGGCCGCATCGCCTGCGTGCTGGCGGCCCTGGCAGGGGCCAGCGTGGCACTGTCCAGCCGCACCGGCATCGATGCGGCAGAGGCAGCAGCCCGCGCCACCGGGGAGCGCTTCGGCGTCACGCTGGAGGGCGTCTCCGGCGGCGACAGCGCCGCGGTGCGCAGCTCGCTGGCCAGCGCGGACGTGCTGCTGTCCTGCGCCGCTGCCGGGGTGCAGGCGGTGAGTGCGGCGGACCTGCAGCAGGCCACGCGGCTGAAGGTCGCGGCGGACGTGAATGCCGTACCACCTGCCGGGATCGCCGGGGTCGGCGTGATGGACAACGCCCAGCCCATTGAAGGACTGCAGAACTCACAGGGCTTCGTTGCCAGAGGCATCGGCGCGCTGGCGATCGGCAACGTCAAGTACCAGACCCAGCAGCAGCTGCTGCGGCGCATGCACGAGGCCGGCAGCCCGCAGCTGCTGAGCTACCGCGAGGCCTTCGAGCTGGCGCGGGAGCTGCTGGCGCCCAAGCCGGCGGCGTGAACGCCGGGCCCCGGCCGCCGTCGACCTGTTGGACGCCATGACGCCGCGCTGCATCGTGCTGATCGGCCTGTCGGTGCGGGCCGCGGCCGAGGCCGCCCGGCGTGACGGCTGGCGGGTGATCGGGCTGGATGCCTTTGGCGATGCCGACACCCGCGCGGCCTGTCACCACTGGGAGCCGCTGGCGCTGCAGCCGGACGGATCCCCCTGCGCGTGGCAGCTGGACCTGGCCGGGCTGGATCAGGCGCTGCGCCGGATCGGCCCGCCGCGCGGAGCCTGGCTGATGCCCGGCAGTGGATTGCCGCGCGAAGGCGCCACGCTGGGGCCCTGGCTGGCGCTCTGGCAGGCCGGGCTGGGGCTGCGCTGGGCCGGCAGTGACCCGTCCGAGGTGGCCGCGTTGCGCGACCCGCGGCGCTTCTTCCCAGTGCTGGACCTGCTGGGCGTGGCTCACCCGGGCGTGAGCCTGTCGCCCCCGCCGGTGGCAGCGGCCGGCGAGTGGCTGGTCAAGGACTTCGCAACCTCCGGCGGTGCAAGCGTCCAGCCTGCGTTGCTCCGTGGACCCACTCAGACTGAAGGCCCCGTGACTCGCTACTGGCAGCGCCAACAGCCGGGCCTGCCGCTGTCGCTGACGGTGCTGGCCGATGGCCAACGGGCTGCGCTGCTGGGACTGAATCGGCAGCGCCTGGCACCCACGCCCACCCACCCCTGGCGCTTCGGCGGCGTGGCCGG
>Ga0073899_10002832_pt1 | contig 15476 bp, 13 predicted proteins | sample KloWWTmetaKNB5Ph_FD_88975 | JGI IMG/M metagenome (GOLD analysis project Ga0073899, IMG submission 88975) | Active sludge microbial communities from Klosterneuburg, Austria, studying microevolution and ecology of nitrifiers - Klosterneuburg... | ecosystem: Engineered > WWTP > Aerobic digester >...
GCCGGTCCTGGACGGGGACTTCGAAACCGCCCACGCCAATGGACAAAAGCCGGCTTCCGCTGCAGCGGAAGCCGGCTTTTGTCCATTGGCGTGGGCGGTTTCGAAGTCCCCGTCCAGGACCGGCCGGGCGGACACGGTAGAGTGTGGTCATGGTTTCCCGTGCTGCCGACGTTCTGCGACGCATGTTGACCCCGCCCTGGGCCGGGAGGGGTTCGCGCCCGGGCGGCGCCGCCGTGACCGATGCCGAAAGGCCGGCGCAGGCGGTGGCCACCTCCCCGCGTCGATCGGTGCCCAATGGTCAGCACGGCAAGGACGCCAGCTCGTATGCCGAGCTGGCCAGCCGGCTGGACTACCTCGACGAAGCCGACCTGCGGCGTGTGCGTGAGGCCTACCGATTCGCGGATGAGGCCCACCTCGGTCAATTCCGTGCCAGCGGAGAGCCCTACATCACCCATCCGATCGCCGTGGCCGGCCTGTGTGCCGACTGGCGGCTGGACGCGCAGGCGATCATGGCCGCGCTGATGCACGACGCGATGGAGGACTGCGGCATCACCAAGACAGAGCTGGTGGAGCGCTTCGGCCCCGCCGCGGCCGAGCTGGTGGATGGCCTGACCAAGCTGGACAAGCTGCAGTTTTCCACCCGCGAGGAGTCGCAGGCGGAGAGTTTCCGCAAGATGCTGCTGGCGATGGCGCGGGATGTGCGAGTCATCCTGATCAAGCTCGCCGACCGCCTGCACAACATGCGCACGATGGCGGCGATGGCGCCCAACAAACGTGCCCGCATCGCCCGCGAAACGCTGGACATCTACGCCCCCATCGCCCACCGGCTGGGTCTGAACCAGACCTACCGCGAGCTGCAGGAGCTGTCCTTCAGTTTCCTGCAGCCCTGGCGCCATGCGGCCCTGGCCAAGGCGGTGCAGCGTGCCCGGGGCCACCGGCGAGACCTGGTGGAGCGCATCCGCCGCGAGGTGGAGGCGGCCTTCGAGGAGGCGGAACTGCCGGCGCTGGCCTACGGGCGGGAAAAGACCATCCACTCCATCTACGCCAAGATGCGCGAGAAGCACCTGAGCTTTGCGCAGGTGAGCGACATCTTCGGCTCCCGGGTGGTGGTGCCCACACTGCCCGACTGTTACCTGGCCCTGGGGGTGCTGCATCAGCTCTACAAGCCGGTGCCCGGCCGCTTCAAGGACTACATCGCCATCCCGAAGGCCAATGGTTACCAGTCGCTGCACACCACGGTGGTGAGCCCACTGGGCACCGCGGTGGAATTCCAGATCCGCACCGACGGCATGCATGCGGTGGCCGAGGCAGGCATCGCGGCCCACTGGATGTACAAGGCCCGCGCGGAGGCCGAGTCCCCGGACGCGCAGCGCCAGGGCAACCTCTGGCTGCAGTCGCTGATCGACATCCAGAGCGAGACGCGCGACTCCGCCGAGTTCCTGGAGCACGTCAAGATCGACCTCTTCCCCGAGTCGGTCTACGTCTTCACCCCCAAGAGCAAGATCCTGGCGCTGCCGCGCGGTGCCACGCCGGTGGACTTCGCCTACGCGATCCACTCCGGGGTGGGTGACCACTGTGTGGCCGCCCGCGTCAATGGCGAGCCGGTGGCGCTGCGCACCGAGCTGCGCAGCGGCGATGTGGTGGAGGTGGTCACCGCGCCATCGGCCCGACCCAACCCGGCCTGGCTGAATTTCGTGCGCACCGGCCGGGCCCGCTCGAAGATCCGCCATTACCTCAAGAACATGGAGGCCGAGGAGTCCTACGAACTCGGCCAGAAGCTGCTGGCGCAGGCGCTTCGGGCCGAGGGGCTGCAGATGCCGTCGCTGGAAGACGCGGCCGAAAGCGACAGTTCGCTGTGGCAGCCGCTGGTGCGTTGGAGCGGCAACCGCAATCGGCGCGAGCTGTTCATCGAGATCGGCCTGGGCCGCAAGATTGCGAGCATCGTGGCCAAACGGCTGGCACGGCTGCTGGTGGAGCGCGGTCAACGCCCGGATGCGCTGACGCTGACGATGGGCCGTTTTGCACCGGAAAGCGACGTGCCCACCCAGGGCATGGTGATCGTGGACGGCAGCGAGAACGCCACCCTCCAGCTGGCCACCTGCTGCCGGCCGATCCCGGGGGATGCCATCGTCGGCTACCTGGGTCGCGGAGAAGGACTGACGGTGCACACCGCCGAATGTTCGGTGGGCAAGCGCCTGTTCGAGCGTGATGCGGATCGCTGGATCGGTGTGGACTGGTCCGAGCATCCCATCCGCGTGTTCCAGACCGCGGTGGAGGTGCTGGTGCGCAACGGCAAGGGTGTGCTTGCGCAGGTGGCCGCGGCCGTCAGCGCGGCCGAGGCGGACATCGCCCACGTCGACATGGACTCCGCCCCCAGCGGTGCCACCTGCGAGCTGCGCCTGCTGCTGGCGGTGCGCGACCGCCAGCACCTGGCCGACGTGCTGCGTGCGGTGCGCCGCTGCCCGGCGGTGGACAAGGTGGCGCGAATCAAGCCTTGACCGTGGACCACCCCCGTTGCGGCTGACGCCGACCCACGCCTCGCGGAGCTCCGGCGGTTCGTGAGGCGACAGTCCCCGCGCAGGCGGGGCTCGCCGTCCACACTCACCCCCCTCAAGGGGGCGCCGTCAGCGGACCGGCGAAGCCGGATCCGCGACGGCTGCTGGCCGAGGATGCTGTCGTGCAGTCAGGAAAGGCTGCTTCAGCCTGAGTGATCCGGCGCCGGGTAGTGGACCTCGATCACCTCGAGCTTTTCCAGCCCACCCGGGGTCATCAGCTGCACCTCGTCGCCTTCGCGGGCCTTGAGCAGGGCGCGGGCGATCGGTGAGACCCAGCTGACCTCGCCACTCAGGCTGTCGGCTTCGTCGATGCCCTTGATGGTGATGCTGCGTTCCTCGCCGCGGCTGTTGGCATACGTCACGGTGGCGCCGAAGAAGACCTGGTCCTTGCCGTGGTGGGCCGAAGGGTCGGCCACCTCCGCGATGTCCAGCCGCTTGGTCAGGAAGCGGATGCGGCGGTCGATTTCGCGCAGGCGCTTCTTGCCGTAGAGGTAGTCCCCGTTCTCCGAACGGTCACCGTTCTTGGCGGCCCAGGAAACGGTCTCGACCACCTTGGGTCGTTCCACATCCAGCAATTGCATCAGCTCGCTGCGCAGGGCGCGGTGGCCCTGGGGCGTCATGTAGTTGCGGCTGCCGGCAGGCAACGGCGGCAGGCTGGGGCCGCCGTCGTCATCGTCGTCGCCGCCTTCGGGCTCGCGGGTGAAGGCCTTGTTCATGGTGGGCCGGGCGTCACGGCACGGGCTGTGCCGGCCTGCAGTGCAAAACCGACATTGTGCCGAGCCCCGAGCGGTTGTCCGCTGCGTCCACATTGACCCGGAATGGCACCGGATGTGCGGATTCCCATCTTTTCGCGTGAAGGGCGTCACACCTGGGAGGCTGCGGGTCCTCAGGACAGGGGGGGTGAATGCCGAAGACCCGGCAAGTCGCATTTCTGTCGTTCCAACCGCCACCACCCGGAGAGCAGCGATCTTGAACCCGCCCGGCTCGCCCATGACATCCCTGAGGGCCATCTACATGTCACGTCCCCACTTTGCCCAAGACCCCGTCGACCCCCTGCTCACCACCCGTGAGGCTGCTGTTCGCCTGGGTGTGTCGCTGCGCACCGTGCAGCTCTGGGTCGAGGCCGGCACCCTGCCCGCCGGTCGCACACCCGGCGGCCACCGCCGCATTCGCCTGTCGGCCGTCGAGGCCCTGGCGCAGCGCAGCGGCCTGCGGGCGGCAGCGCAGTCGGCTTCGTCCCTGCCCACCGGGGATGCACCGCTGGATGTGCTGCTGGTGGCTGCCACGGTGGATCAGTTGCAGATCTGGCGTGAGGCGCTGCAGTCCCTCGGCCCCAACGTGTCGGTGCGCGGCGCCAACAACGGCTACACCGGCCTGCTTCAGCTGGGGCGCCAGGTGCCCGACCTGCTGGTGACCGATCTGGCGATGCCCGACATCGACGGATACGCCATGCTGCTGACCCTGTCCAGCCTGCAGGAGTACACCTCGATGCGGGTGCTGGCCATCACTGCGCAGTCCCCGCAGCAGATCGCCGAACGCGGTGGCCTGCCCGATCGGGTGCGCGTGCTGCATCAGCCGGCGCCGGCGATGGCGGTGCGCACCTGGGTCGAGGGTGAACTCGGTCGCCGCGGCCGCCCGATCCTGGTGGGTGTGCCGACATGAACGACGCTTTCCGCCTCCTGTTTGACCAGGTCAAGAGTGGCGTGGTCTGGGTGCAGCGCAACGGCAACGTGCGTTACGCCAACAAGGCGGCGGTGCAGCTCACGCCCTGCATGCTGGGGCGTGCCTTTCTGGACCCGATGGTCGATCGCACCATCCGGTCGGCCGGGCAGGGTCTGCTTCAGCTGCCGTTCCAGTTCGAGATCCGCACCGATGAGATTCATCCCGACACGGTGCGTGCGGTCCTGCTGCCTGCGCCGGTGGGCAACGACCTGATGCTGGTGCTCAACAACGTCTCCGAGGAGCGCTGGTACACCCAGGCACTGGAGAATCTGATCCGCTACATCGAGGCGGAGATGGCCAAGCCCATCGAGTTGCTGGTGGGCGACCTGCAGGCCATGGAGGCCCCCGGCGGCGCTCTGCACCGGGTGTCCGACAGCCGCCTGGCGGTCAATGCCCATGACCTGTCGAAGAAGCTCGGCAAGCTCAGTGACCTGGTGAAGGTGTTTGGCAGCGGTGCCATCCAGCGCGACGACCGCATCGAGATGGCCGGCCTGGTGCGCGCGGCGCTGAAAATCGTGTCCGCCATGCTGCTCGATCGCAACGTCACCGTGACGCTGGCTGAGATGCACGAGGAGGTCACGGTCTACGGCAGCCCGGAGTGGCTGACCCGCGCCGTGGCGGAGTACCTGGAGCATGTGGTGCAGACCGCCCGCCGCGGTTCGGTGGTGGAGCTGTCGCTGACCGGTACCGGCACCCGCGCGATGCTGCGCACCCGCAACCGTGGCCTCTTCGTCTCCAACCACGACCGGCGCAGCGCCTTTGTGCCTTTTGGGGTCGGCGACGGGACCGGGCAGGCCCAGGAGCGCATCGGCATGGCATTGGCCCGCTACGTGGTGGAGCAGCACGGCGGCAGCGTGCGCATCGAGGACGAATTCGAGTCGGTGGACTTTGTCATCGAGCTGCCTGCCGGTGCGCCTGCTTCCCAGGACGGCCAGCTCTCGGTGGAGCAGGCCCAGCGGTACGCCCGCGATATGGCCCAGTTGATGGCGCGCAGTGCCCAGCGCCGCGCAGCACCGCCCAAGACCGCTGCAGGCGGCACCGGCCCGGCTTCTTGAGCCGCCTGTCGGTTGACGAACGAGCCCTCTCACGTACCAGGTTTCAGTCATGACCCATCGCATCCTCATCGTTGAAGACCAGGCGGACATCCGCAAGTTGATCCGCATGACGCTGGAGTTCGGCGACTTTGAACTGCACGAGGCGCCGGATGGTGAATCCGGTCTGAACCTGGCACGTGCGGTGCGCCCGCACGTGATGCTGCTGGATGTGATGATGCCGGGTCTGCTGGACGGCTATCAGGTCTGCCGCCACATCAAACAGGATCCGCAGCTGCGCCAGATCCAGGTGATCATGTTGACCGCCCGAGGCCAGGCCGCCGATGTGGCTGCCGGCGAAAAGGCCGGTGCCGATGCCTACCTCGTCAAACCCTTCAGCCCGCTGGAGCTGATCGATCGGGTGGAGGCGATGGTGACCTCTGCCGCCTCCACCTGAGAGAGACCCGCCGATGAGCGCCTTCCTGTTGGGGCTGGCCTTTGGTGTGCTCGGCACTGCGGGTGCCGGGCTGCTGTGGCTGCTTCGCCGCGAAGAGCGGGCCCAGCAGGTGGCCGTGGCCAGTGGGGAGGCCTTCGCAGCCGCCATCAGCAAAGCCGCGCCCGATGCCATGTTCGCCTGCAGGGCAGACGGCTGTGTGGCCTGGGCCAACGAAGCCTCGGCCAGCACCTTCGGCCGTACGCCCGAGGAGCTGCGCGGCAGTCCGCTGACCGGGTTGCTGCCGATGTTCTCATCGCTGACCATCGCCGACTGGATGCGCAGCCACGGCATACGCGGCCGGGTCGTCGGCATGGGCACCGATGGCCTGCGGGTGGATGGCACGCCGTTTCCCTGCGCGGTCTCGGCCAGCCAGTGCGAGGTGACAGGACACGACTACGCCATCTTCATGGTGCGAGACACCTCCGACAGCCGCTGGGCCGAACAGGAATTGCTGCTGCGCGAGCGTGCGCTGGAGTCGGCCTCGGACGGCATCACCATCGCCAGCATGGAGTTTCCCGGGCAGCCGGTCATCTATGCCAACCCCGCCTTCCGACGCATCTCAGGCTACGACCTGGACGAGGTGATCGGGCGCAACTGCCGCTTCCTTCAGGGCGAAGACACGTCGCAGGTGGACTTGGGTGAAGTGCGGTCCGCCATCCGGGAGGGGCGTTCCACCCGCGTGGTGTTGCGAAACCGCCGCAAGGACGGCAGCCCGTTCTGGAACGAGCTGCGCCTGTCGCCGGTGCGGCGCGACGATGGTCGCGTCACCCACTACGTGGGGGTGCAGACCGACATCACCGAACGCATGGCCTACGAGGACATGCTGCAGCAGCGCACCGAGCGTCTCAACACGATCTTCGACCTCAGTCCGGACGGCTTTGTCGCGATGGACGAACGCGACTGCATCACCGTGGTCAACAGTGCCTTCGAGCGCATGACGGGTCTTGCCGGCGCGGAGCTGATCGGCCAGCCCCGGTCGCATCTGGACGACTGTCTGGCTGCCATCAGCCGGGGGCAGGAGCCGCTGGATGCCGTCGGCGTGGCCGACACCCTGCCGGCGCAGGAACCACAGGCCCTGTCACAGCGACCCTATGTGGGTGAATTGATCCACCTGGCCGCGCCGGGGCAGCGCACGCTGCTGCGCCGCGTGCGCCACAGCCGTGGTGCCGGGCATGAGACGGTGATGTACTTCCGCGACATCACCCGGGAACTGGAAGTCGATCGCATGAAGAGCGAGTTCCTGTCCATGGCGGCACACGAGCTGCGCACGCCGATGGCCAGCATCTTCGGTTTCACCGAGCTGCTGCTGCGCCGCAGCTTCGACGAGCCGCGGCGCCAGGACATGCTGGGCACCATTCACCGCCAGGCCGGCATCCTGATCAACCTGGTCAACGAGCTGCTGGACCTGGCGCGCATCGAAGCCCGCCGCGGCGCAGACTTCCACCGCCGCGTGCAACCCCTGGCACCGATCATCGAGACCACCGTGGCGGGCATCCTGGTGCACAACGACCCGCGCAAGGTTCAGGCCCGTCTGCCGCCGCAGCCGGTAATGGTGCTGGTGGACGAGTCCAAGCTGGCGCTGGCGCTGACCAACGTGCTGTCCAACGCCTACAAGTACTCCGCCAAGGACAGGGACATCCACCTGGAGTTGCGCCAGAGGGAGCGCGGGGGGCGGGCCGAAGTGGGCGTCGCGGTGATCGATCAGGGCATGGGCATGACAGCCGAGCAGCGCGCACGCTTGTTCGAACGCTTCTTCCGCGCCGACACCTCCGGCAACATCCCGGGGACCGGGCTGGGCATGACCATCGTCAAGGAGATCGTCGAGCTGCTGGACGGCCAGGTGGCGGTCGATTCCGAATTTGGCCAAGGCACCACCGTGACGCTGTGGTTCCCGGTTGCGACGCAGCCCGCATCGCCGCTGCCCGGCGAAGGCCGCACCGACGACGCAGCGGTACAACTGCTGACCCTCACCTAACTTTACAAACCCGGCAAACCTCCTTGAAGCCCCGGCCGGACCATCGGCGCATCGATGCAACGCAACGAAAGCGCAATGATGTGTTCGGATTTGAATGGCCTGGCCGGGCCCTCCGGCCGCACGGCATGCCGGGGAGTGAGATGATGCGGGGCCCGTTGACTGCTTCTTCCCCGACCCAAGCCGTGCCGGTCCCTGGGATGCACCCGGTGACCGGCGGCGCTCCTGCCATGGCCGCCCACGTTCTGATGATCGACGACGACGCCCGTCTGACCGCGATGGTGCGTGACTACCTGCAGTCCAGTGGTTACCAGGTCAGCCTGGCTCCGGATCTGGCCAAGGGCCGGGCGGCGCTGCAGCGCGAGGGCTTCGACGCCCTCATCCTCGATCTGATGCTGCCCGACGGGGACGGACTGGACCTGACGCGCGAGCTGCGTGCCGATCCTCGCCTGCGGTCGCTGCCGCTGCTGATGCTCACCGCCCGCGGCGAGCCGATGGACCGCATCCTCGGCCTGGAGCTGGGGGCGGACGACTACCTGCCCAAACCCTTCGAGCCGCGCGAGTTGCTGGCACGCATCAAGGCGCTGCTGCGGCGCGCTTCGCCGCAGCCCGACGACAGCGTGCTGCGCTTCGGCCGCCTGGAGATCGATGTCAACGCCCGCCAGGTGCGCATCGATGCCCGCATCTGCGAACTCACCAGCAACCAGTTCGACATCCTGCTGGTGCTGGCCCAGAGCGCCGGCCGGGTGATGTCGCGCGATCACATCATGGATGCCCTCAAGGGCCATCCGATGGAGGCCTTCGATCGCAGCATCGACGTGCATGTCTCGCGCATCCGTGCGGCCATCGAGGACGATCCCAAGACCCCGCGTCGCATCCTGACCGTGCGGGGTGCCGGCTACGTCTTCGCGCGCAAGCAGGACGGCGACGGCGCGTGAGGCCTTCGCGCCGGCCAAGCCTCAGCCCTCGGACCGCTGATCTGGAGCCCGGATGCCCCTGCGCAACCTGTACCTGCGCATCTACCTGACCATCATCGCCATCCTGACGGTGTTTGCGCTTGTGGGTGGCATGCTGGTACAGCGGCTCACCGAAAGTGAGCGGGGTCGCTTCGAAGCGGCCTCCCAGGAGCGTGCTGCGGCCTGGGCCGAGCTGCTGCAGCACAGCCTGCCGCCTGCGACGGCATCTGTCGAGCAGCAGGGCGAGGCCTTGCTGGAGTGGGCGGATCGCCTGCGCTTGCCGCTGGCCCTGGACGATGCGGCAGGACGTCGCCTGGCCACCTCCGCCTTCTTTGCCCGCCTGGAGGAAGAAGCCGGTCGAGCTGCGGGCCCGCGCTCGTCGGGCTCGCCGGAAACCGTCGCACCCGGCAGCCTGGCGCCGAGTGCCGCAGGCGTGCGCATCCAGCTCGAAGACGGGCGGGGACTCTGGGTGGGCAGCTTCAAGAAAAGGCTGCCGCCCAGGGTGCATGCGCCCTGGGACAGGGGGCCTCCCGCAGGCCCGCACAATGGACCGAAACCCGCAGGGGACGGGCCGCGGCCGCCCTTCGACGCCGGACCTCCGCCCGGCGGGGATCCGGGCGCCGGGTGGTTCAACCGCCTGCCCCGCTGGCTGGACGAAGCGGGTTTGCTCATCCTGCTGCTCGGGCTGCTGTTCGTCGCCGTGGTGGCCGGCTCCTACCCGGTGGCCCGACGCCTGACCCGCCGGCTGGAGGCGCTGCAGCGGGGCGTCGAAAAGTTCGGCGGGGGCCAGTTGTCGCACCGGGTGAAGATGAGCGGCAAGGACGAAATTGCCCGCCTGGCCGACAGCTTCAACCAGGCGGCTGAACGCATCGAACGGCTGGTGCAGTCCAACCGCTCGCTGCTGGCCAACGCCAGCCATGAGCTGCGCTCCCCGCTGGCGCGGCTGAAGATGGCCCTGGCGATGCAGGACACGGTGGCCGATCCCGAACGGCGCGCTGAGTTGCAGCAGGAGATGAGCCGCAACATCCGCGAACTCGATGCGCTGGTTGAAGAGGTGCTGCTGGCGAGCCGCCTGGACGCCAGCCGGGAAAGGGACCACGAGCCAGTGGACCTGCTGGGTGTGCTGGCCGAAGAGGCAGCCCGGGTGGGCGCGCAGGTGGAAGGGGAGGCGGTGGAGCTGCGCGGGGACGAGCGGCTGCTGCGCCGAGCCCTGCGCAACCTGCTGGAAAACGCCCGCCGCTACGGCGGTGAAGAAGTGGATGCGCGGCTGTACCGCAGCGGCCGCAGCCAAGGCAGGGGCGAAGTGGTGGTGCAGGTCTGCGACCGGGGTCCGGGTGTGCCGCTGGAGTTCCGCGAGCGGGTCTTCGAGCCCTTCTTCCGCCTGCCCGGCCATGCGGAGCGGGCCGGTGGCGTCGGCCTGGGGCTGTCGCTGGTGCGGCAGATCGCCCAGCAGCACGGTGGTCGCGTCAGCGTCACGGCCCGCGAGGGCGGCGGCAGCTGCTTCGAGATTCGCCTGCCGCTGTGAAGCCGGTGCGGCTCAGTGCGCGCGTTGCTGCATGCGCGCGAGCATCCAGGCCAGGTAGCCGGTGAGCCCCAGGCCGGCCAGCAGCAGCCCGGCACTGGCGGCGACCCAGAAGCCCGGCGCCCCTTCGACGGCCGCCAGGGCAGGCCAGACGGCGCGCCTGCCCCAAGGGTCGAAGGCCAGCAGGTAGCCACCGCTCAGGCCGACGCCCCAGAGGGCCACCGCATGGATCAGCATCGGCACCTGGGCCACGCGCCAGGCGCGCAGCACCGCGCTGGCCACCGCCTGCAGGGCGTCGCCGAAGTGGAAGGCGAGCATCCACAGCAGCAGCCCGACCGCGACGCTGGCCACCTGGGCGTCCGGTGTGTACAGCCGAACGATGGGTTCCCGCAGCAGCAGCACGGCCAGGCCGGCCAGCAGGGCCAGGCCACCTGCGGTCTGCAGGCCGTGCCAGCCGAGCCGGCGGGCATCCACCAGGTCGGATGCACCCACCCGCTGGGCCACCAGCGTGCTGGTGGCATGGCCCAGCGCCAAGGGCAGCATGAACAGCAGGGCCGCCAGGTTGGCCACGATCTGGTGTCCCGCCACCGTGTGGGCGCCCAGCCGGGCGATGAAGATGGCCATGAAGGCAAAACCTGTGACGTCGATCAGCACCGACAGCCCGCTGGGGATGCCCAGGCGCAGCTGCGCGGCCAGCGCCTGGCGGTCCGGTGCATGCAGGCCGTGGCCGAGGATGGCAAAGCGCCGGTAGAAGTCGTCGCGCCGCAGTTGCCAAACCGCGCCGGCCACCTGCGCCCACATCGCCAGTGCGGTGGCGATGCCGCAGCCGGCCACCCCCAGTGCGGGTGACTGGATCGGACCCCAGGGGCTGTCGAGTTCGACACCGCGCACCAGCAGCAGCGACAGTGGCAGCTTCACCGCCAGGCCGGCCAGTTGCAGCCGCATCACCTGCTTGGGTCGGGAGACGGCGACGTTGAAACCGCGCCAGGCGGCAAACAGCAGCGCAGCCGGCAGCGCCCAGGCCAGAGCCTGCAGGTAGGCCTCGATGCGAGGGCGCAGCTGCGGTCCAGCCCGTGACAGCGCCAGGAAGGGTTCCGGCCAGGCCAGGGCGGTGCAGCCCAGCACCGACAGGCCCAGCGCGATCCACACCGCCTGATGCAACTGGTGGCCGGCTCGTGCAGCCGCCCGGCACCGTAGAGCTGCCCGACGATGGGGGCCAGCGAGGTCACCACCCCCATCAGCCCGATGAACACGGTGATGTAGGTGGCTGCACCCACCGCCAGGGCGGCCAGGTCGAGCGCGGAGTGACGCGCCACCAGCAGGGTGTCGATGGTGGAGAAGGCCAGCACTGCCAGCTGGCCGACGAACATCGGCCAGGCCAGCGTGGCGATGCGGCGCGCGCTGTCGCGCCAGCGGCTTGCCGGGTTCATGTGCCGGGACCGCCCGGCAGCGTGCTCGGGTCCGGATGATCCTGGCCTGTGGCCAGCCGTGCCCGTTCGGCGTAGCGGTTGAAGCGCCAGGCGCTGCCCTCGGCGGTGATGCGCTGCCAGACCGAGCGTTTCTGGACCGGGCTGAGGCGCGGCCAGGCCTGCACTTCCTCGAAGCTGCGACCGCAGCCCTTGCACATCGCGTCGCCCTGGGTGGTCGAACAGATCGCGATGCAGGGGGCATCGGGTGTGCTGGCGTACCAGGCCAGCCAGGCCTGACGCGCCGCCTCCGGCATGCTGTGCTCGTCGCACAGCGACTCGCGGTAGTAGGTCATCAGCGCGTACACCTCGGCCAGGGCGGCGAGTTCCGGCGCGAGGGCGGCACCGGGCAGGGGTGCTGCGTCGGCGCCGCGGCGGCGCCACCAATTGACGGCCGCTTCGATGTCGGTGAGATGGATGCCGGCCATGTCTGAATGCGAAACACCCCGACGGCCGGCGCACTGCGCTGTCCGTCGGGGCGGGGAGTGGGGCTCGCAGCATAGCGCTGCCGTGCCAACCCTCACCTCGGGCCGGTGTCAGCGGCCCAGGTTGTGCCCCGGGTGCTGCAATCCGCCCATCAGCCCATCGGTCTTTCAGAGCCCTTCACTCCTTCAGGCCTCGGCGCTGCTGCGCACCTGGGCCAGCGGGTTGGGCGGGGGCGGCAGCATTTCGGCCAGCACACAGCGCCCGCGTCCGCGCTGCTTGGCCGCGCGCACGGCCCGGCCGGCAGCACGCACCAGATCGAGGGTGCTGGTGGCATCCTGCGGCAACACCGCGATGCCCACACTCAGGCTGACGCTGACCGGCTCGCCGCCCAGGTCCATTGGCACCGCGACGGCCGCCTGGAGTTTGTAGGCGATCGACTCCAGGTGCTGCACGCTGTCCACCGGATGCACCAGCAGCAGGAACTCATCGCCTGCCAGCCGGCCGAGCTGGTCGTCCAGCCGCACCGTGCTGCGCAGCCGCTGCGCGATGCCGCGCAACAGGCGGTCGCCGATCTCGTGGCCATAGGCTTCGTTGAAGCGGCGAAACGCGTCCACGTCCAGCGACAACAGACCCAGTTGCTGACCGTCGCGCAGTGCCCGCGCTCGTGCATTGGCCGCCAGGTCGAAGAAGCGGCCGCGGTTGTGCAGGCCGGTCAGCTCATCCTGTTCCGCACTCCCGTGCAGGGCTTCTTCGGCCTGGATTCGGCTGGTGACGTCCAGCACCCGGCAATGGATGCGGGGGCCTTCGAGATCACCTTCCGGGCCGGCGCCAAGGCTGTCGCCGGACTGCAGCTCGTAGTGCAGCCAGCGCTGCTCGCGACCGTGGGGCGGCGTGTAGCGCAGCTGGCCGGTGAAGGCCAGGGGCTGCTGGGCCACCTGCATCAGGTACTCGCACTGCAGCTCCCGGTCGCTGTCGTCCAGGCAGGCCAGCCAGACCGTGAGTGGCAGGGCTTCGGTGCCGGGGGGCAGCCGCAGCAATTGCGCCATGCCGGGGGAGATCGCCAACGCCTCGTCGCCCGGGCGCCAGCTCCATGCAGCGGCGGCCTCGTCTTCGCCGGTGGAAAGGACGGGTGTGTCCCGAACGGTGTCGGCCCAGGCCTGGCGGCGGTTGTTCGGGTCGCCCCGGGTGGCCTGGCTGATCTGGCGTTCGAAGTCGTCGTACGTGCGCCCCACCGCATCCAGCAGCGCGAGCCATTGCTGCGTATGGGGGGGCGGCTGGTCGGGTTCGAGGCGCAGCTGCTGCAGCTGCCGGGCGAGGATGCTGGGGGTGTCGGGCGATGGGGCCATCTCGGAGCTTCCGGTGGGCAGGCGACTCGGCCTGAGCTGCCCCACAGCAACGTGCGCAGGGCCCCCGCTGTATCGGCCGGCCGCTGCGGGCCTTGATGCCCGCAGCTTCCGCCGCTCCCGCCGATAGCCCTGTCCCCCCGGCCCCCTGCTCCTCCCGGAGGCGTCAACCCTTCATCAACGAGCCCAGCACCTGCGGCAGCAGACTGCCCAGGTCGGCACCACCTTGCGGCAGCTGACCCTGCGGGGTGAGGGCGTCCACCACCTGCGGGAGCCATTGCGCCAGTGGGCCCGCGGCCTGACCCGCATCCAGGCCGACGCTGCCGGCCAGTTGTCCCAGCACCTGAGGCCCCAGCGCCTGTTGAAGCTGCTCGGGCGACACCGGCAGGTTCTGCCCGGTGGACACCCAGGAGGCGGCCGCCTCACCCAGTCCCCCCTGCTGCAACTGCTGCACCAGCCCGGCGAGGCCGCCCGCCAGTCCGCCACCCGCGCCAGCACCGGCGCCAGCGCCACCACTGGTCAGAGCGCGCACCAGCCCTTCAATCAATTGAGCCGAACCACCCCCCTGGCCCAGAGCCTGGCCCAGCCCCTGGTTGAGCTGTCCGGCCAGCGCGCCGCCCACACTTCCGATCACCGAATCCAACAGTCCCATGCTTCGCTCCTTTTGCGTCAAGTCGGCGTCAAGTCTCTGAAAAAATCATCGGAGATCACCGTTTGTGGACTATCGCACGGCCGGATGATCCAGGTGCATTCCCGCACTCTTGTGGGTCGCAGCCCACGGTCGCTGGATACACTCGCGCTCCCATGAAACGCATCGTGATCCTGATCTCTGGCCGTGGCTCGAACATGCAGGCGATCCAGCAGGCCTGCCAGGCTGAAGGCTGGAACGCGCAGGTGGCCGCGGTGTTGAGCAACCAGCCGGGAGCTGCCGGGCTGGCCTGGGCCGCAGAGCGCGGCATCGCCACCGCTGCGGTGGACCATCGCGCCTATCCGGACCGTCCCGCCTTCGAGGCGGCCCTGATCGAGGCCATCGACCGACACCAGCCTGACCTGCTGCTGCTGGCGGGTTTCATGCGCATCCTCACCGACGCCTTTGTGCAGCACTACGCCGGGCGCCTGCTCAACATCCACCCCTCGCTGCTGCCGGCCTTTGGTGGTTTGCACACCCATCGGCGTGCGCTGGAGGCGGGTTGCCGGTTTGTGGGGGCCACGGTGCACTTCGTGACGCCGCAGCTGGACCACGGCCCCATCGTCATCCAGTCGGCCGTGCCGGTGCGGCCGGAGGATGACGCCTCCTCGCTCGCGCAGCGCGTGCTGGCCACCGAACACCAGATCTACCCGCGTGCGGTGCGCTGGTTCCTGCAAGGCGATCTGCGGTTGGACAGCGCCGGTCGCGTGCATCAACGCCAGGGCGAGCCACAGTGGCTGTTTGAGGCGGGCCCCAATGATTACGGAGCAAGAACATGACCCCCAAGGCCCTCTTTGAAGCCTGCGACGAACTGCTGCACGAGGTGCTGCGCTTCGGCCAACCGGCCGATGCGGTGGTGTCCGCCTTCTTCCGCGCACACCGCAGCCTGGGCACCCGCGAGCGCCATACGCTGGCCGAAACGGTCTATGCGGTGCTGCGCGAGAAGCTCAAGTACCAGCATCTGGCCAAGAGCGGCAACGGCTCGATCGAGCGGCGGCTGGCCCTGCTGGCCTGGCAGGGCAGCGAGGCCTTCCTGCGCGCCGCAGCCACGCCGGCCGAGCTGCAGTGGGTGGAACACAGCCGCAAGGTGGACTTCGGCCACCTGCCGGACGCCCAGCGCGACAGCCTGCGCCACAACCTGCCCGCCTGGCTGGCCGAGCGGCTGCGGGCCGAACTCGGCGACGGGCCGGGTGGGGACTTCTGGCCGCTGGTCAAGTCTCTGCTGCTCCCGGCGGGTCTGGACCTGCGCGTCAATGCCCTGAAGGCCAAACGTGACGCGGTGCTGGCTGCGCTGGCCGA
>Ga0073899_10002833_pt1 | contig 15475 bp, 13 predicted proteins | sample KloWWTmetaKNB5Ph_FD_88975 | JGI IMG/M metagenome (GOLD analysis project Ga0073899, IMG submission 88975) | Active sludge microbial communities from Klosterneuburg, Austria, studying microevolution and ecology of nitrifiers - Klosterneuburg... | ecosystem: Engineered > WWTP > Aerobic digester >...
CAAGAAGATCCAGCGCCAGATCAAGGATTCGAAACTCAAGGTGCAGGCGGCGCTGCAGGACAAGCAGGTGCGCGTGACCGGCAAGAGCCGGGACGACCTGCAGGATGCGATCGCGCTGGTGAAGAAGGGCGAGTACGAGCTGCCGCTGCAGTTCACCAACTTCAGGGACTGAGCGGCGGCTCCGTCGTGGGCGCAGTCGACTCATCGAACGATGCGCCAGCCTGCAGCAGCGCTTCAATCCGGGTTGCGAACTCGTGCGCCAGCAGGTCGTGCTGCACAGCCGTGGCCGGTCCTGCGAACCCCGTGTGGATCTCGTGCACGCGGCCAGCGCGGTCAATGAAGATCGCAGTCGGGTAAGCAAGCACGGCGTCGAGCTGCGGCAACATGGCCGCAGCTTTCGTCTTGTCGGCCGTGCCCGCGATCAATGTCGGGTAGGCGATGCCGTAGGCCGTGCGGAAGCGCTGCACGGCGGCAACGGCGCGCTCGAATTCCGCGTGCTGTTCGAACATCAGGCTGACGATCTCGAGTCCCCGCGACCGGTACTTGCGGTCGAGCTGCACCAGCAACCGTGCTTCGTCGTGGCTGTTGGGACACCAGCTGCCAGCGAGCGTGACCAGCAGTACCTTGTCCTGGAAGCGCGGATCGCTGTTCGACACCGTCCTGCCGTCCAGGTCCTTGAACGCGAAGGTGAACGGCGCAGCGGGATTGCGCAGGCGCGAAGCGAGCGCTGCAGCATCGATGGCAGCGTCGGGGTTGCGGGTCGCGACGAAGTGCTGCGAGCCGCCGCGGTCCGACCAGGTTTCGCCAGCGAGTTCGCCCCGGGCGTCAAGCTTCGCTTCGTAGAGCACGACCGCGCCGCCATCGAAACGTGACAGGCGCAACTCCTCGTCGTGGGCCTCGCCGGCCAGGAAACGCTGGTCGCCGGTCGGCATCTGCACCGTACCTGTCACGTCGTCGAAACTCTGGTCGACCATGGCGACGCCGGCAGTCCGGCGACCGGCGCCGTCCGTGAATGTCACGTCCCACCGTCCGGCGAAATCCGCATTGTCCGGCAGGGCCTCGGGGTAAAAGCGCCAGGTTTCGCCGAGTCGCGCGGTGAACGGCAGTTGCAGGGCCTTGCCGTCGGTGTGGACGAGCGTGACGTTGCCGGTCAGTTCGCCGCCCCTCACATTCGCGGACAAGGTCGTCTCGTAGCCGGGGAACCGGGCTTGCAGCCGGCCCGGCGTGACTGCCACTTCGTCGAGACGGATACGTTCCTCACCGTTGGTGACGTACAGCACCTTGCCGGTCTCTTCCTGCGCCACGTCCAGGCCGAAGGGCACCGACTTGCTGCCCGGCAGCTCGAGGGTCGCGCGATAGCTGCCGGCCTGCAGTTCGCGGCTGGCGGGTTTCGAGCAGGCGGACAGCGCGAGCGCCGCCGCCAGGAGCAGCAAGGCGGGAGCACGACACGTTCGCAGTCGACCCGCGAGGGGCAGGTTCGGTCGGTTCATGCGGCAGGTTCGGCCGTGGGGCCGTCAGACGTTGAGGGCGACGCGGATCTTGTCAACCAGGTCTTCGCCGCCGTGCTCGCGCACGTGCTCGATCACGATCGGTCCGAATTTCTTCGCGGTGTCGATGTCGACGCCCAGTTCCGCGAACGATGCAGCTAGGCCCGCCCAGCGGCCAGCGGATGATTTCCGGCCGCCGAACAACGAGCCGATGCCGCCGGCGAGCGAACTCAGGGCACTTGGCGGCGGGGCGTTCTGGAGCAGCTTGTCGGCGCCCGGGACGTCGGCGACGAACGCCCTGAAGTCCACCGGGCTCAGGTTCTGCTGGCCTGCACGCAGCAGCGCCACGACGCCACCGCGGGCCTGTTCCCTGGAGACTCCCAGGTCCTTGGTGATCTTGCGGATCAGGTCGTCCATCGCTGTCACTCGGGGTGGGGCGAACCGGGCCGATTCTACGTCAAGCCGGCTGCCAGACCAGCGCCAGATCCGTCACTTCGGTGTCGGACTTGCGGGCCTTGACCTCCGACTGTTCCACGGCGATCGTACCCGCGTCGAACTTCGATTCGAGCGCTGCGATCTCGTCGGCCAGTTCCGCCTCCAGCGCGGCGTGCTGCTGTTGCAGCGCCGTCAAGTCGGCTTCGGCATGCGCGACGTCGGTCCGCTCCTTGCCGATGCGACCCACGCTCCTCGCGGCGGACGACGCCTTGCCGAGCGCGCTGCCGCGGCGGCCGCCGAACAGCGCACCGAGCAGGCTGCCCCCCACGCTGAGCGCGGACGACATCGTCTGCTGGCTCGACTGCTCTTGTTCGCGCACCAGCTTCTGTTCCGCCTTGCGCGCCCGGTCCCCGGCGGTGTCGAGCTTCGACGCATATTTCCTGCGCAAGGCATCGACGGCGGCGTCGCGCTTCTCGCGCAAGGCCAGGGCCAGGCGTGCCCGGAACTCGCTTTCGCTGCCGCCCGGCGCCGAGGTCAGCTTGAGGTCGGGGCAGCGCATGATCGACAGCGAGGACGTGCGGTAGACGTGGTCCGCCAGCGACTTGCCGTGCTGCGCAAACGCCTTGGCCGCGATGGCGCTGCCGGCGACGTCGGCAAATGTCGCGTTGGCAGCGGGCGCGTCGAGCAGCTGGATGGCGTCCGCGTTGCAGATTTCGGCTGCCTCCCAGGCGGGACCCTGCGCGGTCAACGGCGCGAGGTAATACCAGTTTTCCCAGGCATCAAGGCCCGCCCTGGTGTCGACGAAGTGCGCACGCACGCGTGCGCCGATGCGCGGCTCGTACTCGACACCCTGGTTGCCAGCGGCCGCCATGAATTTCTCCGGCACGCCCGCCGGGACGATGGGGCGACTGCCTGACGCCTTTGGCGGCGCGTGCGGTGTGGCGGCACGAGCAGGCCCGGTCACTGCAGCCGGTGCAGGCGGGGGGGACACTTTCCCCTCAGCCGCGGCCAGCTGTGCGATCTCGGCCGAGGTCAGCGGACCGCGCAGGTACGAAAGTGCCCAGCGCGTGCGCAGCAGCACGGGCGCTGCGTCGTGCACGTTGCGCATCAGGAACGTGCGCTGCGGCAGGCTCGACATCGCCGACTCGAGCTGCGTCTTGTCCATGCCACCGGCCGGATCGCTGCCGAGCAGGCCTTCGATCACGCGGGCCTTGTCGCGCTCGGTCTGCAGGCGGCCGATGAACCAGGTGCCGGCGTTGCCCAGGCCCTTGTAGTCGAGGTCGACGGGATTCTGCGTCGCCAGCACGACGCCGAGGCCGAACGCGCGCGCCTGCTTCATCAGCGTCAGCATCGGCAGCTTGGACGGCGGCATCGCGCTTGGCGGGAAGAAACCGAACACTTCATCCATGTAGAAGATCGCGCGCAGGCTGGTGGTGCCGGACTGGCGGCGCATCCACGCGACGAGCTCGTTGGTGACCAGCGTCACGACGAACATGCGTTCGGCGTCGTTCAGGTGCGCGATCGAGACGATCGCGATGCGGGGCTTGCCATGCGCGTCGTACAGCAGCGACTGGATGTCGAGCGCGTCGCCGGCGAGCCAGGCCTCGAACCCGGGCGATGCCAGCAGGCCGTTGATGCGGAGCGCGAGTTCCGTCCGGTCCTTCGCCGGGAAGAAACTCTCGACGTCGAAGACACCCACCTTGTCGAACGGCGGCTTCTGCACCGACCGGATCAGGGCGGCGAGGTCGAGGCTCTCGCCGTTGCGCCAGGCGGCGTCGAGCAGGGCGGAGAGCAGGATGAATTCACGACTGCGGATCGGATCGGCATCGACGCCGAGCAGTCCGAGCAATCCGGCGACGGCCGAGCCGACACGCTCTTTGAGCGCGGTGGCGTCGTTCGCGACCATCGGATCCGGCGCTGCAAACGAACGGAGGATCGACAGCGGCCTGCCTGCGTTCGAACCGGGCGTGTAGATGTCCACGACCGCTGCATCACGCAGGCGCTGAATGCGTGCGCCGTCCTGGCCCCATTCCTCGAGTCCCTTGCGCCAGGTCGTTGCGGTTGCGGTTGCGAACTCGTCCACGCTCTGGCCCTTGCGCGAGGCTTCGCCGGCGTCGACCCAGGGCTTGAAGTCCTGCGGCCGCAGCTGTGGAAAGGTCAGTGCGAGGTTGGCGATGTCGCCCTTCGGGTCGATGACGATGGCGGGAATGCCGTCGATCGCGGCCTCCTCGAGCAGCGACACGCAGAGGCCAGTCTTGCCGCTGCCGGTCATGCCGATGCAGACAGCATGCGTCGTCAGGTCGCGCGAGTCGTACAGCAGGTCGTCGCCGAGCTGCTGCGTGGTCGGGTCGTACTCGCGGCCGAGATAGAAGACGCCAAGCTTTTCGTAGGACGGCAGCGGCATGTCGGTTTCCTTGGGTCCGGGAACGCACCAACGGCGGGTGGACGCAGCGGATGTTACCGAAATGTCACCGCCGGGCGACTGACGACGTAACCTTGCAGCCCTAGGATGGCATGAAACTCCAATCTACTCCGTGGCCTGCGCATGTCCATCGTCCTCGATCAGGTAACCAAGCGGTACCAGGGCGCCCCGGTCGTCAACGACGTTTCCCTGAACGTCGCCCAGGGCGAGTTCCTGGTGCTGCTCGGCCCCAGCGGCAGCGGCAAGAGCACGCTGTTGCGCTCGATTGCCGGCCTCACCGAAATCGACCATGGCCGGGTGGCGCTCCACGGCCGCGACGTGACCCATGTGAACTCGCGTGAGCGCCAGGTCGGGTTCGTCTTCCAGCACTATGCGTTGTTCCGTCACATGACCATCGGCGAGAACATCGAGTTCGCGCTGCGCGTCCGCAAGGTCAAAAGCGCGGAACGACGCGCGCGCCGCAAGGAACTGCTCAAGCTGGTCGCCCTCGAGGGCATGGATGACCGCCTCCCGGCCCAGCTCTCGGGCGGGCAGCAGCAGCGCGTTGCCGTGGCACGGGCGCTCGCGCACCGGCCGGCAGTGCTGCTGATGGACGAGCCGTTCGGCGCGCTCGACGCCAAGATCCGTGAGGAACTGCGCCGGACCATCCGCCAGATCCAGCGCGAGCTGGACATGACGACGATCCTGGTCACCCACGACCAGGAAGAAGCTTTCGCGCTCGCCGACCGTATCGGCGTCATGCACCAGGGCCGCCTGCTCGAATGCGGCAAGCCCGACGACCTCTACACGCGCCCGGCCACCCGTTTCGTCTCCACGTTCCTGGGCGCGGCGAACCTGCTGCTCGGCTACCGGACGCCGCGCGGCGTGCGCTTCAGTTCCAGGCCGATGGCGGGCGGTGAGGTGCCGCGGGAAGTGGTCGCGATCCTGCGGCCGGAAGAGGTGGAACTCTGCGCCGACGAACTGGCGGTCAAGTCGAATTTCGTCAGCCACGGACAGGTCGAGGAAGTCCTGTTCGGCGGCGCGGTCGAGCGCCTGCGGGTCCGCATGGCCAGCGACGGTCCGGTGCCGGTGGCACCGGGACGCGAGGGTTCTGCCGGACAGGGTTCCCTGCTCGAAGTGTCGCGGACGCTGCCCGAACAGCGCGATTTCCCGGTCGCGGTCGGACAGCGGGTCGCCGTCGGCGCGCGCAGCATCCACGTGCTGCCGACGCCGATTTCGAGCTTTACCGCCGTGGCCGCCGACGAAGCGGCCGCGCGCGAACTCCGCGATTCGCCACTGCTCATGACTCTCGGTACGCGCATGCAGACGCGTGTCGCGACCCGGATCGGTCGCTTCGAGCGGGCGCCGCCGGGCATGCCCGCGATCGCGACCGGGCCCGGTTGTGCCTCGGCGGCCGAATGGCACCTGACGCACGGTGCCGTGCAGCTGCTGTGCGTGCCGTCCACGGCATCGCTGCCAAACCACGTGGTCATCCACACGCTCGACGCCGAGTCGCGCCGCGCGACGCTCGCGGTCGCGGCGAGCCTGCTGCGCCACGTCGCGGCCGAGGCGATCTACCTGGGCATCCAGCCCGCGACGTCCGCCGAGTCCGAGCGGGGCGCGCACATGCGCGACCTGCTGGACGCACGTTCGGCCGCGCTCGCCGATCACGGTCTCGACATGCGGACCGAACTGCGTCCCGGCGCCGTCGCGGAAGAGCTGCAGAAGGAACTCGCAGCGTACGAGCGCAGCATGCTGGTGCTCGGCACGTCGAATCCGGACGCGATACAGTGGGACTGGCTCAAGTCGCTGCTCGAGGGGACGCCCGGGCGTCCCGTGCTGATCGTCAACTCGGCGCGCGCTGAGCCGGCCGCGGACGCCTGAGATGGCTGCTTCCTGGTTCCGCCAGCCCAGCATCCTCCCGGGTTTCGGCCTCACGCTCGGGTTCACGACGTTCTTCCTGAGCGCCCTGGTGCTGCTGCCGCTCGCGGCGCTGGTCTTCAAGACCACGTCGTTGACCTGGTCGGAGTTTCTCGACGTGGTGCTGGACGAACGCGCGCTGGCGTCCTACCGGCTGAGTTTCGGCGCTGCCTTCATTGCCGCGGCCGTCAACGCCTTTTTTGGCTTCATCGTCGCCTGGTCGCTCGTGCGCTACGAGTTCCCGGGGCGACGCCTGGTCGATGCGCTGATCGACCTGCCGTTCGCGCTGCCCACGGCCGTGTCGGGTATCGCGCTCGCCACGGTATTCTCGCCGACGGGCTGGCTGGGCGTGAAGCTGCAGGAGCTGTTCGGCATCCAGGTCGCCTACACCTGGCTCGGCGTCGTCGTCGCGCTGATCCTGATCGGCCTGCCGTTCGTCGTGCGCTCGGTGCAGCCGGCGCTGGTCGAAGCGCAGCGCGACCTCGAGGAAGCCGCGGAGACACTCGGCGCGAGCCCCTTCACGGTGTTCCGCCGCATTATCCTGCCCGCGGTGCTGCCGGCGCTGGTCACGGGCTTCACGATGGCGTTCGCGCGCGGCGTCGGCGAGTACGGCTCGGTGGTGTTCATTTCCGGCAACCTGCCGCTCAAGACCGAGATCACGCCGCTGCTGATCGTGATCAAGCTCGAGCAGTTCGACTACAACGGCGCCGCAGCGCTCGGCTTCATGATGCTGCTCGTGTCCTTCCTGATGCTGTTCGCCATCAACCTGGTGCAGTCGTGGAGCCGGCGGCGACATGTCGGGCCCGCCGACACGGGCCGCAGGGTCGAGCGGCGCGCGCGCCCGCGCACGCAGAAGGTCGGGGCCTGAGGTGGCTGGCGCAGCCCCGCGGTTCGAGACGCGCAAGCACGTGCCGCCAGGCGTGCGTGCCGGGCGCATCGCGCTGATCTCGGTGGCCATCGGCTTCCTGGCCCTGTTGCTGCTGGCGCCGCTTGGGGCCGTGCTCGGGCAGGCGTTCGCGCAGGGCTGGCGCGTCTTCCTCGAGTCGTTCGACAATCCGGACACGCTCGCCGCGATCAGGCTGACGCTGCTCACGGCGGCGATCGTCGTGCCGGTCAATACGCTGTTCGGCATCGCGGCCGCCTGGGCGATCGCGAAATTCGAGTTCAAGGGCAAGAGCCTGCTGATCACCCTGATCGACCTGCCATTCGCGATATCGCCGGTCATCGCGGGCCTGGTGTTCGTCATGCTGTTCGGCGCCCACGGCTGGTGGGGCCAGTGGCTGCAGGATCGCGACATCCAGGTCATCTTCGCGGTGCCAGGCATCGTGCTGGCCACCCTGTTCGTGACGTTTCCCTACGTCGCGCGCGAGCTCATTCCGCTCATGCAGCAGCAGGGCAGCGAGGAAGAGGAGGCCGCCATCACGCTCGGCGCCGGCGCCTGGACCACCTTCCTGCGCGTCACGCTGCCGAAGATCCGCTGGGGCCTCATCTACGGGGTGATCCTGTGTAACGCCCGCGCCATGGGCGAGTTCGGCGCGGTCTCCGTCGTGTCCGGCCACATCCGCGGCCTGACGACGACCATGCCGCTGCAGGTGGAGATCCTCTACAACGAGTACCTGTTCGTGGCAGCCTTCGCGGTGGCGTCCGTGCTCGCGCTGCTGGCGATCGTGACGCTCGTGATCAAGACGCTCGTGGAGTGGCGTGCCGACCGGCGCACAGGCTGATGGACAGAATTCCTGCATTGCTGAAAGACTGGATGGCGAGCCTCAGGCGACTGGCAGCCGGCCCGGCCACGCTCGAGCGCACGCTCACGCTCACGCTCGGCGGGCTCGTGCTCGCCGCGATCCTGGTGCTGGCGATCAGCGCCGTCGGCCTGCTGCACAAGCAGGCCGAACAGCAGGCGATTGCCCGGGTCCAGCTCGCCGGCGTTGCCGCGCGCGAGGAACTGCGTCGTCTCAGCGAAGACACGCTCACGACGACGCGCGTGCTGGCGGACCGCCAGCCGTTGCAGAGGCTGATACGCGCGGGCAGTCGCGAGCAGGCCGAGCTGTTCCTGCGACGTACCTGTGGCGCGCTCAATCTCGGCGCCTGTGCCGTCATCGTCGGGCAGAACGTCGTCGCGAGCACGAGCCGCGACGTGGCGTGGAACGAGACGCTCGAAGCGACGGCGGACCAGGGCGAACGCTTCATGCTGGCCCCGGCCTGGCAGCCGGACGGCCTGATCGGCGCCACGGCGCTGGTGCCCAACTTCGTCGAGACCCGCGTCGTCGCGTTGCGTTATTTCGATGCCCGGCTGGCCGTTGCCCTGTCGCAGCAGGCGGGCATGCCGATCCGTCTCGTCCGCCTGTCGAACTGGCTCGACAACGTCGAGCCGGATTTCAAGGAACTGCATTCGACCGCGCTGTCGCGTGCCGAAGCCGTCGCGCGCCGCATCGAGCCGCGCGACCTGTATGCGTCGAGCACCCCGATCTTTGCCTCGACCGGCGAAGGCATTGCGTTGCTCGAGGCGCGGCTGCCCGCGTCCGAGAGCGACTCGGAAGTGGCCGGGTTCGTGCGCCGCCTGGGCTGGACGGCTTTTCTGCTGAGCCTCGGCGCCGTCGCTGCTGCCCTGTTGCTGGCGCGGCGCATCGTGCGGCCGCTGCAGTTCGTGGCCGAATCCGCGACTCGTCTCGGGCGGGGCGACTTTTCTGCCTCGATTCCAGTCGCCGGCGGCGGCCCCGAGGTCGTGGCGCTCGCCAGGACCCTCGAGGACATGCGACGCCACCTGGTCGAGCTCACGGCGACCTTGCGCCGACGCGAGGCAGACGCACAGGCGCTGCTGCGCGGCGTGGTCGAGGGCGTGTATGCGGTCGACTCCAACCGCAACGTGAAGTACCTCAACCCGCAGGCGGAGCGCATGCTCGGCGTCGAGTCCGCCACGGCCGTCGGCAGGTTCTGCGGTGACGTGCTCAAGCCCTGCGCATTGCAGGACGGCACGCGACCCTGCGACAGCGCGTGCCCGATCGTCGCCTCGCGCGAGCACGGCCAGGCACAGGCCACGGAGTTCCTGCAGCGCGCAGATGGCGCCAGGCGCACGGTGATCATCACCAGTGCCGGCATGGTCGACGGCCTGCAGGTGCAGGTCATGCGCGACGAGACCGACCTCGAGGCGGCCCGCCGCGCACGCGACACGATCCTGGCCAACATCTCGCACGAGTTCCGCACGCCGCTTGCCGCGCAGCTCGCGTCGATCGAGCTGCTGCAGGAAAACCTGCTGTCTTTGCCGCGCGAGCAGCTCGAGGAACTGGTGACGGCGTTGCGTCGCGGCTCGCTGCGGTTGACGCGGCTGATCGACAACCTGCTCGAGAGCGTACGCATCGAGTCGGGGCAGCTCGCGATCCGCCAGCAGCACCTGCAGTTGCACGAGATCGTGCAGGACGCGGTGGAACTCGTGGGCAGCCTGTTCACGCAACGCGGCCAGACGCTCGCGGTGGACGTGCCGGAAGGGCTGCCTGCGCTGGTGGGTGACGGGCCGCGCCTGACGCAGGTCTTCGTCAACCTGCTGGCCAACGCCAACAAGTTCGGGCCGGAGGGCAGCACGGTCAGCATTGGTGCGCGACTCGTCGATGGCGTGCTGGAGGCGACCGTGGACGATGCCGGTCCCGGCGTTACCGAAAGCGAACGTGGCTCGATCTTCGAGCGCTTCCATCGTGCGACCGCGGAAGAGCCTGAGCCGCGCGGTCTCGGCCTGGGACTGTGGATCGTGAAGTCGATCGTGGAGCGGCACGGTGGCACGGTGGCGGCCATGCGCGGCGAGCAGGGGCTCACGCGCTTCGTGGTCCGGTTGCCTGCCGCGGGGGCGGACGCGTCATGAAGATCCTGGTCGTCGACGACGATCCCGACCTGTTGTCGCTCGTCTGCTTCGCGCTGACGCAGTCAGGATTCGTCGTCGTCAAGGCGACCGACGTGCCGTCCGCGCTGCAGGTGTTTGCCGCGGAGTCGCCCGACCTCGCGATCCTGGACATCAACCTTCCCGGCGGCAGCGGCTTCGACATCTGCACGGCGATTCGCCGGCAGTCGCGTATCCCGGTGATGATGTTGACGGCGCGTGGCGAGGAGGAAGACCTGGTACGCGCGCTCGACCTCGGCGCGGACGACTACCTCACCAAGCCGTTCAGTCCGCGCACGCTGCTGGCGCGGGCGCGGGCACTGCTGCGACGTGCGGGACTCGAAACGGGCGGGTCGATGACCGTCGGCGCGCTGCGCCTCGACCTGGAAGCGCACCTGCTGCACGTCGGTGAGGCGCCACCTGTCAAACTCACGAAGCTCGAATCGCGCCTGTTGCAGATCCTGATAGCGAATGCCGGTAATGTCGTCGGCACCGAGCGGCTGCTGACGCACGTGTGGGGGCATCGCGGCAGCGGCGACCGGCAGCTGCTCAAGCAACTCGTGCACCGGTTGCGGCAGAAGATCGAGGAGGATCCGGCGGCGCCGCAGGTGCTGCAGACGGCGGCGGGGGCAGGGTACCGGCTGGAGGAGAAGGGGTAGGAAGGGGAGGAAGGGCGGGAAGGGGAGGAAGGGCGGGAAGGGGAGGAAGGACGGGAAGGGGAGGAAGGACGGGAAGGGGAGGAAGGACGGGAAGGGGTTGGTCGGAGGTGCGGTTGTTGCGGAACGTTCCGTGGCGCACCCGGAGTACGCGGCAAAGTGTCGACTCGTACAGAACTGGAAGTGATGGCGGCGAAGCTCGCAGCGCATCCGGACTACCGGGTGCTGCGCCGGATGGACAGCACGCGTCAGCGACCCGCGCTCACAGGGCCATCCGTCCGGCACGCCGCGATCGTCGACACCGAGACCACCGGTACGGATCCGACGGTCGACAAAATCATCGAACTCGCGATCGTCGTGGTGGAGTACTGCCACGTCACCGGAACCGTCGGGCGTGTGCTCGCGACCTACGATGGGCTCGAAGATCCGGGCATGCCGATCCCGCCCGCGTCGACGGCCATTCACGGCATCACCGATGCAATGGTCGCGGGCCAGCGCATCGACGACGCGCGTGTCGGCCAGGTGCTCGAGTCCGTCGGCATCGTGATTGCGCACAACGCGGGTTTCGACCGCAAGTTCCTCGAGCCGCGCCTGCCCGTGTTCGCCGCGCTGCCGTGGGGCTGTTCGTGGCAGGAAGTGCCGTGGAGCGATGCGGGTATCGCCAGTTCCAAGCTCGAATACCTCGCGTATCGGCATGGCTTCTTCTACGACGGCCACCGCGCCGAAGCCGATTGCCACGCGCTGCTCGAGGTGCTCTCGCAGCCATTCGGCGCGACCGAGGGCACCGCGCTGAAGGTGCTGCTGGACTCCGCGCGCAGTCCGTCGTTCCGTTTGTGGGCGAACAACTCGCCGTTCGAGACCAAGGACGTGCTCAAGCAACGCGGGTACTGGTGGGACGCCGGCCGCCGCTGCTGGTTCGTCGAAGTGCGGTCGCAGGAGGCCGTGCAGGAAGAACTGGCGTGGTTGCGCGATAACGTCTATGGCGGCAAGAGCGTCGAGCTCGACCTCGACGAGTTCGACGCCAGGACGCGGTACGCCGTGCGCGAAGGAAAACGCGCGAAGTTGCGGACGAAGTGACCCGGGTTCATCCTTGCCGGCCAGTCACGCAGGAATCCTCGACATGACGGTGAGAGACAGCAACGGCAACGCGCTGGCCGAGGGTGATTCGGTGCAGGTCATCAAGGACCTGAAGGTGAAAGGATCGTCGGAGACGCTGAAGCGCGGCACGGTGTTGAAGAACATTCGCCTCACCGACGACGCGGAAGCGATCGAGTGCGGGCAGGGCCGCAACACCGTCGTCCTCAAGACCTGCTTCCTGAAAAAAGCATAGGTGCAGCTGTGCTGCACAGCCGGGGGGACTTCGCATGAACACGCGCTTGATCGAAATCGCCGCCGTGACACTGTGGCTGGCCACGGGCATCGCCCGTGCAGCGGAGCCAGCGGCTGACCTGGTCGTGGTCGGTGCGGCGATCGCGACGCTGGATCCGGCCCGTCCGGAGGCCACGGCACTGGCCGTGCGCGGCGACCGCATCGTGGCCGTCGGCAGCGATGCCGAGATTGCTGGGTTGGTTGGACCCGCCACGCGCCGCCTCGGGGCCGGCGGGCGCCGCGTCGTGCCGGGGTTCATCGAAGGCCACGGGCACTTCATGTCCCTCGGTGAGTCGCTCGGCACGCTCGACTTGCGCGGTGCGCAGCGGTGGGAGGACATCGTCGCGCAGGTCAAGGCGGCGGCGGCCACCGCTGCGCCGGGTACCTGGATCGTCGGCCGTGGCTGGCACCAGGAGAAATGGCGCGGGTTGCCAGCCGATGCGGTGGGCGGCGTGCCGACCAACGCGGCGCTGAACGCCGTGGCGCCACGCAATCCCGTGGCCCTCGAGCACGCGAGCGGTCACGGCGTGATCGTGAACGCGGCGGCGCTGGCGCTGGCCGGCATCGACGCCAAGGCGACCGATCCCACCGGTGGACAGGTCGTGCGCGACGCGAACGGCACGCCGACCGGTTGGCTGGTCGATACGGCCGCCGACCCGGTGTACGCGGCACAGCAACGCGCGCTGGCCGCGCTGCCCGTTGCGGAGCAGCGTCGGTTGCGGGTCGAGCAGGTTCGCCGGGCCGGGCAGGAAGCGCTGAGCAAGGGCGTCACCACGTTCCACGATGCGGGTGCGTCGTTCGCGACGATCGATCTGTATCGCGAGCTGGCGGAGGCCGGCGAGTTGCCGGTCCGGCTTTACGCGATGGTGGGTGGCGAGAGCAACGAGCGCCTGGCGCAGGAACTGCCGCGATACCGGCTGGTCGGGCATGCGAATCACTTTCTGACCGTGCGTGCGATCAAGCGCATGGTGGACGGCGCGCTTGGCTCCCGCAGCGCCTGGCTGCTCGAGCCGTACGCGGACGCGCCCGACAGCACCGGGCTCGTGGTCGACAGCCTGGAGACGATCGAGCGCACCGCGGAACTCGCGCTCGCCAATGGGTACCAGCTGAACACCCACGCGATAGGCGACCGCGCCAATCGCGAGATCCTGGATCTGTACGAACGCGTGCAACGCGGACACGACGGCCGTGCGCTGCGCTGGCGCATCGAGCACGCGCAGCATCTGCACCCGACGGACGTGCCCCGCTTCGCCAGGCTCGGCGTGATTGCGTCCATGCAAGGGGTCCACGCGAGCTCGGACGGACCGTGGGTGCCGAAGCGCCTCGGCGAACCGCGCGCCGGCGAGCGTACCTACGTGTGGCGCTCGTTGATCGATTCCGGCGCGCTGGTGAGCAACGGCACGGACGTGCCGGTCGAAGACATCGACCCGCTGGCGAGCTTCCGCGCCTCGGTCACGCGCGAAATGGTGAACGGCCAGCGCTTTCACCCCGAGCAGAACATGACGCGCCAGGAAGCGCTCGCCAGCTACACCTGGAACAACGCCTACGCCGGCTTCGAGGAGGACCTCAAGGGCAGCCTCGCGCCGGGCAAGCTGGCCGATTTCGTGGTGCTCGATCGCGACATCCTGCGCGTGCCCGACGCCGAGCTTGCCTCGGCGCACGTGCTGCACACGATACTGGCCGGGCGCGTCGTTTACAGCCGCGCGCCCCAGGCGCCCTGAGCCGCAGCGAGCGCGGTCGGTCGCGGCGCGGTTGCTGATCGAGTTCGGTGCGACACCGGTGGCGGCGATCGCGCAGGTGCGGGCGGCGCAGGATGGCGTGCCACTGAATGTGGCGATCCGGCAGTCGTACCTCGACTGGCATCGAACGCAGAGCGGTCGCTGGAACGCCCGCGACCGGTCGCAGGCCCGCGGGTTGGTTCGGCGCTCGAGTCATCGACGACTGAGGGCGCGTCTGGCCGACCACCGGCGAGCTTTGGCCAGGGTTGGGTCGGGGACGAGGCGCTCGCGGTGGGTCTGCACGCGGCGGCGACTGCGACGAGTCTTGTTGATGCGATCGAGGTGGCGGCGAATCACGACGGGGATTCGGATTCGACGACGTCGATTGCGGGGCAGTCGTACGGGGCAAAGCACGGCTTAAGCGTGCTGCCGGCCGAAGCGGTGTACCGGGTCGATGTGCTCGAGCCACTGCTGGGGTTGTTTGCGGAGTTCGAGAGGGTGAGTCGAACGGTGGCGCGGTGACGGTGCTGGTGGTGTTTGCTATCGACAGCAGCGGACGTTCGCGAATGCGTAAAGCCGGCCATAACCGGCCCCATTGCGTCGCCGCCCGGCGCGGTCGGTCGTACCTGAACAGGTTCGTTGCGCGGCGGAGCCCGGCACGCTGGTGCTTGCCCCAATAGACAATTGGCGTCTACAGCCCCAATCAACGGTGGAGGATTTGACATGCGGCGACGCCACGTAGTCACTTGCGTGATGATGGCCCTGCTGACCCTCCTTGGTGCTGCCGGCGCGCTGGCCGATGCCGACAGCAATGCCGTCGAGAATTCGGATTGGGGAGAGGTCGAGTACATCGGCAATTCGGAATGGATCCGGCGCATCGGGAACATGGACGTGGAATACCTCGGGAGCACGAACTGGATCCGGCGGATCGGATCCTACGACGTCGAATACATCGGCAGCACGAACTGGATCCGACGGATCGGACCCTACGACGTCGAATACATCGGCAGCACAGACTGGATCCGCCGCATCGGGAACATGAATGTCGAGTACGTCGGCAACACGGACTGGATCAAGTACATCGGAAATCGCGGGGCCGCGGCGGGCCATACGACCGCGCGAGTCAACGCCCAAACGGAGACCGCACGATCATCGCTCCCGCCGGCCGGTTCAGTGACTTCAACCGCTGCAGCGGGCCCGGCGCGCAAGCCCATCGAACCGATTTCCCGTCTGGGGCGCGGCGTTCAACTTCATGGTGAAAAGGACTACCAGCAAGCTTTGCAGCAGCTCCTGGTCGCCGCACAGTCCGATCCGAACGACCCACGGGTCTACGTCTACCTCGCGGACACGTACGGATGGCTCGGCATGAATGCCGAAGCGAAGCAGGCCGCGGAGCGCGCGAAGCAACTGGACCCCAACGCCTTCGAGATCCTGCGCTGATCCGATCGAGGCAAATTGAGCAGTCGAGCACCGCTGCGCAAGGGTCGCTTAGGGCGCCTATGACTTTGAGACCAGGCGTCGGACGTCCGCTTTGTAGTGAGACGAACTTCTGCTCAGGGTCGGTATGCCCCGCTCTTGGTCTGCTATTGGGCCGCCTCACGGAAGCAGCGCGAAGTTGAATC
>Ga0073899_10002834_pt1 | contig 15474 bp, 11 predicted proteins | sample KloWWTmetaKNB5Ph_FD_88975 | JGI IMG/M metagenome (GOLD analysis project Ga0073899, IMG submission 88975) | Active sludge microbial communities from Klosterneuburg, Austria, studying microevolution and ecology of nitrifiers - Klosterneuburg... | ecosystem: Engineered > WWTP > Aerobic digester >...
CAGCGTGAGCGCGAAGACGATTCCCAGGGTTCGCATACGTGCCTCCTCGGACATCCCGGTGTGGAGCAAGCGCTATGCCGCGGGCGCGGCGGCCGCGGCGCGCCGGCGCGCGATCCACTTGCGCAGCTCTTCGACCCACAGCACCAGGCTGGCCACCGCGCCCAGCGCGATCGCGACCGGCAGCCCGAACGGCGTGGTGTGGAACAGCCGCCCCAGCGGCGCCCAGTACACCACCGCCAGCTGCAGCAGGTTGCCCAGCACCAGGCCGCCGAGCAGCCAGCGGTTGGCCAGCGCGCGCAGGCCCAGCGCCGATCGCGTCTGCGACCGGCAGTTCAAGACGTTCCACCACTCGCACAGCGCCAGCAGCGTGAACGCCTCGGTCTGCACCTGGCCGGCGGGCACGCCGGCGGCGGTGCGGTAGGCGAACCAGCCGAGCGTCACGCCGGCGATCGTCGGCACCATCAGCGCCATGCGCGCCAGCAGCGCGCGGCTGATCAGCGGCTCGTCGCGCGCGATCGGCGGCTGCGCCATCTCGTCGCCCTCGGGCGGGTCCATCACCAGGTTGACCGTGACCAGGCCCTCGGTGACCAGGTTGTTCCACAGGATCTGCACCGCGGCGAACGGCGGCGGGTAGCCGAGCGACATCGCGACCAAGAGCACCAGCACCTCGGCCGCCGAGGTCGACACCAGCAGCAGCACCGCCTTCTTGAGGTTGCGGTAGACGACGCGGCCCTCCTCGGTGGCGGCCACGATGCTGGTGAAGTTGTCGTCGAGCAAGACCAGCTTCGCCGCCTCGCGCGCCACCGCGGTGCCGCTGCCGCCCATCGCGACCCCGACGTCGGCCTTGACCAGCGCGGGGGCGTCGTTGACGCCGTCGCCGGTCATCGCGACCACCTCGCCGCGGCGCTGCAGCGCATCGACGATGCGCAGCTTCTGCTCGGGGTGGACCCGCGCGAACACCGCGATGCGATCGACGCGGGCGTCGAGCTCGGCGTCGGACAGCGCGGCGAGCTCGGGGCCGTCGACCGCCTCGTCGCCGGGCCGGGCGATGCCGAGCATCGTCGCGACCGCGACGCCGGTGGCCTTGTGGTCGCCGGTCACCACCACGGTGCGGATGCCGGCCGCGCGGCAGCGCGCGATCGCGTCGGCGACCTCGGCGCGCGGCGGATCGAGCTGCCCGACCAGCCCCAGGAACCGCAGCCGGCCGGCCAGCGCCGTGAACCCGGCGGCGGCGTCGAGGTCGACGCCGTCGGCGCGGGCCAGCGCCAGCACGCGCAGCGCCTGGCCGGCCATCACCTCGACCGCGGCGCGCGCCGCCGCGCGATCGGCGTCCGCGCACAGCGCCAGCAGCTCCTCGGGCGCGCCCTTGACCATCACCACCGTCCGCCCGTCGGGCCCGGCGTGGGCGGTGGCCATCAGCTTGGCCGCCGACGAGAACGGCAGCTCGCCGCGGCGCGCGTAGGCCGCGCGCAGCCGGTCGACGTCGACGCCGCCCTTGGCCGCCAGCGTGTACAGCGCCACCTCGGTCGGATCGCCGATCGGCTTCCACTGATCGCCGTCCTGGTGCAGCTGCGCGTCGTTGCACAGCGCGCCGGCCTCGAGCAGCTCCTGCACCGCGGCCGGCGGCGGCGTCGGCAGCGGCGCGTCCCCGTCGCGCAGCTCGCCGGTCGGCGCGTAGCCGACGCCGGTCACGGTGAGCGCGCGCCCGGCGGGCGCGGCGGGCCCGGCGGGCAGCCACACCGCGGTCACGGTCATCTCGTTGCGGGTCAGCGTGCCGGTCTTGTCGGTGCAGATGACCGTGGTCGAGCCCAGCGTCTCGACCGCGGCCAGCCGCCGCACCACCACCCGGCGCCGCGCCATCCGTTGCACGCCGACCGCCAGCGCGATCGTCATCGCCACCGGCAGGCCCTCGGGGATCACCCCGACCACCTGGCTGATCGCCACCATCACCACCGCGCCGAGCGGCAGGTCGCGGGCCAGGCCGATCGCCAGCACCAGCGCGAACGTCACGGCCGCGACCACCACCAGCGCGCGGCCGAACTGGCCGATCCGCCGCTCGAGCGGCGTCGGCGGTTGCACCGCGCCCTCGGCCAGCGCCGCGATCTGGCCGATCGCGGTGGCGCCGCCGATCGCGACCACGACCGCGTGGCCGCGGCCGGCGGTCACCAGCGTCCCGGCGTGGAGCATCGACGCGCGATCGGCGACCGTGGCCTCGGCCGGCACCGCGGCGACGTCCTTGTCCACCGGCACCGACTCGCCGGTCAGCGCGGCCTCGCTCACCTGCAGCGCCGAGGCGTCGACCAGGCGGGCGTCGGCGCCGATCGCGTCGCCGGCCGCCACCACCAGCACGTCGCCCGGCACCAGCTCGCGCGCGGCGATCACCTGGGCGCCGCCGTCGCGCACCACCCGGGCCTCGGCCACCGCCAGCGAGCGCAGCGCCGCCAGCGAGCGCTCGGCGCGGCCCTCCTGGAACGCCCCGATGACCGCGTTGATCGTCACCACCGCCGCGATCACCGCGGCGTCGCCGCGGTACCCGAGCGCCAGCGCGATCACCGCCGCCGCCAGCAGCAGGTAGATCAGCGGGCTGGCGAACTGCCGCCCGAGCACCGCCCACGCCGACCGCCGCCGCGCCTCGGGCAACGCGTTGGGGCCGGCCCGCGCCCGCCGGGCCGCGACCTCGGCGGCGGTCAGCCCGCGGCCGACCTCGACCCCGAGCGCGGCGGCCACGTCGTCGCCCGCCCGCGCATGCCAGGGCGCGGTGGGTTGCGTGGGCGCGCGGGCGCCGGCCATGGCTCCAATGTGGGGATCGTCGCCGCCGGCGCAAGCCCCGTTCCCGAGGCGGCACCGCCGCCCGCCGAAACCGCGCGCCCCGCGCCGCGCGGTGCTACGATCGTCGGCCGATGCGCGCCCGCTACACCATGCTCGAGCGTCTCGGCGGCGGCGGTCAGGCCGAGGTGTTCAAGGGGGTCGCCGAGACCCTGCAGGGCTTCCGCAAGTCGGTGGCGATCAAGCGGGTGCTGCCCAACCTGGCGACCAACCCGCGGTTCGTCGCGATGTTCCTCGACGAGGCGCGCCTGTCGCTGTTCCTGCAGCACGCCAACGTCGTGCAGGTCTTCGACGTCACCAAGGCGCCCGACGGCGCGTTCCTGCTGATCATGGAGTACGTCGACGGCTGCGACCTCAAGGCCGCGATCGAGCGCGAGGCGCAGCGGGGGCGGCTGATCGATCCGCGGCTGGCGGTGTACATCATCGTCGAGAGCTGCAAGGGGCTGCACTACGCGCACACCCTCGAGCACCCCGAGACCGGCCAGCCGCTGCACATCGTCCACCGCGACGTGTCGCCGCCCAACATCATGCTGTCCAAGAACGGCGAGGTGAAGATCGTCGACTTCGGGCTGGCCAAGGCCAACAGCCAGGTCGAGCAGACCGACCAGGGCGTCGTGAAGGGCAAGTTCAGCTACCTGTCGCCCGAGGCGGCGTGGGGGCTCGAGGTCGACGCGCGCACCGACGTGTTCGCGATCGGCATCATCCTGTGGGAGATGCTGTCGGGGCGGCGGCTGTTCTACGGCGACACCGCCTACGCCACCGTCGAGCTGGTCCGCGAGGCGCGGGTGCCGTCCTTGACCGCGCTCAACCCCAACATCGACGCCGAGCTCGACGGCATCGTCCGCACCGCGCTGGCCCGCGACCCGGCGCAGCGGTTCCAGTCGGCGGCCGACGTCGGCGACGCGCTGGCCCACTACCTGTTCGCCCGCGAGTGGAAGGTGACGTCGCGCGACGTCGCCAACCTGGTGCGCGACGGCCGGGTCGCCGCCGCCCGCAGCGGCTCGACGCGGCTGTCGCTGATCGACGCGCTGGTCGCCGACGAGCGAGCCCAGATGCTGGCCGACGTCGCCGCCGAGCTGGCCCGCGGCTCGGCCGGCGCCGGCGCGGCGTTCGGCAACGAGATCACGACCACCAGCACCCGCGACTGGGTGGCCGAGCTGGGCCTCGACCACCTCGAATGACCGCGCGCCGGGTACAGTAGCGGCATGGACCTGCCTGACCCGGTCGCCCGCGCCTACGCCGGCGCGCTCCACGCCGTGGCGCTCGCCGATCGCGAGCTAGGCGCCGCCGAGAGCGCCCGCCTCGATCAGTTGCTCGAGCGCCGCTGCCCCGGCGTCGATCGCGAGGACCTGTTCTTCGCGCGGACCACGCCCGAGGCGTTCGCCGCCGCGGTGCGCGCCCACGCCGCCGCCGCGCGCGCCGCGATCGGGCTGGCGTTCGTCGCCGACGCGGTCGAGCTCGGCACCGTCGACGGCGAGTTGACCAGCGCCGAGGCCCACGCGATCTTGCGGGTCGCCCGGTGCTTCGGCCTGACGCTCACCGAGGTCGGCGGCGTGACCAACGCCCTCGACGAGTGGCTGGGCAGCCTGAGCTGACCGCGTCGGAATCAACCCGCTGAAGGGCTCACTGCCCGGGCGCGGCCCCGGCCGGCGCGACCTCTTCGCCGACTGGCGTGTTGTCGCTGCGATCGACCCGCAGGCTGTCCCGCATCGGGATCTCGGCGGCCAGGCGCTCGGGGAAGCGCCAGGTCGCCTGCAGCACCACCGTCGTGCGGTCGTACTCGAACGCGGCGGCGCCGCCGACGGTGTCGCCGGGGATCTGCCGCAGGTGCTGGGCCCGCAGCGCCAGCGTCACGTCGCCCCGCGGCGCGTAGGTCAGCGCGACGTCGGCGTTCACCACGTTGATCGTGGACGTCACCTCGTCGCCGCGGATGACCTGGCTGCGGCTGGCGCCGAGCGCGCCCGACGCGGTGAGCTTGGGCAGGTTGGGATCGTCGGTCAGCCACGGCAGCGGCAGGCTGGCGTTGATCAGCGCGAGGTCGCTGATGGTGTTCTCGGCGATGTACAGGTTGGGCGCCATCGTCCGGCGCACCTGGAACCCGGCCATGCCCCAGACCGGCGCGTAGCTGACGCTGAGGCCGACGGTCGGCTGCACCATCGACGGCGCGTCGTCGAGCGACGCGATCCACACCACGCCGCCGTCGGCCATGCCGTTCCACCGCGGCGTGAAGTCGCGCCGGTACGACAGCGTCAGCGCGTTGTTGAGCGAGCGGGCGTCGCCGGCGACCTGCTCGAGGGTCACGTAGCGGGTCTGGGCCGACAGCGCGACCGCCGAGTGCTTCCAGCCGCGATCGGCGCCGAGGCCGCCGCCGATCTCGTAGCCGCCGGTGCCGATGTCCGGCGCGCCAGCGGCGCCGTCGATCGTGCTGCTGAAGCGGCGCGCCTGCAGGCCCTGGGTCAGGCGCAGCTCGGGGCTCACGCCGACGTGCAGGCCCTGGCCGGCGTCGAGCGCCCAGTAGCGGCCGTTGCCGCTGATCGTCGCCTGCGGCTGGCCCTCGACCGGCGCGGCGCGCGTCGACAGCGCGGCCAGCGTGCCGCTGGTGAACGCCGCCGAGGTCTGGACCTCGGTGCGCGGCGAGGTCAGGAAGAAGCCGCGCCACGTGGCGACGTGGCCGAGCGACCGCGCCTCGTCGTGGTCGAGGTACAGGTTGGCCTCGAGGTCGTACTCGACGTTGTGGATCGTCCGCGGGGTCTCGTAGGTGCCGAGCACGCCGGGCCGGAACTGCAACAGCACGTCGCCCTCGTGGGGCGGCAGCGGCGCGGCCGCGTCGTCGGGCACCGCGAAGATGTTGTCGGTCCACGACGCCTGGGTCGAGCCGATCACGTGGAGGCTGTAGTTGTCGTCGGCGCCCGCGACCTGCGGCGACCCCAGCGCGACCCCTGCGAGGGCGAGCCCGACCGGAAACCTGATGCGACGTCCCACGGGGCCGAAGCTAGCGTGGTTGTGTCGGTTCCGCACGCTCTCGATGCGCCGGACGTACGCCAGCTTGCGGCGCGCCGCGGGGGCGACCGCGCCACGATGACGCACCGGGGTGTCCACTGGCAGTCACGCTGGCCGCCTGTGGTCGCCGCGCACGGGTGAGCCGCGCCCAGCGCGGCCTCGCACCGGCCGTATCGCGGCGCCGCCCGCATGTCGGCCCCAGCTGGCCTCGTGCTTGCACCATCTGTCCCGCGATGGGATCGCGCGCCGCACAGGTCGGTCGGTACCGAGTGGTCCGGCGACTCGCGATCGGCGGCATGGGCGAGGTGTTCCTGGCCGAGAACCCCGACGAGCGCCAGCGGCCGGTGGTGGTCAAGACGCTGCGCGAACCCGACGACGGCGCCCAGCGCCTGATGTTCCTCGACGAGGCCCGCATCGCGTCGTCGCTGGTGCACGATCACCTGGCGCAGGTCTACGAGGTCGGCCGCCACGCCGGCGGCTACTTCCTGGCGATGGAGTACATCGACGGCGAGTCGGTGCGCACCGTCCTCGAGCGCGCGTCGCTGCGGCGCCGGCCGTTGCCGCTCGACTTCTGCCTGACGGTCATCGCGGCCGCGGCCGCCGGCCTCCACCACGCGCACCAGCGGCGCGGGCCCGACGGCGCGCCGCTCGGCATCGTCCACCGCGACGTCACGCCGTCGAACCTGATGGTCGGCTTCGACGGCGCGGTCAAGGTGATCGACTTCGGCATCGCCAAGGCGGCGCGGCGCGCGACCTCGACCCAGGTCGGCGCGGTCAAGGGCAAGACCGCGTACCTCGCGCCCGAGCAGCTGCTGATGCAGCCGGTCGATCGCCGCGCCGACGTGTTCGCGCTGGGCGTCGTGCTGTACGAGCTGTGCACGCTCAGCCGGGCGTTCGTCGGCGCCAACGAGTACGAGACGATGCAGCGGGTGGTGAAGGTCGATCTGGTGCCGCCGTCGCTGCGCGTGCCTGGTTTTCCCCTCGCGCTCGAGGCGGTGATCGCCCGGGCGCTGGCGCGGGCGCCCGCCGATCGCTTCCCCGATACGCTGGCGCTGCGCCGCGCGCTGCTCGCGGTCGCCGACACCCAGCGGCTCGAGCTCGGGCCGGCGGCGGTGCGGCGCTGCCTCGCCAGCCTGTTCGAGCCGGTGGTGGCGCCGGTCGTCGACGAGACGTCGTCGGGGCGCCGCCGGCGCTTGGCCCGCCGCACCGGTGCCGCGGGCCTGACTCCGGACCTCCCCGACGACTTCGATCCGGCGTGCACGACGCTGCGCTGGGAGTGGCTGCCACCGGCGGCGCTCCTGGCCGCCGGGGCCAGCGGCCCGATCGTCGGGGCGCCGCCGGTCGTCGCGCCGCCGGTCGTCGCGCCGCCAGTCGTCGCGCCGCCGGTCGCGGCGTCCGCCCCGACGCCAGCGCGGCGACGGCGCACCGCCGCGCGGATCGGCGTGGTCGCGATGCTGGGCGCGGCCGTCGCGATCGCCATCGCCGCGTGGCCCCGGCCGGCGCTGCGCACGCCGCCCGCGGCGATCGACCCGCCGCTGCCCGCCGCCCCGCCGCCGCCGGTCGTCGTGCCCGCGGCGCCGCCCGCCGTCGCGCCCGCGCCCACGCCCGCGCCCGCGCCCGCGCCGCCGCCCGTGGTGTGGCTGCGCGTGACCAGCGAGCCGACCGACGCAACCGTGCTGCTCGACGGCGTCCGCCTCGGCCGCACGCCGCTGGCGCTGCAGGTCGATCGCCGCGGCCGCGCCACCGCCACCCTCAAGCTGCGCCGCCACGGCCGCGCGGTGCGGTTCGCGGTGCCGCTCGACGCCGACGTGGTCCAGCACGTCGTCATCCCCGGCGCGCGGTAGCGATCGACCGCCTCACGGCTCGGCGCGCAGCGCCTCCTTCATGATCTTGCCGCTGGGGTTCTTGGGCAGCGCGGCGCGCAGGTCGATCTGCGACGGGATCTTGTAGCCGGGCAGGCGGTCCTTGAGGAACGCGCCCAGCGCCGCGGCGTCGAGGCCGCTGCCGTCGTCGGCCACCACGAACGCCCGCAGCCGATCGCCGAGCAGCTCGTCGGGCACGCCGATCACCGCGCACTCGATCACCGCCGGGTGCTCGGCGATCGCGTCCTCGATCTCCTTGGCCGCGACCCGGTGGCCGCCGACCTTCAGCAGGTCGCGCGCGCGCCCGACCAGCCACAGCCGGCCGGCGGCGTCGACCCGCGCCAGGTCGCCGGTGCGGTAGCCGTGGGGGCCCAGCACCCGCGCGGTCTCGGCGGGGTCGTTCCAGTAGCCCTCCATCAGGTTCGGGCCCTCGGCGTACAGCTCGCCCGGCTCGTCGACCGCGCACGGCGCGCCGTCGGGGCCGCGCACGGTCAGCGTGACGTCGGGGATGGCGCGGCCGATCGATCCGATCGCCTCGGGAAGCTCGCGCGGTGGCACGTACGCCAGCCGCGCCGACGCCTCGGTCGCGCCGTACATCACGAACAGCCGGCGCGGGCCGATCGCGTCGAGCACGCCCCGGGTCAGGGTCGGGCTCATGCCGCCGCCGGCCTGGGTCAGCCAGCGCAGGTCGGGCAGGCCGGTGGCCAGCCGCGCCGCGAAGTCGGTCTTGTGCATCAGGATCGCGTAGGTCGACGGCACGCCGGAGATGCCGGTGACCCGCTCGCGGGCCGCGGTGTCGAGCGCGGTGGTCGGGTACTGGAAGCGGTTCTCGACGATCACCGCGCCGCCGACCGCGAAGGCCGTCGTCAGCACCGACAGCCCGTAGACGTAATAGAACGGCAGGAGCGCCAGGCTGCGCTCGTCCTCGGCCAGCTCGAGGTACGCCAGGATCGAGCGCACGTTGGCGGCGACGTTGGCGTGGCGCAGCACCGCGCCGCGCGGCCGCCCGGTCGAGCCGGAGGTGTAGATGATCGCCGCGCGATCCGCGGGCGCGATCGCCACCGCCGGCGCGGTCGCCGGCGCGGTCGCCGCCGCCACCACCCGCGCCGCCGGCAGCGCGGTCGCCAGGCGCGGCGCGATCGCCGCCGGCGCCACGATCGTGAGCGCGCCCAGCCCCGGGCCGGCCTGGGCCACGACCCGCTCGACCCGCGCGCCGATCACCAGCGCCGCCGCGCCGCAGTCGGTGACGTAGTGGACCAGCGAGTGCGGGTCGGCCGCGGTGTTGATCGGCACCGCGACCGCGCCGGCCGCCAGCGCGCCGAAGAACCCGGCGACCCAGGCCAGGCCGTTGTGCGCCATCAGCGCCACCCGATCGCCGGGCGCCACGCCCAGCTCGACCAGCTGCGCCGCCATCGCGGTGGCCGCCGCCGCGACCTCGCCGTAGGTCCAGCGGCCACCGTCGGGATCATGGGCCACCAGCGCGACCCGCTCGGGGGCGCGCGCCGCGGTGGAGAACAGCACGTCGTGCAGGCGCTCGATCGTCACCGCGCGATGGTACCGCGGCCGCCGCGGCCCGGGTCGGCGCGCCGGGTTTGACCGTCGGCGCGCCGGCGTGTGACCGTCGGGCGTGGGCCTCCTCGACCCGGCGCCGCCGCCCTACGATCCGATCGCGTGGGCCCAGGCGCCGCTGCCCGAGCGCGGCCGGGCGGTGTGCCAGGCCTGGGCGGTGCAGGGCTACGGCACGCCGCTGGCCGCGTACGGCTTCTACGCCGCCAAGCTGGCGCTGTACGTCGGCGGCTGGGTCGCGTGGTGCGCGTGCACGCCCGGGCTCGGGGGGCTGGCGACCATCGGCGACTGGTGGCTGCACCCGATCGCCTTCGTCAAGGCGATCTTGTGGAGCATGCTGTTCGAGGGGCTGGGGCTGGGGTGCGGCAGCGGCCCGCTGACCGGGCGCTACGTGCCGCCGCTGGGCGGCGTCCTCTACTTCGCGCGGCCCGGCACCACCAAGCGCGCGCGCTGGCCGGGGCTGCCGGTGATCGGTGGCCACCGCCGCAGCTGGCTCGACGTCGCGCTCTACCTCGGCGTGATCGGCGCGCTGGTGGCGGCGCTGGCGTCAGCGACGCCGCCCCGCGGCCTGCTGATCGCGATCGCGATCGCGGTGCCGGTGCTGGGCGTCTGCGATCGCACGACGTTCCTGGCGTTCCGCGGCGAGCACTACTGGACGACGATCGTCGTGCTGGTCGCGGCGACCGAGCCGCTGGCCGGCGCCCAGGCGGTGCAGCTGGCGCTGTGGACCTGGGCCGGCGTGTCCAAGCTGAACCACCACTTCCCGACGGTGGTCGGGGTGATGGTGTCGAACTCGCCGGTCACGCGCTGGCGCTGGCTGCGCACCCGCATGTACCGGCGCTACCCCGACGATCTGCGGCCGTCGGCGCTGGCCACCGCGATGGGCCACATGGGCACCGCGCTCGAGCTGGGCGTGCCGCTGGTGCTCGGCCTCTCCGACGGCGGCGCGTCGCTCACCGTCGGGCTGGTGCTGATGCTGGTGCTCCACGGCTTCATCACCTCGAACGTGCCGATGGGCGTGCCGCTCGAGTGGAACGTCATGGTGGTCTACGGCGGGTTCGCGCTGTTCTACGCCCACCCCGAGCTGTCGCTCGCCGACGTCGGCCCGCCGCCGCTGGCCGCCGCGCTGATCGTGCTGCTGATCGGCGTGCCGCTGGTCGGCAACCTGTGGCCGCGCGCGGTCTCGTTCCTGCTCGCGATGCGCTACTACGCCGGCAACTGGGCCTACGGCGTCTGGCTGTTCAAGGGCGACAGCTACCGCAAGCTCGATCGCCTGACCAAGGCCTCGCCGTGGGTCCACGATCAGCTGGCGCGGTTCTACGATCGCCCGACCGCGGTCGGCCTGGTCGGCAAGGTCGTCGGCTTCCGGCTGATGCACCTGCACGGCCGCGCGCTCGGCGCGCTGGTGCCGCGGGCGATCGACGGGCCGCTGGCCGACTACGAGTGGGTCGACGGCGAGCTGGTGGCCGGCCTCGCGCTCGGCTGGAACTTCGGCGACGGCCACCTCCACGACGAGGGGCTGATCGCCGCGCTGCAGGCGCAGTGCGGGTTCGCGCCGGGTGAGCTGCGCTGCGTCCTGGTCGAGGCCCAGCCGATCCACCGGCCGGCGCTGGCGTGGCGCATCGTCGACGCCGCCACCGGGCCGATCGCCGCCGGCACGCTGGCGATCTCGGAGCTGCGCGCGCGCCAGCCGTGGGAGGGCGGGCCGGTTGACGCGGCCGCCTCGACCGGGGGAGGTTCGACGCCATGACTCGCTGCGCTGGGTTCGCCCTGGTCCTCGCCCTGGTCGGTTGCGCCACGCCGGCGCCGACCTCGCCCCGGCTCGATCCCGAGGCGCTGTTCGCGCGGATCGCGCCGTCGGTGGTCTACACCCGCGCGCGCTACGAGGCCGGCCCCGACGACGTCACCGTCGACACCGGCGTCGGCGTGCTGATCCACGCCAGCGGCCTGGTGCTGACCTCGTGCCACCAGCTGACCCACTCCGACGACGGCGCGAAGGCCAAGGAGGTCGAGCTGCTCCTGGCCGAGCCCGATCCGGTGCGCCACACGTTCCGCCCCAGCGCGCCGATCAAGGCCGACGTCCTGGCCTGCTCCGACGAGCCCGACCTCGGGCTGGTGCGGATGCGCGGCGGCAACCACGGCCGCGCGCCGATCGCGCTGGCCACCGAGCTGCCGCGGCCCGGCGGCTGGTTCGCGGTGGTCGGCGCGACCCACCTCGGCTTCCTGTGGTCGGTGCAGCAGTGCCTGGCCTCGGGCATCGGCGATCAGCGCGACACCGGCACCGCGCCCTACGGCGCCGTCAGCGCCGAGGCCGCCGCCGAGACCCGCAAGGACATGACCCCGGGCACCGTCATCCAGTCGGGCTGCCACGTGAACCCGATGAGCGGCTCGCCCGCCATCGACGCCGCCGGCCGGATCGTCGGCCTGCACCTGTTCAGCCGCTACAACACCGACGAGCCGCCCGAGGAGGTCAACTACTACCTCGGCGCCGACGAGATCGAGCGCTTCGTCGCGCCCTACCTGGCCAAGGAAGTCGCGCCGCCGACGCGGTAGCCCGCGCGGCCCGCCGCCGCGCGCTCAGTGCTTGATCTCGGGGATCGCGCCGACGAGCTGGGGCGCGAGGCCGAGGTAGCGGGTCGTGGCCCGCTTCTGGTCGATGTCGCGGTAGACGCGCTCGACCTGGTCGGCGGTCAGGCCGACGGTCGGCGCGACCTCGGCCGGCGCGACGCCGTGGTTCTTGCCCCACAGGCACAGGTCCATCTCGCGGTAGGGCAGGGCGAAGTAGAACTCGTCCTGGCCCTGCGCGAGCGAGTAGGTGTCGGTGGTCGGCGCGCGGTTGCAGATGTCGACCGGCACGCCGAGGTGGCGGGCCATCGCGTAGACCTGGGTCTTGTACAGGTGCGCGATCGGCTTCACGTCGGCGAGGCCGTCGCCGCCCTTGACGAAGAAGCCCTGGTCGTACTCGAGGCGGTTGGGGGTGCCGCTGACCGCGTAGTGCAGGCGATCGGCGTGGTAGTACTCGAACGTCTTGCGGGTGCGCTGCTTGAAGTTGGTGGCGGCGACGATCTGCAGGTAGGCCGGCAGCGGCAGCCGCTGCTTCTCGATCGTGCCGTCGGGCTTCTGCACCACCAGGGAGTAGACGTTGAGCTCGCCGCCCGTGAGGCCGGGCAGGACGATCTTCGACTTCCAGCCCGGGCCGAACTCCGGGAAGACCATCCGGATCGCCTCGTCGCGGCGGCGGTAGCAGCCGTAGCCGTCGAGGACCGGGGTGATCTCCTCGAGCACCGAGTCGAAGCCGAAGGTGTCGCTGACCGAGCGCGACAGCTTGATGGTCTCGGCCGACGAGTCGCGCTCGGGCATGTGGATGCCGAACACCTTGGCCTTGCCGAGCGCGCGGGTGGCCAGCGCCGCCACGCACGAGCTGTCGATGCCGCCCGACAGCGCCACCACCAGGCCGCGGCGCTTGCACTCGTGCGCGATGATGCGGCGCAGCTCGCCGCCGATGCGATCGGCCTCGGCGTCGTAGTCGAGGGCCAGGACGTCCCAGGAGAGCGCCATGATCAGCCCGCCTTCTTGGCGACGAACGCCGCCAGGTTCGCGACCGAGTCGAGGTTCTCGGGGACGAGCTCGTCGTCGCCGACCTTGATCGCGTAGGTCGACTCGACGAACGCCACCAGCTCGAGCACGCCGGTCGAGTCGATGAGGCCGGTCTCCATGAACGAGGCGTCCCGGGCCGGCGCGTCGGCGGCGTTCCCGAACAGGAAGTTGTCGACGATGAACGTGGTCACCGCGCGTTCAACCGTGGCAGCGTCGAGGGCAGACATCTCCGACGGGTATCGCGGGCGTGGCGCGAAATCAAGCGGCAGCCTGCGAAACGCTCCGAGGAACCGTCTGCTACCATGGCGCCACATGTGTGGCATCGGCGGCCTGGTCGCCCTCACCGATCGCGAGCCTCCCGACCGGGGCGCCCTGGCGCGGATGCTGGGCGCCATGCACCACCGCGGCCCCGACGAGTTCGGGACCTACCGGGATCGCCACGCCGGGCTGGCCCACGCCCGGCTGTCGATCATCGATCTGGCCAGCGGCCAGCAGCCGATGTCCAACGAGGACGGCTCGCTGTGGATCGTCTTCAACGGCGAGATCTTCAACTACGTCGAGCTGCGCGCCGAGCTGATCGCGGCCGGCCACGTGTTCCGCACCAAGAGCGACACCGAGGTTTTGGTCCACGCCTGGGAGCAGTGGGGCGAGGACGCGTTCGACCGGCTCAACGGCCAGTGGGCGATCGCGCTGTGGGACGCGCCGGCCCGCCGGCTGATCCTGGCCCGGGATCGGGTCGGCGTGCGGCCGCTGTACTACGCGGTCCACGACGGCCAGCTGGTGTTCGCCAGCGAGGTCAAGGCGATCTTCGCCGCCGCGCCGAGCTTCCCGCGGGCCTTCGACCCGGTCGGGCTCGACCAGACGCTGACGTTCTGGACCGCGATCGCGCCGCGGACGGTGTTCGCCGGCGTGCACGAGCTGCCGCCCGGCCACCTGCGGATCTACGACCGCGACGGCGTGCGCGAGCGGGCCTACTGGACCCCGCAGTACCCGGCCGATTTCGGCGGGTCGCTCGATGAGGCCACCGAGGCGGTCCGCGCCGCGCTGGCCCGGGCCACCGAGCTGCGCATGCTGCGCGCCGACGTCGACGTCGGCAGCTACCTCTCGGGCGGCCTCGACAGCTCGCTGATCGCGACGCTGGGCCTGGCCGCCAAGGGCGAGGGCTTCCAGACCTTCTCGCTGCGCTTCGCCGACGCCGAGTACGACGAGGGCGAGTTCCAGCGGCTGATGAGCGCGCGGCTGGGCACGACCCACCACGAGCTGACCGTCAGCCGCGGCGACATCGCCCGGGTGTTCCCGCAGGTGATCTGGCACGCCGAGCGCCCGATCTTGCGCACCGCGCCGGCGCCGATGTTCCTGCTGTCGGGGCTGGTGCGCGCCCACGGCATCAAGGTGGTGCTGACCGGCGAGGGCGCCGACGAGATGTTCGCCGGCTACGACCTGTTCCGGGAGGGCGCGATCCGCCGCTTCTGGGCCCGGGCCCCGCAGTCGACGGCGCGGCCCAAGCTGCTCGACCGCCTGTACCCGTACCTGGCGCGCTCGCCGGTGGCGCAGCGGGCGATGGCGCAGCGGTTCTTCGGCCAGGGCCTCGAGCGCTGGCGCGAGCCGGGGTTCGGCCACGACCTGCGCTGGCGCACGACCGCGGCGGTCAAGCGGCTGCTCACGCCGGCGATGCGCGGCGCCGGCGACGCGGTCGCGGCGCTGCTGGCCGACCTGCCGCCCGACTTCGCGCGGTGGAGCGCGCTCGCGCAAGATCAGTACCTCGAGGTGCGCACGCTGCTGGGCGGCTACCTCTTGTCGGCGCAGGGCGACCGCATGCTCATGGGCAACTCGATCGAGGGGCGGTTCCCGTTCCTCGACCGCGAGGTGATCGCGCTGGCGGGGCGGCTGCCGCCGGCGCACAAGCTGCGCGGCCTCGACGAGAAGCACGTGCTCAAGCGGGTGGCGCGCGATCTCATCCCGCGCGAGATCCTGACCCGCCCCAAGCAGCCCTACCGCGCCCCCGACGCGCTGGCGTTCCTGGGGGACGACGCCGGCTGGTGCGACGAGGTGATGTCGGGCGAGCTGGCCGCCCAGGCCGGGGTCTACGAGCCGTCCGCGGTGGCCCAGCTGTGGCAGAAATGCAAGCAGCGGGCGGCCGCACAGTTCTCCAACACCGACAACATGGCGGTGGTGGGCGTGCTCTCGACCCACCTGGTGTGGCGCGATCTGATCGCGGCCACGCCCAGCGCCCGGGTCCCGGCGTCGATTCGGACCGTCATCGAGCGCTGACCTGCCCCCTGGACGCGCTTTGGGCCTCGTCGCGGCCGGGCGGTGGTTTTCGGCTGGGGGGGGACCTTGAAGCTTCGGTTCCGCGCGTGCTTAGAATTCCCGCTGTGGAGCCCACGACCACCCCTGTCTCACTGACGAATGTCGACGACGTGACCCGCCGCGCGCCTGCGCTCGCGGCCTTGCTGCTGCGCACCGCGCAGGCGCTGTCCGCCGTCCCTGCGCTGGATCAGCGCTGGGCCGACGGCGATGAGGATGAGGACGACGATCGCGGCGCCCGCTGGCGCGGCGACGACGACGACGACGACGACGACGACGACGACGACGACGACGACGACGACGACGACGACGACGA
>Ga0073899_10002835_pt1 | contig 15471 bp, 13 predicted proteins | sample KloWWTmetaKNB5Ph_FD_88975 | JGI IMG/M metagenome (GOLD analysis project Ga0073899, IMG submission 88975) | Active sludge microbial communities from Klosterneuburg, Austria, studying microevolution and ecology of nitrifiers - Klosterneuburg... | ecosystem: Engineered > WWTP > Aerobic digester >...
GACGACATGCTGCGCTTCGTCAATTACCCGACGCGTTTCGATTGCCGCGAAACAACCCGAGTCCTCAAGGGCACCGGCATCGCCGTGCCGCCGCTGGAGGATTACGCCTGGCGCCTGTGGGATTACTGGGAACGCCACCTCGACCCCGATCTCTTCATTGACCGCAGCCTGCGCGGGCAGGTCGGCGGCAAAGTGGTGCTGCTCACCGGTGCCTCATCCGGGATCGGTAAAGCTACAGCGTGGAAGCTGGCCGAGGCAGGGGCGAATGTCGTGACCATCGCCCGCGACAAAGAGCAACTGGATGAAGTGGTCAAGGAGTTCGAGGCAGCCGGTCTGAAGCTGCATGCCTATGTCGGCGATCTGGCCGATATGGCTTCCACTGAGGCCGTGGTGCAGCAAATCATGGCCGAACATGGCGTGGTCGACGTGCTGATCAACAACGCTGGTCGTTCCATTCGTCGGGCCATTGAAAATTCCTTCGATCGTTTCCACGATTTCGAACGGACGATGCAGCTCAACTATTTTGGCGCCCTCAAGGTCAGCATGGGCGTCCTGCCGAAAATGCTGGAACAGAAGCACGGCCACATCATCAATATTTCCTCGATTGGCGTACTGACCAATGCGCCGCGCTTTTCGGCTTATGTCGCATCAAAAGCGGCGCTCGATGCCTGGGTACGCTGTGCCGCTTCCGAGTTTGCCGATCGCGGTATCTTCTTCACGACGATCAATATGCCGCTGGTCAAGACGCCGATGATTGCGCCGACCAAAATCTACGATCAGGTGCCAACGCTAACACCGGAAGAAGCTGCCGGACTGGTTTGCAGCGCGATCATTCACAAGCCGGTGCGCGTCGCCACCCGACTGGGCATTTTCGGCCAGACCCTGCACGCTGTAATGCCGCGTGTGGCGCAGATCATCATGAACACCACCTTCCGCATGTTCCCTGATTCAGCCGCCGCCAAAAGCCCAAAACCCGGCATTCTGCCCGACCTGCCGTCAGCCGATCAGGTGGCCTTCCAGCAATTCATGCGGGGGATTCATTTCTGATGACGACTCATCTCAAAGCGGCCTGAAGCTACTTCGGCTTGCCGCAAACGCGCAGCAAGAGCTCCGTTGTGCGTCGGGAGTAAAGCAGGGCCAAATGGCCAATGCCAGCCAGTTCGACATCCTCGGCTTCTGGCAGGCGCTGGTTATCCTGCGGCATGACGTAATTGTCATGCGGCGTACGGATTGAAATCATGGGGATTTTGACTGGCTCGCTGTTCAGGTCACGCAGCCACATCGAGCCGGGTTCCATTTCGCGGGAGCTTTGGCCAACAAAACCGACACGCGACAGCTCGCTGCCTTGATGTGGTGAGGCGATGGTGATCAGTTTGGCGACCTGCGCAATGCCGTGTCGGGCAAGATAGGAGCGGCTGACCAGACCACCCATGCTGTGGCCCACCAGAATGACCTGCTGGGCACCGGTGGCTTTGCAGACCTGATCGATCCGCTGCGCCAATTGGGGGACGAGTTTGCCGATACTGGCATAAGGCGGCACGAGGCTGACACTGGCCACCGTGTGGCCTGCGGCTTCAAGATTGCGACGAATTTTCCACCAGACACCCCGGCTGCAGCCATAGCCGTGGATCAGAATGATCGGCTGTTTTGAGGGACGCAGGCGATCCGCCGGCATCCACAGACGTTCGAAGGGAATAACCATGATAAAGGTGAGGATGAAGGCCAGGTATTCGCTGACCATCATCCATATTATTTGCCCAGTTGAAAGTTTGGGGGCTGGCGACGGGTGGGCGTAAGCAAAGGCCCAAGTGATTGCTACGATTCCCATACGGAGACCAAGCACGCCGCCAATGGCACCGAGGGCAGCAACCCCCCAGGAGGCACTGAGCCAATAATGGGAGAAAGCCATGTAACTGGCCATCTCCATGAGTAACCAAATGAAGAGGGTGAGGGGGAGCATAGCCTTGGAGAATCACGACTTTTCCCTAGTCCGTCAAGGCGGCTGCGAGCATTGAGGCATTTCTGGCAACCAGGCCGTAGATCGAAAGTTGCGGGTTGGCGCCAATGCTGGTCGGGAAAACCGAACCATCGTGGATCGAGAGATTGGCAATCTGGAAATGCCGGCCATCATCACCGACCACGCCGCCTTCAGGGCTGGCCGCCATCGCGCAGCCACCCATGACATGGGCGCTGACCACCCGGCAGATCAAGGGGGCGAGCGGCAATTCTGCCAACAATTTTCGCGCTTCGGCCCATGAGGTGTAACCGGGCGTGCCTTCATGTACCGGCGTCACCCAACTGGCGCCCGCGGCGAACTGAATTTCAGCCATCGCCAGCAAGGCGCGGCGGGCGGCTTCCCAATAGGTTTCGTTGAGTGGGTAGTCGAGCACTGGCGAACCGTCGCGACGCAGGTTGACCTGGCCGCCCTTGCTTTGCGGGTGGAAACCATCGCGCACAAGGGCGAGGATGGTCTGGCTCCGGGCAAAATTTTGCATCAGTCGGGCGTGGCTTTCGCCGAAGCCTTGCAGCGTCGTCGAAAAGAGCACCGGATGGAGCGGCGGGACTTCCAATTTGAAGCCTAAAGGGCCGTCGACCGCAGCATTGTGCAAAAAATGGTCGGAATAGATCGATTGCGGCGTGCCGGCGTAACCGGCGATGTCGTGATCGAACAGGCCGGAGGAAATTACCGTGGGGTGCAGGAAAGTACGCTTGCCAAGTACGCCATGCGGGTCCGGCGCCTTGCTGCGCAGGAGCAAGGCGGGAGAGTTGATGGCGCCGCCGGCGAGGACGAAATGCCTGGCGTGAACCGTGACGCGAACGCCACTCGGGTGCAGGCCGTCAATCTTCAAGGCGCTGGCTAAAAGCCGGATTGCCTGTTGTCCGGAAAACTCCAACCGCTCGGCCCGGAGCCGGGAAATCAGCGTAGCGCCGAGATTGAGTGCGGTGGGAAGGGTGGTGAGCAGCATCGACTGTTTGGCATTGGTCGGGCAGCCCATGCCGCAATAGCCGAGATTCCAGCATTCCTTGACGTTGCGGGGGATGACGGCAACCGGAATGCCAAGCTTTTCAGCGCCACGGGCCAGAACGGCATTATTTTCGTTGGGTGCCAGGTGCCAACGGCCAACATTCAGGCGCTGTTCCATCTTTGCAAACCACGGCGCCATGGCTTCGACGGAAAGTGACTTGAGGCCGTGCGCGGTTTGCCACCAGTTCAGCGTTTCCGGTGGGGTGCGGAAGCTGCTCGTCCAGTTGACCGTGGTTGAACCGCCGACGCAGCGGCCTTGCAGGATATTGATTGCCTTGTCGGCCGTCTTGCGGGCGGCCGATTCCTGATAGAGCGTCGGATACGCTTCGGCCTCGCGCATCTGGAAATCGTTGCTGGTGCGCAGCGGGCCTTCTTCGATGATGATTACCTTCAGCCCGGCCTGGGCCAGTATTTCAGCCGTGACACCGCCGCCGGCGCCGCTGCCGATAATCACCACATCCGCTTCATAACGCGTGTCGGCGGTCAGGTCGCTGGCGTCGATATGTTTCCAGCCGGTGGCGAGTCCTTCGCGGAAAGTGTCGCGCATCATTTCAGCATCGGTGGGCCGGGGTAGCCAATGACAGCCCAGCTTTCCGGCTGGGCGTACCAGGTACCAAGAATCAGGTCGTGCAGTGCAGCGTAACCGGATTTGAGCAGGTCGAAACGGCTGTGCCGCCAACTCTCGAGAAAGGCGTTCAGGGATGCCGGCGTTGCATCTTTCCAGGGCGACCAGAGGCCAGCAGCCAGCATCCGGGTAAGCGGGAAGGTGAGCAGATCGAAAAGTTCGCCGATTTCTGCCTGAGCGGCCAGCGACAAGCCGTTGATCGCCGCTTCAACGCCGGACAGGGTGCGATTAATCTGTCGTGAGGCATCCTCGGGCTGGGTGGTCAATGCGCCGGCCAGCATCACCGGAATCAGCGCACTCAAGACCTGCGCCCGGCCATCATTTTTGGCAGGACGAGAACATGCGGCGAGATTCAGCAACAGTCCGCCGGCCAGCCCGGTCTTGAGAAATTCGCGACGTGTCGTCATCGCAACAGCAGCTTGAGCAACCGCTCGAACAATTTGCCGTAGGGCGGATTGAACAGCCCGATGCCGTTGAGGCGCGACTGGTAGAAGATTGGTTTCAGCTTGGAAAAGGTCCGGAAACCTTCGTGACCATGATATTGCCCCATGCCGCTGGGGCCGACGCCGCCAAAAGGTAGATCGTCCTGGGCAATATGCAGGATGGTGTCGTTGACGGTCACGCCGCCGGCGATGGTCTGGTCAAGTACCTGATTAATGCGTGCCTTGTCGCGGTCGAAAAGGTAGAGCGCCAGCGGCCGGTCGTGGGCATTGATGTAGTCGAGCGCTTCCTGAATGTTCCGGTAAGTCACGACGGGAAGCAGCGGCCCGAAAATCTCCTCCTGCATTACTTTCATGTTTTCTGTGGTTTGCAGAATCAGTGTCGGCGCCAGTCGCTGCGGGCCGGTGGCTCGGGGTTGTACTTCAGCCAGCGGCACGACACGTGCACCTTGAGAGGCCGCATCATCAAGGTAGCCTTGCAGACGGGCGGCATGCCTGGAATTGATGACAGCGCTGTAATCCGGGTTTCGCTGCAAGTCGGGGTAGCTGGCAGCGACAAGCTTGCGGGCGGCGGCAATGAAATTCTCGGTTTCGCCCTCTGGTAGCAGCAGATAATCCGGTGCGATGCAGGTTTGGCCGGCATTCAGGCACTTCCCGGCGAGAATGCGTTCGGCAGCTTTGGCGACAGGATAATCAGGCGCGATGATGGCGGGTGACTTGCCGCCGAGTTCCAGTGTCACCGGCGTCAAATTCTCGGCTGCAGCCTTCATCACCAGCCGCCCGACAGCGGTCGAACCGGTGAACAGCAGGTGATCAAACGGCAGGTGCGAGAATGCTTGCGCCAATTCATGATCGCCCCCGACCACGGCCACTTCATTAGCCGGGAAATAGCGCAAGGCCAGTTCGGCGAACAATGCTGCGGTCGACGGCGTAAATTCGGACATTTTCACCAATGCCCGGTTGCCGGCGGCGAGCGCCGCGGTCAATGGCCCGATGGCAAGATAGATCGGATAATTCCAGGGCGAGATGATGCCGACGCAGCCCAGTGCCTGCGGCCGCAACTCGGCCCTTGCCGGCTGGAACCAGAGCGAAACAGAGCGCCGTTGCGGTTTTATCCAGGTGCCAAGATGACGGCGGGTATGGCGTATGCCTTCGAGGCTGGGGAAAACTTCTAGCAATTGCGTTTCATGGCTGGAGCGATGACCAAAATCCGCCGACACTGCGGCACAAAGGGCGTTCACATTGTCCCGCAGTAAAGCTTCCAAAGCGTCCAGACGCTGCCGACGAAGCGCCAGTGACGGTGCCATATCCAATCGGCTGGCAGCATGACTCGCCGCAAATGCGGCCTGTAGACCGGCAAAATCAGCAATCAGGGAGGAGGGCGGGGGCATCCGGGGCGCCTGTCAGAATGAATAATTTCAGTGTAGTTTGGCGCTTGAAGCGTCGTTAGGCAAAAGCCTCTAAATGGCGTTTACAGACTTTGTCATAATCAATCCATGAGTGATAAAGAACATCACGATGTAGACCGCGCGGTCTGCGTTGCCGACTTGAAGCGCTTCCTTGGCGAGGCACGCGATCTGCGTCTGGCGGCCGCGTCTGATCCGCTTCGTGGCCGGCGACGCGATTGTTTGCGTACCTGGCAAGCGGCTCGACTGGCCAATACCCATGCCGACCTGCTGGCCAGTCCGCAATTCAAAATCGCGGCCACTTTCTTTCTCTCCGATCTTTACGGCCCGAAAGATTTCAGCGAGCGCGACACGGAGATGGAGAAAGTCCTGCCCATCATGACCAGCATGCTCCCGCTCTCTGGCTTGCGTACCTTGCTGCTGGCCGTTGAGCTCGATGCGCTGTCTGAACGCTTTGATGCCGAGATGGTTGCTGTTCTCGGCAAGGGTCTTGATCAGGCGAGCCTGACGCTCGATGAATATGGCGCCGCCTATCGCGCGGTCGACGATCAAAATGGCCGTGAATTGCAGATCCGTCTGATCGGTGAAACCGGTGAGGCACTGGATGCACTGGCCCACAAGACTTTTGCCCGGGGGGCGCTTAAATTGATGCACGGCCCGGCCCAACTGGCCGGACTCGGTGAATTGCACGCTTTCCTGGAGCGCGGTTTCAACGCCTTTCGCAGCCTGCGCCGGGCTGACGAATTTCTGGGAAAAATAGTTCAGCGCGAGCGCGAGTTGATGCTGTCGCTTTTTTCGGCCGATCAGGCTCCCTGACGCGGCTGGCTCTCAGAAAATATTAGCCAAATGGCAGGTACTACGGACGTTTGCGGGTTTCTTTCGTCCGCTCGCGAGCGATCAGTTTCGATATTTCTTCAGTCTCGGTAGCGAGTAGGGCGATCAGATCGTCAAGCGAAATTATTCCCTCGAGTTCGCCCGTGCCATTCACCACAGGTAGGCGCCGCACACCGTGTTCGCGCATCAGCCGGATGGTCGTGAAAACCCCCTCCCTTTCGGAAACGGTATGCAGGGATTCGAGCATGATGTCCTCGACCAGAATCGTTTCCGGGTCCAGGCCACAGGCGAGAACTTCGACCACCATATCGCGGTCGGTAACGATGCCGACTGGCCGACCATTGGCATCGCCAACCACTACGGCACCGACATGGTTATCGCGCATCAACCTGGCCGCGGCCATCACAGTGGCGTTTCGATCAGTAACGACCACATCGCGTTTACAGAAATCACCAATTGGCATGTCATTTCCCCTTGTCGGCTGGCAAGTAGCTGCCCAAACAGACTCCCAAAGGCTCAATTCAGGCTTTGGGAAGCTTTTTCCGTGTGTAAAAACCAGCCATCCAGAACTACGTGTCGGCTGAACCACAGGCTATTCAACAATATCCGCCCCAGCAAATGCCGTATGGCATCGCTAACCAGACCCGATGTCGGGGGCGATGGCATGCCGAAATGGGCGAGTAGTTGATCCTCGTAAGCGCGGAGTCGTTGCCGCCGATAGTCACCCGCTGCGGCGTCAATGACCTGGGCAGCGAACAGCCCCGATTCGATGGCGGGCCGTATCCCTTCGCCACTATGCTCAGTCGCCAGACCGGCCGCATCGCCAATGATCAGAACACCGTCCGCCAGCAGTTGGCGCCGTGAATGCCCGTACAACACGTAGGCATGGCCATGGAATCCACTGGGAAGATTGCCCGGCAGCTTGTCGTGATGAAGGAGAAACGAACAGAAGTCTTCAAGATGCGGCGACAACGGGGTGGTATCTTCGCGCCCAAAACCGAGATTCAGATAGTCACCCTTGCGCAGACACCAGCCATAGCCCTTGAGATCGCGACAAAAGAACAACTCAGGTGTATCGGCGCGAATGGTGCATCTCTCAATTTGTTGAGAACTCATGCGAAATTCGATTTCCTTGGCGACGACCACCTTCTCGCCACCGCCGATCTTGCTGCCGATATGGCGAGCGACCGGGCAGGCGTTTCCCCCGGCGCCGACAAGAAGCGGCGTTGAAATGGTGCCGTTGACCAGCCAGCTTCCGTTCTGTCGCTGGATCGACTTGACGTTTTCGCCCAGCCGCAAGCGGGCACCGGAACGCCGCAGCAGGTAATCGTCGAACTCGACACGGCGAATGCCGTAGCTGACGGTGGTCGGGTAACGAATCTCTGACTGCGAATGTCCGATGACCCCAATTTTGAAGCCTGTTATCGGCTGTAACACGTGCAGCTTGCCGTAGGTATCGAGGTCGATATCCAGTGCCTTGACGACAGCCGGTGTAATCCAGCCGGCACAAACCTTGTCGCGCGGGAAAGTGGCTTTGTCCATCACCATGACGTCCAGCCCGCGGCGGCGCAACTGCCAAGCACAGGTCGATCCGGCCGGGCCGCCACCGACTACCAGCGCATCACATGACACCATTGGCGTCACCAGGCGCGTAGAGGTCGTGCCGCGACCACGGAATGCAGTTGCAGCCCGCGCGGGAGAAGACGACCTGGAACAATTGCATGTCGCCCGACCGGAAAGCGGCGAGTGAGCCGGCCAGATAGAGGCGCCAGGCACGGACAAAAGCCGGGTCAAACCTTGCGGCGACCTGATCGGCAGCTTTTTCGAAGCGCTGACACCAATGCTCGATCGTGTTGGCATAGTGGAGGCGCAAATTCTCGATATCGAGGATCGAAAAGCCGTGAGGCTCGAATATCGTCATCATTTGCGACAAGCTGGGCGGGCAGGCGCCGGGGAAGATGTAGCGCTCGATCCAGGGGTTCATGCCGCTAGGAGAGTCACGGCCGATGCTATGGATCAAGCCGCGACCGGAATGCGCAAGACAGCGCTCCAGGATGGTCCCGAGTTCACTGTAATCGCCGATGCCGACATGCTCAAGCATGCCGATTGAAACAAAAGCATCAAATTTGCCGTCGATTTCCCGGTAATCCCCTTCAATGAATTCGACCTGATTCTGCAAGCCTGCACTATGGGCGCGTGCTTTGGCAAAGGCTATTTGCTCCCGCGACAGGTTGTAGGCTTTAACCGAAACTCCGTAATTTTTGGCCATATGCAGCGCCAGCCCGCCCCAGCCGCAGCCGGCCTCAACCACGCTTTCGCCAGGTTGAAGATGGAGTTTGCGGCACACATAGTCCAGTTTGGCCTCTTGAGCCGCTTCCAGGGTCGATCCCGGATCGGGAAAGTAGGCACAGGTGTACACCATCTGCTCGTCGAGCCACAATTGATAAAAATCGTTACCGATATCGTAGTGGTGGTAGATATTGCTGGCGGCCTTGGCGGGCGTGTTGCGGGCTGCACCATTGAAGACAGTTCTAAGTCGCTCCCGCAAGCCGGATGGGCTGCGTCGCGGCAATGCCCGGAAGATTATTTCGAGAAACGCCGACAGATCGCCCAGCACCTCGATCCGTCCGGCAACAAACATTTCACCGAAGTGGAGTTCCGGGTCGGCAATCAGACGCAATAGTGCACCGCGGTCGCGGATCAGCAAGCAGGCTGGCTTCGTCGCGATCGAAGTTTTGCCAGCGCCAGCAACCTCCTGGCCATCCCAAAGGACGACTCGCAGCGGGGGATTTCCCAACAACTCAAGTATTCCGCCAATCAACAACCGGTCAACGACGTGCGGTTTTTTGCAAGTATCAGGCTGATCGGTGACGCGATCAGCTACAAAATGCTTGTCTAGACTGGGACTAATAGCGGCCACTGCATTTTGATTTTGCTGCATGCCTTATCTCCAAACGATCATGCTCTGTGGGCAATCCGATCAGTTTGTATCCCCAGGCGACGTTTTCTCACGCTTCGGCATTACTGAAAAATCACGCAGACAAAAATACAGGGAACTCGCGCCTGCATTTTTTCAGGCGCGATCCCCTGCCTTTGGCTAGCAGCATCAAAAAATCGCCCAGATTTCCAAAACCAATGGTTTTATTGCATTGGCAAAGATATGGCTGAAAAATGAGGCTGGATATACTTGAAGAAAACTATTCGTAATACTGATTAACGGGTACGTCTTCAGTCTGCAAGCACTTCCCTCAAGCTGTAATCTCTGTCTTTGGCAACCAGATACAAGCACCTTTTGAGGCCTTGTCGATGGCAGCGAGCAAACGATCATGGTCGGCCAGTTCCTCCGTTGTGGCACGGCGGACAATCAGCGGTTTCCGTTCCCGGGCCTGGCCATCGGCATCCAGTTGGGTAGGGGGCGCGGCATCCGGCTCGATCATCAGCGTGTTCTGGCCGCGCGTCATAGCCAGGAAAACGTCGGCCAGCAATTCGGTATCGAGTAATGCACCGTGCAGGGTACGACTGGAGTTGTCGATTTCGTAGCGATCACACAACGCGTTCAGGTTGTTGCGCTTGCCCGGGTGCAACTCCTTGGCCATCTTCAGGGTATCGGTAACGCCGTTACAGACGGTTTCGACCGGTACGCGATCAAGCCGACGCAGCTCCGCGTTCAAAAAACCGAGGTCGAAGGGTGCGTTGTGAATGATCAGCTCGGCGCCGTTAATGAATTCGAGGAACTCATCGACAATGTCGGCAAACTTCGGTTTGTCGGCAAGAAATTCAAGCGTGATGCCATGGACGGCCTGGGCGCCTTCATCAATTTCCCGTTCCGGATTGGTGTATTTATGCAGGTGGCGGCCGGTCAGGCGACGATTGACCATCTCGATGCAGGCAACTTCGATGATGCGGTGGCCCTGACGCGGGTCGAGACCGGTGGTTTCAGTATCGAGTACGATCTGTCGCATATTGATTCCTTAACTCGTCAATTCTTCGATGCCACGATTGGCCAGCGCATCGGCGCGTTCGTTTTCCGGATGGCCGCTGTGACCCTTGACCCAGATCCATTCGAGTTTGTGCTGTTTAACCTGAACGTCGAGCAATTGCCAGAGATCGGCATTCTTGACCGGCTTTTTATCCGCCGTCTTCCAGCCATTGCGCTTCCAGCCGTGAATCCACTCGTTGATGCCTTTCAGCACGTATTGGGAGTCGGTGTAGATCTTGCCGACAACGGGGCGCTTGAGCGCCTCGATGGCGCGGATGGCCGCAGTCAGTTCCATGCGGTTGTTGGTGGTCGCCTTCTCGCCACCCCACATTTCCTTTTCATTGCTTCCAAGGCGCAAAATCGCCCCCCAGCCGCCGGGGCCGGGATTACCTTTGCAGGCGCCGTCGGTAAAAATCTCTATGGTTTCTTCAATTGTCATTGCTTTCCTTTTGCACCATTGGGCGCAGCGCTGCAGCGCGTACCGGTGCTTTTTTCCAGTTCGGGGTGATCAAACGCATGCTGTGGACGCGCTTGATGGCACGCAACATGTAAACACCACCTGAAAAATTCCAGCAGCGTTCGCCGGCGCTTTCGATGATCGGCCACCGTTGCAGCCATTGCTGCCGCTCGAAAGGTGGAGCGAAGCAACCAAGTGTGCCGCGGTCAACCTCAAAACCAAGCAGTTTTAACCAGTCCTTGAGCCGGGTAATCGACAGGTAGCTCCCGTTCCAGGGAAAACTCCCAGAGCGATTGATCCGTCGCTTCAATCCCCAGAGCGAGTAGGGATTGAAGCCAATAATGATGACCTGACCTTCCGGGATCAGGATGCGTTCGACCTCGCGCAGAATCTGGTGGGGATCGTCGCTAAACTCCAGGGCATGCGGCAACACGACGAGGTCGATACTTTGCGAGGCAAAGGGCAGGGCGACCAGATCACAAAGCGCGTCAACCGCGCCCGACTCGCCAGCTTTCTGGCGCAAGGGGATACGATTGGCGCGCAGGAAATCAAATTGCGGCAAGCCGAGTTGCAAGGCATTGAAGCCAAAAACATCGGCGACTGCCACGTCCAGGTTGCGCTGCTCCCAATCCAGCACGTAACGGCCTTGCGCGGAATTCAGCCAGGCGTCGAGTCCGGGAATTGACATCCGGCGCCGCTGACTTGATAGTTCCGGTATGTTTGAAATTTCGCTCATTCCTGCATTCAAGGACAATTACATCTGGCTGCTGACTCAAGGCAGCCGCGCTTTCGTGGTCGATCCTGGCGATGCAGCCCCCGTGCTGGCCAGGTTGGAGGCCGATGGGCTGCGGCTCGAAGGTATCCTGATCACACATCACCATGCTGACCACCAAGGCGGTGTTGCCGCGCTGAAAGCACGCTACCAAATCGAGGTTTTCGCGCCAGCCGGGGAGTCTATCACAGGCTGTACTCACCCCTTGAGCGGTGGCGAAAGCATTGAGGTACTGGGAGAAATGGTCGATGTAATGGCCGTTCCCGGTCATACACTGGGCCATATTGCCTACCACGCGCCGGGTGCGCTTTTTTGTGGCGATACTCTTTTTGGTGCCGGTTGTGGCCGCTTGTTTGAAGGCACGCCGGCGCAGATGTCAGCCTCGCTGGACAGCATCGCCAACTTGCCGGACGAAACACGGGTGTATTGCGCCCACGAATACACTGAAGTCAATTTGCGCTTTGCGCTGGCCGTAGAGCCGGAAAATCCGGCTGTGCGGCAGCGGATAGTCAAGGTTGCCGCATTGCGTGCTACCGGCCTGGCTAGCCTGCCTTCAACGCTGGCCGAAGAAAAAGCGACCAATCCATTCTTGCGGTGTACTGAACCGGCCGTGATCACGGCCGGATTGCAATATGCTGCGGTCGACCGTTCAAAAACGGCCATTTTTGCCGCCATTCGCGGCTGGCGAAATAACTTTTAGCCCTACCGCTGGCGAATCCGTCCAGCCGCAGTTTCTATGCGTATCGAGGACACGGGCGGCATTCGTACCGCCGCCTCACCACGTAGCATGTCGGACATCAAGTCGTTGTCGTCGACAATCACGATTGAAATGCGTTTTTGGGCCATGGACTATCGGCAATATGAGTTGAAGAAAATCAACGCTGCGACAGCCAGGAAAATTCCAAACAACATCCATCTGATTCCACCGATCAGTGCTCGACGTGCCTGGTGATGGGCGGCATGTTTTTTGAATTCCAGATACTGCTGAAACTCACCCAGGGTCAGCAGCCCTGAAAACAGGAAGAAAATCATTCCGCAAAACATGAAAATGATGATGCCATTAGTCATTTCCCGACAGGCGCCAGCGGTGTGGCGCAGGGACATCAGGATCGCATCAGTTTTGAAGGCAAAACTGCCGATCAGGTAGGCGAGAAGGGCAAAGAGGCTGATCAAGCCAATAACCAGCCAAGTTTGCCAGCGCCCGAGTTGGGTCAAGGCATTCTTAATATCATCAATGATCCATTTCATGCTTTTTTGCCGCGTTTTGAGCGGGTCCACTGTGCTAAATTTGGTAAAAGCAAAACTATAGGTACAGATTAGCATGGCAGAGCAAACGACAAGCGTTTCGAGACTGAAATCCTCTCGCGGCAAGCAAATTGCTGTCTGGCTGGTGGGGCTTTTTCTGGCTTTCGGAGTTCTTGGTTATTTTGCTGCGCCGCCACTGATCAAAGCCATTTTGCTCAACCAGCTTTCGCAGGAATTGCAGCGCGAAGTCAGCATCGAAAAAATTGACATCAGTCCCTACGCGTTATCGGCTCAGGTCAGTGGTCTATCGATCAAAGCCAAGGACGGCAAGGAAGTCGCCGGTTTTGATGAGTTATTTGTCAATCTGTCCTCGGCTTCGATTTTCAAACTTGCAGCCGTCGTTGATGAAGTCCGTTTGCAGGGTTTGCGCATCGCAGTAGCGCGAGTAGCGGAGGGGCGCTACGACATATCCGATTTGCTCGACAAATGGATGAAGCCCGAGGATGAGCCGCCGAGCGAAACGCCGCATTTTGCTGTCAATAACATTCAGTTGATCGGTGGCAGGATTCAATTCGACGACCAGCCCAAAGGCAAGGTGCATACGATCAACGACATCAATCTGGCGCTACCCTTTGTTTCCAATTTGCCTTATCAGGTGGAAGTGCTGGTTGAGCCGAGCTTTTCGGCCAATTTCAACGGTTCACCGCTGGCTTTGAAGGGGCGCAGCAAGCCCTTTGCCCATACCCATGAAAGCGAGCTTGATCTCGATCTGGATCGTTTTGATCTGGCGGGTTTGCAGCCCTATCTGCCGGAGTCACTGCCTTTCCGCCTGAATGCCGGGACGCTGGATTCGGAGCTGAAGGTTGTCTTCAAGGAGGTGTCCGACCAGGTATTTTCGCTGACGATGATTGGCAGCACTCATGTTTCCGGGTTGTCCCTGGCCGAGAGTAACGGTTTGCCGCTGGTAGGCTGGAAGCGGCTCGATGTCGAACTGGATAGCGCCGATCTGATCAACCAGAAAATCGCCATCAAGCGCGTCGCGCTGGATGGCCTGGATGCCACGCTGTCGGTCGATCGTCAAGGTGACTTCAACGTATTGATGCTGGCTGACAAGCTGGTCAAACCGGTGGCAAAGGATGCCGAGCCAAAACCCGCCAACGGCAAGCATCTGGAGTGGTCGCTCGGTGAGTTTGCGCTAAGCAATGGGCTGATTCGCTGGAAGGATGATTCGAACCTGGTGCCAGTGGCGGGCGAGATACGCAATTTGCAGGTGATAGTCGGCAAGCTCGACAGCAAGCTGGCTGATCCGATCGAGATCAGCGAAGCGAGCTACCAGGTTGATCTTGGCGATCGCTTCCGGGCAGAGAATATGACAGTCAAGGGTATCAGCGTTGATTTGCCAGCGCACCGGATCGACATTGCCGAAGTTACCAATAGTCGGACACGGGCCCGTATGGTGCGCAACAAGGCCGGCAAGATCGAGTGGGTCAGTTCGCCGCTACTCAAGACGATCCGTGCAACCGAGGCCAAGGCTGAGGATCAGCGGCCCTGGATCGGCACGGTCGCCAAGTTGAGTATCGAAGACCTTGGCTTTCGCTTTGAGGATCAGTCGACTCAACCTGCCGCTGCACAGGAACTGGACGGCTTCAACCTGCATGGTGAAAACCTGACCAACGAGCCGGGCAAGAAAGGCTCAATTTCACTGAAGAGCAAGATCAACAAGAAGGGAAGCCTCAATGTTGATGGCAGCGTGCAAATCTTCCCGCTTGATGTGGCCTTGAAGATTGAAACCATCGCCATTCCCTTGCTGCCCTTGCAGCCGTACTTTGCCGAGCACGTGAATATCGCATTGACCCGTGGCCAAGTTTCCAACAAAGGGGAGGCCTCCGCGCAGATTGACAAAGACGGGCTGAAGGCGGGTTACAAGGGTTCGGTGACGCTGGGCGATCTTCTTGCGGTCGACAAGGAAAACAGTGCCGATTTCCTCAAGTGGAAGTCGCTGTTCTTGGGGGGTATCGATTTCCGTCTGGAGCCTTTGGCAATCAACGTCGGTGAAATTGCCCTGTCTGATTTCTATTCCAAGTTAATTCTTAGTGAGGCCGGCCGCCTGAATGTGCAGGATATTCTGCGTAAGCCGGCCGGTGAAGCCGTTCCTGCACCGCCAATTGCTGTGCCCAAAGCCGGCGAAGAAAAAGTGACAGTTACACCCACTGTTGCGGAGGTAAAAAAACCGCCCGTTCCGATCAAGATCGCCAAGATTACGTTGCAGAACGGCACGATCAACTTCTCGGATTTCTTCGTCAAGCCAAATTACACCGTCAACGTAGCCAAGCTCGGCGGTCGCGTCACCGGGCTTTCCTCGGTAACCGACAGTGTCGCCGACATGGAACTGCGCGGCAGTTACGCCAACTCGGCACCGGTAGAGATAGTCGGCAAGCTGAATCCGCTGACCGCCAAGTCTTTCCTTGATATCAAGGCAGATATCAAGGGAATTGATCTGGTTGGGTTTTCGCCGTATTCCGGCAAATATGCCGGCTATAACATCGAGAAAGGAAAGCTCTCACTGAATCTCGCTTACAAGCTGGAGAACAACCAGTTAACGGCAGAAAATCGTCTGTTCATCGACCAGTTCACCTTTGGTGACAAGGTGGAAAGCCCGACGGCAACTTCGCTGCCGGTCAACCTGGC
>Ga0073899_10002837_pt1 | contig 15467 bp, 13 predicted proteins | sample KloWWTmetaKNB5Ph_FD_88975 | JGI IMG/M metagenome (GOLD analysis project Ga0073899, IMG submission 88975) | Active sludge microbial communities from Klosterneuburg, Austria, studying microevolution and ecology of nitrifiers - Klosterneuburg... | ecosystem: Engineered > WWTP > Aerobic digester >...
CGTGGCCATTTCCAAACGGGAGGAGGCAGACCGCATCGAGCGCAACTTCCAGCGCCACGGCTTTGCCACGGTCAACCTCACCGACGACGACATGGCCAAGGAGCACATGCGGCACCTGGTGGGCGGCCGCTCACCGCTGGCGGCCGACGAGAGACTGTTCCGCTTTGTTTTCCCGGAGCGACCCGGCGCGCTCATGAAGTTTCTCTCCAGCATGCACCCGGACTGGAACATCAGCCTGTTCCACTACCGCAACCAGGGTGCGGACTACGGCCGCATCCTGGTGGGCATCCAGGTGCCGCGTGCGGACCGGGCCGAATTCCGCCGCTTCCTGGACACGCTGGCTTACCCCTGCGTAGAGGAGACGGACAACCCGGTGTACCGGCTGTTCCTGCGCTGAGCCCCGGCACCAGCAGTGCGGTACCGCCAAAAGGGTCGGCATGGCCGCCTTCGCCCGGCGGGGATCGGTTCGGTGTGACATCCGCCATGGCGCCCCTGCAGCGGCGCTCGCAGAATGCACGGTTCACCGAGTCTTCACCGAGATGCTGCTCACCGACCGCCCCCCGCTGATCGCCCCCACCGCCCGCGCCTCGCTGGAACAGGCGCTGCAGCTCAAGCTGACCCGGCGTGCCGCCGTGGCCGGCAGCATGGGGGAGCTGGAGCCGCTGGCGGTGCGCATCGGCCTGATCCAGAACGCGCTGCGCCCCCGGCTGCGCCAGCCGCAGTTGCTGGTGTTTGCCGGCGACCATGGCCTGGCCACGGACCTGGCCGACCCCTCCCAGCGCGACACCACCACGATGGTGGACGACATCCTGCAGAGCCGGGTGGCGCTGCCGGTGCTGGCGCACCACCAGGGCCTGAACCTGCAGCTGGTCGATTGCGGGCTGGCCACGGCGCTGCCCCGGCAGCCGGGCGTGCTGTCGCGCAAGATCGCCCACGGCACCCGCAACTGCCGCGTGGCCCAGGCGATGTCGGTGGACCAGGCACATGCCGCCATCCGTGCCGGCATGGAGATCGCCGACGCTCTGCCCGGCAATGTGCTGGGCTGCGCCGGGCTGGGGGTGGGATCGCTGCAGGCCTCGGCCCTGTTGATCAGTGCGCTGACCCAGGCCTCCCTGCACGACCTGCTGCTGGTGGGCCCGCGCATGGACCCGATGGAGCTGGACCGCTCCATCCTGACCCTGCAGGCGGCCCAGAACCGCCACGCCAACCTGGACGATCCGGTGGAAGCGCTGGCGGCCTTCGGCGGCTTCGAGACCGCGATGATGGTGGGCGCCATGCTCAAGGCGGCCGAGAAGCGCCACCTGTTGCTGATCGACGGCATGGCCGCCTGCGCAGCGCTGATCGTGGCCACTCACATCGCCGGCCCGATCACCGACTACGCGGTGTTCTGCCGCAGCAGCGACCATGCCGGCCTGGATGCCGTGCTGGCGGGTTTCCAGAGCACCGCGCTGCTGGCCCTGGGCATGAACAGCCTGGACGGCACCGGCATCGCCCTGAGCTGGCCGCTGGTGAACGCTGCGGCCAGCCTGCTGACCGAAGTGATCGACACCGTCGAGCCCCTGCCGCTGCCGGAGGATGCCGCGGCCCCGCCGGAGCGGGAGTTCATCAGCCTGCCGCAGCGCTGAATCGCAGAGCAACGCCCACTCGCTGCAGGCTTGCCTGAATGGCCGACGCGCCGCGGATCAGCGCGGCTCGGCGTTGCCTGCAGGCGAGGCCAGATCCGGTGGCGTGACGGGCTGAGCGCCCGGAGGCTGCCCCGCATCGTCGGGCACCTGGCCCACCGCGCGCGGTGACATCACCGCCCCGAGCCGTCCGCGGGTGATCTGCGGTGGCAGACTGTTGACGCCCGGCATGGCCGCAGCCGCAGCTGCCGTGGCGGCGGAACCCACCAACGGCGGGCGCCCCCCCATCCCAGCCCCGGTGTTCGCGCCGGTCACCCCGCCCCCAGGCCCACCGGCTGCTGCGGCCGATTCCGCCCCCGGCAGGCTGCCGGTGGCCGGTGGCGGCAGGCTGGGCAGATCGAGCTGGACCACAACCTGACCACCCCGCGGGCCGATGCCCACCTGGTTTTGTGTGACGGTCTGCAAGATCCACTCACCGTCCACCGCCTCGCCGCGCCGGTAGGCCCGTGCGGCCTGTCCGTCCACGGCGATCAGGGCCCAGCCGCGCTGGGAGTCCTGCAGGCCGGCGGCCACGCCGAGCAGGCGGAAGCGCTCGGCCAGGGCACGGTCCTGCGGCGCGGCAGCGCCGTCCCCAGCCGCCGGGCCGGCCACGGCAAACAGCCGCAGCAAATCGGCCTGCACACCGCTGTCGGTGGCCACAGTCTGGGCCTGAGCGGGCAAGGGGGAGGGGCGCACCAGCAGGCGGGTGCCCCAGAACACCAAAGACGCCGCCAATGCGGCCCAGACGATCCAAGCGGTCCAACGAGCTGCCATGGTCGGCGCATTATGATCGACCGACCTTCCCGCTCCTGTGACAGAACTGCAAGGACTGGTCACGTCATGCTGACAAGCTGCAGCGAGGATGTCGCCTGCTGTTCCGTGTTCTGTTGTGCCTTCTGTTGTGCCCCCTGTTGTGGTCACCGTCGCCTGCGGGCACGGCTTGGCTGCCCGTCCCGTCCCGACTGCCCTTCTCCTTCGCGCATGATGATCCGCCCGACCCCCGCCCGCCCGCTCATCCGGCCCCCCATTGCCGCCCTCGGCACCGCATCCCGCTCGCCCCATCGGCGGGCGCAGTTGCTGCGCGCGGCCGGTCGCGGCTTCACCCTGATCGAGCTGATGGTGGTGCTGGTCATCATCGGCGTGCTGGCCGCCCTGGTGGTGCCCAACGTGCTGGACCGCGCCGACGATGCCCGCGTCACCGCGGCGCGCACCGACGTCAACAACCTGATGCAGGCGCTCAAGCTCTACAAGCTGGACAACCAGCGATACCCCAGTGCCGAACAGGGCCTGCAGGCCCTGGTGGCCAAACCCAGCACCGGCACCATCCCGCCGAACTGGAAGCCCTACCTGGAAAAGCTGCCCAACGACCCCTGGGGCCGCGCCTACCAGTATGTGCAGCCGGGCGTGAAGGGCGAAATCGACGTATTCAGCCTCGGTGCCGACGGTCAGACCGGCGGCGAAGGCAAGGATGCCGACATCGGCTCCTGGCAGTGACCGGGGCCCGGATCGACAGCGATCGGCACTGACCGGTTCCCCATGCGCATCGCGCGACAGGCCAGGGTCGGTGCAGGCGGCTTCACGCTGCTGGAGCTGCTGGTGGTGGTGGCCATCGTTGCCCTGGCCGCCGCGGTGACCAGCCTGGCGCTGCCCGACCCCCACCACACCCGCCTGGAGCGCGAGGCCGCCCGCCTGGTGCACCTGCTGGAAAGCGCCCGGGCCCACGCCCGTGCCGCTGGTCTGCCGGTGACTTGGTCTCCGGGGCCGGCGCGCCGGCCGGGTGGTCAGGCGCTGGGTGAAGGCAACGGCGGGGAGGACTTCCACTTCAGCGGCCTGCCCGCAGGCGCCGACCTGCCGGGCCGCTGGCTGGAGGCAGCCAGCGACGGCGAGGACGTCATCCGCATCGAGCTGCTGCCCGCCCGCGCGGCGGTGGCGCTGGGGCCGGAGCCGGTGATCGAGCCCCAGCGCATCCTGCTGAGCCTGAACGAACACCGCGTCCTGCTGGCCACCGACGGGCTGGCACCGTTTGCGGTTCAACCCTCCGCCACTGCTGCTACCGCCGATGTGCGCTGACCCCCCTGTCCTGCCGCAGGCGCCCCCTCAGGCCGGCCTGACGCTGATCGAGGTGCTGGTGGCACTGGCCATCGTGGCCGTCACGCTGGCCGCGGGCTTCAAGGCCACCGCCGCGCTCACCCGCAACAGCGAACGGTTGGGACACACCCTGGCGGCCCAGTGGTGTGCCGACAACCTGCTGACCAACCTGCGCCTGCAGCGCCAGTTCCCGCCGGTGGGGGACTCCGAGCAGAACTGCGAGCAGCTGGGCCAGACCTACACCCTGCAGCTGGTGGTGCGGCCCACACCCAACCCCAACTTCCGCCGTGCGGACGTGCGCGCCGCCGATCCGGCCGGCCAGCCGGTGCTGCAGCTGTCCACCGTGCTGCCGCGCAACTGAACTGCCACACCCATCCGATGCCCGCCCGCCCGCCCCGCCGCCCCGCGGCTCCCCTGCGCCCCTGCGCCAGCGGCTTCACGCTGGTGGAGGTGCTGGTGGCGCTGTTCGTGCTGGCGGTGATGACCGGCATGGCCTGGCAGGGGCTGGACTCGGTGATGCGCGGCCGCGAGGTCACCGCCGCCCACACCGACAGGCTGCTGCGGCTGCAGTCGGTGCTCACCCAGTGGGAGGCCGACCTGGCGCAGGCGGTGGACACCCAGGCGGTGCCGGCGGTGAGTTTCGACGGCGCCAACCTGCGCATCACCCGGCTGCAGGGCGGCGAGGTGCGGCTGGTGGTGTGGAGCCTGCGGGGCGGCCAGCTGCTGCGCTGGGCCGCGGCGGCCACCCACGATGCGGAGTTGCTGCAGGAGGCCTGGATGCGCTCGCAGCAGCTGCTGGGCGATGAACCCGGCACGCTGGTGGCACTGCGGGGCGTGGCCGGCTGGCAGATGTACTTCTTCGACCTGAGCAGCAGCGCCTGGCGCAACGCCCAGTCCTCCGGCGACCTGCAGGACGGCGCAACACCCCCTCCACCCGCCGGCGGGGAGGGGCAGCGCCCGACCGGCAGCGCGCGGGAATCCATGCCCGACGGTGCCCGGCTGCTGCTCACCTTTGCACCCGGCGTGGCCGATGCCGACGGCGCCGGCAGCGTCACCCGCGACGTGAGGCTGCTGCACCCATGAACCGCCCTCCCCACACCCCCACTCCCCGCCGCGGCCAGCGCGGTGCCGCGCTGCTGATGGCGATGATCATCGTCAGCCTGGTGGCCACCCTGGCGGTGGGCATGGTCTGGCAGCAGTGGCAGGCGGTGCAGGTGGAGGCCGCCGAGCGCTCCCAGGCGCAGGCGCGCTGGATCCTCAACGGGGCGCTGGACTGGGCCCGCCTGATCCTGCGCGAGGACGCCCGCAGCGGCAAGGTGGACCACCTGGGGGAGCCCTGGGCGGTACCGCTCGCGCCGGCGCGGCTGTCCTCCTTCCTCGCCGCCGACCGGAACAACAACTCCGAGGTCGACGCCGGGCTGGACGCCTTCCTCTCCGGTTCGATCCGCGATGCCCAGGCCCGCTACAACCTGCGCAACCTGGTGCAGCAGGGCCAGATCCAGGCGGCCGAACTGCAGTCGCTGCAGCGCCTGTGCGAGATCCTCGGCCTGGCGCCCGCCGTGGCCGGACAGATCGCCGAAGGGCTGCGCCGCGCCCAGCCCGGCAACCAGGCGGAGGCCGGCAACAGCACATCGCAGCGGGTGCCCCTGCCCCCCAACGACGTCGGCCAGCTCACCTGGCTGGGGCTGGATGCGGCCACGGTGGAGCGGCTGGCCCCCCATGTGGCGCTGCTGCCGGAGCGCACCCCGGTCAACCTCAACACCGCCGGTCGGGAGGTTTTGGCCGCCGTGCTGCCCAAGGGCGACCTGGGCAGCGCGCAGCGGCTTATCGCCAGCCGGCAGCGCCAGCATTTCGAAAGCCTGGAGAAGGCCCAGAGCCTGCTTGGGGAAGATGCCGGCACCCTGGATGCCCAGCGACTGGATGTGCGCACCCGCTACTTCGAGGTGGTCGGCCTGATGCAGCTGGAACAGCTGAGCGTGGCCCAGATGACCCTGCTGGAGCGCCGCGACCGCGAACTGCGGGTGCTGGGGGTGCGACGCCTGCCGGTGGATGGCGACACCCTGGCCGCCGGCCCCGGCCAAATTGCCAGATCACTGCAACAATGATGTGTAAGTCTTTGATTCGTGGGCTGTTGTTCCGGCCCCCACTTACAATCCTGCGGGTCTTGAAGCCCCATTCATGAGCCTGCTCATCCTTCAATTGCCGCCCCGGGTGCGCCCCGCCGGACAGGATCGCCTGGTGGCGGCGTTGCCCGATGGCAGCACCGAGTACCCCTTCGTCCTCACCGGCAGCGACGGCAGCAGCATCGTGGCCGACGGCGAATGTGCCGCCGCCCTGCTGCCCCAGGCCACCAGCGTGGTGGCAGTGCTGGGAGAGCTGGAGCTGGCCTTTCACCCCTTGACCTGTCCCAAGGCGCCGGCAGCCCGCCTGCGTGCCGCGCTGGCCGGCCTGCTGGAGGAACGGCTGCTGGACGAGCCGGAGGCCCTGCACCTCGCGCTGGCACCGGAGAGTCGGGCCGGCAACGCCACCTGGGTGGCCGCCTGTGACCGCGGCTGGCTGGAGGCCCACCTGCAGGCCCTGGAGCGCCAGGGCATCGCGGTGGACCGGGTGGCGCCGATCGCCTGCCCCACCGCCCCGGGCGAACGGGGCCAGCTGCATGTCCAGGCCCAGGCCCAGCGCCGGACGGCATCGGAAGGCGGCAGCAGCAGCCTGATGGGCGCCGGGGACCTGGACGAGGGCTGGATCACGTTCTGCCACGAGGGCGGCGTGGCCACCTGGCCGCTGTCCGGCAGCGCCGGCACCGCCCTGTGGCCTCAGCCGTTGCCCGAAGGCTGGAGATTGAGCGCCAGCCCTTCCAGCGCCGAGGCGGCCCAACGCCGTCTGGGCCAGACGGTGCAGATCCGCACCCAGGCCGAACGGCTGCTGGCGGCCGCGCAGAACGGCTGGAACCTGCGCCAGTTCGACCTGGCCACCCGCCACCGCGGCGTGACCTGGCTGCGCGAGGCCTGGCTGCGGCTGCGGTCGCCGCAGTGGCGGCCGATCCGCTGGGGTCTCGCAGCCCTGGCGCTGGTGCAGGTGGTCGGGCTGAACGCCTGGGCCTGGCGCCAGCAGCAGGACCTGCGCCAGCGCCGCGACGAGATGCTCAGCCTGCTGCGCAGCGCCCACCCCCAGGTGCGCGCGGTGCTCGACGCCCCGGTGCAGATGCGGCGGGAAACCGAGCTGCTGCGCGCCGGCGCCGGCCGCAGCGGCCCCACCGACCTGGAACCCATGCTGCGCAGCGCCGCCGCCGCCTGGCCGGAGAACCTGCCGGTGCAGGCCATCCGCTACGAGAATCAACAGCTGTCGCTGGCCGCGCCGGGACTGGGTGCGCCCCAGGCCGATGCGCTGCGCCAACGACTCGCACCGGCCGGTTGGCAGGTGGAGGGCAGCGATGGCCGCATCACCCTGAAACGCCGAGAGAGCGGCCCCAAATGAGCCCCAACCCCAATCGCGGCGGCCCGCAGGCCCTGATGGAACTGAAGCAGCATTTGCGCGCGCGCTGGCAGGCACTGGCGTCGCGGGAGCGGCGCGCGGTGGGCACGGCAGCACTGGCCCTGTTTTTGCTGGGCCTGTGGTTCGTGGCCCTGCGCCCGGCCTGGCAGGTGCTGCGCGACGCCCCCGCACAGCGCGCAGCGCTGGATGCCCAGCTCACCGAAATGCGCAGTCTGGCCGCCGAGGCCCGGGACCTGCGCGCCCAACCACCGGTGGCGCCCGACCTGGCCGAAGCCGCGATCAAGGCCGCCACCACCCGGCTGGGCTCCACCGCGCGACTGACCCTGAGCGGTGACCGCGCCACCGTGTCCTTCCAGCAGGTCGATCCGCAGGCCCTGGCCGACTGGCTGGGGGAGGTGCGCCAGGCCGGCCGTGCACGGGTGGTGGAAGCCCAGCTCAACCGCTCCGGCAGCGGCTACAACGGCAACGCGGTGCTGACGCTGCCGCGCGCCCTGTGAGTTCGAGTTCACCCATGCCCTTCTTCCACCGGCCCCTGAAACGCTCACCGCGCCCCCGCCCGGAAGGTGCGACGAAGCTGTGGAACCGCATGTCCAGCAGCCTGCTGGTGCTGCCCGGCCGCTCCGGCAACGACCACCGTGAAGCCCAGGCTCGACGGGTGCGGCGCTGGGCGGTGAGTGGCGCCGTCTGCGGCAGCCTGGTGGCCGCAGTGGTCTGGGCGCCGGCGCAGTGGCTGGCGGCCGCGGTGGCCTCGGCCAGCGAGGGCCGCTTCCAGCTCGCCGATGCCCAGGGCAGCCTCTGGTCCGGCGATGCGGTGCTGCTGCTCACCGCCGGCCCGGGTGCGCGGGAAGCCAGCGCCCTGCCCGGCCGCCTGGGCTGGCGCATCGCGCCCACCGGGGCCGGCCTGAAGGTGGTGCTGCAGCACGCCTGCTGCCTGAACGGCGAGGTCGGCTTGACACTGTCGGTCGGCCTGGGCCGTTGGAGCGCCCGGCTCGATCCGGCCCAGCCCAACCCCGGGGCGGCCGACGCTGCCGCAGCCGCTGCGTGGATCGGGCAATGGCCGGCGGCCTTGCTGATGGGCCTGGGCACGCCCTGGAACACCTTGCAGCCCGGCGGGCTGCTGCGCCTGTCCGGCCAGAACCTCAGTGTGGAAGGCGCGCGCGGCCGACTGGCCCTGAACGGGCAGGTGGACGTGGAGCTGCAAGGCTTCTCCTCCCGGCTGTCCACCCTGCCGCTGCTGGGCAGCTACCGCCTGTCGATCACCGGTGAACCCGACCGCCCGGGCAGCGCCCGCGTGGCCCTGTCCACCCTGGAAGGGGCCTTGCAGCTGCAGGGCAGTGGCAGCATCGGCCCGTCCGGACTGCGCCTGCGTGGTGAAGCCACGGCGCGCGAGGCCGACCAGCCGGCGCTGAACAACCTGCTCAACATCATCGGCCGGCGCGACGGTGCCCGGTCCCTGCTCTCGATCGGATGACCATGACTCTGCGCCCACGCTGGCCGGCCGCAGGCCTGACGATTGCCCTCGCCCTGGGATCGCTCCCGCCGGTGCCGGCACTGGCTCAGGCCCAGACCCCAGCAAAAAAGGGCCCCGCCGCCCGCCCCCGCGCCGAATCCACGGTGACGCTGAACTTCGTCAATGCCGAGATCGACGCGGTGTCGCGCGCCATGTCGGCCATCGTCAGCCGGCAGATCGTGGTGGATCCCCGCGTCAAGGGCACGATCACGTTGTACAGCGAGCAGCCGCTCACCACCCGCGAGGCCTTCCTCAACTACCTGTCCGGCCTGCGCGGGCTGGGTTTTGCGGTGGTGGAGGTCGCCGGCCTGCTCAAGGTGGTGCCGGAAGCCGAGGCCAAACTGCAGACCGGTGCGGTGTCGGTGGGCGAGGTGGTGCGCAAGGGTGACCAGATCCTCACCCAGGTGTTCCGCCTGCAGCATGAAAACGTCAACAGCCTGGTCACGGTGCTGCGCCCGCTGATCACACCCAACAACACCATCAACGCCAACCCGGGCAACAACAGCCTGGTGATCACCGACTACGCCGACAACCTGCAGCGCATTGCCAAGATCATCGCCGCGCTGGATGTGCCGGCGGCCACCGACGTGGAGGTGATCCCGCTGAAGCACGCGGTGGCCTCGGACATGGCGCAGATGGTGCAGCGTTTTGCCGACAGCAGCGCTGCCGCTGCGCCGGCAGGTGCCGCGGGCTCCTCCGGCGCCGTCTCGGTGGTGGCCGATCCACGCACCAACGCGCTGCTGGTGCGTGCCCCCAACGGCGCCCGGCTGGCGCAGGTGCGCGCGGTGATCGACAAGCTCGACCGCCCGGCCACCGGCGCCTCACCCAGCGGCAACATCTACGTGGTCTACCTGAAGAACGCCGACGCCACCCGGCTGGCCCAGGTGCTGCGGGCCGCCTACAGCGCTGCGGCCACTCCGGCAGGCGCCGGAGGGACGGGCGGCGCAGGCGCGGTCGGGGGAATGGCCGGCGGAGTCGGCAGCCCGGCTGCCACGACAGCCCCCCAGGCAGCGGGCACGACCGCCGGCGGCATGTCCAGCCAGGCCACCGCACCGGTGACCGCCTCGGCCGGGCCCTCCACCGGCGGCTTCATCCAGGCCGACCCGGCCACCAACTCGCTGATCATCAGCGCCCCGGAGCCGGTGTACCGCCAGCTGCGTGCGGTGATCGACCAGCTCGACACCCGACGCGCGCAGGTCTATGTCGAGTCGATGATCGTCAAGATGGACGCCCAGCAGGCCGCCGAGTTCGGCTTCCAGTGGCAGGGGCTGCTGGGCCAGAAGGGCGACAAGTACGGTGTGGTGGCCGGCACCAACTTCGGCTCGGGCGGCAACAACATCATCGGCCTGTCCACCCAGTCGGTCACCGGCACCCTCACCGTACCGGGTGCGGGGCTGAACGTCGGCCTGCTCAAGGCCATCAACGGCGTCTACACCCTGGGGGCGCTGGCCCGCTTCCTGGAAACCAACACCGGCGCCAATGTGCTGTCCACGCCCAACCTGGTGGCGCTGGACAACGAGGAAGCCAAGATCGTGATCGGCCAGAACGTGCCCTTCATCACCGGTTCGTTCACCAACACCGGCAGCGGCAACGGCAGCACCAACCCCTTCCAGACGGTGGAGCGCAAGGATGTGGGCCTGACGCTGCGCCTGAAGCCGCAGGTGGGCGAAAACGGCACCGTGCGCATGGCCATCTACCAGGAGAACTCGTCGGTGGTGGAGAGCACCGTCACCAACAGTGCCGGCCCGCGCACCGACAAGAGCGCCATCGAAACCACGGTGGTGGTGGACGACGGCCAGATCATGGTGCTGGGCGGCCTGCTCAAGGACGAATACGCCGACGGTGAGGACCGCGTGCCCGGCCTGGCCAGCATCCCGCTGATCGGCAACCTGTTCCGCTCCGAATCCCGCAAGCGCATCAAGACCAACCTGCTGGTGTTCCTGCGCCCGGTGGTGATGCGCACCCAGGCGGATGCCAGCGCGTTGACGCTGGACCGCTATGAGGCCATCCGCGCGCTGCAGCAGGGTTCGCAGCCCCGACCTTCCTCGGTGATGGACATCAACGAGTCCCCCGTGCTGCCGGAGGCGGGCCGCACGGTACCGTCATCGCCTGCCCGCGCTGCCGAGCCGACGCGCCCGGGTACGGCACCGATTCCGGCTTCCGAGGTCGAGGGCAGCCTGCCGACCCCGCCGCAGCGCTGAACAGGGGAACTGCGGTGCGCCATCCCCTGCCTTATGCCTTCGCCAAGGCCCAGCAGATGCTGCTGGAAGACGACGGCGACCGCCTGGTGCTCTGGCTGGACCCGGCCAGCCTCTCGCTGCCGGCACTGGCCGAGGTGCAGCGCCTGCACGGCGTCGACGCGGTGGAGCGCGAGACCCCGGAGCGCCTGGCCCAGCGCATCGCCCAGGCCTATGCGGGTGGCGAATCCAGTGCGGCCGCCGTGGTCGGCGAGGTCGAGAGTGCGGTGGACCTGAGCCGCATGATGCAGGACCTGCCGGCGGTGGAGGACCTGCTGGAGGCCGCCAACGACGCCCCCATCATCCGCATGCTCAACGCCCTGCTGACCCAGGCGGCCAAGGACGGCGCGAGCGACATCCACATCGAGCCCTACGAGCGCAGCTCGGCGGTGCGCTTCCGTGTCGATGGCACCCTGCGCGAGGTGGTGCAGCCCAACAAGGCGCTGCATGCCGCGCTGATCAGCCGGCTGAAGATCATGGCCGAGCTGGACATCGCCGAAAAGCGCCTGCCGCAGGACGGCCGCATCAGTCTGCGCATCGGCAGGCGCGCCATCGACGTGCGCGTCTCAACCCTGCCCGGTGTGCACGGCGAACGTGCCGTGCTGCGCCTGCTGGACAAGGGGGAGGCCAAGTTCACCCTCGAGGGCCTGGGCATGGGCGGCGACACGCTGCGGCGCTTCGATCGCCTGCTGCAGCAGCCGCACGGCATCGTGCTGGTCACCGGCCCCACCGGCTCGGGCAAGACCACCACGCTGTACGCCGGGCTGGGGCGCATCGACACCTCCACCACCAACGTGCTGACGGTGGAGGACCCGGTGGAGTACGAACTGGCCGGCATCGGCCAGACCCAGGTCAACGCCCGCATCGACCTGACCTTCGCCAAGGCCCTGCGCGCCATCCTGCGCCAGGACCCGGACGTGATCATGATCGGCGAGATCCGCGACCACGAGACCGCGCAGATCGCCGTGCAGGCCTCCCTCACCGGCCACCTGGTGCTGGCCACGCTGCACACCAACGATGCGCCGAGCGCGGTGACCCGGCTGATCGACATGGGGATCGAGCCCTTCCTGCTCAGCTCCAGCCTGCTGGGCGTACTGGCGCAGCGGCTGGTGCGCTGCCTGTGCCCGAAGTGCAAGCGCCAGGACGAGTCCGGGCGTTGGCGTGCCATCGGCTGCGACCACTGCGGCCACACCGGCTACAAGGGCCGCACCGGCATCTACGAGCTGATGGTGGCCGACGAGGCCCTGCGTGCCCTGGTGCACAGCCGTGCGGCGGAGGCCGAACTCTCTGCCGCCGCCCAGCGTGGCGGCATGCGCAGCATGCGCGAGGACGGCGAACGGCTGGTGGCCACCGGCAGCACGTCGGTCGAGGAACTGCTGCGCGTCACTCGAGAATGAGGCATGCCCGCCTACCGATTTGAAGCGCTGGACGCCAGCGGCAAGACCCACACCGGCCTGCTGGAAGCCGACAACGCCAAGGCCGTGCGCAGCCAGCTGCGCGGGCGCGACCTGGTCCCGCTGGCGGTGCAGGCTGTGGGTGGGGAGGCCTCCGCGGCCGGCAGCGGTGCCAGCTTCTCCACCCGCGGTCGGCGGGTGTTCACCTCCACCACGCTGGCCATCTGGACCCGGCAGATCGCCGGCCTGGTCGGCGCCGGCCTGCCGCTGGAACGGGCACTCACCGCGCTGTCCGAAGAAGCCGAGGACAACCGCCAGCGCGAGCTGCTGGCGCACCTGCGCGCCGAGGTCAACGCCGGATCGGCCTTCGCCCGGGCGCTGGCCAGTGCTCCGCGGGAGTTTGACGACGTCTACCGCGCCGTGGTGGCCGCGGGGGAGCAGAGCGGCCAGCTCGGTCGGGTGCTGGAGAAGCTGGCCGACGACCTGGAGGAGCGCCAGGCGCTCAAGGCCAAGTTGATCGGCGCGGCGTTGTACCCGGCCATCGTGTCCTGTGTGGCCATCGTCATCGTGGTGTTCCTGGTCACCTATGTGGTGCCGCAGGTGGCTCAGGTGTTTGCGGGCGGCAAACGGGCCCTGCCCTTCCTGACCACCGCGATGCTGGCGATCAGCGACTTCCTGCGCAGCTGGGGCTGGCTGCTGCTGCTGGCCATCGGCGCGGGCGTCGGGCTGCTGGGTCTGGCGCGGCGCAATGAGGCCACCCGGCGCCAGCTCGACGCCAGCCTGCTGACGCTGCCGCTGATCGGCCGGCTGGCCCGTGGCTACAACGCCGCGCGTTTTGCCGGCACGCTGGCGATGCTGGCCGGCTCCGGCGTGCCGATCCTGAAGGCGTTGCAGGCCGCGGCCGAGACGCTGTCGAACGAGGCCATGCGCGCCGATGCGGTGGACGCCCTGGCCCAGGTGCGCGAAGGCGCCCCGCTGGCCGCTGCGCTGGCGGCCAAGAAGCGCTTCCCCGGCCTGCTGCCGATGTTCGCCCGCCTGGGTGAACAGACCGGCGAGCTGCCGCTGATGCTGCAGCGCGCCGCCACCCAGCTCAGTGCCGAGGTGCAGCGCCGCGCCATGCAGCTGGCCACCATCCTGGAGCCGCTGCTGATCGTGGTGATGGGCGCGATGGTGATGCTGATCGTGCTGGCGGTGCTGCTGCCGATCATCCAGCTCAACACCTGGGTAAAGTAGGCCCACCCCCCGTTGCGGCTCACGCCGCTCCCCCCTCAAGGGGGGCGACCCCGGCGGACCGGCGGAGCCGGATCCGCGGCGTCTGCTGGACGAACGCGGGGGATCTGGTGCCGGGGGGGGATGGGGTCAACGGGCCGGTGGAGCCGGATCCGCGGCGTCTGCTGGCCGAAGACCCCGGGCCAGTACGGGTGCAGCGATCAACGGATCGGCTCAGGCGGGCTGCAGGGCGGGTTCGTCCAGGTGGCGCAGCTGCTGTTTGCCGGACTGTTTGCCGGCGTACATGGCCTGGTCGGCGCGTTTGATGAGGTCGTCGGCGTCGCGGCCGTCGTGGGGCGACAGGGCGTAGCCGATGGTGGCGCCGACGCGGCAGGGGGCGGCGTCGATGTCGAAGGGGTCGGCAAAGCAGGCGAGCAGCTTCTGGCCGACGCGCTGCGCGGTGGCGCGGTCCGGCAGCCCATCGGCCACGACCACGAACTCGTCGCCGCCGACGCGGGCCACCAGGTCGGTTTCGCGCAGCGCGCCGCGCAGTCGGGCCGCTGCGGCGATCAGCAGTTCGTCGCCGGCATCGTGGCCCAGCAGGTCGTTGACCGGCTTGAAGCCGTCCAGGTCCATCACGTAGACGGCGCTCAGGCGCTGCGGGCTGACCTGGTCCAGGCGCCGGGCCAGTGCCGCCTGCAGGCCGCGGCGGTTGAGCAGGCCGGTGAGCGGGTCGGTGGAGGCCAGGGAGCTCATGCGGTCGCGTTCGCGGCGGGCCTGCTCGGCCGCCTGGCGGATCGACACATTGCGCAGGCCCAGCACCAGCATCCACATGGCCATCTCGGCCAGGGTGGCGAACTGCAGCGAGTGCTGGGTCCAGAAGTTGACATCCACCTGGCCTCGCAGAAATGCGGCCATCACCCCCACACCGATCGAATACAGCCCCCAACCCAGGAAGATGAACAGGGCCGAGCGGTCGCCCTGGCGGGCCCGCACCCAGGCCACCGGCACCCCCACCAGCATCGGCACCGGCCCGAGCAGCGTGGTCATCACATGCGCCTGCGGGTAGTCGATCACACCGGTGAGAAACAACCCGATGGTGACCGCACTGAGCAGCGCACAGGCCCGCAGGAGCCGGGAGGCACGCGGGTAGAGCTGCCGCACTTCCAGCACCCGGTCGATGAACAGGATCCCGCCGATCAGCCCGAGCAGCACGGACGCGGGCGATGCCTTCTCCATCGCCCAGGGGCTGCCCGGCCAGAGGTGCTCCGCGCCGAGGCCGAACTGGTTGACGAAGAACAGCGCCAGGCCGAAGACGTTGAGGGCGTAATAGAGGTAGGCGTTGTCCCTGAGCACCAGCCACTGCGCCAGGCTGTACAGCAGCAGGCACAGGGCGATGCCACCCAGCAGACCCTGCCCGGCTTCGACGCGGGACTCGTGGGCGCGGTAGACCTCCTCGCGCCACAGGGCCAGCGGCAGCACCATGGTGCTGGAGGTTTCGACGCGCAGCAGCAGTTCATGCTCCATGCCGCGTTCCAGGAGCAGCTGGGCCGCATGGCTGCGCGTGGGCAGCGGCCGGTCGGCCAACGGCAGGTGGTCACCCAGGCGCAGATGGCTCACCGGACGGAGGTCCGACAGCACATGCAGGTCCACCCGGTCCAGCGCCGGGTAGTCGATGTCCAGCAACCAGCGACCCGACGCGGCCTGCGGCACCACCAGCGGTACGCGCAGCCAGACCACCTCCCGCTGCACACCCAGGTTGCTGCGCGGCCCGACGGGCGCACGGAACTCGTTGAGGTGCAGCAGGGCGTCCTGCACCGTCGCGGTGCGGCTGGCATCCACCCAGACGGTGACATGCGACCACAGGTCCAGCCGC
>Ga0073899_10002839_pt1 | contig 15465 bp, 15 predicted proteins | sample KloWWTmetaKNB5Ph_FD_88975 | JGI IMG/M metagenome (GOLD analysis project Ga0073899, IMG submission 88975) | Active sludge microbial communities from Klosterneuburg, Austria, studying microevolution and ecology of nitrifiers - Klosterneuburg... | ecosystem: Engineered > WWTP > Aerobic digester >...
ACCTCGGACAGGCCGTAGATGTCCACCGCGTCGATGCCGGCATCGCGCTCGATCTCGCGGCGCATCGCCTCGGTCCAGGGCTCGGCGCCGAAGATGCCCACCTTCAGCGAGCAGGCGGCCGGATCCTGCCCCTGGCGGCGCATTTCCTCGATGATCACCTGCATGTAGCTGGGGGTGACCATGATGATGTCGGGCTTGAAGTCGTTGATCAGCTGCACCTGCTTCTCGGTCTGGCCGCCCGACATCGGGATCACGGTGCAGCCCAACCGCTCGGCGCCGTAGTGCGCGCCCAACCCGCCGGTGAACAGTCCGTAGCCGTAGGCCACGTGCACGATGTCACCCGGCCGGCCACCCGCGGCGCGGATGGAGCGCGCCACCAGGTCGGCCCAGTGGTCGATGTCGTTGCGGGTGTAGCCCACCACCGTCGGCTTACCCGTGGTGCCCGACGAGGCATGGATGCGCGACACCCGCTCGCGCGGCACCGCGAACAGCCCGAACGGGTAGTTGTCGCGCAGCGTGGCCTTGGTGGTAAAGGGGAACTTCGCCAGGTCCGCCAGCGTCTTCAGGTCGCTGGGGTGCACGCCCTGAGCGTCGAAGGACTGGCGGTAGTGCGGCACGTTGTCGTAGGCGTGCTGCAGCGACCACTTCAGCCGTTGCAGCTGCATCGCCTGCAGCTCGTCGCGGCTGGCGGTCTCGATGGGCTCCAGGTCTCCGGGCGCGGGGCGCTGGACGGGCATGGGCTTGTCTCCTCGATGCGGTGAATGGTCAGCGCGCCGGGCTGCCGGTTTCGGCCGGTCGGTGCGGGCGCGCAAAAGGGGACGATGGCGGCGTCAGCCTGCGCTCTGCGGCGCCACGGTGGGCCGGCCCTTCATGCGGTACGAGCGGCCGCGGAACACCGCGATGCGCTCGCCGCGCTGGTTGGTGACGCGGATGTCGTACACGCCGGTACGGCCGGCCTGGTGCACCTCTTCGGCCACCGCGGTGAGCACGTCGCCCTCACGGGACGCCGCAAACAGATCGACGTCGAAGCCCGAGGCCACGGTCATCTCGTTGTACGAGTTGCAGCCGTAGGCGAAGGCGGTGTCCGCCAGCGTGGCCACCAGGCCGCCGTGGCAGATCGCGAAGCCGTTGACCATGTCGCGACGCACCGTCATCACCGCCGTGGCCCGGCCGGGCGCGATCTCGGTGATCTGGATGCCGAGCGCGCGCACCGCGTGGTCCTGGGCGTACATGCCATCGCGGACGAATTCCGCGGTCTGCTGGGGGGTCATCGTCATGGCGGATTCAGCGGTCAGTGAAGGTCGGTGCGCGCTTGGCGAAGAACGCCACCACGCCCTCCGCATAGTCGCCGGCATGGCCCAGATCGGACTGCAGCCGACCCTCGTTGACCAGCGCCTCGTCATAGCCCATGCCGGCCGCGGCGTCAAAGGCGCGGCGGGTCTCGACCAGCGCCCGCGAGGGCATGGCCGCCAGCCGCGCGGCCAGAGCCGCCACGGTTGCGCCCAGTTCGGCGTCATCCACGCACTGCCAGATCAGGCCCCAGGCGGCGGCCTGTTCGGCACTGAGCTTGTCGCCCAGCATCGCCAGGCCCATCGCGCGCTGGCGGCCCACCAGCCGCGGCAACCACCAGGTGCCGCCACAGTCGGGCACCAGCGCAATCTTCGAGAAGGCCTGGATGAAGCTGGCCGAGCGCGCCGCCACCGTGAGGTCACAGCCCAGCGCGAAGTTGGCCCCCGCCCCGGCCGCCACGCCGTTGACCGCGGCGATCACCGGCACCGGCATCGACTGCACCCGCAGCGCCAGCGGGCGGTAGCAGGCCTCGATCAGCGCGCCGATGTCTGGCTGCTCGGCCGGCGGCAGCATCTGGCCGTCGACCATCTTCGGCGCGATCGCCGGGTCGCTCAGGTCCTGCCCGGCGCAGAAGCCCCGGCCTGCACCGGTGATGACCACGCAGCGCACGCTGGCGTCGTCCGCGGCCGCATTCAGCGCGGCCAGCAGCTCGGCGTGCATCGAGGTGGTGAAGCTGTTCAGCGCCTTGGGGCGGTTCAGCGTCAGCGTGCGCACCGCAGCGTCTTGCTGGGTCAGGACCTGGGGCTCTGGCTGGCTCGTCGTCACACTGTCTCCTGGGTTCAAAACATTCTTGACCGACCGGTAAGTAAATCGTAGCCTGCGACTTGATCTGCAGCAAGCAGGATCCACCCCGGATTGACCCTGAGTACGCATCCGAGAGAAGCCTTGATTCTGGACAACATGCCGCACACCGCGTCGTGCTTGCTGCCGCGCTGAACACCAACCCACCTGGAGACCTGCTGATGCCCTGCTACTCGATCGACGGTGTGATCCCCGTCGTGGACCCGACCGCCTACGTGCACCCCAGCGCGGTGCTGATCGGCGACGTGATCGTCGGCCCCGGCGCCTACATCGGCCCGCTGGCCAGCCTGCGCGGCGACTTCGGCCGCATCGTCATCGAGGAAGGCGCCAACCTGCAGGACACCTGCGTGATGCACGGCTTCCCGGGCACCGACACCGTCGTCGAGGTCAATGGCCACATCGGCCATGGCGCGGTGCTGCACGGCTGCGTGGTACGGCGCGACGCGCTGGTGGGCATGAACGCGGTGGTGATGGACGAGGCCGAGATCGGCGAGAAGACCATCGTCGCCGCCTGCGCCTTCGTGCGCGCGGGGCTGAAGATCCCCGCCGGCAAACTCGTGGCCGGCGTACCCGCCAAGGTGGTACGCGACCTGAGCGAGGACGAGATCGCCTGGAAGCGCGCCGGCACCGGCACCTACCAGGAGCTGACGCGGCGCAGCCTGGCCTCGCTGGTCGAGGTGGCGCCGCTGACGGCGGTCGAGGAAAACCGGCCGAGCATCCCGGCCTCGGACGTCAAGCCGCTGATCGCCACCAAGCGCGGCGACTGACCCGGGGCCCCAGCACGTCAGCGCCCCAGCAGCTCAGCGCGCCGACGCTTCCTCTTCGAGCGCCAACGCCACGCCGCGGTCCGTCACGCGGATCGCGCCGGGGTGCAGGCCGCGGCTGCGCACCTGCCTGAGTTCGTCGTCGGACACCTTGCGCACCACCGCCCCTTCGAGCAGCTGCTCGGCCAGCCAGCCACCCCACTGGTTGACGGTGCCCGCCAGCACCCGGGGCAGCCCGTCGATGGAGGCGCTGTCGGCCCGCACGCCGCTCAGCACCACGCTTTGCCGGCCCGCGTCATAGCGCAGAGTGGTGGTGAAGCCCAGGCCACCGTCCATCTGCTTGCGAAGCACGGTGTCCTGCAGCCCCAGGTCCAGCGCAATGGCAATGCGGTTGTCCGCCGGCAGCAGTTTCAGCCGCGGGCGCGCCAGCTTCAGGTCGAAGATCTGCATCACACGCCGCTCGGCCGGAAAGCGCGTGGCCAGCGCACTGAGCACCTCCGCCTCGCTCAGGCCGATCTCGCGCGGGTAGAACGCTGCGCAACCGGCCAGCGGCGCAAGCAGCAGCACGGCGGATCGAGCCAGCCAGCGTCGGCGACCGAATCCATCGTCAACGGTGAAAGTGCCGCCACGGGTGGCGTTCGAACGGTCGACCATGGAGTCGCTCCTGCAGACAACGGGGGCGGATTCTTGCATCGGCCCAAGTGCCACGCGCCGTGGTCAACGGCACCGCGCGTAAGATGCCTGTTGACAGCTTTGATGCAGACGTGCCCCTCGCATTCCGCTCACATCCAAGGGAGCCCATGCAATGACCGCCGCCGAGCAAGTACTGATCGACAAGATCAAGCAACTCCCGCCCCAGCGCCTGGCCGAGGTCGAGGACTTCGTCGATTTCCTGCGCGCCCGTGAGGAGGAGCGGCGTCTCACCCGCGCGGCGGCCATGGCCAGCGAAGCGAGCTTCGCGCAGGTCTGGCATAACGACGACGACGCGGCCTACGACCGGATGTGACCGCGATGGCCACCTCCGCGAAGTTCAACTTCGGCGACGTGGTGCTCGTGCCGTTTCCGTTCACCGACCAGTCGGGCACCAAGAAACGGCCGGCCGTCGTGGTCTCCAGCAGCGGCTACAGCGCCCAGCGGCGCGACATCGTGATCATGGCCATCACCAGTCAGGTGCGCGAGTAGAGACTTGGTGCGCTGTCACGGCGCAGCCAGGCACTTGAGAACCAAGTGTCTGGCGGTAGGCGGATCCAGCAGTCACTCAGGAGTGAACGTCACGAAGTCGTACAGAGAATTGGCGAATTGTCCAGCGTAATAGGTGTTGGGTCTCATGTGATCATTGGCCCATTCGCAGCATCCCTCTGTATGGAAAAGCGCAAAAGGGTCAGGTCTTGTCTTTTGCCAAGACCACGACGAAGATGACCGAGAGCAGCAACCACCGCCCCGCCGCCTTGACCACCCAATCAGCTCACCACTACATTACTGACCAGTCAGTCACTTATTTTCTGCCAGATCGGGGCGGTTCGCCGCAGCGGTACTGGCCTTGCTGCCGTGTCCCCCGTTCTCGACGACCCTACCCCAGCCGGCAGCACCGCCGCGCCCGCCCACCAACGCCGCAAGGCCGAGCGTCCGCAGGAGCTGCTCGACGCGGCGCTGGCGCTCTTCGTCGAGAAGGGCTTCGCTGCCACCCGGGCCGAGGAGGTGGCGCGCCGAGCCGGGGTCTCCAAGGGCACGCTCTACCTCTATTTCGAGAGCAAGGAAGAGCTGCTCAAGGCGGTGATCCGCGAGCGGTTGTCCAGCCGCATCGCCGCCGCGGCGGACTTCGTGGCCGGCCACGAGGGCTCCTGCGCCGACCTGCTGCGAAACGTGCTGACGCTGTGGTGGAGCGATGTGCTGCGCAGCGATGCCTCCGGCGTGTTCAAGCTGATCATCGCCGAGGTGCGCAACTTCCCGGAGATCGCCGAGTTCTATTTCCGCGAGGTGGTCGACCCCGGGCAGCGGCTGCTGGGCGCGATCATCGAGCGCGGCATCGCGACGGGCGAATTTCGCCCGCTGCCGGTGGAGATGGTGGTGCACTCGCTGGTGCTGCCGATGGTGATGCTGTGCGTGCACAAGCACTCGCTCGGCGTGTGCCACCCCTCCGAGGCCCTCGGCGATCCGCAGCACTTCATCCAGCAGCACATGGAACTGCTGCTGCACGGCCTGACGCTGCCGGGCGGCAACCCTGGCAGCCCGGGCAGCCCCGGCAGCGGCCCGACCTCCGTTGCACCTGAAAGCCGCCCCACATGACGCGACGCACCGGCCTGGTCCTCCTCGCCGTCCTGGTGGCCCTGCTCGCGGGCGCCTTCGCCTGGCGCCAGGTGCCCTCGCGCCGGGCTGCCACGGTGACCCCTGCAGGAGCGGCTGCGTCGTCAGCCGCTGCGGTGCTGGAGCTCGCGCCGGCCGATCTGGTCGAGGTGCGGATGCGGCCGCTCACGCGCGCGGTCACCTTCACCGGCAGCCTCAAGCCGGTGCAGAGCGCCATCCTGAAGGCCAAGGTGGCCGGCGAGCTGCTGGCGCTGACACCGCGCGAGGGCGACAGCGTGCGCGCCGGGGAGGTGGTCGGCCGCATCGACCCCACCGAGTTCGACTGGCGGCTCAAGCAGGCCGAGCAGCAGGTGGCCGTGGCGCGGGCCCAGCGTGACATCACGCTGCGCCAGTTGCAGAACAACCGGGCGCTGGTGGAGCAGGGCTTCATTTCCCTCACCGCGCTGGACACCGCGCTGGCCAACGACAACGCCGCGATGGCCAACCTCGCCGCGGCGCAGGCTGCGGTGGAGCTGACGCGCAAGTCGCTCGCCGATGCGGTGCTGCGCGCGCCGATCGGCGGCCAGGTGGCCCAGCGCCTGGCGCAACCGGGCGAGCGCGTGGCGGTGGACGCGCGCGTGCTGGAGATCGTCGACCTCTCGCGCCTCGAACTGGAAGCCGCCCTGCCGCCCGAAGAGGCCGCCGTGCTGGCGCCGGGCGCCAGCGCACGCCTGTGGGTCGAGGGCCGCGCCGAGCCCGTCGCCGCCACCGTGCTGCGCATCAACCCCAGCGCCCAGGCCGGCACGCGCGCCGTGCTGGCCTACCTGGGGCTGCGCGGGGCACCGGGCCTGCGTGCCGGGCTGTTCGCGCGCGGAGAGATTGCACTTGCCCGCACCGCGGCGGCCCCGGTGGCCAGCGTGCCGGTGTCGGCGGTGCGCGTGGACGCCTCGCGGCCCTACGTGATCGCCTTCGAAAACGGCCGGGTGCAGCATCGGCGGGTGCTGCTGGGCGCACGTGGCACGGCCGACGAGCCCGGCGCCGCCGAGCCCTACGTGGAGCTGCGCGAGGGCATCGCCGCCGGCACGCCGGTGCTGCGCGGCAGCCTCGGGCTGGTGGCCGATGGCGCGGCGGCCCGGCTGGGCGCCTCACCCACCTCACCCACCTCACCCACCTCACCCACCGCACCGGCCTCGCCCAGAGCGCCGGCGCCAGCGGCGTCGGCCGCGTCGCGTTGAGCAAGGCAGGACCGACACCATGTGGTTCACCCGCCTCTCGATCGCCAACCCGGTGCTGGCCACGATGGTCATGGCCGCGCTGCTGGTGCTGGGCCTGTTCTCCTACTAGCGGCTGAAGGTCGACCAGTTCCCGGACATTGAATTCCCGATCGTGGTGGTGTCGGTCGAGTACCCCGGCGCCTCGGCCGAGGTGGTGGAGACCGAGGTCACCCGCAAGGTCGAGGAGGCCGTCAACGCCATCGACGGCATCAACCAGCTCTATTCGCGCAGCTACTCGGGCACCTCGGTGGTGATCGTGCAGTTCGAGCTGTCGATCGACGGGCGGCGTGCGGCCGAGGACGTGCGCGAGAAGGTCGCCATCCTGGAGGCCAGCCTGCGCGAGGAGGTCAAGAAGCCCAAGGTGCAGCGCTTCGATCCCGCCTCGCGGCCGATCTGGTCGGTGGCGCTGAGCTCGCCCGACGGCCGCATCGACGCGGTGCAGCTTTCCACCTGGGCCGACCAGGTGCTGCGCAAGCGGCTGGAGAACGTGCGCGGCGTCGGCTCGGTGGCGCTGGTGGGCGCGATCAAGCGCGAGATCAACATTTACCTCAACCCGGGGGCGATGGAGGCGCTGGGCGTCAGCGCCGAGCAGGTGATGGCCGCCGTGCGCAGCGAGAACCAGGAGCTGCCCGCCGGCGCGCTGCGCTCGCTGGAGCGAGAGCGCGTCGTGCAGGTGCAGGGCCGCGTCGGGCGGCCGGAGGACTTCGAGCGCCTCGTGGTCGCGCGGCGCAACGGCACGCTGATCCGCCTCGGCCAGGTCGCCCGGGTGGCCGATGGGCCGGAGGAAGCGGAGTCGCTCGCGCTCTACAACGGCCAGCGCACGCTGGCACTGGATGTGCTGAAGGCCCAGGGCGAAAACACCATCGCGGTGGTGGATGGCCTGAACGCCGCGGTGGCGCAGCTGCGCGAGAAGGGCGAACTGCCCGCCGGCGCCACGCTGGAGCTGGTGCGCGACAACGCCCGGCCGATCCGCGTGGCGGTCACCAACGTGCGCCAGACGCTGTTCGAGGGCGCGCTGCTGACGATCGGCATCGTCTTCCTCTTCCTCAACTCCTGGCGCTCCACGGTCATCACCGGGCTGACGCTGCCGATCGCGCTGATCGGCACCTTCTTCGTGATGCAGCTCTACGGCTTCTCGATCAACATGATCACGCTGATGGCGCTGAGCCTGTGCGTGGGGCTGCTGATCGATGACGCCATCGTGGTGCGCGAGAACATCGTGCGCCACGTCCAGATGGGCAAGGACGCGCGCCGCGCCGCGCTGGACGGCACCGCAGAGATCGGTCTGGCGGTGCTGGCCACCACGCTGTCGATCGTGGCGGTGTTCCTGCCCATCGGCTTCATGGGCGGCATCATCGGACGCTTCTTCCACCAGTTCGGCATCACCATCGTCGCGGCGGTGCTGATCTCGATGTTCGTCAGCTTCACGTTGGACCCGATGCTCAGCTCGGTCTGGCACGACCCGGCCATCCACGCCGATGGGGCCAGGTTCGAGCCGAAGACGCTGTACGACCGCACGCTGGGGCGCGTCACCCACGCGGTGGACCGCTTCTCGCATGCGCTGGGGCGGGGCTACGAGCGCGCGCTGGCCTGGTCGCTGCGCCACAAGCTGGCCACCGTGGCGATCGCTGCGGTGACCTTCGTCGCGGCGGTGGGCCTGCTGCGCGTGCTGGGCAGCGAGTTCGTGCCCAAGGCGGATTTCTCCGAGACCACCCTGGCCTTCCACACCCCGGTGGGCTCGTCGCTGGAGGTGACGGAGGCCAAGGTGCGGCAGGTGGATGCGATCGTGCGCGAGCGGCCCGAGGTGCGCTACACGCTCACCACCATCAACACCGGCCAGGCGCAGGGCAAGATCTACGCGCTGATGTACGTGCGGCTGGTGGACCGCAAGGACCGCAGCCTCAGCCAGGACCAGCTCACCGGCCCGCTGCGCGAGCGGCTGGCGCGCATCCCGGGCATCACCGTCACGCACGTCGGCCAGCTCGACCCGGTGGGGGGCGCCAAGCCGCTGCAGTTCTCCATCCAGGGCAGCGACCTGCAGGAGCTCAGGCGCCAGGCCGAGACGCTGCGCACCCAGCTGCTGGCCATCCCCGGGCTGGTGGACCTGGACAGCAGCGCCAAGCCGGACCAGCCCACGGTGGCGGTGGATGTGAAGCGCGATGCGGCCGCCGACCTCGGCCTGTCGGTGGGCGCGGTCACGAACAGCCTGCGCGCGCTGGTGGCCGGCCAGACGATCGGCAACTGGCGCGCCAGCGACGACCTGAACGTGGACGTGAAGGTGCGCCTGGCACCCGAGGCGCGCGACGATCCCGCCGACCTGGCCCGGCTCAGCCTGGCGGTGGGCACCGCAGCCGACGGCACGCCGCGGCTGGTGCGCCTGGGCCAGGTGGCCGAGTTGCGCGAGGCCACCACCGCCAACCAGATCAACCGCCGCGACCTGGCACGCGAGGTGGAGTTCACCGCCAACGTCTACGGCCGCTCCCTGGGCGAGGTGTCCGCGGACATCCGCCGCGTGCTGGAGCAGCACGCCTTCCCCACCGGCATGCGCTGGCGCTTCGGCGGCTCGACCAAGGACATGGCGGAGAGCTTCGCCTACGCGATCTCGGCGCTGGCGATGGGCGTGATCTTCATCTACATGATCCTGGCGTCGCAGTTCCGCAGCTTCATCCAGCCGATCGCGCTGATGAGCTCGCTGCCGCTCACGCTGATCGGCGTGGTGGTCATGCTGCTGGCCTTTGGCTCGACGATGAACCTGTTCTCCATCATCGGCATCGTGATGCTGATGGGACTGGTGACGAAGAACGCCATCCTGCTGATCGACTTCGCCATCCGCGCCCGCGCCGGCGAGGTGCACACCGAAGCGGATGCCCCCGGCACACCCGGCCGCCCGCTGGAGCGCAACGAGGCGCTGCTGCTGGCCGCCCGCGTGCGGCTGCGCCCCATCCTGATGACCACGCTGGCCATGGTCTTCGGCATGCTGCCGCTGGCGCTGGCGATGTCCGAAGGCTCCGAGCAGCGTGCCCCGATGGGCCAGGCGGTGATCGGCGGTGTCATCACCTCCTCGGTGCTGACGCTGGTGGTGGTGCCCGTGATCTACTGCTGGCTCGATGACCTGTCGCAATGGCTGCGGCGCCGCCGCGGCGCCAGCGCAAGCCCGACGCAGGGTTTGCCCTCCTAGAATCGAGGGTTTGGCAAGCTCTCTGTCCTGCCCGCCCCAGGAAACCAAGAATCCAAGGAACCGCGATGAATGTCGAACAGGCCCGCTTCAACATGATCGAGCAGCAGATCCGCCCGTGGAACGTGCTGGATCCCGCCGTGCTGTCTCTGCTGGGCTCGGTCAAGCGCGAGGATTTCGTGCCGGCCGCTCACCGCACGCTGGCCTTCATGGACATCGAGGTGCCGCTGGCCGACGGCCAGGTGATGCTCGCTCCGCGTGTCGAGGCGCGCCTGCTGCAGGAACTGGGCCTGCACCGCCACGAGAAGGTGCTGGAGATCGGCACGGGCTCGGGCTTCATGGCCGCGCTGCTGGCGCACAAGTCCCAGCAAGTGCTGAGCTACGAGATCCGCCCGGCACTGGCCGCGATGGCGCGCGAGAACCTGCGCCACGCGATGGTGATGAACGCCGAGGTGCGCCAGGGTGACGGCGCCGCCGGCGATGCCAGCCGTGGACCGTGGGATGCCATCGTGCTCTCCGGCTCGGTGGCCCAGGTGCCGCAGGCCCTGCTCGACCAGCTCAAGGTGGGCGGCCGTCTCGTGGCCATCGTCGGCAGCGAGCCGATGATGCACGCACGGCGCATCACCCGCACCAGCGAGCGCGACTTCCGCACCGAGGAGCTGTTCGACGTCGTCGCGCCGCGCCTGGATGGCTTCGGCGAGCCCTCGACCTTCTCCTTCTGACCCTGGCCGGGCATGCAGCGACTTCCCGCGCAGGATCTCCCAAACGAGCTGGCACGGCTTGCCGCCGCAGGGCCAAGGCCGCTGCTGCTCGACGTGCGCGAGCCCTGGGAAACGGCGCTCGCCCGCCTGGAGCTGCCGGACGCGGAGCTGATGTGCCTGCCGATGCGCGACATCCCGGGCCGGGTGGCCGAGCTCGACCCGCAGCGGCCCATCCTGTGCCTTTGTCACCACGGCATGCGCAGCCTGCAGGTCGCCATGTTCCTCGACGCGCATGGATACCCCCATGCGTATAACATCGAAGGCGGTATCGACGCGTGGTCGCGCGATGTCGATCCCGCGGTGCCGCGCTACTGAGCGCGCCGCCCGGCCCCCTTTTTCCGTCCCTGGTCCTGGAAGGATGCGTTGCACATGAAGCCCCACCAATCGACCCACCGACCCACGAAGGCCGCCCTGACGGCCCTGGCCCTCGCCGTTACCGGGCTGTGCGGCCTGGCCGCGCCGGCCCAGGCGCAGAGCCTCAAGGACCTGTTCGAGGCGGCCCGAGGCTATGACGCCATCTTCCTGGCCGCACGCGCCCAGGCCGAGTCCGCCCAGTACAAGGCCGCCCAGGCCGACGCCCTGAACCTGCCGTCGGTCGGCCTGCAGGCCGAACTCAAGCGCAATGGCTACGACACCCCGCTGGGCGGCAGCAAGAGCGCCCGCGTGGCCTCGCTGGGCGTGAGCGCCACCCAGCCGCTCTACAACGCCACCAATGGCGCCAACATCGACAAGGCGCGGCGCAGCCTCGACGTGGCCGCCGCCGACCTCCAGGCCGCCGAGCAGGACCTGATCGTGCGCCTCGCCCAGGCCTATTTCGACGTGCTGGCGGCCCAGGACACGCTTGCCACCGCGCAGGCCAACAAGAAGGGCATCAGCGAACAGCTGGCCTCGGCCAAGCGCAACTTCGAGGTCGGCACCGCCACCATCACCGACACCCGCGAAGCGCAGGCCAAGTTCGACCTGTCCACCGCACAGGTGCTGGCCGCCGAGAACGACCTGCGCAGCAAGCGTGTCGCGCTCGACCAGCTCGTCGGTGGCAGCGGCGTCACACCCTTCAGCCTGAAGAAGGTGTCGCCACTGCCCATCGCAGCGGGCGGGGGCATGGACGACTGGGTGACCAAGGTCGACAGCGCCCCGACCGTGCGCAAGGCCCAGGCCGGCCTGGACATCGCCAAGATGGAGGTGCGCCGCGCCGAAGCCGGGCACCGGCCCACCGTCGACCTGAATGGCAGCCTCGGCCTGGCCAACAACCGGGGCTCGTACGCCTCGTCGCTGGGTGGCGAGGGCACGGCGAACACCAACTCGATCGGTGTGACGTTGAAGATGCCGCTGTACGCCGGTGGTGCGATCCAGAACCAGGTGCGCGAAGCCCTGAAGCTGGAAGACAAGGCCCGCAACGACCTCGAAGGCGCGCGGCGCAGCCTGTCACAGGCGACCCGCCAGGCCTTCCTGGGGGTCGAGTCCGGGCGCTCCCGCGTCGCGGCGCTGGAAGCCGCCGAGTCCTCCAGCAAGCTCGCGCTCGAAGCCACCCAGCTGGGCTACAAGGTCGGTGTGCGCGTGAACCTGGACGTGCTCAATGCCCAGACCCAGCTGTTCTCGACCCAGGCCGACCTGGCCAAGGCCCGCTACGACCTGCTGGTGACCAGCCTGAAGCTGCGCCAGGCGGCAGGCACCCTGGGTGCGGCCGACATCGACCCGGTCAACGTGCTGCTGCAGCCCTGAGCGGATCACCCCCGGGTCGGCAGCTCCCGCCGCTGGCGGCGGGATGCATTGCCGCCGTGCGGTTCCCGCCTGGTGCGGGGGCCTCGGCGCGCTCAGTGGCGTGACTGCCAGACCGCGCGCAGCGCCGCGGCCGTGCGCATCGCCGCGCCCTGGTGCGCCCGCGAGAAGTGCAGGCAGGCGGCGGCGCGCTCGGCCAGCGCCGTGTCATCGCCAGCCAGCTGCCCAGCCATCGTCACCGCCTCAGCCAGGTCGGCAGCACGCAGGGCCGCGCCCTGCTCGGCCGCCAACTCGGCCGCCTGGGCGAAGTTGAAGGTGTGCGGCCCCATCACCAGGGGGCAGCCGCAGGCCGCCGCCTCGATGAGGTTCTGGCCGCCCAGCGGGGCAAAGCTGCCGCCCAGCAGCGCCACATCGGCCAGCGCGTAGTACGCCGGCATCTCGCGCAGCGAATCACCCAGCCAGACATCGGCATGCAAAGCACCAGCGGGTGGCAGGTCGTCCACCCACTGGCTGCGCCGCGACAGCTCCAGCCCCGTCTTCAGGATCAGCTGCGCCACCTCGTCGAAGCGCTGCGGGTGCCGCGGCACAATCAACAGCAGCGGCCAGGCGGTGGTGTCACGCTGGGGCTGCGACAGCAACCAGCGCCGCCAGGCATCGAGCAGCCACTCATCCTCGCCTTCGCGCCACACCGCCGCCAGCACCACCCGGCGCGACCGGCTGCCCCCCTGGACCAGGGGCAGCGCATCGCGCCAACGCCGCCCACGCTCCAGCAGGGCCGGGTCGGGCAGCAGATCGAACTTCAGGTTGCCGCAGACCTGCACCGGCCGGGCGCCGGCCGCGACCAGCCGGTGGGCATCCTCGGGCGTCTGCGCCAAAGTCAGCGAGAGGCTGCGCGCGGCCGGCCGCAGCAATCGGTCGAAGCGCAGCGACTTGGCCAGGCTGCGCTCGGACAGGCGGGCGTTGGCCAGCACCACTGGCACGCCCGCATCGGCAGCGGCGTGCAGCAGGTTTGGCCAGACCTCGGTTTCCAGCAACGCCCCCAGGGCAGGCTGGTGACGGCGCATGAAGCGCCGCGTGGCACCCGGCAGGTCCAGCGGCAGCCAGCGCTGCGCATCCCCCACACGCAACAGCGCCGCACCGGTTTCCCGGCCCGTGGCGGTGCCGTGGGTCAACAGCAGCCGCACCTCCGGCCAGGTCAGCCGCAGCGCCTGGATCAGGGGTTCCGCGGCGCGGGTCTCGCCCAGCGAGACCGCGTGGATCCACACCGCGCCAGGCTGGACCGGCGCGCCGAAGCCGAAACGCTCGCCCAGCCACCGGCCGTAAAGCGGCTCGCGCCGCGCGCGCCAGAGGTAGCGCAGCACCAGCAAGGGTGTCAGCAGCTGCATCAGCACGCTGTACAGGCGCAGCGCCGCCGCTTCCCACCAGCGTGTCATGCCCGCCCCCTCATGCGGCTGAGCCGGCCCGCGCGTCGATCCAGCGCCACGCGCTTCACCTGATCAAGGCCGTCAATGGGCTGCAGCCTGCACCTGCGCACCAGGCATCACCTCACGCAGCGCCGCCATGAAGTCGCACTCGATGCGCTCCAGCGCCTCGGGCGTGTGCCCCTCGAAACGCAGCACCAGCACCGGCGTGGTGTTGGAGGCGCGGATCAAGCCAAAGCCATCTGGATAGTCACCACGCAGGCCGTCGATCGTGCCGATCTCGGCTCCCGGGAAACGCGCACGGGCAATCAGCTGCTCGACGATGGCGTGCTGGTTGCCCTCGGGCACCGGCACGTTCAGCTCCGGGGTGGAATAACTGGTCGGCAGGGCGTTGAGCACCGCGCTCGGGTCGGCCTCGCGCGAGAGGATTTCCAGCAGCCGGCCCGCGGTGTACATCGCATCGTCGAAGCCATACCAGCGCTCACCGAAGAAGATGTGGCCGCTCATCTCGCCAGCGATCGGCGCGCCGGTTTCCTTGAGCTTGGCCTTGACCAGGGAGTGCCCCGTCTTCCACATCAGCGGCACGCCGCCCGCTTCACGGATGCCGGCGGACAGGCGCTGGGAGCACTTGACGTCGAAAATGATGGTGCCACCGGGATACCGGCTGAGGATGTCGCGTGCGAACAGCAGCATCTGCCGGTCCGGGAAGATGACCTGCCCGTAGCGGGTCACCAACCCCAGGCGGTCGCCATCCCCGTCGAAGGCCAGGCCCAGCTCGGCGTCGGTGGCCTTCACGACCTTGATCAGGTCGGCGAGGTTCTCCAGCTTGGAAGGGTCGGGGTGGTGGTTGGGGAAGTCGCCATCGACCCGGCTGTACAGGTCGATCACTTCGCAGCCCAGGGCGCGCAGGATGCCCGGTGCCGAGGCGCCCGGGATGCCGTTGCCCGAATCGATCACGATCTTCATCGGCCGGCTGAGCTTGCAATCGCCCGTGACGCGCTGGCTGTACTCCGGCAGGATGTCCATCGCGGTGATGCGACCGTCCGCGGCGCTCACATAGTCTTCGGCCTGCATGCGCTGGCGCAGCCGCTGGATCGCCTCGCCATGGATGGCCACGCCGGCCAGCACCATCTTGAAGCCGTTGTAGTCCTTCGGGTTATGGCTGCCGGTGACCTGGATGCCGCTGCGGCAGCCCTGCTCGCCCCGCGTGGCCGCGACGTAATACAGCATCGGCGTGGTCACGGCGCCCAGGTCGATCACGTCCAGCCCGGTGGACGCCAAGCCGCGCATCAGGGCCTGGACCAAGCCCGGCCCGGAGAGGCGCCCGTCTCGGCCGACGGCCACCGCCCGCTCGCCGCAGGCAACGGCCTCGCTGCCAAAGGCACGGCCGAGGTGCTCGGCAAAAATCTCGTCGATGGCCTGGCCGACGATGCCGCGGATGTCATAGGCCTTGAAGGCGGACGCTTGAACTTGCATGGTGTAAGGGCAACCCTGGGTGGCAAAACCGGCAGCATTGTAGGGAGTCCCGCCCCCGTTTCCGCCTGGCCTCTCAGCCGCCCCACCCAACCCGGTGAAGTTCACGGTGAAAGGCAAATCGCGCCGGCCCGCCCGGTCGGCCGACGGCGCGCCATGTGACACCACCGCATCGTGACCAGCAGCGATTGCTGCCATGCCAATCATGGGATGGCAAGGTGCGAAACCCAGCCTGACCAGTGTCAGGAGCCTCGCACGATGACGGATTGAACCCGGAAAATAAAAATGGGCTGCAACACAAGCTGCAACCCATTTGAAAACTGGCGGAGTGGACGGGACTCGAACCCGCGACCCCCGGCGTGACAGGCCGGTATTCTAACCAACTGAACTACCACTCCGCGTTGGCGATGAATCTGCAGCATTGCTTTTCGCAATGCCCGCCAA
>Ga0073899_10002840_pt1 | contig 15462 bp, 13 predicted proteins | sample KloWWTmetaKNB5Ph_FD_88975 | JGI IMG/M metagenome (GOLD analysis project Ga0073899, IMG submission 88975) | Active sludge microbial communities from Klosterneuburg, Austria, studying microevolution and ecology of nitrifiers - Klosterneuburg... | ecosystem: Engineered > WWTP > Aerobic digester >...
CGGAATCGAACAGCTGCGTTCGGGCGTGGGCTCCCGTGGGCTCCGGCGCTGCAAACAGGTGCCAAGAAGTGCATGCACATGTACCATCGGCACGACGACGACAACCCTATCCCGCCTGCGGGCAGGCCCGGCGAGTCCTCTTCCCAAGCTGACAGTGCGGGTTCGATTCCCGTCATCCGCTCCGGCGGTGAGACTCCTAGTGAGAGCCGGGTTGGACGCTTCCAGTCGAACGGCGGAAGCGCGCACAGCCCCCCTTCCGCAGGACGTGAGGACAAGCTGCCACCCGTGGCGGTCGCGTCGTCGGGGCGTAATCCGCCGGGGTGGACGACCGGTTCGGGCGTCGCCTCGGACAGCGGCCTACTCTGGCGGAATGACGTACTACAAGCCTGATCCGGTCCGACCCGGGCAGGAGTCCGTCTGGGACTACCCGCGTCCGCCCGCCGTGAGGAAGTGCACCCAGTTTGTTGAGGTGCGGTTCGCGGGCCAGGTGGTCTGTCGGACGGCAGAGTCCTGGCAGGTACTGGAAACCAGCCACCCGCCGACCTACTACCTCCCACGGCGGGCTTTTCTCGCCGGCGTGCTCCGCGCGGGGACGGGGAGTTCGTTCTGCGAGTGGAAGGGCGCCGCGCGGTACCTCGACATCGTCGTGGGCGAACGGACGGCGACGCGGGCCGCTTGGTTCTACCCGAGCCCCTCGCCGGGGTACGAGGCTCTCGTCGACCACGTCGCGTTGTACGCGGGGGTCACGGACGGGTGTTTCGTCGACGGCGAGCGGGTGGTTCCACAGCCGGGGAGCTTCTACGGCGGGTGGATCACCGACGGCATCGCCGGTCCGTTCAAGGGCGGGCCGGGAAGCCTTGGCTGGTAGCCCGGAGACGTGCGGCGTTCGGCGCTGCTCCGGGGAGTCAGGCGGCGACAAGGCCGCTCCCCCGCGAACGGGAGAGCGGCCTCGAGTGGGTGCCGCGGGGGTGGGTCCGTACCGGCCGGCGCCGCGGGCTCAGCCGGGTCGGCGCGGCGTCAGAGGTTCAGCGGCCGGAGTACCCGGGTGATGCCGTGCGCGACCTGGCGGTTGCCGGCATTGATGTCGGTCTGCCACGGATTCACGATCGGATTGCGGTCGTTGCGATCGAGGTCGCGGAGGATGACCACCGGCACGTTCCAGCCCTTGACCTTGACGGTGATGGACGCGTCCGCGAGGGCCGTGGGGAGCGTTGCGTTGTTCGCCTGGAGCGCGTCGGCGGCCAGGATGGGGCCTCCGGGTGCGACGTGGTAGAGCAGGACCTTCTCGATCGCGTCGACGCCGAGTCTGGCGACGAGCTTGTCGAAGACCCTCTGCTCACTGCGGTACCACCGGTGGGTGAGGTCGTGGGCGAGCAGCCTGAACGCCCGGTCGTTCGGGATGAAGGCGGTCAGGGCGACGGAGCCGTCGGTGAGCAGCTTCACGTCGCTGTCCGGTTTGGCCGCGAGGACGGCGAGAACAGCCTGGGTGACGATGTCGTAGTCGTACCAGTTGTCATCGAGGGAGCCGTTCCCGTCGGCGGTGAGGACGGCGGCGAGGCTCTGCTCTCCGGTGGCGGCCTGGGCTGGGGCGACGGCCAACCCGCCGGTGAGCGCCCCTGCGACGACGATCGTGGCGAGCTTGGCGAGAGTGCTGCGGACCTTCATGGCGGAGTCCTTTCATAGAAGGTTTGTAGAAGGATTGTGCATGGTCGGTGCACCGCGCGTCAAGGGTTGGACCCATCGCCGGCAACAGGCGGCAGAGGTGTCCCGCCGCGGTGGGTGATTGCTCGCCTGTGGGAGCGGGTCAGTGCGCAGCGCAGGTGAAGCGTTCCCCGCGGCTCACCTGAGCCCGTCCGCCTCGGCCACACGGTTGGCGAGGGTGTCGGCGAGCCAGGTGGCGGACGCGGCGAGGCCGTCGCCAACGAGGGCGCGATCGCGGAGGGCGCCGGCGCCTCCGATGTACACCGGCACGTTCAGGGAGGCGTCAGCGACGGCCCGGACCACCGCGGCGGCGGCCGCGGCGTCGGTCTCCCGTGGGGCGCCGATCAACGCTGCGTCGGGTCGGGTGGTGCGGACCGCTTCGACCCAGCTCTGCACCGGGACGTTCGATCCGAGGTAGGTCACCCGGAGGCCCAGCCGCCGGAGCATGGTCGCGAAGGCGAGGGTGGCGATCTCATGAGTCGCGCCGGGGGCGAGCCCGACGACAACGTAGCGGCCGCCGCGTGCGTCACCCGCGGCGTCGAACGCGGCCGAGAGTCGACGCATCACCGCTGAGCTGATGAAGTGCTCCTGTGCGACGTTGAGGTCCCCCTCGGCCCATGCCTGTCCGAGTGCGGCCAGCGCCCCCTGGAGCCACACGTCGATCACGTACTCGAACCGCGCCGCCGCGAACGCGGAGTCCAGACAGTCCTCGACGGCCCTTGCGTCGTAGCTGCGCGACGCGGCGATCAGGATCGCGGGGTCCGGCATCCCCAGCGGTGAGTCCGCCGTCCGCACGTCCGGACGTGCAGGGCGGGCGCGTCCGGCACGGAGCTGCTCCGCAGCCTGCGCGGGCTGGACGCCAGCGGCGACCAGCTCGCTCATGGCCCGCAGGGTGGCGAGGTCCTCGTCGTCGTACAGTCGGTAGCCGCCTTCGGAGCGGGTGGGGTGCACGATGCCGTAGCGGGCTTCCCAGGCGCGCAACGCTCCGGGCTTCATCCCCAGCTCCCGGGAGACCCAGCTCACCGTGTACACCCGACCACCTCCCGCGCACACTCTACAAACATTCAACACGCAGTGAACGGCCGCCGCGCCTGACGACGTTCTCGGGGGTGCGCAACGTCCGGCGGATGCCGACCGCAGCTGCCGGACGCCAAAGGGAGTTCGCGAAGTCCGTCCGGCTCGGGTGCCTGGTGCTTGAATGGAAGGGTGGCAAGGGCACGGGCGGCCGGGAAGTCACCCCGCGGGACACGTCCCAGCAGGACGGCCTGGGGCGCGCGGCGCTGTGCCGGCTCATCGAACAGGAGGAGCCGCCCACCTCACGGTTGTTCACCGACCCGGTGGTGGGGCGGCTGCTCGACCCGATGACGGTCTCGCTGGCTGCCGGCCCGATGCGCGGGCTGTTCCTCTCGGACATGGGGTCGGGCACCTTCGGCGCGCAGGTCATGCGCACCCGCTACATCGACGACGTGGTGACCGGGTTCGTCGAGGGCGGCACGACCCAGGTGGTCATCCTCGGGGCGGGGCTCGACACCCGGGCCTATCGCCTGCCGGTGCTGGCCGGTGCCAGCGTCCTCGAACTCGACCTGCCGGCCACGCAGCACTACAAGGTCGAGCGCCTGCGGGGGGGTCCCGGTGCTCGCCTCCGGGCTGAGGTACATCCCGACCGACTTCACGGCGGAGTCGCTCCGCGACGTGCTGGGCGCGGCGGGTCTCGACCGCGCGAATCCCGTCCTCTTCATCTGGGAGGGGGTGACGCAGTACCTTCCCGAGGCGGCGGTGCGCGCGACGCTGGCGTGCATCGGATCCTCCGTGCCGGGCAGCGCGCTGGTGTTCACCTACCTGGGGCGCGGCGTCGTCGACGGCTCGGGGTGGGGCAGTTCCGACGGGCAGCGGCAACGACTGTCCGCGTCCGAGCCGTGGGTCTTCGGGCTGGAGCCCGGCGAGGTCCCCGGCCTGCTCGACAGCTACGGGCTCAGTCTCATCGACGACGTCGGCGAGGCCGAGTTCCGGGCCCGGTATGCCGAACCCCTGGGTCGGCGGGTCGAACTCAACGACGTCGAGCATGTCGCCCTTGCCGTTGTCAGAGCTGCCTGATCCGCACTCCGCCGAGCAACTCGATGGCGACGAGCGATCTGATCGCACTCGCTGGATCGCCACCGATTGAGGCGTGGACCAGCTCGCTCGCTATGCCTCGTTGTTCCGTCGTTCGAGTTCGTCCTCGGCTTGGTGCAGCTTCTCGTGCCACATTCTGGCCGCCTTGGGGTTCCGTCCCATGCCCGGGGCGAGAGCTGAGCGTTCGAAGCGACGCGCCATCGCGATGCGGCCCCTGACGCCAGCGACGGTGAGGCCACGAAGATCTCTCTCCCAGTTCCGGATGGTCTTGTCGCCCATGTCGCGCAGTATCGCTTCTGTCTTGATGGAGTACACCAAGTCATCGCAGGTAGAAACTCCGGAATACGCGGTGGTCGGTCTCGTCCGTCCGCCAGCGCCTGGCTCGGGGTGTCTAGCTGTCCGCCAGTTCGATCGCCCGGCGCTCGATGCGTCCGGACACATCGTGGTCGGACGGTTCGGCCGGGGCCGAGCGCAACGCGTCACGGACGGACTCTGCGGTCTCGGCGATCACGTCGCGGGCGGCCCGTTCGCCGAGTCCCCACGAGGTGGCCTCGTCGACCAGGTGCTGGCCGGTGAGGTACTTCAGGCTGCGCTGGCCCGCCAGCCTCATCCCGAAGTTGCTGAATCGGTCGTTCAGGCAGAACACCGGCGCCGTGTCGTAGGCGGGTGCCAGGGAGAACAGTCCGTCGGTGATGATCATCGAGTAGTTCTTGGCGTGCGCGTCGCCGTTGCCGACGATCACGTTGAACGTGACCAACTGCAGGAGTTCGCGCCGGAACCCTGCCGGGTCGTGCGCCTCGGAGCCGGGGCCCGCCGCGATCCTCGACAGTCGGCTTGCCTGCTGATCGGCGGGCTCGTACTTCCCGCCTGGACGGATGCCGAGCGCCTGGGCGAAGTCCTCCTGGTGCAGGCGGCGTCCGGCGACGCGGTCGTACCGTTCCACCACCAGCGCCAGCCGGTCGGCGAAACGGACCAGTTCGCTGGATGCCGCGGGCAACCCGGCCGCGCGCGCCAACTGCATCGTCCAGTGCTCCCACTCGACGATGGTCGGGATCGCGGTCTGCGGGTCGGACGGCTCTGGCTTCACGATGTGGGTCGACACGGCTCCGGATGCCGGCCACGCCCAACCCTGTTCGGCGCGGGTCAGGAGCACCTTCGACTGCACGCCGCCCAGGGAGGCGGTGACCTCTTCACCTGCGGGGGCGGTCAGAGTCGGCAGCTCGAGCACGATCCGGTCGACCTCGGCGTCACTGAGTGGCACCAGGTGGCCGGTCGGCGGTTCGTCCGCGGCGGCGAGCTGGATCGCGCCGGCGCATTCGGCTCCGATGTGGCGGAGCAGGCCGAAGGTGTCGCCGGGACGGACGCGATGCCGTTGCTCCAGCTGGACGCGGACCGCGCCCTCGGGCAGCAGGTTGTCCAGGTAGTCCTCCAATGCCTGCGACTCGACCCGGCGGCTCGTCAGCGGCAGCGAGAATGACAACAGGTGGGTGCCCATGCCCCAGCGGGCCGTGGCCTCGTCGGCGAACCGCAGCCGACTCCTGCCATTGCGCAACTGCTCGATCTCACCCAGGTGCTGCCCGTGCAGCCACAGGTTGAGTACGTCGCGGCTCACGGCTGCTCCTCGACGACCACCCGTGCGCCGCGCGGCACGAGCACGATCTCGTAGCGGGCATGTTCGAGAAGGTTCAGCACGGTCGCGGAACTCACCGGTAGCCCCCGCTCCAGGCGGGAGACCGTGGGCCGGGAGGTCCGGGTCCGTTCGGCCGCTTCGGACTGGCTCCACCCCGCCCCCCTGCGGATCTCGGCAAGGGCGTCACCGAGCGACCGCGCGCTGCGGGCCCTGAACCACGGTTGCTTCATCAGTGATTCACCTCAGGATCCGCGCGGAATGAATGGCTTTCGATTCAGTGTACGTGCGCAGGGGCATCTGAATCAAGCGTGATGCACGCCTTGGCAGCACGTGGCCTCCAGCCACGCCGTGACGCTGGGCCCTCCTCCGTGCGGTCACCCCAACACCCCGGGGCGCGCGACCGCCGAGTGGGATAGTGGAGGTGTCCGAGGTGATCGCCGTGACGATTCCGCAGTCCGCGGCCGGGGCCCGCAGCCCCGACCCCGCCTGTGTGCCTGCGGTCGAGGTGGTTCTGAGCCTCGGCGCCGACCCCGAACTCGGGCTGAGCCGGCAGCAGGCGGCGGAGCGGCTGGCCGCCGACGGACCCAACACGCTGCGGCAACTGCCGCCGGTGCCGCTGTGGCGGCGGGCGCTGGCCCAGTTCCGCGATCCGCTGGTGTCGCTGCTGCTGGTGGCGGTCGCGATCTCGGGTGCCGCCTGGCTCGTGGACGGGGCCGCCGGCTGGCCGGTGGACGTGGTGGTGATCCTCGCCGTCCTGGCCCTGAACGCGGTGATCGGTCTGGTGCAGGAGCTGCGTGCCGACGACGCGGTGGCGGCCCTGGCGCGGCTCACCGAAGCGGCCGCGCAGGTGCAGCGCGACGGCGAGCCGCTGCAGGTGCCCGCCGCCGACCTGGTGGTGGGGGACCTGCTGCTGCTGGCCGAGGGGGACGCGGTGGCCGCCGACGCCCGGGTGCTGCACGCCGCCGGACTGCGGGTGCTGGAGTCGGCGTTGACCGGTGAGAGCGAGGCGGTCGGCAAGGGCCCCGCCGCCGTGGCCGGCCAGACCCCGCTGGGTGACCGGAGCAGCATGGTCTTTCGCGGGACGGCGGTGGTCCAGGGCACCGGACGGGCGGTGGTGACCGCGACCGGGATGGACACCGAGGTCGGCTCGATCGCCGAACTGCTCGAGGCCACCGAGACCGAGACCAGCCCGCTGCAGCGCGACATCGCGCAGGTGTCGCGGTTCCTCGGGCTCGCCGTGGTGGCGATCGCAGTGGTGGTGATGGTGGTGACAGCGCTCGTGAACCGCGTGGACAACCTCGCCGACCTCGTCACCGTCCTGTTGTTGGGCGTGTCGCTGGCGGTGGCAGCGGTGCCGGAAGGGCTGCCGGCGATCCTCTCGGTGGTGCTGGCGATCGGGGTGCAGCGGATGGCACGCCGAGGCGCGGTGGTGAAGCGGCTGCACTCGGTGGAGACCCTCGGCTGCGCGACGGTGATCGCCTCGGACAAGACCGGGACGCTGACCCGCAACGAGATGACGGTGGAGCGGGTGCTCACCGGCTCCGGCGAAGTGGGCTTCACCGGCACCGGCTATCGTGCCGCCGGCGAACCGGTGGCGGTGTCGGGCAGCCTCGCCGACCCCGACCTGGTGGCCGAGGCGGAGTTGGTGCTTCTCGGCGGTGCGCTCGCCAGCAATGCGACCGTGGCCGAGACGCCCGACAGCGTCGAGGTGCACGGCGATCCGACCGAGGCCGCGTTCGTGGTGGCGGCCCGCAAGATGATCGGCCTCGAGCAGCGCCAGGCCGAGTTCCGGCGTCGTGGCGAGATCCCGTTCAGTTCCGACCGCAAGCTGATGTCGTCCGTGGTCTGGCACCACCGCCTGGACCGGCTCGGCATCGTCACCAAGGGCGCTCCGGAGGAACTGCTGCGGCGTTGCAGCCGGGTGCAGCGGGGCAGCGCCACCGTCCCGCTCACGGAGGCCGACCGGAGCCGGATCCTGGCCGGGGTGGAGCGGCTCTCGGGTCAGGCGTACCGCACCCTGGGGGTCGGGTACGCCTGGTTCGCCCCCGACCGGAGGGACGCGGTGCTGGACCGGCTCGACGGCGACACCGCGCATCTTCTGGAGCAGGATCTCGTCTTCCTCGGCGTGGCGGGCATCATCGACCCGCCCCGCGCCGAGGCCGACCAGGCGATCGCCGAGGCGCAACGGGCGGGGGTCCGGGTGCTGATGATCACCGGCGACCACCCCGGCACCGCATCCCGGATCGCCAGCGACCTGGGCATCGCCGGCGAGGGCGACCGGGCCACGACCGGTGCCCAACTGGATGCCAACGACGCCGAGTGGCTGGGCCGGCGGGTGCACCGCAGTTCGGTGTACGCCCGCGTGGCGCCCGCCCACAAGCTTGCCCTGGTGCGCGCGCTGCAGGCCGGCGGGCAGGTGGTGGCGATGACCGGGGACGGGGTGAACGACGCCCCTGCGCTGAAGGCTGCCGACATCGGGATCGCGATGGGACGCGGCGGGACGGAGGTGAGCCGGCAGGCGGCCGAGCTCGTGCTCGCCGACGACAACTTCGCCACCATCGTCGCCGCGGTCAGGGAGGGCCGACGGATCTTCGACAACATCGGCAAGTTCCTGCGCTACCTGCTCTCGTCCAACCTCGGCGAGGTCTGCACGGTCTTCTTCGGGGTGCTGTTCGCGGGGGCGATCGGGCTCGGCGCTGCCGGCACGGGCAGCGAGATCGTGGTGCCGCTGCTGGCCACCCAGATCCTGTGGATCAACCTGGTCACCGACTCCGGGCCGGCCCTGGCGATGGGCGTCGACCCCGAGGTGGACGACGTGATGGCCCGGCCGCCGCGCCGTCCGGGGGCTCCGGTGATCTCGGCGGCGGGGTGGGGGCTGATCTGCTGGCTCGGGCTGGTCATGGGCGTGGCGACCCTGCTGGCGATCGACCTGTTCCTGCCCGGTGGACTGGTGCCCGGCTCCGATTCCCTCACGGTGGCGCGCACCGCCGGCTTCACCACGCTGGTGCTGGCGCAACTGTTCAACGCCTTCAACTCCCGATCGCTGACCGCCTCGGCCTTCACCGGCCTGGCCGGCAACCGTTGGCTCTGGGCCGCCGTCGCGTTGGCCGTCTGCCTGCAGGTGGCCATCACTGAGGTGCCGGTGCTGCAGGTCGCCTTCGGTACCGCCTCCCTCGACGGCTGGCACTGGCTGTGCTGCATCGCGCTCGGCTCGGTGGTGCTGTGGGCCGAGGAACTCCGCAAGCTCCTGGTGCGCCGGCGCCGGTGACGACCCCGGACGACCGGGTGCGCCCGCGGCGATCCTGCTGTGGACCCGCTGCGCGTCGTCGCCGTCAGCGCGTCACTGGGCGAGGCTGGACTCGGCGACCACCCGGAGCGCCTGGGCGGCGATCGTCAGCGCCGGGTTCATGGCCGCAGAGGACGGGAAGAAGCTGGAGTCGAGCACCCACAGGTTGGTCAGGTCGTGCGCCCGGCAGAACGGGTCGAGCACGCTCCGGGCGGGGTCGGCGCCGGCGACCAGCGTGCCGCACATGTGGCTGTTCATGCTGATGTCGAACGGCTGGACGCCGATGATGTCGTAGCCTGCGCCGCGCATCAGCTTCTTGGCCTTGCGCAGCAGGACGGCATGGGTCGAGGTCCCCACGGCGCGCCGGGTGACCCGGATCCCGCCGTCGCGGGTGAGCGTGACCCGGTTCTCCGGATCCGGCAGGTCCTCGGTCATCACCAGTAGCTCCACACTGCGGGCCGCGAACACGTCCAGGGCGGCCAGCGGGATCCGGGTGGCCCAGCTCTTCATCATGATCCCCTGCACCTTGCCCAGCAGTTGCAGGCTTCCCAGCGGCTTGCCGTCGCCGCCGTCGTGGTACCAGTCGTTGACGGTCAGGGTCTTCTGGAAGACCACCTCGTTGCGCCGGTCGAGGTCCATGCAGGCGATGTGGGCGTTGTTGTGCATCATGAAGTTGCGCCCGACCTGGTCGCTGGAGTTGGCCAGCCCGCCCGGGTGGTCGGCGTTGCCGGAGGCGAGCAGCAGCGCGGCCGAGTTCGCGGCGCCGGCCGCGATCACATACCGGTCGGCCACGATCCGCAGCGGGCCCTCCGGCCCCTCGGCCTCCAGGTGGCTGACCATGTCGGGCGTGGCGCCCGTGTGGATCCGGGTGACCCGGACGCCGGTCAGGAGCCGCACCTTCCCCGTGGCGATGGCCGGCTCCAGGGCGACGACCTGGGAGTCGCTCTTGGCGTCGAAGGCGCAGGGGAAGCCGTCGCAGGTGCTGCACCGGATGCAGGCTCCGCCGCTGCGCAGGTCGATGCCCATGGACGTGGTCGACGGCGTGGCGCCCTGGTCGCGGAGTCGATCGGCCAGCGCGGCGACGTAGGGCTCGTGGGGCACTGCCGGGAAGGGGTACGGCTGACTGCGCCACGGTTCCCCCGGGTCCTCGCCGGTCTGGCCGTGGACCCGGTAGAGCTGCTCGGCCTGCAGGTAGTACGGCTCGAGGTCGGCGTAGCCGAATGGCCAGGCCGGCGAGACGCCCTCGTGGTGCTCCACCCGGCCGAAGTCGCTCTCCCGGAAGCGCGGCAGGCTGGCCCCGTACACCTTGGTGTTGCCGCCGACGACGTAGTGCACGCCGGGGTGGAACGGCCGCCCCCGCCCGTCGAGCCAGGTCTCGGCCGGCTTGTAGCGGCGGTTGATGAACACCTCCCGGGGCGAGAGGTTCGCGGCCTCCTTCGGGATCGCCTCGCCGCGCTCGACGACCAGGACGTCGACCCCTCGCTGCGCCAGCGCCCAAGCGGCCGTGCCGCCGCCCATGCCCGAACCCACCACCACTACCGAGGACGTCACTGTCTGCACGGTCACTCCTTTAATAGATAATCCATCTCGCCGAGCAGCCTAGCTCGACTTGCCGGCGTTGAACCGGTCCAGGTCGAGATTGGATGAAGTGAGATTGTGTTAATGGTTAACAGTCTGGTAGCCTTCGAGCGTGTCTTCCAGTGCTCCCCGTCCATCCCTCGCCACGGTGGCCAGGGCTCTGGGAGTCTCCACCGCGACGGTCTCCAACGCCTTCAACCGGCCAGACCGGGTGTCGGACGAACTGCGCTCGCGGGTGCTCGAGCACGCCCGCACGGTGGGTTACGCCGGACCCGATCCCGCCGCCCGCCACCTGCGCCGGGGCCGCAGCGACGTGATCGGCCTCGTCTTCACCGACGACCTGCCCTTCGCCTTCGAGGACCCCGCTTCGCTGGGGTTCCTCTCCGGCGTCGCGCAGGCCTGTGACGCGGGCGGCCGGAACCTGCTCCTGCTCGCCGGCGGCGTCCCTTCCACGGCGTCCTCGGCCAGCCCGGTCACCACGGCGGCGATCGACGCGCTGATCGTGTACAGCGTCCCCGACTCCGACCCCCACCTGGCGGCCGGACTGCAGCGGGGACTGCCGGTGGTGGTGGTGGACCAGCCGCGAGAACCGGCCCGGGCTGACTGGGTGGGCCTGGACGACCGGACCGCGGCGCTCCAGCTCGCCCAGCACGTGGCCGGGCTCGGCCACCGACGGATCGGCGTCGTCTGCACCCGCCTCGGGGCGCGGCGCTACAACGGGCCGGTCGACGCCCATGATCGGGCCACGGCGACCTACGCCGTCCAGCGGGAACGGCTTGCGGGCTTCTTCGAAGGCCTCGGACAGGCCGGGGTGGAGGAGTCCGAGGTGAGCGTGGAGGAGCGCTTCCTCGACTCCCGGGAGTCCGGCGCGCAGGCTCTGGAGGCTCTGCTGGCCCGCCGCTCCGATCTCACCGCGGTCTGCTGCCTGGCCGACGTGCTCGCGCTCGGGGTGCTGGACGCCGCCGCCCGCCGTGGCCTGGCCGTGCCGGACGACCTCACCGTGACCGGCTTCGATGACATCCCCGAGGCCGGCCGGGTCGGCCTGACCACGGTCCAGCAGCCACTGGTGCGGAAGGGACGCGAGGCCGGGCGCCTCGTGCTGGAGCGGCTGCTCGACGCCGGCGGCGCCGCCGGGCCCAGGACGTCGGCCCGTCCGCCCCGTCGCAGGGAACTCCCGGCGGTCATCCAGATCCGACGCACCTCCGGGCCGGTCGCGCTGCCCTCCGGCCCCCAGAACTGACCAAACGAAAGGAGCCCTGCCATGCACTTCCTCAGCACCATCACCGGGTCGTTCGCCCAACCGGCGGACGAGAATCCCACCGTCGCCATGATGGAGGCCGCCTACGCCCACCACGGCATCGATGCCCGCTACCTCAACTGCGAGGTGTCCCCGGCCGGCCTCGCCGCAGCAGTCGCGGGCGCCCGGGCGATGGGCTGGGTGGGCTTCAACTGCTCGATCCCGCACAAGCTCCAGGTGATCCAGCACCTGGACCGGCTGGACCGCTCCGCGGAGATCATCGGTGCGGTCAACTGCGTGGTGCGCGACGGCGACCACCTGGTCGGACACAACTTCGACGGGCAGGGCTTCCTGACCTCGGTGCGGACCGTGCTCGATCCGGCGGGGGCCCGGGTGGCGGTGCTCGGCGCCGGAGGTGCCGCGCGCGCGATCGCGGTCGAGCTGGCGCTGGCCGGGGCGAGCCGGATCGACATCGTCAGCGTCCGACCCGGTCCGGGGGAGGAACTGGCCGATCTGATCAACGCCCGCACCCCCGCGGCCGGGCACTGGCGGCCCTGGGACGGCGAGTGGTCGGTGCCGCCAGGGGCCGACCTGCTCGTGAACGCCACGCCGGTGGGCCTGTACCCCGACGTCACGGCGCTGCCGGCCGTCGACCTCGAGAGCCTGGCGCCCGGGACGGTGGTCGCGGACGTGATCCCCAATCCGCCGACGTCGGCCCTGATCGGGGCCGTCCGACGCCGCGGCCTGACGGCGCTGGACGGGCTGGGCATGCTGGTGAACCAGGGCGCCCTCGCCATCGAACTGTGGGCCGGGATCGACCCCGACCGCGGCGTGATGCGGGCTCGGCTGGAGGAGATCTTCGGAGTCTGAGCGCGCGAGCGGCGGTGCGGGTGGTCGCCTGACGGCTGCTGGACCCGGCCGGTGCGGCCGGGTGACTCAGCCCACCGCCGTCAACCCCAACTGCCGGAACCCCTCGGCGATCCCGTCCTCGGCCGCCGGCGGGACGACCAGGTCGGCCAGGGCCAGCAGGTCGGGGTGGGCGTTCGCCATGGCGACCCCGACCTTCACGAACGCGAGCATCTCCAGGTCGTTGCGGCCGTCGCCGAACGCGATGGTGTCGGCCGGGTCGATGCCGGCGTGGGCGATCAGCAGTTCGATCGCGGATGCCTTGTGGATCCCCGGCAGCGACATCTCGCCGCTCCGGGCGCCGAACTGGGGAACGGTCGCCCCGATCACCTCCAGTTCGCCGGCGAACTCCTGTTGCACCCGCTCCACGCTCACCTCCGAATGCAGGAAGGAGACCTTGGTGATGTCGTCGCGCAGCAGGTCGGCGCCGACCACCATGTGGTCGAGGAACGGGCCCATGCCCGCCTGCACGAGGGCCAGTTCGCCGGGGTCGGTGATCCCGTCGAAGACGATTCGCTCCAGGTGCGGGTGGGCGTTGCGGCTGCCGTACAGCCCACTGGCCGACTCCAGGAAGAAGTCGACCCCGTGGGAGTCGAAGAAGCCGACGATCCGGGCCACGAGTTCTGCCGGCATCGCGAGTTGTTGCAGGACGACGCCGTGGTGCTCCACGTAGCCGCCGGCGGAGGCGATGATCCCGTCGAAGCCGGGTTCCAGCACGTGGTCCCAGAGCTCGGCCAACGCCCGTCCGGTGCACACGTACACCTCGTGCCCGTTCGCCCGGGCTGCCCGGACGGCCTCCGCGGCGCTCTCGGGCACCAGCCCGAAGCCGTCCAGCAATGTGCCGTCGATGTCGAGGAAGACCGCTTTGGCGCTCACCGCAGCGTCTCGCCGTTGCTGGCGATGACGTCGCGGTACCAGCCGAACGACTTCTTCCGGTACCGCTCCAGCGTGCCGCTGCCGTCGTCGTTGCGGTCGACGTAGATGAACCCGTAGCGCTTCGAGAGCTGCGCGGTCGACGCCGACACCAGGTCGATCGGCCCCCAGCTCGTGTAGCCGAGCACGTCCACCCCGTCCGCGATCGCCTCGCCGACCTGCACCAGGTGGTCGTTGAGGTACGCGATCCGGTAGTCGTCCAGCACCGTCGGCTCGCCGTCGACCTCCACCAGTTCGTCGCGGGCACCCAGCCCGTTCTCGACGATGAACAGCGGCAGCTGGTAGCGGTCCCAGAGCCGGTTCAGCACCACGCGCAGCCCCTGGGGGTCGATCTGCCACCCCCACTCGCTCTCGGGCAGCGTCGGGTTGCGCACCCCGCCCATGATGTTGCCCGCGCCGGCCACCGCCGCTGGGTCGGCCGACTCGCAGTTGCTCATGTAGTAGCTGAACGAGATGAAGTCGACGGTGTGCGCCAGCTCGGCGGTGTCCTCCTCGGTGATCTCGATCGAGACCCCCTGCTCGGCGAAGTAGCGGTCGAGGTACCGCGGGTAGCTGCCCCGCGCGTGGACGTCGGTGAAGAAGTCGTTCAGGTGCTCCGACTGCATCACCGCCACCACGTCGTCGGGGGAGGGGGTGAGCGGGTAGGTCGGCAGCGCGATCACCATGCAACCGATCCGGGCGTTCGGGGCCAGCTCCCGGGCGATCCGCGTCGCCCGCGCGGAGGCGACCAGCTCGTGGTGGCACGCCTGCCACAGCGCCGAGGCCGACAGCTGCTCCTTCGGCGTCCAGATCCCGCCCGACAGCAGCGGAGCGTGGAGCACCGAGTTGATCTCGTTGAAGGTCAGCCAGTACTTCACCCGGTGCCCGTACCGTCCGAACAGCACCCGGACGTACGTCTCGTAGAACCCGATCATGCGGCGGTCGGTCCACCCGTCGTAGGTGCGCGCCAGGTGCAATGGCGTCTCGTAGTGGCTGATCGTCACCAGCGGCTCGATGCCGTGCCGCTCGCACTCGTCGATGACCCGGTCGTAGAAGGCCAGACCCTCCTCGTTCGGCTCTGCCTCGTCGCCGAGGGGGAAGATCCGCGCCCACGCGATCGAGAACCGGAAGACGCTGAAGCCCAACTCGGCGAACAGCGCGATGTCGGAGGAGTACCGGTGGTAGAAGTCGATTCCCTCCAGCTTGAGGTTGTCCGGCGTCGGGGCCTCGGTCGGGGCGCCCATGATACCGTGCGGCATCACGTCCTGGATCGACAGGCCCTTACCTCCTGACGCGTACGCACCTTCGAGCTGATTGGCTGCGGTCGCGCCGCCCCACAGGAACGAATCGGGGAACCGGGCCATGGCGCACTCCTCTGGATCGATGGGCCTGCTGGCACCCTAACGCCTGCGCTGACGACCATGCGTGCCTGCGCTGGTGCGGGCTAGGGTCGGTGCCATGATCCGCATCGGCACCGTCGGCACCAGCATGATCACCCGGGCCTTCGTCGCGGCCGCGCGCACCGTGGCGGGCATCGACGTCACGGTCGTCCACTCCAGGGAGGCCGCCCGTGCGGCCGAGTTCGCCGCCTCGCTCGGCGTTCCCGGCTCTACCGCGGACCTGGCCGGCCTGCTCGGCTCCGGCGAGGTGGACGCGCTCTACGTCGGCAGCCCCAACGGCGCCCACGAGGCGCAGGTCCGGCAGGCGCTGGCAGCCGGCCGCCACGTCCTCGTCGAGAAGCCGGCCGTCCCCACGGCGGCCGCCTTCGCCGACCTGCTCCCGCTGGCCGGCGACCACGGGGTGGTGCTGTTCGAGGGCATGCGCGCCGCGTACGACCCCGGGCTCGCCGCAGTTGCCGACCTGCTGCCCCAGCTGGGACGGGTCCGCAGGGTCTCGCTGGGGCTCTCGCAGCGCTCCTCCCGCTACGACGACGTGCTCGCGGGTCGCCGGGTGAACATCTTCGACCCGGCGCTCGCCGGCGGGGCCCTGAACGACCTCGGCAGCTACTGCGCCAGCGTCCTGGTGCACCTCTTCGGCGAGCCCGACCGGGTGCTCGCCGCCGGCATCGAACTGGACGGCGGCGCCGACGGCGCCGGAGCC
>Ga0073899_10002841_pt1 | contig 15462 bp, 10 predicted proteins | sample KloWWTmetaKNB5Ph_FD_88975 | JGI IMG/M metagenome (GOLD analysis project Ga0073899, IMG submission 88975) | Active sludge microbial communities from Klosterneuburg, Austria, studying microevolution and ecology of nitrifiers - Klosterneuburg... | ecosystem: Engineered > WWTP > Aerobic digester >...
ATCAACATCGGAAGTGCGCCTCGGATGACGGTGCGCTTCCGACCGACGGCATCCGCGCGTGAGCTGCTGCGCAAGGTCTACCTGAACGCGAAGGGCGAAGTCCTCGTGCAGGCTCGGCACAACGCCGGCGCTATCCCGAGTCGGCGCCGGACGGTTGCTGCCCTGGCGGTGTGGCCTGTGCCAGCCGGCCACGCACTGATACGATCGCCCAGCTGGGTGACTGCGCGAACAGTAGCGCGCGACCTGGTGCGCCGAGTGGGCCATGTGAGCGGACGCGTCCGGCTGCGCGTGCCTGCGTCCCCCATCGCGACCGCCCTCCTGCTCGCGCCAGTCTCGAACCTTGCTGGAGTAGCCCGGCACATCATAGACGTTGCCACGGTGGGCCTGCCCGGGTGGCGGGTGGTGGTCGCCGCTCCAGAAGGCCCGCTACTCGAGCATCTCCGCCGGGTTGGTGCGGCGGTCCAGCCGGTTCGGGTCGAGCCTGGAGTTCCGGTGCCCACTGCGGTGCGGCAACTGCGGAGTGTGATCCGGACACTCCGCCCAGACGTGGTCCACTCACATCTGGCAAGGGCAGATATTCTGAGCGCACTGGCGACGCCCGGGCTCCGACCATTGCTTGTGAGCACTGAGCACCACATCTCACCCGACCGACTGATGTTTCACAGCAATACGATGAGGGCCACGATCATGGAGACGGTCCACCACCTCCGTCTGAAGAGGTTCGCGGCGCTGATCGCCGTCAGCGAGTCAACGCGTCGCGACCTTCTGCGGTACTGGCGGCCACGTCAGGATGTCGTCGTCATCCGCAATGGTGTCGATCGGCCGGCCACTGCCTCCGTCAGACCCTCGGGTCTGCGCTTCCTTTCGCTGACCCGTCTGTCAGCAGAAAAGAACGTCGCGATGACTGTTCGAGTGTTCGCCCGAATCCACGCCTCCCACCCTCAGGCTCGCCTGACAGTGGCCGGAACCGGCGACGAGGAGATGCGGCTAAAGGCCCAGGCCCATGCCCTCGGCATCACGGACGCCGTCAACTTTGCGGGCTTCATCGACCCGATCGTGGCGATGTCGGAGCACGATGTGATCCTGCAGCCTTCGCTGTCGGATAATCTCTCCTACACGCTGATCGACGCCGTCGCGAACGGCTTGGGAGTCGTAGCAAGCTCAATCGGGGGCAACCCCGAAATCCTGCCGGCGCACTGCATTGCCGACACCGATGAAGACTTCGTGGATGCAGCGCTAGTGCAGGCGCTAGACCCCAGCCGACGCCCTGTGCTGCCGCCCTCAATCCCAACCGTCGCGGAGATGTGCGCGCAAATCGTCGATGTCTACTCGTCAGTCATGAGCCGACCATGAGTACCTCGTTCACGATTGCCGCCAATCAGGGCTCTATGGGTGGAGGGGAGGTGATGCTGTTCGCCATCGCCGAGGCGGCCAGGACGCTCGGCCGCGATGTCACGGTGGTCGCGCCGCAGGCCCCGGGCGACGTCGTTGAGGAGGCTCGCCGGCGTGGATTTCACACAGTCGCGATCCAGGGCCGAGGCGCTGCTGCCTACCTGCGCGGGTTGCGCGGCTGGGATCGGCAGCATCGCCGAGGGCTCATGTGGTGCAACGGGTTGCGCCCCGCCGTCGCGACAGCAGGTCACCCCAACCGTGTTGTTGAGTTGCACCAGCGACCCGAGGGTGCACTCAAAGCTCTTGCCCGAGTCGCGATGTGGCACACGGAGCGTGTAGTAGTCCCGTCGGCGTCCATGGCAACGGCTGTCCCCGGGGCGCGGGTCATGTGGAACTGGACAGACGGGGTCGAAGCTCAGCGGGGGTTGAGGGATCCGAACGAGCCGTTCATCGTCGGTTTCCTCGGCCGGCTGTCGAGCGACAAGGGCGTGGTTGTCCTGTGCCATGCCATGGCTGAGCTGGAGACGCGTCACCCCGGTCGCTTCCGGCTCCTCCTCGCTGGCGAGAGTCGATTCGTCGCCGCCAGCGATGCGGCGGTCGTGTCCGGTGCGGTCGCGAGCCTTGGCGGTCTCGCCGACCAGAGGGGTTGGGTGGACCGGGAGGAGTTCTTCCGTGACATCGACCTTGCTGTGTTTCCTTCCGTGTGGGCAGAGCCCTTTGGGCTTGTCGTGGCCGAGGCGATGTCGGCCGAGGTGCCGTTTGTAGTGTCCGACGCCGGGGCGCTCAGCGAGGTTGCCGGTCACGCGTGGGTCGCGCAAGCCGGAAGCGCATCGGACCTCGCCGACGTGATTGAGCAAGCCGCCCAGGATCCCGACCGATACATCGAAGCATCACGACAACGTTGGTTACAGCTGTTCTCGGCCCCTGCGGGACTGGCGCGCCTCAGGGCGCTGCTGGACGACATCGAACCGCAGCGGGCCACCAGTGTGGCGTTGGTGCACGACTACCTGACACAGCGTGGCGGGGCGGAGCGTGTTGCCCTGGTCTTAGCCCAGGCGTTCCCGGAGGCCGAGCTGGTCACAAGCCTGTACGACCCCGAGGGCACCTACCCCGAGTTCGGTGCAGTCGCCATCCGCACGTCGTTCCTCGACCGGGTCGGGTTCTTCCGCAGGCATTTCCGAGCCGCGCTTCCGCTCTTCCCGATAGCCTTCAGTACTCTCCGGCTGGGCGATGCAGCCGACGTTGTCCTGGTGTCGACCACCGGTTTCGCGCACGGAATACGCACTGACAAGCCTAAGGTCGTGTATTGCCACTCGCCCGCCAGGTTCCTATATCTGGTCGACGACTACCTCGGCGGTCCCTGGTGGAAGTCCCCGACCGGCTGGGCGCTGATGGCGCTGCGGCCGGCACTGATCTGGTGGGACAAACGGGCCGCACACTCCGCGGATGTGTATCTGTGCAACTCGACCGTCGTGCGGGACCGGATCAGGCGTATCTACGGGATCGATGCGACGGTGGTCCCGCCGCCCGCTGTCCTCGACCCCAATGACTCCCAGGAGCCGCTCGAGTCGTTACCAGCAGAGGTCGTCGACGGCAGACGGCCGTTCCACCTGGTGGTGTCGCGGTTGATGCCGTACAAGAACGTCGATGTCGCCATCGGGGCATTCCGGGGTATGCCGGAGCGCCACCTGCTCATCATCGGCCGAGGCCCGCTGGCTGAAGATCTCCGCCGCGACCTGCCCGCGAACGTGAGCCTCGCGGAGGGCGTGTCCGACGCGCAGCTGCGCTGGGCCTACGCGCACGCCGCCGCGGTGATCGCGCCCAGTTGGGAGGATTTCGGCCTGACCCCGGTGGAGGGCTTCGCGTTCGGAACGCCGGCGCTGGCGCTTCGCGCCGGTGGCTACTTGGACACTGTCGTTGAGGGGGAGAACGGCTGGTTCTTCGACGAGGCCTCACCCGCTGCTATCCGAGCCGCCGTTGCCCGACTGGAGCAGGAGCCGCTGGACTCTGGCCCGATCCAGAGACTCGCGCGACGGTACTCGGTAGTGGCCTTCACCCGGGCGGTTGAGCGGGCCTTATCGGGGGAGCGGAGTTGAAGGCGTCGGTGGTGGTGCCTAGCCGTGGCGGAAGAGAGCGTCTTCCCGTCCTTCTGAGGGCTCTCGAGAAACAGACCGTCGACGACTGGGAAGTGATTGTCGTCATCGACGGCGACGTCGACGGCAGCGCCGCGGTCCTTGATGTGTTCTCCCACCTCCCGCTCCGAATCATTGTGTTCCCCGAGAACCGCGGCAGAGTCACCGCCCTTAACGCAGGCTTCGAAGCGGCGGCGGGTGAGATCCTCATTCGGGCCGACGACGATTTCGAGCCGGGGCCGGGCCACATCGCCGCCCATGTCGCGGCCCACCGCGACGGGCCGGTCGGCGCTGTGGGGCTTCCGCGCAACGTCGCCGACGACAGCGCATACCTTCGCGCCTACGGGGAGAATGCGGACCTCCGCTTCCGGGAGTATGCGACGCGGCTGCCCGCCTCGGAGCGCTGGCGACTCTGGGGTGGCAACGTGTCGGTCACCCGAGAGACGTACACGGCCGTCGGCGGCTACGACGCGAGCTACCGGGGCTACGGCTGGGAGGATGTGGACTTCGGCTACCGGCTCCATGAGCTTGGGATTCCAGTCGTTCTCGTTCGTGAAGCAGAGGTGGCCCACCACATGGCTGCGGTCACGACACGGATCAGGGTGCGCCGGGCGTGGGAGTCGGGGCGTGCCCGGGCACACTTCGAAGCCCTCCATGGCATCGGGTCCTCGGGGCCGGCAGAGCCAGGGATTGGGGGATGGAACTCGCTCGTGCGCTCAGCATCGAGGCTCCCACGTCCGGCCCTGGACATCGCCGCCCGGCTGGTGGACACGGCCCTACCCCTCCTCCCGAAGGCCTTGGGTCAGAAGGCGGTGGCGCTTCCGGTCGAGGCGGCCTCGCTGGCGGGGTTCCGGTCCCACGCGGTGCAGTCGACGGCCGACCCAGCGGTCGTCTTCATGCCTGGGGTTCGTAGCGGGGGCGGTGCGGAGCGATACGCTGTGGCGCTGGCCGCCGTGCTCGTCGAGAACCCCGCACGTCACGCCATCCTCGCCACCACCGGCGCCGTGGACGCGGAATTCATTCAGGCGCACTTCGGGATCCGGCTGGCTGGCGCGAGCATCCGCATCCTGCGGGATCCTCCCGGATGGACGCGGCGACTCCCGCAGGCACTGTTCGACCTCGTCGAGGACGTGACATGGGCGAAGCAGGTGCGGCGCCTTCGGCCCCGATTGTTCGTCAACGGGCTGTACCGAAGCCAGATCCCTGGGCTGGGTCGTCGCAACGTCTACATCTGCCACTTCCCGCATCGGCTCGTCACCCGATGGTCCCCTTGGCCGAGAAATCTCTACATGAGGGCCGTCGCGGCGGCACGCCGAATCGCGCTGCGGGGTGGCGATTTTCGCCTCACGTACGACGTGATGGTGGCGAACTCCGCGTTCACGGCCGGGCACGTGCGCGAACGATGGGGCGTGCGAGCTACTGTTATTCATCCACCGTGCCCCACGGTGGCCGTCCAAGGGGTCGCCAAGGAGAAGCGGATCGTAGCGGTGGGCCGCATCGAGGCTCCGCGCCCGGGCGTCCCCAACAAGCGGCTGGACGTCCTCGTGTCCAGCTTCGCCGACATGGCCGACCTCCACGCGGACGGATGGGTGCTGGACGTGGTGGGGTCGTGCTCGCCGGGCAACCGCCCCTACCTGGCCGAGTTGGCCAGGATCGGCGCAGCTGCCCCTGTCGAGTTCCATCCCAACGCACCCTATGAGAAGCTGCTTGGGCTGTACGCCCGGGCACGGGTCTACTGGCATGCCCAGGGCTACGGCGAGGATGCATCAGCGCTGCCTGAGACCCAGGAGCACTTCGGCATCACCACGGTGGAGGCCATGTCGGCCGGCTGTATCCCCGTCGTGATCGACACGGCCGGGCCACGCGAGGTGGTCGAGCCGCTGTCGGGGATCGCCAGGTGGTCAACGGTCACGGAGTTGGCCGCCGAGACCCGACGCCTAGTGGCCCTGGCGTCCTCAGAGATCGACGCCCTGGAGAATGTCTGCCGAAGCCGCGCCGCCGACTTCTCCCCGGGGGCCTTCGCCACCAAGGTCGACGAACTGCTGCGCCTCGTCGAGGAGGTCCCGTGACCCAGATCATGTGCGTGACCCCCTCGGCAGGTGCTGGCTGGGCGCCGGTCACGACGATGGCGCAGCTGATGTCCCGCTGCCTCGAGGCGCCGCTGCGATTGGTCCACCCGGCGCGGGACTACTCCCGGGCCCGGCGGCTACTGTCCCTCGTCCCGCGCAGGCGCGGCAGCAAGGGGCACCTCATTCTCGTCGCGGCGCGCCCAGGCGACCTGCTCGCGATGGTCGGGGGTGCGGGCCACCTGAAGGGGTTCGACTCGGTGTCGGCCTGGATCTTCGACGCGTTCTGGGACGACGAGATCCCGAGAATGGCGCGGCGTGCCACCTTCGTCGACCACCTCTTCGTCCCGGATGCCGAGTTGGTCGACGTCTATGCGCGGGCCACCCGCACCCCGGTCACTTGGCTGCCGTGGGGGACCGACTCGCTTGCCGGTGGGGCCGGAAGCTTCACGACTCAGCGTTCCGTCGATGTGCTGCGGCTCGGACGCCAGCCCCGTGCATGGGACGATGACGAGGCGACGAGGCGGCTCCTGGGCAGCCACGGGCTCAGCTTCGACCACTGCCCGCCCTTCAGCGGCAGGGCCGAGGAGAACCAGCGGATTGTGCGTGCGGCGCTCGAGCGGTCCAAGGTGGTGTTGGCAAGCGGAAATGCGAGCAGTGCTGCGGACTACACCCACCCCACCCGCGAGTACATCACCGCCCGCTGGACCGACGCCGCTGCAGCCGGCACCGTCGTGGCCGGGACCCCGCCCCGGTGCCACGCGCTCTCGCTCCTCCCGCCCGACGGCCTTCTGCACATTCCGGTGGACGCGGCAGAGTCGGGCATCCCGCTGCTGCGGCGGGCAGTGGAAGCGTGGACACCCAAGGTGGCCGGTGACCTTCACCGGCACGCCCGGGCGCATCTGGACTGGCGTCGCCGCTTCGGCACCATGGCCGAGACATTGGGCATCGAGTCGGCGACACTGAGGGCCGAGTTGCTTCGGCTGCACGTGTAAGGGAGATTGACCAACATGATGGATGAGGTCCGCTACCTGCTCGGGACGTTTCACCGTAAAGACCGCGCCATGCTGGTGCTGCTGGTCGTCGGGCAGTTCCTGGCATCGCTCATGGACCTGCTCGGGCTCGCGGCGGTGCTACCACTCATGGATGTGCTTCTCGGGGCCGATATGACCCAGGGGTACCTGGGAACCGTGAGTCAGTTCCTTGGCAGCCCCACGCGTGAAGACTTCGTCATAACAATGGCGGTCATCATGGTGGGCGCTTTCGTGGTTAAAGCGGCAGCGAGTCTCTCTCTCGGATGGTGGAGTTCGGGGCTCATCATCCGACTACAGATGGGCACTGCCTCGAAGTTGCTGCGCGCCTTCCTGAGCCAGGACTACTTAGATTATCGGCGCACTAATCTGGCCGAGATGATCCGGGTGCTGGACGCCGGCGTCGCGGACGCACACGGCAAGGTCCTGGGCGGTCTCCTCGGTCTCTCCGCCTCGGTGTTGTCGATGGGGGCGGTGCTCGGGCTGCTCCTCGTGGTCTCGCCTTGGGCGACCTTGGCCGCTGCAGCCTATTTTGGGCTCGTTGTCTTCGTCATCCAGCGCGTTCTCGCGGCGCGAAATCGGGTCGCAGGTGCCGCGGCGGTTGAGGCTGCCTGGGAGCGCACAGCATCGCTCATCAGTGCTGTATCTGGATTCCGCGAGATCAGGATGCACGACGTTGGCCACGAGTTCATCAGAAGTTTCGACACGGCCAACCAGCAGGCGGGCACCGCAGCCCGGCGCGCAATGACGTACGGTAGCGCCCCCAGGTACCTGTTGGAGGTTGCAGCGATCACGGGCATCGGGGTTCTGCTGGTTGTTCTGGCCACGACGCACGGAACTGAATCTGTCATGCCGACAGTCAGCCTCTTCATAGCGGCTAGTATCAAGCTACTTCCCAGCATGTCCGGATTGACGAGCACGCTGGGCGGGTTACACAACGGCCGTGCCGGACTGAGCCTGGTGGTTAGCCAGCTACGTCGTACCAGCACTCTCCACCAGGTGGAAGAGGTTGAGTCAGGCTCGCCGATCCGTGTGCCAGGTCCCGGGGAGATCAGGGTCGACAATGTGGATTTCACCTATCCGGATGGTCTAGCGCCCGTTCTCAGCAATGTGAGCTTGCGTGTCCCAGCAGGCACCTCGCTGGCAATCTGCGGAGCCTCCGGCTCTGGGAAGACCACACTCGTGGACACCATTCTCGGACTCATCACGCCAGACGCCGGCCGTGTCACGTTCGGAAGCCAAACCCCGACTGTTCTAGGCGCAGCCTGGAAAGACCTTGTGGCTTATGTGCCGCAGGATGTCTACCTCCTCAACGACTCGTTGGCAGCCAACGTTGCGTTCGGTGTCCCGCGTGACCAGCGCGATCTGAAGCGGCTGGCTGATGCCCTCAGCTTGGCAGAGCTGAGCGACTTGGTCGACGAGCTTCCCAACGGACTCGACTCGATGCTGGGTGAACGTGGCTCAAGGTTGTCGGGAGGGCAACGCCAACGGATCGGCATCGCGCGAGCGCTCTATCGCAACCCGAAGGTCATCGTGCTTGATGAGGCGACCTCCGCCTTGGACAATTACACTGAGGACCGAGTGGCTCGGACGATTCAGGGGCTGGCGGGGCGCGTGACGACGGTGATAGTGGCACATCGACTATCTACTGTACGCCACGTGGATCAGCTCGCCTTTTTGGAGGGCGGTCGCGTACAGGCGGTTGGGACTTTCGACGAGGTCCGGCAACGGTCACGGGAGTTCGCGAGGCTGGTCGAGCTCGGAAACCTCGATGCTCAGCCGGGGAGAGACGCCGAAGTCACTGAACTGGGCGCTCATCGAGGCAAGCTCTGACGAGCCATCCCCATCGGTCAACGATGAGGCCCGTCTCATATTGAGCGACATGCCTGCGGGCCTCTTCGCCCTGGCGTTGGAGCAGACTGGCATCAAGCAAAGACGCGCGAAGATGCCGAGTGAAGGCGATTCGGTCATCGGGTGGTACCAGAGTTCCAGCACTGCGCCCGATGACCTCTCGCACGCCAGGCGCGCAATCGAAGGCGATCGTTGGCACTGCTGATAGTGCCGCCTCAACGATGCACATCCCCCACCCCTCGAATTGGGATGTCAGGAGGTGCACTGAAGCCGTGCTTGTCACAGTGCCGACGTCATCCACCCGGCCACGCAACTGAACTCGCCCCGACGGATCTGACGTGCCAACTATGCGACGTAGCCGATCCTCATCGTAGCCTTCGCCATAAAGGTGAAGTTGCCAGTGTCTCAAGTTAGGAATGGCCGTGGCCTCCAGGAATACCTCGATCATCAGATCCAACTGCTTTTCTGGCGAATAGCGGCCAAGCGCTATAGCGATTGGCCTCCGAGAGCTAGCCGGATAGGTGCCAACAGGTAGCGGATTCCCAATCGCGACGCATCTCACACTAGGCAGGAGCGTGGCAAATCCCGCTGCATCCTCTTGAGTCAGTGCAACGAACGCATCGAGGTCGGCGAAGTGCCGCTGGGTCTCATCGACAGCGGGGGCGGAGGCAGCTACGCTCTCGAACGAGGAGTGGTGCTGACCTATCCAAAGGGGGCCGTTCCGACGCCGTCCCGCCCCCGCTTGATCGAAGCGTGTCTTGGCGCGGACGTTGGTGAAGACCAACAGAGTCTCGGGTCCGTAGCTCCGGACGGTTCGCCGCAAAGTGTGGTTGGACAACCAGCGATCAACACGTTTGATGGCAACAAGTGGCAAGTTGTGTAGCCGCCACTTTCCGCGCCCTACCCCACGGAAGACGGGGCCCAGGTGCCACGACTCACGCTGGTCGATTGTCAGCGTCCGGCCCAGCCGTCGGCCTCTGCCCGGCCATGTCGAGATGAACTCGACGGCGACGCCGCGCTTTGTTAGTTCGCCAGTCAACGCTCGTAGGACTGTGTTCAGTCCGTCCATTGTTGGGGTTCGCGTCACTAGGAATACGACTCTTGAGCAAGCCGCAGGCCAAGGCTCCGCAGTAGTCTCCGCGCGCGTTGCGTCAGTCATGGCTCATCGCGAGTTGGTGGGGGGAAACTGCGCCGATCTCGCAGATCTCGAACGGCCAGTTCGAGGGATGGAGCAAGCTTGCGGAATCGGGACCGAAAACGTATTCTTCCACGCCATGAGGTGTCGGCCGTGAGCGGTTGCTCGGCATGTTGGCGGATGATGCTGTGTTCGCTTGGGTTTTGCTGGGCTAGATACGGGCGGACGTGGTACGTTCTGAGTCCGAGCTCCAGCGGAATGCGGTAATCGTCGGCTACCCAGCTCACCCCGTTGTCAGCATGGCTGACAAGAAGAAGGGCTGCTCGGACTGAGACCAAATAGCAAATGGTTCCCAGGTCGGCCGTTGTCTCAACAAGGCTGATCCAGCGGAAACGTGGTCGCGGAAGAAGTCGCACCAGCACGCGCCCTATGGGAGATATTGTCAACCATTTCGCTCCCCTGTCGTAGGAGGGGCCGTCCATCGTGCTCATGGAGTTGGCAAGGATGATGATGTCCGACTTTGTGGCGGAACGGATGACAGTAGGCAGGTCCGCGTCGAAGTGTGGTGAGAGCTGCGCATCGTCCTCTGCGACGACTAGCAGATCTCCATCTTTGGCGCCAGCAAGGAAATCGCGCATGACCGCCAGGTGGCTGAGCGTGCAACCCACCTCTCCAGGCAGCGGGAGCCGTTCGTATCGTCGGACGAACGCGGAGATGTCAAACTCGGCGGGGACCGAGCCATCGCGGGTGTCCACAGCGTCGAACGCTACGAACGATCTGGCGGAATCCTGAGTATAGAAGCGTGGAAGACGAGGGGAGCCCTTCAGAGCGATCACCCTCCGTTCAACATGCCCAACGTCACGGTCAGCGGGGCGCCGGTCGGTGTGGATCCGAGTTAGCACACTCGACCAGTCCACTCTGAGAGATCGGGTTCGGGTTGAACGAAGGTACGTCATGGCACGCTGAAGCGGGCGCGGCGGGTGGCGACACGCCGAACTCGTTCCGCCTTGTTCCAACCCCATCGTTCCTCTCCGCCATCTGGGCATGATGTGTAGGAAGCGGCCGGTGGTCTGGCCGTTCTTGTTGCAGAGATCATACGGGACACGGGTGTGGTTGTATCGCCTCTGAGCGAGGGTCCCGTGGTCCCCGCGAGCGAACACACTCAATTCTGGCACTGAGGAGGGAATTCGAGGCCGCCCTGAGCGCTCTTCGCGCGCCGGGCGGCACCTCAGCCAGCGGTTGTGGCGAGCAGCGCCTCCTCGGCCTCCTTCGTCCACACCCCGGCGTTGAGCTTCGCCGCGACATGGGGCAGCTTCTCCGGCATGTCCACCAGCCTGGTCAGCGGGAGGTCGTGCAGCGACGGGTAGACCATGATCTTCCCGCCGGAGGTTCGGTTCATCACCGACTCGATGGCATCGCGGAACCCGGCCATGCCGGTGACCGCGTCGAGCGAGATGTGGGTGTCGATGATCCCCTCCTCGATCTTCCGCAGCACCGTGCGCATGTCCGACACGTCCGAACCGCTGGTGCCGAGCATGAAGATGCGCCGCTCGATGAGCCCCTGAAGGTCGAACGAGCCGGTGGTGCCCGCCGGGATGCCGGCGAACGCGTTGATGATCGCGCCCTCGGCGGCCAGGTCCACGGCCTGCGCCACCAGCGCGGGCACCGGAACCATGCAGGAGAGGTGCGTGTAGCCGGGCTCCTGCTTCGTGGTGCCGGTGTTGATGATGCTGAGCTCGATGCCGTTCTTCTCCGCGACCGGGCGGGTCAGAGACTCGAGGTGTGCGAGGCGGTCGTCGCTCAGGTCGGTGCCGGCCACCGAGATGCCCGCGATCCCCGACGTCAGCGCACGGATGGTGTGCATCTGGCCCATCGGGCCGGCGGCGCCGATGATGGCCACCTTGTCGCCCTCGCGGATCTCGCCGTTGGCGGGGATCCAAGCGTAGCCGTCGGCCGGGTCAGAACCCGTGGTGCCGCAGAAGCGGATGAAGTCGTAGTGGACGCGCCCAATGTCGAGCTTGACGGGGCCGTCGATGCGGCCGCCGTCGAGCACCACGCACAGCACCCCGCGCATGCCGAGCAACCCGCCCAGCCTCTCCAGCACGTCGACGTCCGAGCCGCGGTAGACGATGTCGTCGAACGCATTCCCCGCGAGGGTCTCGACGTCGCCCGGCTCAAGCCGCACGATCTCGGCGGGCTGGTTCGCGTCGATCAAGGCATCCAGCCCGGACACCTCGCCGTCGGCCACCACCAGCATCCGCCCGCCGGCCTTCGGATGGTTGCGCTCAGCCCACGCGTACGAACCCTCGACGGTGGCCCACGGCTCGATGAGGCCCACGGCCGCGGCGGAGGGGCCGTCGGTGACGTGGATGAGGAACTTCTCGCCGTCGGGCGCCACCACGCAGCGCTCGTCGACGACGACGTACTCCTGCAGGGCGCCGTCGAAGTTGTAGCCGAACGCGCCGTTGGAGGCGGGGGTCTTCAGGTGCTTCCAGTCGGCCTGGACGAGCACGCGGTCGCCGACGGCGAAGTGGGTCACCTGGTCGCCCACGGCCACGATGCGTGCCACGGGCTCGTGCCCGGGCACGACGGGCGCGGAGCCGGGGTGGTAGCTGGGGATCTCGGAAAGCGCGTCCAGGTCGATGCCCGAGACCACCTCGGCCTTGCGGGGGTGGGAGTCGAAGGCGTGGAGGAGCTTGGTGTCGCTGAAGCAGATGCCGCAGGACTCGACCTTGAGCAGCAGCTGGGTGGGGCCGACGGGGTCGACCGGCTTGGCCGGATTGTGGATGAACTCGTCCACCCCGGTGATCTGGATGGCGTGCTGCGTGGCCGGGAACTCCGTCACTGCTACTCCTTCGTCGAGCATGACTGTGTGCTGTATTGCCCTCGAATCTATGCCAGCGTCGCCCCCGTGAGAAGCTATCGGCAGGCAATTGGGCATCCGCCCACGGCGCTGCCGCCGGGGTGGTCGACGAAGGAGGCCGGGCGCGATGCTGACCCCGGAAGCAGGCGATCTCGACCTCGCCGTCCGCGCGGCCTGGCTCTACTACGAGGACGGCCTGACGCAGGCGCAGGTGGCCGCGCGGCTGTACGTGTCGCGGCAGACGGTCGGCCGGCTGCTGGAGACGGCGCGCCAGCAGGGGATCGTGCGAATCGAGATGGACGCCAACTACCTGGCGGCCCTCGGGCTGGCCACCCAGCTGCGCGAGCGAACCCCGCTGACCGACGCGGTCGTCGTGCCGATGCTCAGCGGGCCGATGAGCCGGGAGCGCACCAACGAGCGGGTCGCGGCCGCGCTGGCGGCCTACGCCAGGCGCTACCTGCATCCCGGGGTCGTCGTGGGGGTCGGGTGGAGCGACACCGTCGCACGCGCGCTCACCATGCTCTCGGCAGAGTCGCTCGACGGCGTGACGCTGGCCTCGGCCGCCGGCACCATCGACAACGTCGCCGAACTCGTCTCCGAGAACCCCGCGGCGGTTCGTCGCCTCCGCACCGTGCCGTCGCCGATGTTCGTCTCCAGCGCGGAGCTGGCGGAGTCGCTGAGGACGGAGGACGCCGTCGCGCAGGTGTTCGACCTCGCCCGGAGCGCCACGCTCACCCTCACCGGCGTCGGCGCGGTGCGGCCGGGCGGATCCGCGGTGCGGACGGGGATGGTGACCGACGACGACGTCGCGGCCTACGCGGCCGCCGGGGCGGTGGGGGACATGCTGGGCCACTGGTTCGGGCGGCGCGGCGAGGAGATCTCCGGGTCCGCCTCGGACCGCTCGGTCTCGCTCAGCCTCGCCGAGCTGCGGGCCCTGCCGAACGTGGTGGGCGTGGCCGCCGGGGCCGAGAAGGTGGAGGCCATCCGCGGCGCCATCGCCGGCCGCTACCTCGACGTGCTGGTCACCGACGAGCCGACGGCGCAGGCCCTGCTGGGCCGGCCGACGCCCCCATGACCTCGCCTTCGGAGCCCCTGGGCGAGACCATGCCGGGCACCGTCGTGGTGGTGGGGTCGATCAACGCGGACCTCTCCGTCGAGGTGGCCAGGCACCCCACCCCGGGGGAGACGCTGCCGGGCCGGGACGCGTCGATGCGCCCCGGCGGGAAGGGCGCCAATCAGGCGGTCGCTGCCGCCCGGCTCGGGGCTACCGTCGCGATGGTGGGCGCCGTGGGTGACGACGCGAACGCCGAGGTGGCGCTGTCCGGGATCATCGCGGCCGGGCTCGACCGGACGCACCTGGGGATCGTTCCTGGACCGACGGGGCTGGCCATCGTCGTGGTCGACGCGGTGGGCGAGAACTCCATCATCGTGGTGCCGGGCGCGAACGGGCACGTCGACGCGGCATTCGTCGATGAGGCGGCCGACGCGATCCGGGCCGCGGACGTCGTCGCGCAGGGGGAGATCCCGGCCTCCGGCACAGTCCGGGCCGCGGAGCTGACCGCCGGCCGCTTCGTCCTGAACCTGGCTCCCGTGACCGCCCTCCCGCTCGAGGTCATCCGTCGCGCCGATCCCCTCGTGGTCAACGAGCACGAGGCGGGGCTGGTCCTCGCGATGCTGGGCCCTGAACGCGAGGCCTCTCAGCATGACGCCCACACTGAGGTGGCGCGTGCCCTGGTCGGCGCAGGGGTGGCGTCCGTGGTGATGACGCTGGGCCCCCAGGGCTCGCTCGTCGTCGGCCGCGACACCGAACTCACCGCCGTTCCGTCGGCGCCGGTCACCGCCGTCGACTCCACCGGAGCAGGTGACGCGTTCGTGGGCGCACTCGTCTCACGCCTCGCCGCGGGCGAGACGCTGGTCGACGCGGCCCGCTTCGCCTCGCGTGTGGGCGCCTTCGCCTGCACGCGGCCCGGAGCCCAGGACTCCTACCCCGGCCTCGACGACCAGCTGCCTGTGCTGCCCTGAGCGGGATACGCACCTGTGCGTATTTCCCGTGCGCCCCCGCTGGGGGAGTGTGGTGCCACGCCCGGACAGCGGGCCCGACACGAGAGGGGAGCTCACCCATGCGCGCGAAGATGATCTTGCTGAAGACGGCGGCGGCCAGCGCCGTCATCATGCTGGCGACCACCACGGTGGCGTCGGCGCACCACTGCTACAAGGACCAATGGGCCGACGCCGCCTACCAGCACCACCTGGCGGGAGGGACCGCGTGGGTGTCGCTGAGCGACCTCGGCGCTGAGTTCCTCATCCCCGACGAGCTGAAGGCGGACTGTGGATGGGCCGCAGACGCCGCCGTCGAGGACTTCATGGAGGCGGAGGGCCTCGATCAGGAGCCTCTCATCCACTCCAAGGCGATCACCGGAGGCGGCGCCTATGCCAAGGGCAAGGCACCCAAACCGTTCAGCTACCTCACCGAGGCGCAGTTCGAGACGTTGGGCGCCTCCTTGATGGGCTACGTGATGGAGTGCGCGTCGGAGCTTGAGGACTGACCTGGGCCGCAGGGGCGGGGAAGCCACCCCTGCCCCTGCTCCCGCACCACCGCCGTCAGCCTGTCGGCGGCGCCCAGCTTCCGGTACAGGTGCTCCAGGTGCTTGTGGACCGTCCGCCGCGACACCGCCAGTCGGCTGGCGATGGCCTGGGCGGTGAGCCCGTCGGCCAGCAGTTGCAGCACCACCCGCTCCCGGGGCGTCAGGGGGCACACCTCCTCCGTTTCTCCGACGGTGGCGAGGGCCGCGACGTGGCGGTCGAGGGCCCGCAGCAGGGGCTGGAACACCGCCATCGTCTCGACGGCGCGCTGGGTGATCGGGTGGTCGGAGACCAGCACCCAGCCTGTATACGGGGAGGACGCGCTGATGGGGTCGAGCGGCACGCTGAGCTGGTGAACGCTGAGCCCGAGCCGTTCGATGACGCCCATCGTGGAGGGCAGGAGCCCGAG
>Ga0073899_10002842_pt1 | contig 15460 bp, 13 predicted proteins | sample KloWWTmetaKNB5Ph_FD_88975 | JGI IMG/M metagenome (GOLD analysis project Ga0073899, IMG submission 88975) | Active sludge microbial communities from Klosterneuburg, Austria, studying microevolution and ecology of nitrifiers - Klosterneuburg... | ecosystem: Engineered > WWTP > Aerobic digester >...
GCGCATCGCCGAGGCGGTGCGCGGGGTGGCTGCCTTCGAGCCGGGGGTGTGCGTCAGCATCGAGACCACTCCGCGCATCGCGGCGCGCGAGCCCGCCAAGATCGCGGGCCTGCCCGGCCTGGGGTTTCATCGCATCAGCATGGGGGTTCAGGTCGCCGACGCCGATTTGCTGGGCGCGCTGGGGCGTGGCCACGACGGCGCGACCGAGCAGCTGCGCGCCGCCGAGCACATCCGAAAGGCAGGCTTCTCGCGCTTCAACGTCGACCTGATGTACGGCTTCGCAGGTCAGTCGCTGGAAGGCTGGCGGGCGACGCTCGAGCACGCGACGTCCCTCCAGCCGGACGCCATCACGCTCTATCGCATGCGCTACAAGCTCACGCGCATCTCGCACCAGGCCGCCCAGGTCGGCCACGGCCAGGTGCAGGCGCTGTCCGCTCTGGCCACTCGCGTGCTGGGGGACGCAGGGTTCTCGGCCCCCACCGGCAAGACCACGCTGAGTCGCATCGCGGGTGAAGACGGGACCTCGAGCTACCTCAGCCGGCGCGTGCGCGACGGTCTGCCGTACCTCGGGTTCGGCCTCGGCGCGCAGAGCTTCTCGCACCGCACGCTGAGCTACGCCGCGGGCGCCGCGGGCAAGAACCTGACGCCTTACCTGCGCCGCGTGGCCAGAGGTCAGCTGCCGCTGCAGGACGTCTACCGGCTGCCGCGCTGCCAGGCGATGGCCAAGATGTGCGCGGTGAGCTTCTACTTCGGCGCGATCGACGGGGCCGCGTTCGCGCGATGCTTCGGTGTCGAGCTCGAGCAGGCCTACCCGGAAGCGGTCGCCTTCGTGCTCGATCGCGGGCTCATGAGCTGGTCTGGTCGCGTGCTCGGCCTCACCGCTGCCGGCCTGGCCCAGCTTCCCGGCGTGATCGCGCTGTTCTTCGCGCCCAGCGTGCAGGCGCACCTGATCGAGCGGGCTCCAGGCGACCTGGCGCCGCCCCGCCGCCTGGCGGTGCACGCCCGAGCCGTGGGGGCGAGCGGTGTTTGATTTCGCCAACGTGCTGTTCGCGGGGCCGTGCAACCGCGCGTGTCCGTTCTGCATCGGCAGGGCGCTGCCCGCCGCGCTGAACCGCCCGAACCTGAAGGCGCTCCCCCTGCCGGGTCTCGACCAGCTGATTCAGGTGGTGAACCAGCATCAGATCCCGGAAGTGGTCTTCACCGGCACCACCTCGGACCCGCAGCTCTACCGCTACGAGGGTGAGCTGCTCGACCTGCTCCGCGCTCGCTTGCACCCGCGCGCCCGCTTCTCGATTCACACCAACGGCGCTCGCACGCTAGAGCGGCTCGAGATCTTCAATCGCTACGACCGCGCGTGCCTGTCGATCCCGTCGTTCGAGCCCGAGGTGTACGACAAGATGATGGGCGGCGGCGGCGTGCCCGACGTCGCTCAGATCCTGCGGCGGGCCACCATCCCGGTGAAGATCTCGGCGGTGCTGACCGAGCACAACGCGCCGGGGCTCGAAGCGTTCATCGAGCAATGCCACGCGCTGGGCGTTCGCCGGCTGGTGCTGCGCCGCCTGTTCGGCGACACCCGGCGCTGGGCGGTGCTCGCCGGGCAAACGCCCGTTCGCGTCTTTCGCAACAACCCCGTGTTCGACTTCCGCGGCATGGAGGTCACGTATTGGGACTTCCACGATGCCACGTCGCGCAGCGTGAATTTGTTCGCGGACGGCACCCTGGGGACCGATTACCTGCTCATGAAGACAGCGGCGCTCGTGCGCCCTGCCCGCGGCGCGCCGGCGTGCTAGCGCGCGAAAGCGCGGGGCAAAGCAATAACGTCTGGCCAGCGCCACGAAATCGTCGCAGGCTGTGGTCCAAGTGGTGTGCTATGCCCGCCACCTCGGGTCGGCGTGCTGCCGGCCGAGACTTGCTTTCCGGAGGAGCGACACATGAAGCCGTTGTCGATGGCAGTGATGGGTATTGGTCTGATTGCACTCGCGGCCATGGGCGCCTGTCGCGCCGAGAGCGGCGACGGCGGCGCGGGCAACGCGGCGGGCGTGGGCGGCGGCAACGTCGGCGGCGCGGGCGGCGGCCTGGGCGGCGGCAACACCGGCGGCGGCAACACCGGCGGCGGCAACACCGGCGGCGGCAACACCGGCGGCAGCAGCGGCGATGGCGGCAACTGCCCCAGCATGGCCAAAGAGGACACCGATCTGGCCTGCGACGACGGCTGCGACAACGACGGTGACGGCTTCACCGACTGCGACGACTTCGATTGCGAGGGCAAGCCGGCGGTGTGTCCCGCGGGCCCCGCCGAGAACTCGAACGTGCTGTGCATGAACGGCACCGACGACGACGGCGACAAGAAGATCGACTGCGAAGACTTCGACTGCAAAGAGCGCCTGGTCTGCAAGGGCGAGAAGACCAACGCCGCCTGCAGCGACGGCAAAGACAACGACGCCGACGGCAAGACGGACTGCGCGGACACCGACTGCCAGCGCGAGTTCATCGTGGTCTGCAACGGCGCGTCACCGGTGAGCCCTCTGCCGGCCAAGACGGCCTGGCCCGGGCTCATCAAGACCGTGTGCAGCGACGGCAAGGACAACGACGGCAAGAACGGGGCCGACTGCGGCGACTGCCGCAACAGCATCGAGGCCACCGATTGCCACGACCTGCCGTACGAGGCCGGCAACAAGGCCTGCTCGGACGGCGTGGACAACGACAAGGACGGCAAGATCGACTGCGCCGACACCGCCTGCGCGGACGAGGGCATCGTGGTCTGCGACAAGACCAAGCCCGGTCAGCCGGTGAGCCCGCTGCCCGCCGAGAGCGCGTGGCCGGGGCTTGCCGACGCCGAGTGCAAGGACGGCAAGGACAACGACACCAACACCTACATCGACTGCAAGGACTTCGGCTGCTCGAAGAGCCCGATCGTCACGGTGTGCAACGCCGAAGCCAACGACGTGACCTGCAAAGATGGCAAGGACAACGACGGCAACGGCAAGACCGATTGCGACGACTTCTCGTGCTCGCAGAACGCCTTCGTGACCGTCTGCAAGACCGAGAAGACCTACGCCGAGTGCAGCGACGGCAAGGACAACGACAACAACGGCCACGCCGACTGCGACGACTTCTCGTGCAACCCCGCCACGGGCACGAAGAACCTCGCCTGTCAGTGATCCGAGGCGCGTGATCGGCTGCTGAGCCCCGGGCCCGTTGGTCGGCCCGGGGCAGGGGTGGTGGCGCGGGGCTGGCGCCCTCCTCGGTGGCGCTCGGTCCGTGTTGTTGCGGTCCGTATTGTTTCTGTTAGGGTAGCCGCCATGACTCGCGACGCATGCCGGACCCCCCCCGATTGCAAGCGGCGGACCGGTGTTGAACGGGAACGGCGACCTACTCGGCGTGCTTACTGGGGGAGCGGAGGACTTTTCGACGCTCGGAGAGTGTTCGGTTGAGGCGACCATAACCGGAGTCGGAATCGAAAGAGCGGAATCGGCAGATGCGATCCGGTTCGCACTGTCCCAGGTCGGGCGTGGATCTGCCAGCGACCAACTCGGCTCACGCCCCGAGACCCACGTGTGCACGAACTCGGGCGGCGCAGTTCCTCACTGCGCAGCCGTCCCGCGTTGCGAGTCCCCCGCGATGGGCTGGTGGCTTTCTTGGGTGGCGACGCTGCTGGCGGTCTGCAACGCAAGGAGGCGTCCCAACACGCATGCCCGGGGCAGCTTCGGCGGGCGCGTGCAAGCATTCGCGACAAGGTCGTCCCGGTCTTTCCAAAGGAGCAACATATGAACAGCCTCTATTTTGGCGCTGGTATCGTTGTGTGCAGTGCGCTCGTTGCGTGCGCTAGCGACAACGCTGCGAACGATGGCTCGGCACTTGCCGGCAGCGGAGGACAACCGGGGGATGCACAGAGTGAACGCCCCAACTGCCTCCCGAACGTGCCGAGCGAGTGCGTGCAGGAGATGTGTCGCAAGGAGAAGTTCGATTGCGGGGGCACCGAGTCTGTGCTCGACGACTTCGGCTGCTACCGAGCCAAGTGTTCGTCGAGCGCCCAGTGCAAGACCGGGGAGGAATGTCGCGACGTGACCTATGGGCCCATCACCTGCGGGTTCGCCCCTCCCAACGACCAGGTTTGTGCTTGCGGGAATTCGCTGAGCCTGGTGACGGAACGCATGTGTTTTCCCCAGGTGCAACCGTGAGGCGCTGAGAACATGAAGGCATGTGCAAGGCCTCACCATCCCGCCGCTTTGCTGCTGCTCGGCGCTCTGATGCTCGGCCACGGCTGCGCGCGCGATGCCGAGCCGGAAGGCGCGTCGGGCGCTGATGGTGCCGCGGGTGCTGGCGCAGGCTCCGGCGATGCCGCGTCGGAACCGCCGCCGCCCGATCCGTCGTGCGAGCAGGTCCAGCCGGGAGAGGGGCCGCCCGTGGGGGCCTGCGTGCAGGGTGCGCTGTGCGAGGGAGCGTTCCTGTTCAAGTGCCCCGACGGCTACGCGCCGGGCAAGACGTACGCGTGGGCGTGCACGTGCCCGGACGGGATCTGGATCTGCAAGGCGCCGGACAACAACGGCGCCCTCACCTTCCCCGACTGCAACGGGCACACCGATCCGGACGCGGGCAGCGCCGACGGCGGCTGACCTCGACTTGCGCGCTTTCGCGCCGCGAAAGACCCACCGCGAGAGGGTCTCTCCGAAGTCAACCGCGAGCCGCGGCCTGCCGGGAAGTCGCGACTCATCCTGTGCACGAGGAGGCGGCCGCCGGCTTCGCCGGTAGTTGCCGTGGGTTTTGGCTGCTCATGACCAACGCGATCTGATCATGGCAAGACTGCCGAAGCCTGCCTCTCACCGCCCGCAGCAGCCGGCGACGGCGCCCTGAGCTTTCTCCACCGCCTCGCGGAGCAGGCGCACCGACTCGGTCACCTGGGCGCGCTTGTTCGCGGGGATCGCGTGGAGGATGGCCTCTGTGGCCTGGGCAGTGAGCCCTTGCAAGCGCTCGGCCTCGGCCCGACCCGTGGGGGTCAGCGAGACCTCGATGCGCCGGCGATCGGCGTCGTCCCGCAGCCGTTCGACCCAGGCTCGGCTCTCGAGGCCGTCCACCAGGCGGGTGGCGGCGCTGGGCGTCACGCCCAGGCGGTCGCCGAGGGTGGCCACGTCGAGCGGGGCCTCGAGCAGGGCTTGAAGCGCCACGCACTGCGGGACGGTGACCGTCCCGCAGCACACGGTCTCGCGCTCGAAGACGCCGAAGGCGCGGCAGATGGCCACCAGCTCCCGAGCGAAGGGATTCACGGCTTGACCGCCTGAAGGCTCACGCTGCGGATCGTCTCTGCCACCTGGCGCAGGCGCTCGGCGCCGATGGACTCGATCAGCGGCTTCATGGTCGGGTCTTCGGCCAGCGCTTCGAACATCGGCGCGGCGCTCTTGCTGGTCGCCGTCACGCTGGTGAAGCCGGCGGCCCGCACCGCGCTCACGTAGTCCTTCTCCAGCAGGGCACCGGAGACGCAACCAACGTACGCCTCGGCCAGGCTCGCCAGATCCGGCGGCAGCGGCTCGGTCAGGCAGATGTCCGACACGGCGACGCGCCCGCCGGGCTTCAGCACCCGGAACATCTCGCGGAACACCTTCGGCTTGTCGGGGCTCAGGTTGATGACGCAGTTCGAGATGACCACGTCGACGCTGCCATCGACCACGGGCAGCGCCTCGATGACGCCCTCACGGAACTCCACGATGCGCGAGACCCCCATCTTGGTGGCGTTGTCCCGCGCGCGCTCCAGCATCTCGGGTGTCATGTCCACGCCGATCACGCGCCCCGCGGGGCCGACCTTTCGGGCTGCGATCAGCGAGTCGATGCCGGCGCCGGAGCCCAGATCGAGCACCACCTCGCCCTCGGCCAGCGACGCCAGGGCGGTGGGGTTGCCGCAGCCCAGCCCCAGGTTGGCCTCGTCCGGAATCGCGGCCAGCTCGCCCGGGTCGTACCCGAGGCGCTCGGCGGACTCGAGCTTGGTGGCCGACGGCGAGCAACAGCTCGGCCCGCAGCACGCGCCCCCGCCCTGCTGCTTGGCGACCTCGGCGTAACCGGCGCGCACGGTGGCGCGAATGGCATCAGCGTCTTGATTCATGGGTCTTCGGCTCCTCAGTTAGTTGCAGGGGTCAATATGTGAGTGCTGCAACTAATGTCAAGGGCCGGTAGTTCCCGGCGAGACAACGCGTTGATATCCGTAGTAGCTAGACAGAACAACGCGTTGTTGTACAGTCCTGCAGGTGAAGCGCGCCGCAGAGGAGGAGCTGGCCACGTGGCTCGGTTCGCCGCGGCGGCTGCCCTTGGTGCTGCGCGGTGCCAGGCAAGTCGGGAAGACCTGGCTCGTCCGAGAGCTGGCCCGGTCGCAGGGCAAGGCCCTCTTGGAGCTGAACTTCGAACGCGATCTGCGTCTGCGCGGCGCTTTCCAATCGAACGACCCCAGAGCCATCTTGGGCGAGATCGAGATCGCGACCGGCAGAGCGATCGACGACTCGAATGCCCTCCTCTTCCTCGACGAGATCCAGGCGGCCCCAGAGCTGCTCGCGAAGCTGAGGTGGTTCGCCGAAGAGCTGCCGGAGCTGCCCGTGGTCGCGGCCGGGTCCCTGCTCGACCTGGTGCTCGCGGGTTCCGCTGCGGGCGTGCCAGTCGGGCGGATCCAGTACCGGCACGTCGAGCCGCTCGGCTTCGACGAGTTTCTGAGGGCACACGGACAAACGAGATTGCTCGCGTCGCTCGCTGCCTGGAGGCCCGCTACCGAGCTCTCGGGGAGCGTGCACTCCCGGGCGACGGAGTGGTGGGACCGGTTCGCCATGGTCGGGGGAATGCCGGCCGTCGTCGCCGCGGACGTGTCCGGTGCCGAGCCTCGCGCTTGCCGAGAGCTGCAGCGAGAGCTGGCCGCGACCTTCCGCGACGACTTCGGCAAGTACGGGACGCGCATCGCGCGGGACGTGCTGGACGCGGTGCTCCTGGCTGCCGTTCGCTCGATCGGTCGGAAGTTCGTTCATGAGCGCGTCGGTCCCGATATCAAAGGACCGCAAGCAAAGCGCGCGCTCGAGCTACTCGTCGCCGCGAAGCTCTGTCATCTCGTGATCCACACGGCGGCGAACGGGCTCCCGCTCGGCGGTGAAGCCAAGCCGCAGAGCCGCAAGGTCGTCTTGCTCGACGTCGGTCTGGTCCACGCGTGGCTCGGCACACCGGCCACCCGGGCGTTTCCGGGGCGTGAACAGCTGTCCTCGGCGCTTCGGGCGCAGCTTGCCGAGCAGCTGGCCGCACAAGCCCTGCGACTTCACGAGCCGTCGTCGGGGGACGGCCCGCGCCTCTTCTACTGGCACCGGGAAGGCGGGCGCCCGGGGGAGGTCGACTACGTGGTGGCCCTGGGCGGGCGCGTGGTGCCGGTCGAGATCAAGTCGGGGAGCGCGGGCGCGATGAAGAGCCTGCACCAGTTCATGGCCGACAAGCGCCTGGAGCTGGCCGTGCGGGTCGACTCGAACCCGCCGTCGTCGATGACCGTGGACGTAGCGACCACGCAGGGCGACCGTGCTCGGTACACCCTGCTGTCGCTACCGCTGTATCTCTTGCACCGGCTCGTCGAGTTGGTCGCCGGGTAGGTGCCGTGCCTCAGCTCATGTTCGGCTGGAACAGGCCGAGCACTGCGCCGGTCGGGTCCTGAACCGCCGAGATCCGCCCGACGTTGGGGACGTCGATCAGCGGCATCAGGACCTTGCCGCCGAGCTTGGCGACGCGCTCGTTGGCGGCCTCGATCTTCTCGACCACCACGTAGGTCAGCCAGTTCGGCGGCATGTTCTCCGCCTTCTGGACGTCGCAGACCATGTTGTCGGCGGTGCCGAGCACCGTCATGTCGCCTGCCGGGCCCGGCTTCTTCTGCCAGCCGAACACCTTGGCGTAGAACGCTGCGGCGCGCCCCAGGTCGGTGGTCGAGAGCGTCTCCCAGCAGAACTCGTGCAGCGCGGGCTTTTCGGGCAGCGGCTGCTCGCCGTCGCCCTTCAGCGCTGCCATGGCGGCGCCGGCGAAGTCGACGAACACGGTGAACCGCCCCACGTTCGGGATGTCCGTCGGCGGGACGACCACGGTGCCGCCTTCCGCCTTGGCGGTCGCGGCCACGGCGTCGGCGTCCTTCACCGACACGTAGCTGAGCCACGCGGCCGGCGCCTCGGGCATCGGCTTCTTCATCAGGCCGCCGATCCCGCGGTCACCCAGCTTGATGATGGTGTAGGTCATGTCCCCCATCGGCATGTCGTCGAACTTCCACCCGAACAGCTCGCCGTAGAACCCCTTCACCCGATCCGTGTTGTCAGTCATGAGCTCGCGCCAGCAGACGCGGCCGATGTTGTGATGCGACATGCTTCCTCCTCTTGTTCCCCGCGCGCACGACGCACTCGGGATATGTCGCCTAACATATTTTCGACCCGGGGGAAGCCCGCACGGGTATTCTACCGGCCAGGCCATGCCTTACCCGCCGGATCACAAACCCAAGACCCACGCGCGCATCGTGCGGGTCGCTGCTCGGCTGTTCCGCAAAGACGGTTTTCAGGCCACCGGTGTCGATCGCCTGATGTCGGCCGCCGGGCTGACCCGCGGCGGGTTCTATGCCCACTTCCGCGACAAGACTCAGCTCTTGATCGAGTCGCTGGAGCGTGTCCTGGACGAGTCGCAGGAGAACCTGCTGGGGCGCGGGCTCGACGCGCTCGAGGGCGAGGACTGGGCGCGCGCCGCGGCGAAGCGCTACCTGTCGTCGGCGCACCGGGCAGGGCCCGCCGACGGCTGCCCGGTCCCGGCCTTGGGGGCCGAGGTCGCCCGCGCTCCGGCCTCGGTTCAGAAGGTGTTCGCAGCCCGGATCGACGGCATCTTGCGGCAGATGGCGGCGCGCCTGAACGGCGGTGCGGCGGGTCGTCGGCGCGCCATCCAGCTCTTGTCTTCGTGGGTGGGCGCGCTGCTCCTCTCGCGCGCGGTGGGCGAGCGCCGCCTGGGTGAAGAGATCTTGGCCGCCGTCCGTGCGCAGGCCAACCCGCCGCGGCGCCGGCGCACGCACTGACCGGGCTGGAATGCCGCAGACCTAGACAATTGCTGGCGCTCTCGCGAGCCGGCTGGCTACGATCGGCCCCTGGTGTCCGAGCCGCCCCCGTCCAGCGAGCCCCTTCCGAGACGTTTCGGGCGCTTCGTGCTGTTCGACAAGATCGGCGAGGGCGGCATGGCGCGCATCTATCTGGGCCGCCAGAGCACCGATCTGGGCGGCGAGCGCCTGGTGGTGGTCAAACAGATCCTGCCGATCCTGGCGTCGAGCCAAGAGTTCTCGCAGCTCTTGATCGAAGAGGCCAAGCTGGCCGCGGGGCTGTCGCACGGGAACGTGGTCCAGGTCATCGACCTGGGGCGCGAGGACGACGTCCTGTACATCGCCATGGAGTACGTCGAGGGCTTCGACCTCTCGGACCTGCTCAAGCGCTGCTCGCGCACCAAGACCCCACTGCCGGTCGAGTTCTCGATCCTGATCGTGATCGAGACGCTGCGCGCCCTCGACTATGCGCACCGGAAGAAAGACGCCGACGGCCGGCCCCTGGGCGTGGTGCATCGCGACGTGTCCCCGTCGAACGTGCTGGTCAGCTTCGACGGTGAGGTGAAGCTCTGCGACTTCGGCATCGCGCGCGCGATGGGGGTCGGGGCCGAGCTGCCGACCGAGGCCATCCAGGGCAAGGCCGGCTACATGAGCCCCGAGGCCGCCGCCGGGGGCACGGTGGATGCGCGCTCGGACGTGTTCGCCGCGGGCGTGATCTTGTGGGAGCTGCTCGCGGGGCGCCGGCTGTATCGTGGCGAGGGCGGCCGGCCGCCGTCGCTCGAGCAGGCGCGTCGCGCCGAGATCCCGCCGCTGCCCCCGCGCGAGCTGCCGAACGAGCCGGCGCTCCACGCCATCGTGAAGCGAGCCCTGGCCCGGAACCCCGACGAGCGCTTTCCCAGCGCCCGCGAGTTCTCGCGCGAGCTCGAAGATTGGGCCGGAGAGTCCGGGATGCTGGCGAGCCCGCTGCGGGTCGGCGAATGGCTGATGCAGACCTTCGGCGCCGAGATCGTCGAGCGGAGGCGCAGTCGCGAGCGGGCGGCCAAGCGCCATGAAGAGACGCCCGGAAGCACCGACCTCGACTCGCTGGCAGGGCTGGCCGCGCCGGCGGCGCCGCACGAGGTGGTGCTGCGCCAGGCGCCTGACGAGTCGCCCCCGCCGCCGCGCGCGGACTCGCCGCCGTCTCTGGTCGGGGTGGTCCACTCGACCCGGCCCCGCGACGCAGCCGAGCGCGAAAAGAGCGGCCCCAGCTTCCTTTTGTGGATGATGATCGGTGTGGTGCTCGCGGTGATCGTGATCGCCGTGGTGATGCGCTAGATCCACCTCGTGCTTCTCGCGCGCGTCTCGGTGCCGGTGCCGCTCGGGCAGGCATTCACCTATTCGGTGCCGGCGGGGCTCGAGCTGCAGCGCGGCGCTCGGGTGCTGTGCGACTTCGGTCGGCGGCGCGTGGTGGGCGTGGTGCTCGACGTGGCAGAGCGCGAGCCCGACGTGCCGCTCGACAAGCTGAGGCCCGTGGTCGCGCTGGTCGACCCCGAGCCGGTGCTGCGGGTCGAGCTCTTGGACTTCTTGCTCGAGCTGGCGCGCTATTACCTGGCGCCGATCGGGGACGTGATGCGCCTGGCCCTGCCCGCCATCGAGCGCAGCTCGGCTCGCGCGCTCGCCGGCCAGGCAGAGCTCGCTGCGGTGGGCCGCCTGGTGCGGGTCGCGACGGCGCTTCCCCTGCCGCTGCCGGCCGAGATCCGCGGGCAGGCTCGGGCGGTTCACGAGCACCTGCTGGCGAGCGGGCCGGCAGAGGTGGCGTCGCTGGTCGCGCGCTTCGGCAACGCCCGCGCCGCGCTCAAGCGGCTGGCCCAGGCCGGCCTGGTGACGCTGGAAGAGCAGCCGAAGGCCCGGGACCCGTTCTTCGCGGTGCCCGTCCCGCGCGACACGCCTCCACAGCTCACGCCGCCCCAGGCCCGCGCGGTCGACGCCATCCACGCGCGGCTCGAGGCCCACGAGCGCGGCGGTTTTCTGCTGCACGGGGTCACCGGCTCGGGCAAGACCGAGGACTATCTGCGGGCGGTGGAGCGGGCGCTGGCCCTGGGGGGCGCGGCCATCGTGCTGGTGCCCGAGATCGCGCTCACGCCCCAGCTGGTCGGCCGGTTCCGCGCGCGGCTGGGCGAGCGCATCGCCGTCATGCACAGCGGCCTGGGGGACGCCGATCGGCACGCGATGTGGAAGGCGCTGCGCTCGGGGGAGGTCAAGGTCGCGGTCGGCGCGCGCTCGGCCTTGTTTGCACCGGTCGAGCGGCTGGCGCTGATCTGCGTCGATGAGGAGCACGACGGGTCGTTCAAGCAAGAAGAGGGCGTGCGTTACAACGCGCGCGACATGGCGCTGCTGCGGGCCCATCGCGCCGGCGCGGTGACCGTGCTCGGTTCGGCCACGCCATCGCTGGCCAGCGAGCTCGGGGTGCGCGAGCAGCGGCTCGAGCGGCTGCTCTTGCCCGAGCGCGCCCGCGCGAGCGCCGTGTTGCCGCGGGTCGAGCTGATCGACCTGAGGCGCGTGGGCGCCGGGCCGTCGGGCCACCGACTGCTCAGCCTGCCACTTCATCGCGCGCTCGAGCAGACCTTGGAGCAGAAGGGGCAGGCCATCTTGTTCCTCAACCGCCGCGGGTTCGCCCCCAGCCTGCTGTGCGAGGCGTGCGGCAAGGTGGTCGAGTGCCCCAGCTGCGCGGTGGCCCTCACGCTGCACCGCAGCGGTCGGCCCAGGCTGGCTTGTCACTATTGCGATCATTCGACCCCGCTCGTCGACCGGTGCCCGGGCTGTGGCAGCGGGCGCCTGAGCGAAGAGGGCGCCGGCACCGAGCGCATCGAGCAGGCGCTGGCCGAGGCGTTTCCGGGCGCGCGCATCGCTCGGCTGGATCGCGACGTGGCGGCGGGCGCAAAGAGCGAGAAAGTCCTCGACCGCATGCGCCGCCGCGAGATCGACGTGCTGGTGGGCACGCAGATGGTGACCAAGGGTCACGACCTGCCCGACGTGACCCTGGTGGGGGTGCTCAACGCGGATGCGGCGCTCGCCATGCCCGACTTCCGGGCGGCCGAGCGGGCCTTTCACCTGCTGGTCCAGGTCGCCGGGCGCGCGGGGCGCGGTGACGTGCCCGGCAAGGTGCTGATCCAGACCTGGCAGCCCGAGCACCCGGCCGTGGCGCTGGCAGCGAACCACGACGTGGCGCGGTTCGTGGAGCGCGAGCTGGCCGATCGCCGCGAGCTCGGGTACCCGCCGTATCGGCGCATCGCGCTGGTGCGCGTGGATGCGCTGCACGAGGCGCGGGCCCGCGAAGCGGCCGAAAGGCTTGCTCAGCTCGCGCGCAAGCACGCCGCGCACGAGGTCGAGGTGCTCGGCCCGGCGCCTGCGCCGCTGCCCCGGCTCCGCAACCGGTACCGCTTCCGCTTCATGGTGCGGAGCGACGACCGCGCAAAAATGAGGCCGGTGCTCTTGGCCGTGGCGCGCGCCGCCGTGGACCGTGCCGTGCGCGTGGCGATCGACATCGATCCGGTGAACATGCTGTGAATGCCGGGGTCAGATCGAGTATGAGTCCGGTCATGGGTCGAGCGCTGGCGCCGTGTGCCGCAGCCGTCGTGCTCGCGGTGGCAGGGCAAGCCCACGCCTACGAAGAGCAGTGGCACTTCGGCGGCGGGCTGGGCGCCGCCGAGTTCGTGAATGGGGGTTCGCCGATCGCGCCCATGCTGGGCGTTCACGTCGCCTACGACGTCTCGGACATGTTCGACTTCCGGATCGAACTCGGCGCCGCGCAGCACGAGTTCCTGCCCGACCGCCCGACCCGCCTTTATTCGGCTGCGGGCGGCGTGGTCTACAAGCTCGACGTGCTCGAGTGGGTGCCGTACGCCGGAATCCTGGGCGGGTACTACGCGTTCTCCGGAGGGCCATGGCCCAGCCACCTGAAGCAGCGCGAGCTCGGGGTCTCGATCCCCCTCGGCCTGGACTACACCGTGTCTCGAACCTTCGGCCTGGGCGCGCAGATCAGCTACCACGGCTTCATGAGCGACCCGCTTGGCGGGGTGGGGGACGCCCCGTATTTCTCGGCGCTGCTCCGCGCCGAATTCCGCTACGGCTGGTGACCCCGCGGTTTTTCGGCTGGTTTGCCGGGGCGTGCTAGGTAGGGCGGGTGATGCGGCGGCTCTGGATCAGCGCGACTCTCGCCCTCTGGGGGGCGGCGTGTACCCGCGGGTCGGGCCCCCCGCCCACGCCCACCGAGGCCGCCCCGAGCGTGGCGGAAGCGGCGGCTCCGCCGGCGGACGCGAGCGCGGCGGTGCCCGAGGTCAAGCCCAGCGAGTGGACCGAGGCCATTCGGCTGCAGCAGTGGGAGCAGGCGGCGAAGCTGATCGATGCCCTGGGCCCGAAGCGGGACCGGCCCGAGGTGCGCTTTGCGCGTGCCTGGGTGGCGCGGGCCCTCGGGGACGACGCCGCGGCGGTCAGCTTGCTGAAGGACCTGGAGAAAGAGCTACCGGTGCTCGCGCCCGAGATTGCCGACGAGCGCGCCGAAGCCCAGGCCAAGGCGGGCCCGTTCGACGCGGCGGCGAAGTACTTCGAGGGCAAGAACACCTCGGCCGGGTTCACCCAGGCTGCCCTGGCGTGGGAACGCGCCGGCAAGCTCGACGACGCGCGGAAGGCGGCCGACCGCGCGGTGGGTCTCGCGAGCGCCGCAAAGCCCAAGAAGAACGGCCCCTCGAAGGACGAGATCGCGGCACGACACGCCCGCGCGACGATCGCCGAGAAGCAGGGCGCCACCGACATCGCGACGACCGAGCTGCGCTGGCTGGCGACGTTTGCTCCGTCGGCAGACTTCGCCGGCGACGTGGACGCGCGGCTCGAGAAGCTCTCGCCCAAACGCGCCCTGACCAAGCGCGAGCGCTACGAGCGCGCCCTGGCCATGGCGCGCGCCGGAAAGGTCGAGCTCGTCGAGCGCGAGATCGCCGCCATCGACCGGGCCGACGGACCGGGGGTGAGCAAGGCCGAAGCGCTCCACGCTCGCGGCTGGGCGCTGTACCAGGCACGGGACTTCGAGCGCGCCGCCGAGGTGCTCACCGACGCATCGAAGCAGGGCGGCGAGCACGCGGCCCACGACTTGTTCCACGCTGCCCGTGCGCTGTCGCGCACCCACAAAGACGACCGCGCCATTGCCGTTTATGGCGACGTGGCGCGCCGCTTCAAGAGCAGCCCGTACGCCGAGCGTGCGCGCTTCCTCTCCGCGCGGCTCTTGTACGTCGGCGGTCGGTGGAAAGAGGCTTCCGTCGCCTACGCGGCGTACACCAAGCGGCACGCCAAGGCGGGGCAGTTCTCGAGCCAGGTGCACTACGAGCGCGCGGTGTCGCTGCTCGCAGCGGGCCAGCACGACCAGGCGGCCAAGGCGCTGGGCGCGCTGGCCGAGGCCGAGACCAAGGAGCACGAGGCCGCCTCGCTGCGCGAGCTGACCGCGGTGGCGCTCGAGGGTGCCGGCAAGAAACCCGCCGCGGCGAAGCTCTACCGACAGGTGGTCGACGAGCGTCCGCTCTCGTTCGCGGCCCTGGCGGCGGCCAGCCGCCTCGAGGCGCTGGGCCAGCCCAAGCCCGCGCCGATCGAGCCGCCCAAGCTCGGGTCGGTGCGTTCCGAGCTCGCCGTCGAGCTGCCGGCGAAAGCGCGGCTCTTGCACTCGCTGGGTCTGGATCTGGACGCCGAGCGCGAGCTCGAGCGCCACGAAGAGTCGATCCGCAGGCAGTACGCCCCACGCGGTGACGAGGCGCTGTGCCGCATGTATGGCGCGCTGGGCCCGGCAGCGCGGCGCTATCGCGTGGGGCAGCGCGCGGCCCGCCCCGAGGATCTGAACCGCGCGCCCGCCCCCGACACGCGCTGGCTCTGGGACTGCGTGTATCCGCGACCGTACGAAGATCTGGTGCGCAGCGCCGAGCAGAAGTGGGGCCTGCCGAACGACCTGATCTATGCGGTGATGCGCCAAGAGAGCGCGTTTGCCCCGGCGGTGGTCTCGCCGGCGAACGCCGTCGGGCTCTTGCAGCTCATCCCACCCACGGCGCAAAACGCCGCGAAAGAGCTCGAGCTGCCCTTCGAGCCCCTGCTGTTGTCGAGCCCCGCGTACAACATCCGCCTCGGCAGCTTCTACTTGTCGAAGGTGCTGGGCACCTTCGGGGGGAACGTGGCGCTCGCCGCCGCGGCCTACAACGCCGGCCCCAGCGCCGTGAGTCGCTGGCTCGAGACCGGCGAGAAGCTGCCGCTCGACGTGTTCGTCGCGCGCATTCCTTACGACGAGACTCGCGTCTACGTGAGCCGCGTCGTCGGCAACCTCGCGCGGTACTCGTACCTGTCCGGGGGCGACGACGCCATCCCGCGGCTGGCCCTGGCCATCCC
>Ga0073899_10002843_pt1 | contig 15454 bp, 15 predicted proteins | sample KloWWTmetaKNB5Ph_FD_88975 | JGI IMG/M metagenome (GOLD analysis project Ga0073899, IMG submission 88975) | Active sludge microbial communities from Klosterneuburg, Austria, studying microevolution and ecology of nitrifiers - Klosterneuburg... | ecosystem: Engineered > WWTP > Aerobic digester >...
CAAGCTTGAACGGAAGCACCGTCTGTGCCAAAGTTCCCATCGCCCCGCCTCCTTTCGTCACCCGATAGGTGAGTGTCTCGATCACCTCAACTCTACCGGATCGCTTGTGTGGCGGGGATCATCAGAAACTATGTCGTTTCAATCGCGGAAACTGGGGAGAAAGATTCGCAGGCGTACCCGGATGCCAGACGCTCAGGCGACCGTGACCTTGGCAAACCTGCGCTTTCCAACCTGGAGAACGATTGTTTCCCCTGCGGCGACGGCGCGCGCCTTGTCAGACACCCGCTCGCCATTCGCACGTACCGCACCCTGCTCGATCATGCGCATGGCCTCTGACGTGCTTCCCGTCAGCCCGGCCTGCTTCAGGATCTGGATCAAGGCGAGCGGCCGGCCATCACCTCGCAGCATCAGTTCGGGCATGTCGTCAGGCAGCACCCCCTGACGAAAGCGCGCCTCGAACTCCGACAACGCATCTTCGGCCGCCTGTCGGGTATGAAAGCGCGCGACGAGCTCCTGAGCAAGCATGACCTTGACATCCCTGGGGTTGCGGCCAGCGACGACTTCAGCTTCAAGGCGCACGATTTCCGCACTGTCGCGAAACGACAACAGATCGAAATAGCGCCACATCAACTCGTCCGAAATCGACATGACCTTGCCGAAGATCTCGCGTGGCGCTTCGTTGATCCCGATGTAGTTGCCCATGGACTTGGACATCTTGTTAACACCATCGAGACCCTCGAGCAGCGGCATTGTCAGCACGCACTGCGGCGCCTGGCCGTAGTGCTTCTGCAATTCGCGCCCAACCAGCAGGTTGAATTTCTGGTCGGTGCCGCCGAGTTCGACGTCGGCGCGCATGGCGACAGAGTCATAACCCTGGCAAAGAGGGTAGAGAAATTCATGGATCGCGATCGGCAGGCCGCCAGCGTATCTCTTTGCAAAATCGTCGCGTTCCAGCATGCGCGCAACGGTATGCTGCGCCGCGAGCCGGATCATCCCGGCCGCACCCAGATCATCGAACCAGGTCGAGTTGAAGACGATCTCGGTCCTCTCGGGGTCGAGAATCTTGAATACCTGTTCCTTGTAGGTCTTGGCATTCTCCAGAATCTGTTCCCGCGCCAAGGGCGGACGGGTGACGTTCTTTCCCGTAGGATCACCGATCAATCCGGTGAAGTCCCCGATCAGGAACATGATGTGATGACCGAGATCCTGAAAGTGCCGGAGCTTGTTGATCAATACCGTGTGGCCGAGGTGAAGATCCGGCGCCGTCGGATCAAAGCCGGCCTTGATCCGCAATGGCCTGCCGCTCTCCAGGCGCGCGATCAGTTCGCCATCGACAAGGAGTTCGTCGCACCCCCGCTTGATGACTTGCATGCTCCGTTCGACATCGACCATCACCACACCCCTGAACCTCGTTGTTGCTACCCGGGAAAACTGCCGGCTCCGATGATCGCCAAGCCGCCAAGCAAACGAAAAAGGGCGGCCCGAGCCGCCCTTCCGGACCTCTTTCGAACTACGCCGAGAAAGACGAGCCGCAGCCGCAGGTTGACGTGGCGTTCGGATTACGAATCACGAATTGCGAACCCTCCAGACCTTCCGAATAGTCGATCTCCGCACCAACGAGATACTGATAGCTCATCGGGTCGATCAATAGCGTTACCCCGTTCTTGTCCAACGTCGTATCGTCTTCACTGACCTCCTCGTCGAAAGTGAATCCGTACTGGAAACCGGAGCAGCCGCCGCCGGTGACGAAGACTCGCAGCTTCAGGCCCGGATTACCCTCTTCCTCGATGAGTTCCCTGACCTTGGTGGCTGCACTATCGGTAAACACGAGGGGCGACACCATTTCCGTAACAGCATTCATTTTCGGCACTCCTGAAGAAATCGTCAGCGATTATGCGGGCCCGCAAGGATCCGGTCAATGTTGTTAGTTTGATGCAGCAAGCTTTAGTTCCACCGACTTGCCTCCACGTTGAACGAGCCGGCCCTCGATGACCGCACCCTGGTGCATTTCGATCAGCGCATATTCGACATCGCCAACGATCTTCGCCCGGGACTGCATCTCGAGAAACTCTGTCACGGTGACTTGGCCGACAACCGAACCATTGCTTACCATATGCGCGACGCTTACCGCGCCCTCGACCTGCGCCTGCTCGCTCAGCACCAGCGTCGACGAGCTCGCCCCCTCGGAAGCCTCGACATTGCCCTTGACTTCACCGTCGATTCTCAACCCTCCCGAAAACCTGATGTTTCCCTCGATCCGGGTACCGGCACCGATCAGACTGTCGATGCGTCCCTGCACCTTGCTCTCGTCCTTCTTCCCGAACACCGCCTTCTCCTAGAGTTGCGCCAAGCGCTTCGCCCTGAGTGTATCACCCTGAAGAATTCGCGCCTCCACCGACTGCAGGCGCGCTCCCGCCGGCGACTCGAAAGATCCTTCCTTGCGCAGGAGATTCCTGACTTCCAGATGAAATTCTCCCGCCCGCTCACGCCGCGACGGGATCACCATTTCCTGCGGATCAAGAAGTTCCGGCGGCGCTTCGGCATCACCGCGCCTAGAGTCGTCGTGCGGACTCACGTTTCCTGGCCTTGGTACGCTGCCGGCGGCGCCTTGGTCGCTTTGGTTGTCCTGATGCTGGCTGACTTGGCATTGCAGCCTGACGACGCCGGGGCGATGCAAACGGAATTGGAGTCTCTGCGTCTCCAGGTTCGCCATCTTGACGAAGAATTGCTGAGTTTTCGCTCGGCCGCAGGCACCGACCGAAACCCGGTTCTGCTGGAGCGTTCGACACAGCAGCGACTGCTCGACCGGGTACGGGCGCTCGAACTGGAGAATGCCGCCCTGAAGGAGGACATGATTCTTTTTGAGCGCCTGATTCCGGCGGCTGGCGAGGAGGGAGCGCTGCGCCTGGAGCATTTTCGGGTCGTTTCCGACGGGGAGCAGCGCCTCCGCTACCGCCTCCTCAGTTCGCTTCGTTCCGGCAAGCAGGCACCCGAGTTCTGCGGTCGACGTGAGTTTCTGGTCATTTTTGTCCTGGGAGGGAAACAGCTGGTGCTGGCATGGACCCTCGTCCCGTCAAGGTCAAATCCAGGGGATGCGCACTTCACTGACCGCCTGACCATCCGGCAGAGCGGCCACCTTCATCTGCGCCCGTCGCACCGCCAGGCATGACGTTTGACCCCCACGAAACCGGTACCAGCAGCGTCCCCGACCCTGACCATGCGATCTCTCTCCAACGATAACCCATGACACTCCGCGCCGGACAATCGGGATACGGGGCGGCCAGATGCGGCCGCCCATCCCAAACCGCCCGGCATGCCGGTCCGCTGCGCGCGACCGGAGTCGTCGACGTCATGAGGGCTGCATGACGCGCATGCCTGACGCCAGGGTTTGCCGGGGGTCAATTCCCCGGGACCATCTCGCGCTGCCGCGGCCTGGGGCATGTCGCCCGGGCCGCCGGGTCGGTGAATTGCGTGGTCGCGAACATCCGGGACACGCGGGTCCCGACAATCGCCATGCCCGCTCTCCTGCCCATGCAGGCCGCCGCACCACGCCCGCAGTCACTGCGGCTTCCACCGACCCATCGCTCCGTCGCAGCAGCGTCGCCCATTCCGCCAGGACGCGATGTCCTCGCGGGTTGGCGCACGCCCCCTCACCGCGCAAGCGGCAGTTGCCGGGAAGGTAGTGGTCTATCGCGCTACCGAGCGACACCAGGCGACCAATTGCCCGCAGTCCAGTGCCCCGGGAATCTCACGTGGAGGCGCTGACCTTTTCGGCTTCCTTGGCGGTTTTCTCGGCTTCCTTGCCGGCCTTTTCGGTATCCTTGCCGGCCTTTGCCTCCTTGACCGCTCTTGCCTTTTCAGCCGTCTGCTCCTTGGCCAATTGCGCCTCCGGCGTCTTGGCGCGATCGACCTTCGTCTTCGGAACTTCCTTGGCGCTCGAATCCTTGGCCGGCACGTCCTTCGCGTCTCTCGTAATCACCGTCCTCGGTTTCTTCGCCAGGTCGATCTTGAGCTCCTTCTCCAGTCGTTCGCAGATCGTTCGCAGAACCTTGACGCGGGCAAAGTACTTGTCGTTCGACTCGACGATCGTCCACGGTGCGGTGCCCGTACTCGTGCGATCGATCATGTCGCAGACCGCCTCGTGATACGCCCCGGCCTTCTCCCGGTTGCGCCAGTCTTCCTCGGTGATCTTGAAGCGTTTGTGCTCCACCTCGGCACGTTGCTCGAAGCGCCGGAGCTGCTCATCGTCGGTGATCTGCAGCCAGAACTTGACGATGATGCCGCCGGCACGCCAGATGTCATGCTCGAAATCATTGATTTCAGCGTAGGCGCGCAGCCAGTCGGCCTGGCTGCAGAATCCCTCGACCCGTTCGACAAGCACCCGCCCGAACCAGGTGCGGTCGAAGATCGTCACACGCCCGAGGGGCGGCATGTGCCGCCAGAATCGCCACAGATAGGGCCGTGCCCGCTCCTCCTCGTTCGGCGCGGCGATCGGGATGATCTGATATTGCCGGGCATCCATCGCCGACATCACCCGCCGAATGGCGCCGCCCTTGCCCGCCGCGTCCGAACCTTCAAAAGCGAGAATCAGGGCGCGCTTCTTGAACTCGGGATGGCGCATCAGTTCCGCCAAGCGTCCCTGCCATGTCGCGAGCTCGGTCTCGTAGTCCTTCTTGGGCAGGGTTTGTGTCATGTCCAGTGAGCTCAGCACATCGAGACTGTCGAACCGCGGCGAGAAGGGCGGTGCCACCGGGGAAGTCTGTGCTCGCTTGTCGGCCAGACGCTTCTGCAGTGAGTCGAGGATCGTCCTGCCGACGGTCAGCGACCGATAGCGGTCATCCGTCCCCTCGATGATGATCCACGGCGCCCAGGGAGTGCTGGTCGTGCGCAGCAGATGCCCGGCCACCTCGATCATCTTGTCATAGGTCTTCAGCCGATCCCAGCTTGCCTTGGTCACCCGCCAGCGGGTCAGCGGATTCGCCTCGATCGACGTCAGGCGCTCGCGTTGCCCATCCTTGGAGAGGTGTATCCAGAACTTGAGTACCAACGCCCCCTCGTTGACCAACATCTCCTCGAAGCGGTTGAGTTCGTCCATGCGCTGGTCAAAATCGGATCGCGAAAGGTCACCGGCGATCCGGTCGGCGACCGGCCACGAATACCACGAACCGGCGGCAATCCCGATTCGTCCCTTCTTCGGCAGCGCTCGCCAGAAACGCCACATCGACGGACGCTGCCGCTCTTCCTGCGTCGGCGCGGAAAATGTGCGCGTCGACATGTAGCGCGGATCCATCCACTCATAGAGCGTGTTGATGGTGTCACCCTTGCCCGACCCATCGACGCCGCTGATCAGGATAATGACTGGAAAGGTGCCGTCTTCGCGCAATTTCTCCTGCGCTTCGAGCAGCCCCGCGCGCAGCTTGGGCACCTCCGCCTTGAACGTTTCCTTGTCGATCTTGTGTCCCAGCATTGCCGATTCAAACATCAGTAGCCTCCTCTCTCACAAGTCACCCAAAAGGACTCGATCGCCTTGAAGGCAACCAGCCTTCCTTCGTCAAGCCCCAGCCCGTCCCCAAGGCGCGATCCACCGAAACATTATCATGCAGAGATCCCATCCGGACCCGAATGCCGCACATCAGCGCTGCGCCTTGACCGCTTGTCGCTCCCGCTCACCCGATAGCGCATGCCCTCTGCCAACACATGCGGGCTGCCGGACGGTGGGCGGACCACCGATTATAAGAGACCCACTGCATTGCACCGCAGTTCCGTCAAGAATCTGAAACAGCGTCAAAGGCTTTTGAACAGGACCTTCGAACGTCGCTGATAGTTGTACATGTCGCGTTTTCTGGCTGGCAGGTCGTCCACCGAAGCCAGCTTGAAGCCGCGCTCCACGAACCAGTGCTCGGTACGCGTCGTCAGCACGAAGAGGCGCTTGACCCCAGCCTTTTTCGCGCGGCGCTCGATACGCTTCATCAGCTGCTCGCCGTAACCCCCTTCGCGGTGCTCGGCGCTGACCGCCAGGCAGGCGAGCTCGGCATAATCATCCGAATGACTATAGAAGGCCGCGCAACCGACAATGATGCCGTCGTGCTCGACGATGGAAAAATGTTCGATCTCGCGCTCGAGGAGTTCACGCGGCCGGTGTACCAGGGCCCCTTCCGCCTCCAGCGGCTCGATCAGGGCGATGAGCGCGCCGATGTCGTCCGGCTTCGCCTCGCGGATGTGTTCCAGCGACTCGCGCGTGACCACCGTCCCGACGCCATCGTGGGTGAAGAGTTCGAGCAGCAACGATCCATCGTGCTCGTAACCGATCAGGTGCACGCGGCCCACCCCGGCGCGACTGGCCCTGAGAACGCATGGGAGGCAACGGCGCGTGTCCGATGTCAGCCAGTTGCCCCCCTGCCTGATGATGTCGGCGACCTCGTCGGTAGTCATTTCCTCGATCAATCCTCCCGCAGGATTGGTCACCCCGGGGCTGTCGGTCAGGAAAACGAGTTTGTCGGCCCCGAGCGCCACGGCCACCGCCTCGGCCACCTCCCCCATCGGCAAGTTGAAAATTTCACCGGTCGGCGACGGCCCCTCGCAATTGAGCAGGACGATGTTGCCGAGGGCAAGCTGGGCGTTTATGCCCTCGGCGTCGACCTTGCGCACCTTGCCGGCGTACTGCATGTCGATGCCGTCGAGGATGCCGATCGGCTGACCGGTGATGAAGTTGCCGCCGATGACCCGAATGCGGCTGTTGGCCATCGGCGTGTTGGGCAGACCCTGCGACAGCAGGGCTTCGATCTCGAGATAGACGCTGCCGACGGCGTCGAGGACGCACTCCAGGGTCTTCGCATCGGTAACCCGATAGCCGCGGTGGTATTTCGACTCGAGGTTCTTCTCGCGCAGCTCCTCCTCGATCTGGGGCCGCGCGCCATGCACCAGAACCAGCCTGATGCCGAGGCTGACCAGCAGATTGACATCATAGGCGAGCGTCTTGGCGGACTCGCTCGCCACCGCCTTGCCCCCGAAGGAGACGACGAACGTCCTGCCGCGAAAGGCATTGATGTAGGGCGTGACTGCCCGGAACCAGGAAACGAAATGCTCGTCGTAGGCCGTATCGCTCATCCGCGGGTACTACTTCTTGTTGTGGTTGCGTTTCAATGCCTGTTCGACACTCTCGCAGACGGTCTGCAGGACCTTGACGCGGGCAAAGTTCTTGTCGTTCGCCTCGACCAGGGTCCATGGCGCTAGCCCGGTCGAAGTACGGTCGACCATGTCGCAGACCGCGGCGACGTAGTCGTCCCATTTCTCCCGATTGCGCCAATCCTCGTCGGTGATCTTGAAGCGCTTGAAATCCATGGCCTGGCGCTCCTCGAAGCGGCGCAACTGCTCGTCGGCGCTGATCTGGAGCCAGAACTTGACGACCACCACACCGGCATCGGTCAGTTGATGTTCGAAATCGTTGATCTCGGCATAGGCCCGCAGCCAGTCGGCCTCGGTGCAGAAACCCTCGACCCGCTCGACGAGGACGCGCCCGTACCAGGAACGGTCGAAGATCGCGACCCGGCCGGTGCGCGGCAAGTGCCGCCAGAAGCGCCACAGATAAGGCTGAACCCGCTCTTCCGAAGTTGGCGCGGCAATCGGGATGATCTGGTACTGCCGGGCATCGATTGGCGAAACCAGCCGGCGGATGGCGCCACCCTTGCCGGCGGCGTCGGACCCCTCGAAGACGACCACCAGCGAGCGCTTTTCAAGGAAACTCGGCTCGCGCATCAGCTCGAAGATCCGCGACTGATGCTTCGCCAGTTCGCGCTCGTAGTCGTTCTTGACCAGGCGCTTGCCGAGATCGAGTTCGGTCAGCACGTTCTTCTGGTCGATCCCGTGCATGATCGGCGGCGCCACCGGCACCTGCTGGCGACCCTGCTGCTGCAAGCGGCGCTGCAGTGCGTCGAGAACGATTCCCCCGACAGTCAGCGAACGGTATTCGTCGTTCGTGCCTTCGACGATGATCCACGGCGCATGGGCCGTATTGGTCACGCGCAGCACATGCCCCGCCACCTGCTGCAACTTGTCGTAGGTCTTCAGCCGTTCGTAGCTGGCCTTGGTCACGCGCCACGCCGTGCGGGGATTCTTCTCGAGCGCCTTCAGCCGCTGCTTCTGGCCGTTCTTCGACAGATGGAACCAGAACTTCAGCACCAGCGCACCCTCATTGACCAGCATCGCCTCGAAGCGGTTGATGTCGTCGAGGCGGTCCTCCAGATCGGTATCCGCCATGGCGCCCAGGATGCTGTCGGCAATCGGCTGCGAGTACCACGAACCCGCGAAGATGCCGATCTTGCCCTGCGGCGGCAGCGCCCGCCAGTAGCGCCACATGTAGGGGCGCGAACGCTCCTCGTCGCTCGGCGCCGAAAACGCCAGGGTCGAGATGTGCCGCGGGTCCATCCATGAATACAGCAGGTTGATGGTCTCGCCCTTGCCGCTGCCGTCCACCCCGCTGACCAGGATGATTACCGGAAATTCCTTCTTCTCCAGCAGGTCGTACTGAACATCGAGCAGCGCGGCGCGAAGCTTGGGGACTTCGTTCTTGAAGGTCTCCTTGTCGATGACGTGGCCCAACTCCGCTGATTCGAACATCGCTCACCCTCCCCTGAAATCGCCCCAAAGCGCCTGCATCGCCGCCAGTGCGGCAAGGCCCGCCGTTTCGGTACGCAGGGTCCGCGGCCCCATGCGCACAGGTTGAAATCCGGCCTGACGCGCGGCCACGATTTCCTGCGGAGCAAGCCCGCCCTCGGCGCCGATCAACAGTTCCACGCGTTTCGCCGGCGGCAGATCGGCGAGCGACTGCTCGGCATCGGGCGCGAGCATGAGGCGCAGCGCCCCGCCGGACGGCCGGGCCAGCCAGATCTCCAGCTTCTCCACGGGCGCCACCTGCGGCACCTGATTGCGCCCGCATTGCTCGCAGGCCGCGGCCGCCACCCCCTGCCAGTGCGCCACCCGCCGCGCCGCCCGCTCCCCGGCCAGGCGCGTGACGCTGCGCCGGCTGTCCACCGGGACGATGTGCGAAACGCCCAGTTCGACCGCCTTCTGTACCGTGTAATCCATCTTTTCGCCGGACTGTACGGCCTGGACCAGCGTCACCAGCAACCCCGACTCGCGCTCGACATCGCGCCATGCCCCCAGCGCCGCAACCACGCGATCCTTCTCGATGCGCTCGATGCGCGCCTCATACTCGCCGGCACGACCGTCGAAAAGGACCACCGGTGCCCCCGGCGGGAGTCGCAGGACACGTACCGCGTGGCGCGCCACAGGCTCCGGCAGGTCGATGCGGGCGCCCGGGGCAAGCACCTCCCGGCAGTAGAAACGCGGCTGATTCATGGGGTGGTATTATCGGCGAAATAGAAGACCGGGGGAAAACAGATGGCTGCCTTGAATCCGCCCGCCTGCGCCTTCGGGCTTCCGGCGATTCCGTTCGACCTGCCCGGCACCGACGGCAGGCGCCACACGCTGACCGGTTGCCGGGGAGCGAACGGTCTGCTGGTCATGTTCATCTGCAACCACTGTCCCTTCGTCAAGGCGGTCATCGACCGCATCGTCCGCGATTGCCGGGAGCTGGCCGTCCTGGGCGTCGGCAGCGTGGCGATCATGAGCAACGATGCCTCCGCCTATCCGGAGGACTCATTCACGAACATGGCGCTGCTGGCCAGACAACTGGACTTTCCCTTTCCCTACCTGCATGACGAAACGCAGTCCGTGGCCCGCGCCTACGGCGCCGTGTGCACGCCCGATTTCTTCGGCTACAACAGCCAGCTCGAGCTTCAGTACCGGGGCCGCCTCGATGCCTCGGGGCGCAATGCAAATCCTCCCGAGGCGCCGCGGGAACTCTTTGCCGCGATGCGCCAGATCGCCGCTACCGGGCACGGTCCGCAGGTGCAGACGCCGTCGATCGGTTGCTCGATCAAATGGCGCGAGACCTGACCCCGGGACGCAGCAAGCCCGGATCGCGCCAGCCGACCGCCTGGCAGGGCGGCTGAGCTACGGCGCCGGTTTGCCCAGCGCGTGCGCCTCCAGCCGGTCGAGCGCATATCCCGCCAGCAGGCCGGCCAAGCGGTTGCCGAGGCGGATGGCGAAATAGACGCCGTCGACGACATGCAGATGCGCCTCCTCGATGGCGCGGACAGGCAGCGCAATCGGCGTCACCAAAGCAAGCACTGCGTAAGGCTTGCGCGTCATTACCCGCTGCACTTCGCCGATGCGCGCTGTCGCCGCATCCACCGCTTCTTCGACAAGTTCCTTGGCGCCGCGAATCTGGCGCACGGTCTCGAGTTCCATGCCAACTCCTTTCAGGCGCTCGCGCACCAGGTTCTGATCTGGTCATAGACGGCTTCGTCGTGCGCCAGATCCATATGTCCCACGCCCGGAAACAGGCGTACGTTGTCACCGGCTCTTGGCGGTTGCACCAGGCCATCGCCGAACAGCCTCGCGGCGAGGTGCCCGGGGTCGTCGGTCACCGTGCCGGCGATCAGGTAATGCTGCGCGCTCGCCAGCCATGGCACGGCGCCGATCAGGTCATCGGCATCGACCGTCGTGCCATTGCGCAGATCCTTGACCCCCTGACTGCGCTGGCCGGCGACATCGCCGACGAGCGCCGTGACCGGATGCGGCACGGCCCGCAATACGGAGGTCATCAGGTGCGCCACCTTTTCCAGCATCGCGCCTTCGTGCGGCGTGCCGAGGTAGAAAGCCCTGCTGACCAGGCGCACCCACGGCGCATCGCGCTCGACACCATAATGACAGGCGCCCCGGAGCACCAGTCCGCCCATGCTGTGACCGATCAGGACGATCTCGTCGACCGGCTCGGGATAGGCAAGCAGCAACTTCTCGAGCAGCGTGTCCAGCGACTTGCCGTTGTACGGAATCGGCAAGCCGGTGTTGTAGCGCAGGAAAAGGGGCGTGTAGCCAAGGTCGTCACGCAATGCGCTGCCGTAGGAACGCGCCGGATCGGCGGGATAGTTCCAGACGCCCTCGTGACAGCACAGGCCGTGCAGCAGCACGCACAGCTTGCGCGTCGGCGTGTGCAAGTCGGCGCGCAGGCTGTCCGGCATCAGAGGCAGGGGCTTGCCGCCCCCGTAGAAGGCCATATCGATCGCCAGTCCATTGTCGCGCCGGGCCAGGTAGTCGCCGACGCAGCCATTGAGGATGCTGGTCGCGGTGGCGCTCCACCCCGGAAATCCAGAAACCATTCCTTCATCCTCGCTCATGCGCCAATCTCCCGTTCCGGCAAGCGCCCGGTAGCGTCAAGCCTACCCGCGAATCAACGGCTTGAACAGTGGCAAGCCGCCTGCCACGAGGGCCGGCCGCCGCGCAGGGCGCTGTCGGTGACCGCAGCGGCCGCAGGTCGGAGACCTCGCGGACGAAGATCGCCCGAATTGCCGGGCGGGCTATCCCGAATCCCTCGTTGTGGACGATAATCATATCTTTTTCCGGCCGCCTCGCCTTGCGTTGGCAGGCGCGCGAGGGATTATCGACATGAGCTCACAACCCTCCCAGCAGTCGCAGTTTTTCGCCCCCATCACCAGCGCCATCCGCGCCCTCGCGATGGATGCCGTGCAGCAGGCCAACTCCGGCCATCCCGGGGCGCCGATGGGAATGGCCGAGATCGCCGAGGTGTTGTGGCGCCGGCATCTGCGCCACAACCCGGCCAACCCGCAGTGGCCGGACCGTGATCGCTTCGTCCTGTCGAACGGCCATGGTTCGATGCTCCTGTACGCCCTCCTCCACCTGACCGGCTACGACCTGACGATCGACGACCTGAAGAACTTCCGCCAGCTCCACGCGAAGACTGCCGGGCACCCGGAACATGGCATCACCGTCGGCGTCGAGACGACCACCGGCCCGCTCGGCCAGGGCATCGCCAACGCGGTCGGCATGGCGCTGGCCGAGAAGGTGCTGGCCGCCGAGTTCAACCGTCCCGGCCACGAGATCGTCGATCACCACACCTACGCATTTCTCGGTGACGGCTGCCTGATGGAAGGCGTCTCGCACGAGGCCTGCTCGCTCGCCGGCACCCTTGGTCTGGGCAAGCTGACCGCCTTCTGGGACGACAATGGCATCTCCATCGACGGCCATGTCGAAGGCTGGTTCACCGACGACACGCCGAAACGTTTCGAAGCCTACGGCTGGCACGTCATCGCCGATGTGGACGGCCATGACGGCGAGGCCATCGAACTCGCCATCCTCGCCGCCAAGGCGGTCACCGACAAGCCGAGCCTGATCTGCTGCCGGACGACCATCGGCCGCGGCTCGCCGAACAAGCAGGGCAGCCACGATTGCCACGGCGCGCCGCTGGGCGGCGACGAGGTCGCCGCCGCCCGCGAATGCATCGGCTGGCCGCATGCCCCGTTCGAAATCCCGTCCGACATTTACGCCGCGTGGAACGGAAAGGCGCGCGGCGCTTTCTTCGAAGAGAACTGGAGCAACCGCTTCCACGCCTATCGGGCCGCCTTTCCCGCCGAAGCCGCCGAATTCGAGCGCCGCGTCATCAAGCGGGAACTGCCGGCGACTTGGGAGGCGACCCGGGCGGCCTCGGTCGCCACCTGCCGTGAAAAGGCCGAGAACATCGCCACCCGCAAGGCCTCGCAGAACGCCATCGCCGCCTTTGCGCCGGCCCTGCCGGAATTGTTCGGCGGCTCGGCCGACCTCGCCGGCTCCAACCTGACCCTGGTCAAGGGCAGCAAGGGCGTCACCCGCGGCGCAGGCGGCAACTACTGCTACTACGGCGTGCGCGAATTCGGCATGACCGCCATTGCCAACGGTCTCGCGCTGCACGGCGGGCTGATTCCCTACACCGCCACTTTCCTCGTCTTCTCGGACTACGCGCGCAACGCCATCCGCATGGCGGCGCTGATGCGGCAGCGCCAGATCCTGGTCTACACCCACGACTCGATCGGCCTCGGCGAGGACGGCCCGACGCACCAGCCGGTCGAACACATTCCCAGCCTGCGCATCATCCCGAACCTCGATGTCTGGCGCCCGGCCGACGCGACCGAGACGGCCATCGCCTGGGCTGCCGCGGTCGACCGCCGGAACGGGCCGACTTTGCTCGCCCTGTCGCGCCAGAACCTGCCGACGGTCACCGGCAATATCGCCGATGACGACATCGCCCGCGGCGGTTACGTGCTGGCCGAGTGCACCGGCGAAGCACGACTGACCCTGATCGCCACCGGCTCCGAGGTCAAGCTCGCCCTCGACGCCCAGGCGGCGCTCGCCGCGGAAGGCATCGCCAGCCGTGTCGTCTCGATGCCCTGCACCAACGTCTTCGACCGCCAGACTCCGGACTACCAGGCCGCCGTTCTCGGCCGTTGCGGGAAGCGCATCGCCATCGAGGCGGCGCATCCGGATTTCTGGCGCAAGTATGTCGGCCTGCACGGCGCCGTGATCGGCATCGACCGCTTCGGCGAATCCGCCCCCGCCGGCCAGCTTTTCGACCTGTTCGGCTTCAACGTGAGCAACGTCGTCGCCACGGCCCGGGCTCTCCTGTCCTGAGTTCTCCCGCGCATTGCCCGACGGGAAACGCCATGGCCAACCGGGCCGGCATCGACGCCCATCCTCGCAGCGCTCGCCGCGCCCTGCCCGCCGCCACGCTCGAAATCACCGGCAATTCCGGACCGGTCCCGGCCGGCCGCGGCGTCCGGAAATTTCGCGCGGGCGAATCCCCGCCGGCCATTGCCGTGCCTGACGGGGGTGCGGCAAAATAGGCCTGCGGGACGGGTCGACCGTGACAATGCGCCGGTCGCCGGTCCGCAACACCCAGGAATCCACCGATTACGAGAAGACAAGACATGTCACGCCACACCAAGATCGTCGCCACGCTCGGGCCGGCCTCAACTTCAACCGAGGTGCTCGAACGCCTGTTGCGCGCCGGGGTCGACGTCGTGCGCCTCAATTTCTCGCATGGGACCTCCGGCGACCATCTCGAGCGCGCCGCCAGCGTCCGCGAGATCGCCCGCCGCCTCGGACGCACGGTCGGCATCCTCGGCGACCTGCAGGGGCCGAAGATCCGCGTCGGCAGGTTCGAGAGCGGCAAGGTCCTTCTGGTCGCCGGCGAGAACTTCATCCTCGACGCCAAGTGCGCCATGGGCAACCGGGAGCGCGCCGGTCTCGACTACATGGATCTGCCGAAGGACGTCCGGTGCGGCGACATCCTGCTGCTCGACGACGGGCGCCTGAAGCTTGAAGTCACCGGGGTGCGCGGTCCCGAGATCCACACCAGGGTGCTGATCGGCGGCGAACTCTCCAACAACAAGGGGATCAACCGCCAGGGCGGCGGCCTGAGCGCGCCGGCGCTCACCGCCAAGGACATGGAAGACATCAAGACCGCCGCGCAGATCGGCGTCGATTTCGTCGCCGTCTCCTTTCCGAAAAGCTCGGCCGACATGTACATGGCCCGCCAGTTGCTGCGCGCCGCCGGCTGCCAGGCCGTGCTGATCGCCAAGGTCGAGCGTGTCGAGGCGATCAGCAATCTCGCCGAGATCCTCGATGCCTCGGACGGCATCATGGTGGCCCGTGGCGACCTCGCCGTCGAGGTCGGCGACGCCGCCGTTCCCGCCCTGCAGAAGCGAATGATCCGCATGGCGCGCGACCGGAACAAGCTGACCATCACCGCCACGCAGATGATGGAATCGATGATTGTCTCGCCGGTGCCGACCCGCGCCGAAGTCTCGGATGTCGCCAACGCCGTGCTCGACGGCACCGACGCGGTGATGCTCTCGGCCGAAACCGCCAGCGGCCAGTACCCGGTCGAGACCGTCGAATCGATGGTGCGCATCTGCGCCGAGGCCGAGCGTTCCGCCGAAGTGACCCTGGACAGCCAGTTCCTCGATCGCGTATTCACCCGCATCGACCAGTCGATCGCCATGGCGGCGATCTGGACCGCCCATCACCTCGAAGTCAAGGCCATCGCCGCCCTCACCCAGTCCGGATCGACGGCGCTGTGGATGAGCCGGCTAAATTGCGCCGTCCCGATCTACGCCCTGACGCCCGACAGCGAAACGGGCAGCCGCATCGTGCTCTACCGCGCGGTCTATCCACTGACGATGGAGCAGGAGCACACCGACCGCGACCAGCTTCTGGCGGACGCCGAGCAGCTGCTCATCGATCGCGGCGTGGTCGTCCGGGGCGACCTCATCGTACTCACCATCGGCGAGCCGATCGGCAGCTCCGGCGGCACGAACACGCTGAAAATCGTCCGCGTCGGAGAGCACTGACCCCCTCGGCCGAACCGGACATCCACCCACCCCCCGCACACTGAAAAGGAGTTCCCATGCCACTGGTTTCCATGCGCCAACTGCTCGACCACGCCGCCGAAAACGGCTACGGCCTGCCCGCCTTCAACGTCAACAACATGGAACAGGTCTGGGCCATCTGCGAAGCCGCCAGCCAGATCGACGCCCCGGTCATCATGCAGGCCTCGGCC
>Ga0073899_10002847_pt1 | contig 15449 bp, 9 predicted proteins | sample KloWWTmetaKNB5Ph_FD_88975 | JGI IMG/M metagenome (GOLD analysis project Ga0073899, IMG submission 88975) | Active sludge microbial communities from Klosterneuburg, Austria, studying microevolution and ecology of nitrifiers - Klosterneuburg... | ecosystem: Engineered > WWTP > Aerobic digester >...
CGGGTTTCCGCCGCGGCGCGCGGCGCGCTACACTCGCACACCATGAAGCGACTGGCCCTGCTCACGATCGGAGCGGCCGTGCTCTTCCCGCGCACCGCCAGGCGCCCGTGTCAGTAGCCCAAGAGCAGTCTCCGGCCGCGGCCGTGCTGGTCAGCGTGCTGCTGGTGTTCCTGGTGATCGTCGTGCTTGCGTGGCCAGCGCCACGCTTGTGCTACGAGCAATGGACCGGCACGCCGGCGGTGTCGGATGTATGCAATCCGGTGGGCTGGGTGCGCCGCGCGGTAGCGAAGGTTTTGGGGGGCTAAGGGGTACGCGGGCGCCCGAGAACCGTGCTATCTCCGGCCCGGCCATGATCGAGGTCGACCGCCTGACGAAGGACTACGGCACCGTGGTGGCGGTGCGCGACGTCTCCTTCCGGGTCGGCAAGGGCGAGATCGTGGGCTTTCTCGGCCCGAACGGCGCCGGCAAGAGCACCACCATGCGCATCTTGGTCGGCTTCTTGGGGGCCACCAGCGGCACGGTGACGGTCGCCGGACACGACATCGTCGACGACAGCCTCGAGGCGCGCCGCGCCATTGGCTACATGCCCGAGTCGGCGCCGCTCTACATGGAGATGCGGGTGCGCGAGTACCTCACCTTCCGCGCGGCCGTGAAGAAGGTCTCGCGCGGCGAGCGCAAGAGCGCGGTCGATCGCGCCATGACCCTGGCGGTGGTCACCGAGATGGCCGACACCGTGATCGGCCATCTCTCCAAGGGCTATCGACAGCGGGTCGGGCTGGCCGACGCGCTGGTGGCCAACCCGCCGCTGTTGATCCTGGACGAGCCCACCGCCGGCCTCGACCCCAACCAGATCCGCGAGGTTCGCCGGCTGATCCGCAACCTGGGTGAGAACCACACCATCTTGCTCTCGACGCACATCTTGAGCGAGGTCGAGACCACCTGCGACCGCGCCATCGTCATCGATCGCGGCCGACTGGTCGCCGAGGGCAGCATCGCCGAGCTGCGCGCCCGGCGGCGCGCCGAAGGTGGGGTGATCACCGTGCGCGGCGATCGCGAGCAGTCGCTGGCCGCCGTCGAGGGCATCGACGGGGTGCGACGCGTCACCGCGAAGAAGGCCGACGCCGACGGCCTCTGGCGTCTGACACTGGCGCTCTCGAAGGGCACCACCGACGTCGGTCCGGTGCTCGAAGCCGCGGTCGGCGCCCTGGTCGGCGCCGGCCTTGCGGTGCGAGAAGCCGGCCCGTCGCGCGCCACGCTCGAGGACGTGTTCGCCGAGCTCACCCGCGCCGAGCCCGAGGCCAGCGACCCGGCGGAGGCCGAGTCGTGAGCGGCGCCCTGGCCATCTTCCGCCGCGAGCTGCTCGGCTTGTGGGTCACCCCGCTGGCCTGGGTGATGCTGGTCGTCTTCCTCTTGATCCAGGGGCTGAGCTTCTACTCGATCGTGGTGCACGTCTCGAGCATGACCAGCGCTTCGATCGACAGCGGTCCGGTCCAGGCGTACTTCGGGCAATCGATCTTCCTCCTGGTCTCGCTGCTGCTGGTGTGCCCGGCGCTGACCATGCGGGTGTTCGCCGAAGAGCGGAAGAGCGGCACGATCGAGGCCTTGCTCACTGCGCCGGTCACCCCGTTGGGCGTGGTGCTGGGGAAATACCTGGCGACGTTGGCCACCTACGTGGCGATGTGGCTGCCGACCCTGCTCTACATCTTGATCTTGCGCAACACGGGCCAGGTCGACTGGCGCGTGGTGGGGTCGAGCTACCTGGGCGTGCTGGGCGTGGGCGCGGGTTACCTGGCGGTGGGCACGCTGATGAGCGCCATGACCAAGAGCCAGCTGACCGCGTTCGTGCTCACCATGCTGGTGATCTTCGGACTGTTCATCCTGGGCATCGGCGAGTACGTCTTCGATGCGGGGATGCTGCGCGACCTCTCGGCGCACGTGTCGGTCTTGTCGCAGATGGACGAGATGGCCAAGGGCGTGGTGGATCTGCGCCGCCTGGTGTTCGACGGCTCGCTGGTCGTGTTCCCCCTGTTCGTCACGGTTCGCGTGGTCGACTCGTGGAGGTGGGGCTGATGGCGCGGCGAGCCGCCAAGCCGCCGGCGCCCTCGGGGCGCTCGGGCGCGGTCACCCCCACCTTCAAGGCGCTGGCGGCCGCGGGGGTGCTGGCGGCCGCGGTGATCGCGGTGCTGTGCAACGTGCTGGTGGCCCGCTTCTACAAGCGCTGGGACGTCACCCGGGCGGGGCTGTACACCCTCTCTTCGGCCACCACCGAGACGCTGCGCGGGCTGGGCGACCCGGTCGAAGTCATCGTGTTCCTCAGCGCCAGCGATCCGCTCAGCGTGAGCGTGCGTCACATGCTCACGGCCTACGGGGCCGAGACCACCAAGCTCAGCGCGCGCTACGTCGACCCCGACCGCAGCCCCGCCGAGTTCCTGGCCTTGCAGCAGAAGTACGGCATCGTGGCGGGCAAGACCGAAGACGGGCGTGTGGTCACCGACGCCAGCCTGGTCATCACGCGCGGCGATCGGCACTGGTTCGTGACCACTGACGACATGGTGGCCGTGGACGAGAGCGACGGGCGCAGCAAGCCCAAGCTCGAGCAGGCGCTGACCGAGGGCATCCGGAACGTGCTCGAGAAGCAGACCAGCAAGATCTGCTTCACGGCCGGCCATCAAGAAATCTCCATCGACGACGGCGGCCCGCAGGGCCTGGGTGAGCTGCGCTTCCGCCTGCAGAAGAACAACTACGAAACCGTCGTGGTCGACCTCTCGTCGCCGAAGCCGTCGATCGCGCTGGCCGAGTGCCAGGTGGTCGCGGTGGTCGGGCCAGAGGTGGCGGTCTCCGAGAAGGCGGCCAAGCAGCTCGCCGACTATCTGGTGGGCGGCGGCAACGTGCTGGTGCTGGCCAACCCGGTGCTGGATGAAGACAACCGCATCAAGAGCACCGGGCTCGAGCCCGTGGCGCGCGCCGCCGGCGTCGAGCTGGGCAACGACTTCATCATCGAGAAGAACGAAGAGGCGCGCCTGCCCCAAGGGCTGGGTGAGACGTTCTTCGCCGTGCCCAAGGCCCACGGCATCACCAGCGGCCTGCTGAAGGGGGACCAGGCCAAGTTCAAGGTGCTGATCAGCGCCGCCCAGAGCTTGAAGGCGACGGCCAGCTCGTCGGCGCAGCCGCTCTTGTCGACCAGCAGCGACGCCTTCTCGCTGCGCGACGTGCGCCCCTTCGTGGAGCAAGGCAAGCCGGTCGAGAAGGGCTCGGGGGACGCCTCGGGGCCCTTCGCCCTAGCCTTCGCCGCCGAGCTGGCGAAGCCTGCGGGGTCCAGCGCGGCGCACGGCCCGCGGGCAGTGTTCGCGGCCAGCGCCAACCTGGCCTGGGGTCGAAACTGGCGCGAGCCCACGCTGCTCGGCAATCGGCTGTTCGTCGAGAGTGCCCTGTCCTGGCTCTCGGCGCGCCCCGCCCTGGTGAGCGTGCCCGACAAGCAGGGGCACGACGTGGGCCTGGCGCTGACCGAAGAGTCGCTCAGCGAGGTGCTGCGCTACGTGCTGATCTACATGCCCGTGTCGGCCGCGGCGCTGGGGGTGTTCGTGATGCTGCGCCGCCGCTCGAAAGAGAAGCGCTCGCGCGGCGCGCGCCCCGATGCCACCACTTCGCGCGACTCCGAAGGCGAGGACGAGAGTTGATGCACAAGCGCGTGCGGCGGCAGATCGTGAACCTGACGCTGGTCGCGGCGGCGCTCGGACTGGTCGGCGTGGTGATCGCCACCCAGGGGCGGGTCACCACCAGCGAGAAGGACGCCCGGTCGTTCAACCTGCTCAGCGCGTTCCGCGAGGACGACGTGACGCGGATCGTGCGAGAAGGGGGCGGGCAGCGGCTGGTGGTGGAGCGGGGGCCGGCGGGCGACGCCGGCGACGGCACCTGGAACATCCGACAGCCGGTGAGCGAAGAGGCGGACGCCTATGCCATCGACAAGCTGCTCGGCTCCCTCGAGTTCGCGCGCTTCGTGCGCCGCATCAAGCCGGAAGAGGTCGTTCGTTCCGAGCTGGGGCTCGATGCGCCGACCTTCCGCCTCGAGATCTCGATGGGCAAGGTGCGGTACGCCCTGGCGTTCGGCAAAGAGGCAGCGTCGCCCCCGGGCGCGCGCTATCTCGAGCTGACGGCCGAGGGCGGTCCCGAGAGCGGCGTGTTCCTGGTGGGGCGCGAGCTGGTCAAAGAGCTCGACGTCGACGTGGGTGCGCTGCGCGGCCGCCAGATGATGCCGTACACGTCGAACCAGCTGTCGCGGGTGGTGATCACCGGCACCGACGGCGCGGCGCGGACGATGAAGGCCGCGGGGCGAGATCGCTGGCAGTTCGACGGCATGGAGCACGACATGCGGGTCAACCGCGACGTGTTCGATCGGGTCCTGATCCAGTTCGCTCGCGCCAAGGCCGAGCACTTCATCGACCCGGCCGAGGCCGAGGCGGCGCTGTCGGGCGGCAAGTACGTGCGCATCGAGCTGACCCCCAAAGAAGCGGGGCGCCCCAAGGGGTTGATCGACGTCGGCGGCCGCTGCCCCAAGAGCGAGAACGACGTGGTCGCGCTGCGCCGCTCGCCCGACGCGGTGGCGGCCTGCGTGCCACAGTCGGTCCTTCCGGCGCTCGACACCCCGGCGGCCGACCTGGTGGACCGGCAGCTGTTCGCGCTGCGAAAAGACGAGGTCGAGTCCGTGCGGGTGGTGCGCGGCGACAAGAAGCTCGAGCTCGAGCGCAAAGAGAGCGGCTTCGTGATGCGCTCGCCGGTCAAGGGCGACGTCGAGCTCGAGACGGGGAACCGGCGCATCGAGGCGCTGGTGCGCGCAACCGGCGAGGCGCTGTTCGACGCGAAGCTCACCGAGCTGGGGCTTTCGCCGCCCACCGGTAAGGTCACGCTGCGCTCGTCGGGCGAGAGCGACGACAAGATCGTGGAAGAGGTGGTCGAGATCGGCAGCGTCGACAAGCGAGGGAAGCTGGCGGTGCGGCGGGTCGCCGACGGCACGGTGATGACCCTCGACCCCGAGACCGCCCGCGCGCTCGAGGCAGACTCGACCCTGGTGCGCAGCCTGCAGCTGTTCGACTTCGGCAGCGCGGACTTCCGCAGCCTCGAGGTCCGGGGGCGGGCCCTGGAGCAGAAGATCCACCGGGAAGCGTCCGGGCAAATCGTGCTGGACCTGCCCCGCGGCAAGACGGCCGACACCGGCCTGACCGCGGATGTGGTGAGCGAGCTGGGGCGGCTGAGCGCGGATCGCTGGGTGAGCGAGAGCGACGATCCGAGCTTCGGGCTGTCGACCCCCGAGCTGACGCTGAAGCTGGCGTTCGTGGCCGGCGACGCCGGCGCCAAAGAGCACACCCTCACCGTGGGTGCTGCCACCACCGGCGGCGCCTTCGCCAAGCTGGCGGGCGAGCCGGGCGTGTTCGTCATGCCGCGGCGAAGCGTCGATGCGGTCAGTACCTGGTTCTTGGACCGCACCGTGTTCACGGTCACCCCAGACGTGGCCAGCAGGGTCGAGCTCGAGCGCCAGGGGAAGAAGCTGGTGCTCGAGCGCCGAGCGGAAGGCTTCGTACGCACCTCGGGCGTCGAGCTGGCCCCGGCGCGCGTGGCCGAGATTTCCGACACCCTGATCGCTCTCCGCGCCGACGCGGCGATCGCGCTCGGGCCGGCCAAGCCGGGCCAGGGCCTCGAGGCGCCCGAGGTGATCGTGCGCATCGAGCGCACGACCGACGGCCCGAAGAGCTTCCGCATCGGCGCCGGGGACTCGTGGCGCGGGCAGAGCATCCACTACGCCCGCGCCGACGGGGTGGACGCCACCTATGTCATCGCGAAGACCAAGGCGCGGGTGCTGATCGACGCGTTCTAGCTGGCGGGCGGGAGGGCAAAGGGCCGGAGAACGCCGCCCTCGCGGCGGCAGGGCGACCGCGATATGCTCGGACCGTCAACCGGGTTTGCGGGCCCGGCGGGCGGAGGTTCTCCGAGATGAGCATCAAAGCGACAGTGTCGTTCGGACTGGCCGTGGGCGCCCTCACCACCGGGCTCGTGGCCGAAGCGGCGACGGGCGCGTGCGACGCCAACCCTCCGACGTCGTCTCTGGCCTGCATCAACGCCGTGCAGAGCGCGGGCGGCGTGGTCCACGACATCTTCAAGGACAAGAACGGGCTCACGGGGCCGCAGCTGCCGCTGTTCGCAAAGTTCTTCAACAACTGGCCGGGCTGCGACACCACCAGCCACAACGGCTGCGCCGGCGAGTCGACGCCGCCCTACGATTGCCCGGGCGTGTATTCGTGCAACGGCACCGTGACCAACACGGTCGCCAACGCCACCAAGTATCTCGAGAAGCTCGACCACCTGTGGTGGCACCCCTGCCGCCTGCTGGACCACACGCTGACCAACGGCTGTCCGAACCGCGCGGTTTCGAACTGCGTGACCGACGGCACGCCCGGCCACTACTTCCCGTGGGAGGGTCTGGTCTTCGACCTGGGCGGCCCGTCGAACAAGGTGGCCATCTTCGCCCAGAACGATCACGGCCCGCAGCCCTGCGAGTCGATCGAATACACGGTCTATCTGACCGACAACCCGCTGGCGAAAGACGCCGTGGAAGATCCGGCTACCACCGGCACCGATCCGCAGAAGTGGAACCGGGCCGTGCTGCAGCAGATCTTCACCCACGGCTGGTTCACCACCCGCCCCCCGTCGCCCGGGAACCCGACCTGGGCAGCCTGCGGGGACACCGCGAACTACGCGGTCGAAGACGACTCGTTCACCCAGGTCCACGGGTTGCCCTGCGGCATCACCTTCCGCTACGCCTCGATCGTCGCCGGCTACGACGGAAAGGAGTTCCCGGCGTGCTCGTACCACTCCCAAGAGGGCGAGGTCGATGCCGTGGCGGGGCTCACCGAGCAGGGCACGGGGGTGTGCCCCGACGCGGACAAGGACGGCTTCGTCGACTGCAAGTGCCCCGGCGCCACTCAGCCCTGTGACTGCAACGACGCCGACGCCAAGACCTACCCGGGAGCGCCCGAGCCCTGCGATTCGTCGGGGGACCTGGACTGCGACGGCAAGCCCGGCGCGTGCCCCTCGGGCCTGTTCTGCAACGCGAGCATCTGCGTTCCGCCCTGCAAGGCCGGCGAGATCGGCAACTGCCCCATCGGGTCGACCTGTCAGACCACGGACCAGGGCGCGATCTGCGTCCCCGACGACTGCACCACCGGTGGTTGTCCGCCCGGCTCGGTGTGCGACGCCACCAGCAAGAAGTGCAAGCCGGCGTGCGACGGCGTGGTGTGCCCGTTCGGCCAGTCGTGCAAGGACGGAAAGTGCGTCGATCTGTGTGCTGGGGTGCAATGCCCACCGCCCAAGCAATGCTCGCTGGGCGAGTGCAAGGCGCCGTGCAGTTGCTACGCCGGCGACATCGGCTGCAGCGCCGGCGAGATCTGCGACAAGACCGGAAGCAAGGATTGCGTGCCGCCCGCGTGCAAGGGCAAGACCTGCCAGACCGGTGGGCACTGCGACACGACCGGAGCCTGCGTCGGGCTCTGCTCGGGCGTGACCTGCCCGCAGGGTCAGAAGTGCGACTCGGCGAAGGGTTGCGTCCCGCTGTGCGAGGGCGTCACCTGCGCCACCGGTGAAGAGTGTGACGCCAAGACGGGAGCGTGCGTCCCCGCCCAGTGCACGCCGATCTGCTTCCCGCCGAAGAAGTGCGTGGCAGGGCAGTGCGTGCTGCCCGAGGCCGGAACGGGCGGCGCCGCGAACGACGCGGGCAGCGACGCCGGGGGTGGCACCGGTGGGAAGCTGCCCTCGGGCGGAACCACCGATTCGGACGACGACGGCGGCTGCGGCTGCCGCGCTCCGGCTGCGACGGCAGCCTGGCCGGCGGCGTTGCTCGGCCTCTTGGGTGCGCTCGGGCTCTCGTTCTGGCGCCGCCGCCGGCGGTGATCCGGGGTGTGAAACCAAGGGCGCGGTCGAGCGGCACCGGGCGCGCCCCGCCCGGCGCGCCCGCTCAGCTCGGAAGGCCCTTCTTCTGCGCCCAGATCAGGTCCCAGTTGCGCCGATAGTCGTCGGTGGCAACCTGCGGCGGCCCGCTGCGCTCGCGCGATGAGGCCTGGTCGGACGTCGCGGGCGCGCGGCGGGCGGCCTGCTTCGGCGTGTACTGGACCTCGACGTCGCAGACCCGGGGTGAGTCGGCCCGGGGGGTCAGCTTGACGACCTCACCCACGATCGGCTTCCCCTCCTCCATGGGCTGGACGCGACCGAGCTCGACGTTGCCCTCGCGCAACCGGACCACGCCCACGCCCCGGCCGCCGGGCAGCTCGGATCCGAGGACGACCACGTCGTCGCCCTGAGGCTCGCCTCCGGACACGCCAGGGAGGTCGTCGGAATCGCCGCCGCCAGTCAACCGGGCAAGCCTAGCACGACCGCATCGATGCCGCGGCTCACATGCCGATGGCGGTGCGGAAGACCCACGCTTCGGCGCCCTTGGCGTCGTACTTGATGCGGTACCAGTCGCCGTCGCGCCCGGTGACCACGACGCGCGTGCCGCGCATCAACCGCGCCACGATTTCGCCGTCCTTGGGCTGATCGCGCACGATCGCCACTTCCCACGTGACACTGGCTCGCCCGCTGGCGGTCGCCACTTCTTTCGGGCCCTTGTCCTCGGCAGGCTTCTGACCCGGGGGCTTCAGCTCCACGATGGTGAAGACGGTGTACTTCGTGTGCTCGTGCTTGACGTCCGAGAGGGACAGCGTCTGAAACTCTTTCTTGGCGCACGCAATCAGCGCGTCGGCGGTGGCGTCGGGCAGGTTGGTGCTCTTGCCCTTCAGCACGTCGGTCGCCTTGCCGCTGTCGAAATCCAGCTCGACGCCCAGCGACAGCTTGCCCTGCACGCCCTCTGCGGCGGGGCAGGTCGCGAGCGCCAAGACCTTCGGGCGCATCAGACCGTCGACGGCGATTGCGTCACACTTGTCCCGCCGCCCACCCTTGGCGTCGCGACAGCTGGTGACCTTGGCTTCCGAGACGTCGAGCCGATCAGAGGGCTCGGCGGCCGGGGCTGGCTCGGCGGCGGGCGCGACCTTCGCCGCAGGCGGCGGTGCGGCGCTGCCAGCCGGCGCCGCGGGTTTCGCCTCGTCGCCGCTGGCCGCGGCGGCGGGCTCGCTCTCGACCGGAGCGTTGGGCACCAACTTGATGCCCGCCAGGCGCGGCCACAAAACGCCTATGGCAAACCCCACCACGGCGATCGCCGCCACCCGCGAGAGGCGCGGTTGGTCGTCCCCGGGTTTCGGGATCCGCACGGTGAGGCCGCTCTTGTCCTGGGTCATCGCTTTCGGACGGCCGGGCCGCTGCCGGACGCTGCCCACCCCCTTAGCACGCGAGTGCCCGGACGGAAAAATGCCTGGTTGGGCCGGATCTGGCCGGGTTTCTGCGAGGCCCTTCCAAGAGGCCCGACCCTGGCAGAGGATAGCGCTCGGCCCCGGCCCCCATGAAAGCCTGCCCGCAGTGCAAGCTGAAGTACCCGACCGACAAGACCACGTGTTTCGTGGATGGTGCGGTGCTGGTCGAGATCCAGGATCCGCGCATCGGAACGACGGTCGCCGGGCGATACGTGCTCGAGGACGTGATCGGCGAGGGCGGGATGGCCACCGTCTATCGGGCCAAGCATCGGGTGAGCGATCGCCACGTGGCGATCAAGATCATGAACCCGGCGCTCGCCAAGAACTCGGTCATCCAAGAGCGCTTCCGGCGCGAAGCCAAGGCCGCCCAGAAGATCGCTCACCCCAACATCATCGAGATCCTGGAGCAGGGCGAGACCGGCGACGGCAGCCTGTACCTGGTGATGGAGCTGCTGGAGGGCGAGACCCTGGCCGACGTGGTCGAGCACGGCAAGGTGTCGGTCGAGCGCACGCTGCGCATCTTGATCCAGGTGGCCCGGGCCCTGGCCCGCGCCCACGACCTCGAGGTCATTCACCGTGACCTGAAGCCCGAGAACATCTTCTTGGCGCGGATGCCGGACGGCTCCGAGGTCGTGAAGTTGCTCGACTTCGGCATCGCCCGCTCGATGCAAGACGTCCGGCTGACGGGCTCGGGCGAGGTCTTCGGCACGCCGCAATACATGGCGCCGGAGCGCATCACCTCGACGGAGGCGGGGCCGGCTGCCGACCTGTACGCGCTGGGGATCATGGCTTTCGAGATGTTCGTGGGGCGCCTGCCTTTCCAGGCCCACGACGTCGCGACCTGGTTCCTGAAGCACATGAAAGAGGCGCCGCCGTCGATGCGGCAGTTCGACCCCAGCTTGCCGGAAGAGCTGGACGAGCTGGTGCACGAGCTGTTGGCCAAAGACCCGTCGGATCGACCGGTGGACGCCCACAAGGTGCACAACGACCTCGGGGTCATCGCCGCCGCCCTGGGGGTGCAGGCACCGGTCGAGGCTTCGGACGACGTGGTCAGCTCCCACGTTCCATCGACCTCGGAGCGCACCGCCGTCGACCGCTGGAAGCGCCGGCTCGAGGTGTTCGAGCTGATGCTGATGCGCGCCTACCCCCAGAACCGGCCGCCCGACATGGTGCAGATGCTGTCCCAGATCAAATCCAAGCTGGGTGAGCTGGGCGAGGTCGGGGCCTCGAGCTCGGAGGTGCAGCTGCAGCTCGAGGCCGCCGAGGCCCGGGGTCGCGAAGGCCGCCAGCGGCTGGGGCACGCCGTTCACGCCCTGGGTGTCGACGCCAGCCGCGCGCGCGAAGACGCCAAGGCCGCAGACTCGACCATCGCCGTTCAGACCGCCGAGGTCTCGCGCTTCGCAGAGGACTTCCTGGCAGCGCACGAGAAGGTCGTCTACTGGGAGGGCCGCTCGGGGTTCATGGAGCCCTACGCGCAGCTGTCCGCGGCCTATCGCGTGCTCGCCGACCTGGTAGATGCCTGGCTCGCCGCCAAGCGCACGCTGCAGCAGGCCACGCAGACCGCCGAGGCGAAGCGCGCCGAGGTCAGCGACCTCGAGTTCCAGATCCAGACCTTGCGCGGCGCGCTGGCCACCAAGGAAGAGAGCATCGAGAAAGAGGTCACCGAGGGCAACCGTCAGCTTCGCGAGCTGGGCGAGCGAGCAGATGGCCTCGAGACCGAGTTGCTCGAGCTGGCGACGCGCTTCTGCTCCCCGCTGAGGGCCCGCCCCGAGCTGGGGGCGCTGTTCACGAAGCTCGAGAACGTGGCCGCTTGAGCCGTTCTGCGACCACCAGAAGCTCGTCGATCGGACCACGCGCGGTGGGGCGCGAGTTGATGGCGCGCGACACTTGCACCTTCTTCGCGCGAAACCCCCGGTAGAGCGCCCGAGTCTCGGGCGTGTCCGAGTTGGAAAGCACGGCGGCCACCCGCCGGCGCTCGAGCTTGGCAAACGCTCGCGCCAGGCGCTGGTGCTCGCTGGGCCCGAAGGGGTGACGCGCATAGGCGGTGAAGTTCGCGGTCTTCGACAGCGGCACGTAGGGCGGGTCCAGATAAACCGCGTCGCCGGGGCGCGCGCGCACGCACACTTCCTCGAAATCTGCCTCGACGATCTCGACGCCTTCCAGCACCCGGGCAGCGGCGCGCAGGTTCTCGGCGTCGCAGATGTTCGGCTTCTTGTAGCGACCGAACGGCACGTTGAACTGCCCCGAGCGGTTCACGCGGTAAAGTCCGTTGTAGCCCGTCTTGTTCAGGTAGATCACACGCGCCGCCCGCTGAGCGAGGCGCCGGGGGGAGAGCTCTCGAATTCGGTAGTACTCGGCCTCGGAGTGGCGCATCTGCGATAGCTCGTCGATCACCGCCTCGGCGTCGGCCTGCAGCGCGCGATACACGGCCACCAGATCGGGATTGCGGTCCGCGAGCACCGCCCGCTGAAACCGCCCCTCGGCGGCCAAGGCGAAGAACACCGCCGCGCCCCCCACGAAGGGCTCGAAGAAGGTCTCGATGCGCGCCGGCAAGCGCTCGAGGATCTGGGGCAAGAGCTGGGTCTTGCCCCCGGCCCACTTGAGCACGGGACGAGCCGGGACGACGCACGTCATCGCGGCCTGACTAGTCCTGCCGGCGTCCGCCGTCCAGGTTTCGAAGCCTGGCCAACACCCAAGCGTTTCATCATCTTCTGCAAACCAAAGCGCGAAAGCCCCAGCAGCTCGGCGGCACGCGTCTGGTTGCCAGCGGTCTTTGCCAGCGCCTTTTCGACCAGCGCGTGCTCGAGCTCGTCGACGCGAGCGCGCAGATCCAGCTCGTTCTCCGAGCGCACCCGACCGGCCCCCCCCGCCGCCACGTCGGGCGAAAGATGGCCGGGTTCGATCACTTCGTCCGCGAGCACCAGCGCTCGGCGGATCTCGTTCTCGAGCTGCCGGATGTTCCCAGGCCAAGAGAACGCGGCCAGGCGGTCGACGGCTTCGCGACTGATGCGCACCGACCTGCCGCCGGCGTGCTTGCCCAAGAAGTGGCGCACCAAGAGCGGAATGTCACCGCGCCGCTGCCTGAGACTCGGCACCTCGAGGCGGATGACGTTGAGCCGATAGAGCAGGTCTTGCCGGAACTGACCGGCGGCGACCCGCTCCTCCAGATCGCGGTGCGTGGCGCCGATGACCCGCACGTCCACCCGGCGGGGGCGCTCGGACCCGAGCGCGTGCACCTCGCCGTCTTCGAGCACGCGCAGCAGCTTGGTCTGCATGCCCAGGCTCATCTCGGCGATCTCGTCCAAGAACAGCGTTCCCCCATCGGCGACCTCGAACAACCCGGCACGCGCCCGCGACGCGCCGGTGAACGCCCCGCGCACGTGACCGAACAGGGTGGATTCGAGCAGAGGTTCGGGAATGGCCCCGCAGTTCTCGCTGACGAAGCGCTGGCGCGCGCGCGCGCTGTGCTCGTGGATGGCGCGCGCCACCAGCTCTTTTCCACTGCCACTCTCGCCCGCGATCAAGACCGGGACGTCCGAGAGGCTGACCCGGTCGAGCGTGCGCAGAAGGCTCCGCAGCACGTCGCTTTCGCCGACGATCTGGGCGTATTCGAAGCGTGTGTCCCGGGCGCGAGCTCGCGCGAGCTCGTGCTCGGCAATGTCGAGCGCGGCCTCGCGCGCTGCCAGCTCTTCGGCCAGGCGCCCCTCGGCGCGGTTCGCGCGCCGAGCCGCGCGCCTCAAGAGGACCCGATCGCGTGCGTCGGCGATGGCGACCGCCGCGAGCGCGCCCAAGAGCCGGACCCAGGCCAGCTCGGCGGGGCCAAAGGCACCGCGTCGCATGCGGTCGTCGAGGTAGACCACACCCAGGGCTTCGCCATGGGCGAGCAGCGGCACCGCCAGAACGCTCCGCAGCTTGAGCGCGTGGACGCTCTGGTGAAGCTCCGGCAGCTCTCCTGCCGCGTCGACGGCCACCACCGGCTCCGCGAGCGCCAGAGCACGCTCTGCCAGGGTGTTCGAGAGCGCGAGCTGATCGGCAGACAGATCGCGCTTGGCCAGGTTCCTGGCGGCCCGAGGCACCAGCTTGCCCCCGGGGGCGCGCAAGAGCAGAAGCCCGCGTTCGACGCCGGTCCAGGTGATCAGCGCATCGAGCACTTGTTCGAGCAGCGGCCGCAACCGGTCGCGGCGACCAAGGGCGTAGACCAGCGATTCGACCTCCGCCACCTGCTCGGACGACACGCGGCTGTCGGAAGGGAGCGCGAGCTGATCGAGCCACGGCAGAGCGCGCACGGCCTGGCTCAACTCGGGTGGCGCATGTTCCGAGAGCTCGGCGGCGGCGGTCTTCGCGATGGCAGCGAACCGGCGCGCCCGCTCGCCGTCACCCATGCGCTCGGCCAGGCGTGCTGCCGCGGCAAACGCCGGCCCGCGCACGCTGGTGGGCACCTGCGACGGGGCCAGGGCGGCAAGCTCGACCAGGATGGCGTCTGCGCGCATCGGGGTCGCCGAACGTGCTGCCTGCCAGGCGCGGGCGCCCCACCACTCGACGCGCGCGTCGATCGCGACCTCGGGGCCTCTGCTCGCTGCGTCCAGCTCCGCCAGGTCGACCTGGCGTCCCCGGATCAGGCGCCGCGCCTCGGCGCGCAGGCGGTCGTCTGGCTCCGAGACCAGTGACAGCGCCCGGTCGGCGTGCTCTCCGCCGTCGAGCGACGAGAGGGGCAGCACGTCGGCCAGCGCCAGGTGCACGTACGCCGCACACCGAGAGTCGTCGGCAGCTCGAGCTCGAGCGAGGGCATCGTGGGCAGCGTCGGAGGTCTCGGCGACGGCCCCCGCCGCGGAATACGCCGCCGTGCGGGCCAGCGCAGCCCGCGCCGCGTCCCGGGGCCGCCCGAGATGCTCGAACAAGAGCACCGCGCGCCGCGCGGCCTCGAGCGCTTCGGCGAGTCGGCCCACGTCGGTCGCAGCCGCCGCGAGCCCGGTGGAATAGGTCGCTTCTTCCAGCACGGCCCCGGCGCGGGTCGCCAGCTCGGTGGCGCGACGGAAGCACGCGAGCGCGGCCTCGGCCTGGCCGGCCGCGTGGTGGGCGCCGCCGCGGGTCGCCTCGAGACGCGCCCGTTCTTCCGCATCCACCGCGAGGGACAGCCCCTGATCCACCAGCACCAGGGCATCGGCCCGCCGCCCTTCGCAGAGCGCGAGGAGGGCACGGACCTCGATGGCGGCCACGGTCTCGCTGGCGTCGCCCAGGAGGGCACGGCACCGCGCCACGTCTCCTCCGTCCAGTGCCAGCCGAGCAAGAATGGCGCGGGCGCGCTCGGCGGGCCCGTCCAGGCAGGCCCCTGCGAGCTCGGTCGCGCCCTCGACGTCCCCCGAGCGCCGCGCGACCTCGGCAGCCTCGACCCGCGCCTCGGGTGTGCCCGCTTGCCGCAAGATCGACAGCGCGCGACCGAGCTCGCCGCGCAGGCAGAGCGCATGACCGAGCGCGACGCTCAGCGGCGGGTGCGGGGCATCCAGCACGACGCGTTCTGCAGCGTCGAGAAGCGGCGCGTCGGCTGCCCCTCGTCCCAGCGCGAGGGCGATCTCGATCACGCCGGTGGGCAACGTGGTCGCGCTGCGCGCACCGCTCTCCAGTGCTCCGAAGGTGAAAGCCTGAAGCTCGGCGCCGGAGCACAGCGCGAGCGCCCGATCCACGAGCTCGGCGTCTCCAGCAGCGCCCAGCGCCGGCCAGCGCGACGCGGCCGGGCCGACCCATCGGACGAGGAGCCGCGCTCGGCCGAACGCATCGAGATCGGCCAAGCGCACGGCCGCGCCGCCCGCTTTCGCACCGCGCAGGCTCGCCAGCTTCCGAGTGAGGGCAATGGCACGCTCGAGCCACTGGGCCGGCACCCCGGCGACGTCGACGTGCGCCGTCTGGCTGCAGGCGGTGCCGGCGATCTCTCGCCGGCGAACGGCCAGGTAGGCGCGCTCTACTGCGCGCTGTCGCCGCAGCACGGCTTCTTCCGGCGGTTCTTCGCGGCCAAGCGCGAGCAGCGCGCGCCTTCTGACCCACGCGGCGCTGGGGCGGGCGCCA
>Ga0073899_10002852_pt1 | contig 15443 bp, 16 predicted proteins | sample KloWWTmetaKNB5Ph_FD_88975 | JGI IMG/M metagenome (GOLD analysis project Ga0073899, IMG submission 88975) | Active sludge microbial communities from Klosterneuburg, Austria, studying microevolution and ecology of nitrifiers - Klosterneuburg... | ecosystem: Engineered > WWTP > Aerobic digester >...
CGGTCTTGTTCTCGCTCTGTCACTCGCCCTGGAAGCAGTGCCCATCGTCACAAGTCCCTCCCGCACTGTCGCACTCTATCTCGGGGCTCGGCATCTCGCATGGCCATGTGCATTCGCCCTCGACGCAATCGAGCGCCGCCTGGCCGGTTTGGCTACAGTCGCTGGTCTCTTCACATGGTTCGCCCAACTTCGCGCCGGTCGATACTGGGACCGATTGGCCGCCTAGCGGAGCAGCCTGCGAAGCCTGCCCCGAGTTCTCTTCCTTCCGGTCGGCCTGACAGCCGTCCCGCTTCTCCGGCGCCTTCCCGGTCCCCGACGGTTCCTTCACGGTTGCGTATAGAAAGAAGACCGTGGCCGCCATGATTGCTTTGGTCATGTGGATGACTAGCTCGGGCGGCTGCAACACCCGTTCCAGTGGCGAAGACGGGACAAGCACCACGCGACGCGGCGCGAAGTGTACTGACCGCCGCACACCTTGTGCCGCAGCGTGCACAGCCAGGTCGCGCCTTGGCTCCGCGGATGCGACCTGGCAAGGAGCTATGGGATGGGGAGGTGAGGGTGTATGGCGTCCCGACGCTGCGCGCGAGCATGGCCAGGGCGTGACATCAGCGAAACGCGTAGAGGTAGTTCGTGCCCCTTGACCCTGCGTAGATCGTTCCGTCCCGGGCGACTGCGATCGAGTCGCCGAGCCGGCGAAACGCCAGCGCCGCTGGCTCGTCTCCAGGCTGCCCGCCCTTCTCGATGGCAGCGTTCCAGGCCGCCGTCGAATCGGCCGCCGGCGTCCCTTGCTCGAGGAACTCCCGGGCCGCCTTCGCGAGCAGGGCACTGCGGGAGATCTTGAGAGCGCGCGCCCGCGCGTCGACGAGTCGAAACAGATCGCCCGGCAAGGACACGGACGTCTTCATCCTATGAGGATGACCGGTATTACCTGCCCGGGTCAATGCGCTCGAGATTTCTGCCCGCAGGCTTCGGTCTGTTCCAGGCGAAGCGCCAGAGGGACGCCTGCGGGCTCTGTGGCACCATGAAATCTCATAGTTCTGCTATGAGATTTCATGGTACCTTTGCGACGTGATCTCCCGGGACGCCCACCTCGACGCGCTGCGGGGCGCCCTCCGGCGGGCGCCCGTGGTGGCGCTGCTCGGCGCCCGCCAGGTGGGAAAGAGCACCCTGGCCGGCGTGCTCGCGCGAAGCTGGCAAGGGCCGACTGCCGTCTTCGATCTCGAGAACGAGCGCGACCGCCGCCGCTTGGGCGACCCCCTGCTCGCGCTCGAGGGGCTACGCGGGCTCGTGGTGCTGGACGAAGTCCAGCATCACCCCGAGCTCTTCAAGACGCTACGCGTCCTCGCGGATCGACGCCCGACGCGCGCCCGCTTCCTGGTGCTGGGCAGCGCGTCGCCCGCGCTGCTGCAGCAAAGCGCGGAGTCGTTGGCTGGCCGCATCCTGTATCAGGTGCTTCCGGGCTTCCTGCTGGCGGAGGTGCGGCCCGAGCGCTCGGACAAGCTCTGGCTCCGCGGCGGGTTCCCGCGCGCTTTCATCGCAGGGCGAGACGCCGACAGCTTCGACTGGCGCCGAGCGTTCGTGCGGACCTTCCTCGACCGCGACCTTCCGCAGCTGGGTGTTCGGGTGGCCGCCAAGGCGCTCGAGCGGTTCTGGATGATGCTCGCTCACGTGCACGGGGGCGTGCTGTCCTGGTCCGAGCTCGGCCGCTCGCTTGGGGTCAGCGACATGACGGTCCGCCACTACGCAGACCTCTTGGCGCAGACCTTCATGGTGCGTCTGCTCTCGCCTTGGCACGAGAACATCTCGAAGCGGCAGGTGAAGTCTCCCAAGATCTACATCCGAGATAGCGGCCTCCTGCACGCGTTGCTCGACCTCCGTGACCTCTCGGCGCTGCGCGGGCACCCCAAGGCCGGCGCGTCCTTCGAGGGTTACTGCCTGGAGCAGGTCACGCGCCACCTCGGCGTGGAAGACGCCGAGTGCTTCTTCTGGGCGACCCATCAGGGCGCGGAGCTCGACCTCCTCGTCGTCCGGGGAGGTCGCCGGATGGGCTTCGAATTCAAGCTGAACAGCGCTCCCGGCATGACCCCTTCCCTCCGCGTCGCGCTCGAGGACTTGAAGCTGGATCACATCGACGTGGTGCACCCGGGCCCGCAGACCTTCCACATCGCTCCCAAGGTACGGGCGCTTGCCCTCGCTCACCTGAGCCGAGAGCTCCGCGGGGCGTCGCCGCGAGCACGAGCGCGAGCGCGCAAAGCGGGAACGCGCTAGTCCGGCTGGGGCGCTCTGCCCAGGCTGAGCTGAGCGAGAGCGTCCGACGTCGTTGCCGGACATCGAGTGCGTCGAGCGGGGCTCTCGCGCAGCGGAGTGAGACCGGGTACGCTGTGTCTCGCGTGGACCCGACCCGGCTGCCACCCACTTCGCCAGCGCTCCTCGACCCCGGAGCCAAGCCGTACTTCGTTTGGTGGACGGAGTGTTCGGTGGCCGAGTTCAGCGCCCATCTGCAGGATCCCGAGCCTGAGACCCGCGCGTATTGGCTGGGCGCGCTCCTGCGCGAAGCCAACACCCGCGACGCTTGGCTGTTCGTCACGCCGAGCGAGATCCGCGCCCTCTGGCCCCACCTCGCCCGACACCTTGGCCGGAGCCGAGCCATGTGGGCATGGCTGCTCGGGCTGGAAGAGCCCCGCTGGCCGCCGGCGGGAGCGCGCGGTGAATAAGCAGTTCGACCGCAGGGTCCTCGACGACGCTAGCCTCGAGTTCGTTCGAGCCTGTCAGCGCCGCGTGCCGTGCCACCTTGGCGGTGGCGCGGCGCTCGCGGGGGCATTCCTGAGCCACCGTCTCTCGCGCGACATCGATCTCTTCTGTCACGACGCTCGAGAGCACCGAGAGCTGGCGCGTGAGCTCGGCACGGTCGCCGCGGAGTGCGGGGCCAGCTTGAGCGTGCAGCGCGACGGAGGCACCTTCCTGCGTGCAGAGCTGACGCTCGCGACGCGGGTCTTGGTGGTCGACGTGGTGCACGAGCCGCAGGCTGACCTCGAGCCGCCACCACCCGCGATCGAGTCCGTCGTCGTCGAGTCGCTCGCGGACCTCCGTGCCTCGAAGCTCACATGCATCCTGTCACGGGCAGAGCCCCGCGACCTGGTCGACCTGTGCTTCCTCGAGCGCGCGGGGTTCCCGCCCGAGAGCGATCTGCACCTCGCACTGAAGAAGGACGCGGGCATCGACCCGGGCATCCTCGCCTGGCTTCTCAGGCAGTTCCCGGTGAGCCCGCTTCCGACCATGCTCAGCCCGCTGAGCAGCGACGACCTCCGAGCCTACCGGGACGCTCTCGCGGAGCGCATGCGCAAGCTGGCCGTGCCCAACGAAAGCTGACGGGAGCACACCGCCGCCCGGCCCAGCAGCCCGCGCACCGCCTGGCCCGGTTCAAGTCTGCCCGCCCCCGGCCGTTCATGGGTTTGGCATGCGCAATTCCGTCCACGTTGCCGCTGGTCTGGGGCTCTTCGGGTTCCTGTTCTTCGCCTGCGGCGGCGGTGACGCAGGGTCCGGCGGCGAGGGCTCGGGCACCGGAGGGGGCAGCGGTGCGGCCACCGGCGGCGCGGCCGGCGCTGCGGGTGGGGGCGCCGGTGGGGGTCTGAGCCCGGGTGGGGGCGGCTCGAGCGGCAGCGCCAGCACGGGCGGCAGCGCGAGCACGGGCGGCAGTGCCAGCACGGGCGGCAGCGCGGGCGCCGACGGCGGCGCGGACGTCAGCGTGCCCGACGCGACCTTCGTCTACAACCCGCCGGAAGCCGGCACCGACGACGCCTGCGCCACGGTGGCCGCCACACCCACCAAGCCGCCGGTCGACGTCATCTGGATCATCGACCAATCGGGCTCGATGAGCGACGAGATCGCCCAGGTCAAGGCCAACGTCAACGGGCACTTCGCCAACATCATCCAGGACAGCGGCCTCGACTTCCGCGTCATCATGTTCGCCAATGCCCAGTACCCGGTCGCATCGCGGCGCGTGTGCGTCTTGCCGCCGCTCGGCGCTGCCAGCTGCGGCGCCGACAACCCGCCGCGCTTCTTCCAGGTGAACCAGAACGTCGAGAGTCTGGACTCGCTGCTGCTGTTCAGCAGCACGGCCTGGTGGCCTCAGGTGAAGTCCCACCTTCGCCCCGAGTCATTCAAGGCGTTCGTCGAGGTCACCGACGATCAATCGAGCCTGTCCGCGGCGAGCTTCGACGACTTTCTGCTGAAGGGCATGGCCGCGGGCTACTTCGGCACCGCCGCCCAGCGCCGCTACGTGTTCCATTCCATCGTCGGGGTCGCCTCGCCCTTGGGTCCGACCGCGCCCAAGACAGAAAGCAAGTGCCCGAGCTCCGAGAACCCGGGCCCGCAGTACCAGGAGCTCAGCATGCTCACGGGCGGGATGCGTCACCCGGTGTGCGACAACGACTACTCCACGGTGTTCAAGGACATCGCCACCAGCATCGTGAACTCTCTGGCGTGTGACCTTGCCACCCCCGGTGCCAGCGACGCCGGCGTCTTGGATTGGAGCAAGGTGAAGCTGCAGTACACCCCGGGAGCCGGCGGGGCCGGGCCGGCGACCTTCCAGCAGGTGCCCGGCAAGGCGAGCTGCGGCGCGGTGGACGGCTTCTACTACGACGATCCGAAGAACCCGACCAAGGTCACGCTCTGCCCCGCCTCGTGCAGCGCAGTGAGCACCGACAAGGGCGCCAAGCTCGAGCTGCTCCTCGGCTGCCTCGGCAGCTGATCGCCGCGCGCAAGTGCCAGTCTGTGCCACGCGCTCCGGGCACGGTTGCTGCTTGGGGGAGTGCTCATGCTGATGAAGCACACCCTGGTCTTGCTGGCGTTCGTTGCTGGGGCATGCGGAGGCTCGTCGATCGACGGGTCGGGGACAGGAGGCGCAAGCGGCGCCACGGGGGGCGGCACGGGCGGAGGGGCGGCGGGTGCCGCCGGGGGTGGCGGAGCGGCGGGATCCAGCGGAGGCAGCGCGGGCCTTGCCGGTACCGGGGGAAGCGGAGCCGCCGCACCGTGCGACGCGCTCGAGAGCCAGCACTCGGCCGCGGTGGATCAGGCGAAGGTTTGCACGGTGGGTTCGGCCACGGCCTGCAAGAGCGGCGTGGACACCAGCATCTCGGGCTGTGGCCACTGGATCCTCGGCGACTCGAGCAACACCGCCGCGCACGCCGAGCTGACGAGCCTTTCGCAACAGTACAAGTCGGCCGGCTGTCCCCTCGAGTCGTGCGGCGTCGGCGGCTGGTCGCCGATGCCTGCGGAGTGCCAACCCACGGGACAGGGTGGCTCGAACGGCGTGTGCGTGTCGACGAAGTGGTGATCGGACGCTGCGGCAGCGTGCCCAGCTTCCGGAGCTCGAGCGTCTGTCAGGGCACCTCGAAGCAGTACAGTCGGTAGTCGAACGAGCAGTTGAAGGGGATCTGCTCCGTCCACTGCGCGAGCGTCGCGCCGGTGCCGGTGCGGCCGATGAGGCCTTGGCCGGTCTTCACCGTGAAGTCGGTGCAGCCCGAGCCGCTGAAGGTGCCGTCGTTCTTGGTGGCGGTCCACACGCCCCAGAAGCCGGTGGGCAGGGCGGCGCCGGTCTCGTCGCGATCGATCTTCACCTTCGGGGGCCCCGCGGTGATTGTGACTCATGGTCTGGCAGGGGCCAAAGCGATGGCAGTCCGCGCGAGGGTCGCGAGCGATCCGGCCAAGGGCGTCGCTCCCCGCCTGCATCAAGGCGTGCACCGCGGGGTCGTCCCCCGAGAGCGCGCTGTCGATCACCTCGACCCGCGTCGGGTTCCTCGCGTCGAACAGCCACGCAGCGACACCGAACCCCGCGGCGTCGAGACTGGGGCGCGCGACGCGGGCGACTTCGGAAAGCCACTCCCGCTCCGAGAGCTCGACGCGATAGGCAGTCTCGATTACCTCGACGAGGTCGGCAGCCATTCACGGACAAAAGTAGCGGGAGTCGTTCGCGGGCCAAATAGTCACGTTTTTCCGCGTCACGGCGCTTCGAGGTGTCGGCCTGGCTCCCTTCAGGCGGCCTCAAACCTGCGTTGCGCGCCCCCCCGAACCGGCGCACCCTCTTTCGCATGGGCTCCGAAGCTCAGCGCGGATTCGTGACGGAAAACGAGTTCTTTGCGCTCCCCGAGTCCAACCAGCTCGTCGAGCTCCTCGACGGAGAGGTGTACAAGCCGCCCGCACCCAGCCCGATGCACCAACTGGTCGTCGGCCCGCTCTATCGAGAGGTCGCAGCCTGGGCCGATGCACACGCGCCCAGTTTCGTGGGGCTTGCGCCGCTCGACGTGCGCCTTGCACCGAATCGCATCGTTCAACCGGATGTGTTCGTCCTCGCGGGTGGTCTCAGCGCTCCAGATGGCCCCATCGAGCAGGTCCCGGAGCTGGTCATCGAGGTGCTCTCGCAGAACCGGAGCCACGACCGCATCACCAAGCGACTGGTGTATGCGCAGGCCGGCGTTGCCGAGTACTGGATCGTCGATCCGGTCGACCGCAGCATCGAGATCTGCGCGGGGCTGAACACAATCGAGGTGGCTTCCACGCGCGCCGAGTCCCGCGTGCTCCCCGGTCTCGCGGTAGACCTCAGTGCGCTCTTCCGCTGAGCAACGTCACGGCGCTTCGGGGTTGTAGCCGGGCTTCTTGCCGGCGGGCTTCGGCGCAGGAGCGGGCTCGGGTGCGGGCGCCGGCGCGGGCTCTTTCACGGTGCCCGCGTCTGCGGTCTTGGTCGCGGGTGCCTTGGTCGTCGCGGGCCGCTTCGCGTCCGTGCCGGGCGCTGGCTCGGGCGGCGCGACGCCGGGCTCCACGCTGGGCGACGGGACCGCCGCAGGCGCAGCGCTGGGCGGCTGCGCGACGGGAACCACGTCGCTCGCTGCCGAGGCGCTCGCCTCTGCCCCCGCGGTGGAGCTGGCCCGCGTGATCGCGAACACGGTCCCGCCGATGGCGAGCACGAGCAAGAGGCCGCCGGCGGCGACGAAGGGCACGACCGACCGCTTCGGCACCGAGCCCGCGCCGGAGACCGTGCTGTAGACGGAAGCGTTCGAGCGGTTGAAGTCATCGCCGCTCGCGGCCTGTGCGGCGGGCGAGGCCGCGGTGGGCAGGTACCCGATCTGCGGCGAGGAGGCCTGCAGCGACGGAGCCGCGGCGACCGGCGAAGACGCCCTGACCGGCGGCATCGCCACGCTCGGCAGCGCCGAGAGCCCCGCGGGCACGGGCACGCCGAGCGCCTCCGCAAGCGCGCGCACCTGCTCGCCAACGCTGCGGAAGCGCTGTGCGGGATCGCGATCGCAAGAGCGCGCGAACCAGGCGTCGAACGCTGGCGTGAGCTGGTACGGCCGGAGCGTCGACGGCGGCGCGAGCGGCTCGGCGATGATCTGCACCAGGAGCTCCGCCACGGTGTTGGCGCGCCAGTACACGTGCCCGGTGATCAGGCGGTAGGCGATGAGGCCGATGGCCCAGATGTCGGTGCCAGCCCCGATCTGCGCTTGCAGCCCCTTCGCCTGCTCCGGTGCCATGTAGAGGGGCGTGCCGAACACCGCGCCGGTCTTGGTGCCGCCGCCGGCCTGCGCCGTGGAGCCGAGCCCCTCGCCGCCCATCACCTTGCTGATGCCAAAGTCGAGGATCTTGACGAGCTGCGACCCGTCCTCGCGCTTGTGCAGGAACAGGTTCTCGGGCTTGAGGTCGCGGTGCACGATGCCGGCCGCGTGGGCCTTGTCGAGCGCGCGCGCCACCTGCGCCAGCATGTCCACGACCTGGTCCGGTGGCAGCATGCCGTAGGTCTCGGCCATCTTCTCCAGATCCTGGCCGTCGAGCAGCTCCATCACCAGGAACGGCGCGTTGTCGAGCTCCGGCGCGACGTCCGCGTCGGTGACCTTCACGACGTGCTCGCTCTTGATCTTCGCCGGCGCCCGCGCCTCGCGCTTGAAGCGTTCCACCGTCTCGGGCGACGCATTGGCGTGCGCCAGGAGCAGCTTCAGCGCAAGGTGGTCACCCGTGTTGACGTGCTCCACCACGTACACCACGCCCATGCCCCCGCGACCGAGCTCGCGGAGAACGCGGTAGCGGGAGGCGATGAGCTGCGGGGTAGGGGTGGACGACATGGTCAGCGGTGCTCCTCGTTCACTTGCAGCCCTGCAAGACGTCCTGAATGGAAGACTGGGTACATTCGGTGCCGGTCCAGGTGCACTTCACCTTCTTCAACGCCTGGCCGCAGCCGTCCCCAGCGCCTGGCGCTTTGACGTAGTAGTGCTCGCCGTTGGCGTAGTTGTAGCAAGTGGCCGAATCGGGCATCCAGGCGCAGGCCCAGAGCCCCGCTTCGAGCTTGTACTGGACGTCCACCACGCCATTGCAGTTCCAGTCCCACGAAACATACGCCCCGTCCTGATACTGCGTCGTGTGCCAAGAGTCCTGCGCAGTGCCGACGGTCAGATTGCAGCTCGTGCCAGCAGTGCCAGCGCAGGTCTTGTTGCCGCTTCGGTAGCAGGCCGACCCCGGCGTTCCGACGGAGCACGCGCCGAAGTCGAACCCGTCGCTATCGGCACCGTTGCAGTTCTTGTCCGAGCCGTCTCCGCACGTCTCGGGCGCACCCGGGTGGACGTCTGCGGCGGTGTCCTTGCAGTCGGTGGTGGCCTGGCAGCTCGCTTTGAGCTTCCAGGTATCGTCGGGGGCCGAACAGGCCATGTTGCCGCATTGAGTGAGCAGCTCGCAGTAACCGTCCTTGTCGTAGTCGCGGCAGTACTCCTTCTTCTTCACGACAGACGGGCAGGTCGGCCAGGTCCCGTTGGAGCAGACGAGCTCGACCTTGTTGCACGCGTCCGGATCGTTGGCGTGGCAGGTCTGCTTCTGCCCTGCGCTGCAACCGCAGCCCGTATTGGGCGTGCCGTCGCAATCGTGATCCTTGCCATCGCAGAGGGGACTGTCGGGTGAGGGCGCGCCCGGTTTTGCGCTGCACCCCGCGACCCCGTTGATGCACGTCTCGACGCCGCTCGCCAGGCACTCTCCGAGCCCTGCCGTGCACGGCGTGGCGGTAGAGCCGGGGTAGACGTTCTTGTCGGTGTCGTCGCAGTCGTCGCCGGTGTCGACGGAGCCACTGCCGATGGCCTTGCACTGCGCGGCGGCGTGTCCGTCACCGTCCTCGTCCTTGGCGATGAAGTTGCACGTCTTCAGCACCAGATCGCACTTCGCTGCGGCACAGTTGAGCGGTTCGGTTGCCGGGAGCTTCGCTTCGCAATCGGCGTCGGTGGTGCAGCCGACCGCCGTGCCGCCAGTGCCTCCGCCACCGCTGCTCGCGCCGCCAGTGGCGCTGCCTCCCGCGCCGCCCGCACCACCGCCATTGGCGCCGCCTGCGTTCCCCGAGCCACCCCCACCGTTCCCGCCGCCCGTGTCATCGCCGCCGCACGCGGCCGTCCCCAGCGCACCCACCGAGAGCAATGTCACGAGCCGAAGCACACGTTTCATCTTCCGTCCTCTCGCTCCTCCGTTGTCCACTTCCGCGCTACCGAGCTCGTGAGGGCTCGGTCGCGGGGGGCGATGGTCGGCGGGCGAAGTAGTCGCGCGTGATCGCTCGCCCCCGAGTGCCGGTGCTGCGACGACGAACGAATGCCGGCCTCCACGCTCGAGCAGGTGGTCACTTGCATTCCTGGACTACCGTCGTGGGCCCACTGGGGTAGCCGATGCACATTGGCGTCGGGCTCCCGCCCCACAGGCACTTGAAACGGCTGATGTTCTCTCCGCAGTGTGGCCCCGCAGGCGCCCACGCGGGCACGGCCGCATGGTAATTCGGCTCGTACCCGGCGTCCCCGTTGAGGCAGGTGGCGACGTCGGTGTAGGCGCCGCAGAAGTTCCCGGGCACAGCCAGATACCTGGGCTGCACGGTGCCGTTGCAGTTCCAATCCCAAGACGAGTAGGTCCCGCTGACGTACGCCGCCGAGTGCCAGGTGTCTTGAGGCGTGGCGGCTGTCGCGCTGCAGGTAGTCACTGACGTTCCAGCGCAGACCTTGGTCCCGCTTCGATAGCACGCGGTGCCGTACGTCCCGGCGGTGCACGATGCTCCGACGTCGAATCCGTCGCTGTCGCCGGCGGTGCAGTTTGCGTCGACGCCATCACCGCAGGTCTCCTTCGCGCCGGGGTAGGCGAAGTTCTTCTTGTCGTCGCAGTCGTCCTTGGGACAGCTGCTCTTCCAAGTCGAGCCCGGAGCCGAACACGCAAGTTGGCAACTGGTTGTGCAGTGCGCGTCTCCATCGCCGTCCGGGCAGTACTCGACCTTGGCGACTGGAGCGGGACAGGTGGGGAACTTGCCTGTGCTCGCGTTGCAGTCTACCTGGGCCGTGTTGCACTGTCCGGCGTTGCACGTGGTCTTTTCGCCGGCCACACAGACGCAACCGTTCTTGGGGTTGCCATCGCAGTCCTCGTCCGTCGTGGCGTCTGAGCAGAGCTCGGTGCTCGGCCCAACCGCACCGTTGCACTTGCCCGGCACGCCGGCGTTGCATTCCCGCTTCCCGAGCTTGCAGATGCCGACCCCGTCCTTCGCCGAGTCGAGGCCGGGAATGGCACTTCCGGTAGCCGTTTCCGCGCAAGGCGCGAGGTCGAGGGGATCGCACGCGCAAGATTTCCCGCCAACCTTCTGGTTGTCGCTGGTCCCGTCGCAGTCGTTGTCCTTCGAGTCGCAGGCGTCGGATTTGCCACTGCCGGGATCCGCTGGCCCGTCCCAAGCGCCGGGGTAGCTCTGAACATCCCCATCATCGCAATCATCCCCTGCCGCGACGCTCCCACCCCCCACCGCCGCGCACTTCGCCGCTGCGTGCCCATCCCCATCCGCGTCCTTCGCGACAAAGTTGCACTTCTTGAGCACCAAGTCGCACTTCGCCTCGGCGCAGTCCGTGGGGTTGGTCGCGGGCATCTTGGCGGCGCAGTCGCCGTCGCTCGCACACTCCACGGTGCCGCCCCCGCTCCCCCCAGCTCCAGTCCCCGCGTTGCCGCCCGCGCTCGTTCCGCCGCCGCCCATGCCGCCGCCGTCGATGCCGGCTGTGGCGCCGCTGCCGCCGCCGCCACCGCCGGAGCCGCCCCCGCTGCACGCGGCGACCACGAACCCCGCCACCGAAAGCAAGCCCACCGCACCGATCACCGTCTTCATCGTCGTCCTCCCAGTCATCAAGTCACGCCGCACGCGCCAGGCACGAACCAGAACTCGAGCTTCTGCCCCGAGGTCGACTGCGTCGCCTTGAGCAGCATCAGATCTCCCGCCGGGTTCGGCTTCGCGCCGACGAAGCCCTGCAGGTCCGACGCGGGGCCCACGAGCTTGCCGCTGGCGTCCAGGCGCTGGCTGCGCACCGCGGGGCCGTCGACCAGCCAGGTCGCCAGCCACTCCTTCGATGCTTCTTGCCAGGCGACGTTGGTCGCGGTCTGAAAGCCGCCGCTCGCCGCGGCAACCTGACCGACCGCGGGCGTGCCGAAGGTGCCCTGCGCGTCCAGCGGCAACAGCGCGAGCGCCAGCTTCTGCGGCGTGCAGCCGATCTCCGCGACCACCGCGAGCTGGAACCCTGCGCCGTCTTGCTTCAACGAAGCGGACACGGCCCGCGCTCCCGCGAGCCCCGGAAGCGTCGTGGTCGAGACCGTCTGCACGCCGCCGCCGCTCGCCTCGAGGACCCACGCGCCCACGTCGCCGCCCGCCGGCGAGACCACGAGGACTCGGTTGCCGAGCGAGAGCACCGAGGGCGGGCGCACGCTGGTCGCGTCGGTGACGAGCGGCTGCGGCGAGCCGAGCGCGGAAGCGCTGCTCTTGGCGTCGTCGATGAGCACGACGTTCAGCGGCGCAGGCCCCGCGCTGGGACACGCGCTGAGCGGCTCCTTGCGCTGTGCGTACGGGACTTCGTAGTAGGCGCCGATGCCCTGATCGCCGACGCCCGAGAGCGCGAACGCGGGCAGCGCCGCGCCGGCCGGAGCGCAACCGAGGGTCGCCTTGGCGGCCTGACCCGAGCCGGCGAAGCGATACAGGAGCTCACCCTGAGTGCACGGGCTCGTGCCGATGACCAGCGCGGCGGTGCCGCCCGAGAGCGGACGCGCGTAGGCGTGCCGGGGCTCGAAGTTGGGCTCGTCCGTCAAGAGCGCGCAGGCGCTCGAGCCGGTCCCGCCGGGCAGCGGCGTGGAGTACAGGCACTTGCCGCCGCCCGCGCGGGGCGCGGTCCAGGCCCCGAACATGTCCGGCTGCGTCTCTCCGGTGATGACGGGGTCCGACGCCTTCTCGCCGATGTCCTTGACCTGCTTCGGCGTCTTCGCGTCCACGTTGTCGTCGGGCACGCCGTTGCAGTCGTTGTCCTTCTGATCGCACCACTCCGCGAGCCCGGGCTTCTTGTTCCCGTCGGCGTCGTCGCAGTCGTTGCCGCCGCACTCCACATGCGCGGCCCGATCGCGATCGTCGTCCCGGGGCAGCGGCGCGCACCGGCGCGTCGTCGGGTCGCACTGGTACGGCGTGCACGAGGTGTCCCCGGGTGGGTTCAGCGCGTTGCAGACGTCCTTGTCCTTCGAGTCGACGTTCGGGTTGCACTCCCCGATCTCGTACTCGGCGAGCCCGCCGAACGTGCACGCGCCGGCGAGCGCGAAGAGCCCGAGCGGCACCGCCCGGCGCATCAGAACGCCCCCTGCGCCGCGACGCCCGCCGAGCCGACGCCCACCCACGGAGCGACGGCTGCCGCCTTCTCCTTCGAGCCGCCCCAGTGCGTGGTGAACGCGAGCACTCCGGCACCGACCGCCAGAGCGCCGCCGGCGATGAACAGCAGGTTGGCCGTTCCCGAGAGCGAGTCGACCCGGTCGCGCTCCGCCGGGTCACGCAAGAGCGGGTCCTTCGCCTGCTCGTCGTCCGAGAGCGACTTGGCTTGCACCGCGAAATACGTGCCACCACCGAGAGCCACGACGCTCGCGCCCGCGACCGCGTAGAACATCCACGGCGGCGTGCCCTTCGTGCCCCCGCTGACCTTCTGTGCCACCAGTTTCACCTCGACGGTGGCGCGCTCGCCGTCCGCCAGATCCTTCTTCCACACGAAGTCCTTGTGACCCGGTGCCCGCACCACGAGCTTGAATGCGCCGGCGTCCACCGCTTGCTCGCCCCCAAGGCGCCGGGGTCCAGGGGCTTGCCGCCGAGCTCGACCGAGAGACCCGCGGGTCGGCTCGCGAGCTTCACGGTCACGAACGCCGTCGCGAGCTTCTCCAGCGCCACGTCGAGCCGCTTCTGCTCGCCCTCCTTCAGCTCGAGCTTCTGCGCAAAGCTCTTGCGTCGCGGGCCGCTCGCCGTGACCTCGTGCATCCCGGGGTCGAGCTCAGTAGCCACGCCCCAGCCGCCGGGCGGGACGACCTCTCCGTCGAGCTTCACCTCGGTGCCCTCGGGCACGTCGGAAGGCAGCGCCAGCGTGAGGCGCGGCACCCTGGCCTCGAGCTCCGCCGCCTCCGCCGTGGCCGCGTCGCGGGTCGCCGTGTAGCGCTTCTCGCCCGTCGCAGTCAGCCGGTCCTGCGACTCCTTCGACGCTAGCCGGTAGGTCGTGTACGCGCTCGCCGGCTTGTTCAGCGCGCGGTAGCAGCGCGCGATGTAGAGCCGGGTGTTGGGGCTCGCGAGAAGCTCGAGGCTGCCCTTGAAGGCCAACAGCGCCTCCTCGAATTTCCCGGCGTCGAAGGCCTTTCGCCCGTCCTCGAACTTTTTCAGCGCCGCGGCGTCGCTCGCCGGCGCGGCCTTGGCCGGACGCACCGGCAGCGTCACGCTCGCCGAAGCGAGCGCCACCAGCAGGAAGCACACACACCTTCGCTTGAGCCCGAGTCCCATGGGTCCGAGCTAGAGCCCCTATCGTCGAAGCATTGTGCTCGCCATAGTGAGTTTTCCGACGACGTGCGCGACGTCACGTGCGCGTAGTCATGTTTTTCGAGCGGCGCGCGCGCCGACGAACTTCGACGTCATCGCTCGATCGACGAACCCTGACGATCCTCGACACCCGCCGCGCGGTGCCACGCTTTTCGTCGCGAATCGAAACACCCGAGACGCTGGCACGAGCGTTGCGCCAGGGCGCTCGGGAATGCTCGAACCGGACTCGCAAGCAAACGAACACCTGACCCTTCTGGGGGTCGAGATCGTCGGCGGACGCTGGCGCGTGCACAAGCGGCAGGAGCGCGGGCTCGTGCGCGAGCTGCACATGCTGGGCCGCGTCCCCTCGGGGCAACCCCCAGCGCGAGAGGCCCGAGCGCTCGTGCTCGCCGCGACCGGGTGCTCCGCGAAGGAGATCGCGCACCAGCAAGGCGTGAGCGTCTCGACGGCCTGGAGCGATCTGCGCGCGGGGCTCGCCCGTGCGGGGCTCGAACGCTTCGAGCTCGGCGTGCTCGTCGGCTTCTGCGCGCAAGTGTCGCAAGCTCAGCCGAGAGACGCGCCGCGAGAGCTGGTCATCCGGCTCGATCCGCGTCGCGCCGAGCTCCCCGCGACCTTGAGCCAGACCGAGCGCGAGATCGCCTGCCGCCTGCTTGCGGGGCGGTCGAACCTCGAAATCGCTCGCGAGCGCGGGTCTTCACCGCACACGATCGCGAACCAGGTCGGACGGATTTTCCGCAAGCTCGGCATCAGGTCTCGAGCGGAGCTGTTCGTGGGCGCCTGGGCTGTCAGCTGACGCAATTCTACGGCACCCCCAGCGCGGCCGGCCCGACCGAGCCCCGATGGCCCCCTTTCTCGCCGCGCGACTCGGCGCTAGGGTCACGGCCGTGTTCGTCTCGAGCTTGATCGATCGCCTGGTGGACGCAGCGCTCGCCGAAGATCTGGAGGGCGGCGACCTGACCACCGAAGCCACCGTCCCCGCCGAAGCCCGGGCGGTGGCCCGGGCGGTGGCCCGCTCGGAGCTGGTGGTGTGCGGGGGCGAGGTGTTCGCGCGGGTGTTCTACCGGGTCGATCCGGGCGTGCGGGTCGAGCGCCTGCTCGACGAGGGTGCCGATGCGAAGAAGGGTGACGTGCTCTGGGTGGCCGAGGGGGCGGCCCGCTCGCTGCTCATGGCCGAGCGCACCGCGCTGAACTTCGCGCAGCGCATGAGCGGCATCGCCACGCTCTCGCGGCGCTACGTGCGCGCGTTGCCCGCAGGAAGCCGCACGCGGGTCACCGACACGCGCAAGACCACGCCCGGGTTGCGAGCCCTCGAGCGCTATGCCGTGCGCACCGGCGGCGCGCACAACCACCGCGACACCCTGGGGTCGGCGGTGCTGATCAAGGACAACCACATCCAGGCTGCGGGCGGCATCGGCGTGGCCGTGGAGCGCGCGCGCGCCCGGGCCCCGCACACCTCGAAGATCGAGATCGAGGTCGCGTCGCTCGCCGAGCTGGGTGAAGCCCTGGCCGCGGGGGCAGACATCCTGATGCTCGACAATTTCTCCCCCGAAGACGTGGTCACGGGCGTGGCCCTGGCCAAGGGCAAGGC
>Ga0073899_10002854_pt1 | contig 15439 bp, 13 predicted proteins | sample KloWWTmetaKNB5Ph_FD_88975 | JGI IMG/M metagenome (GOLD analysis project Ga0073899, IMG submission 88975) | Active sludge microbial communities from Klosterneuburg, Austria, studying microevolution and ecology of nitrifiers - Klosterneuburg... | ecosystem: Engineered > WWTP > Aerobic digester >...
ATACTTCTCTTCGGAATCGGTTGATCATTGGTCACTTCCTTTCGGATACTTGCTAGACCAATTGTCGCCGATTCCTTTTCAGTTGGTAAAGTTCAGCCGCCTCTCGCAACTCTAAACTCAAGTCACTATGTTGCCAGCATGGGCGCAATTCACTCGACTCAAGCTCTTATCACTCAACCATAGACTGGCGAAGGTATTGAACCATACTACAGACTTTTTGAGCTGACAAACCTTGCACATGAATAGGTTGTAGCGTTCCATTCGCTGTTCCAGGCATGCGTTCTTCAGACGCCAAAAACCCAAACCAGCCAGCCTGGGCTTGCACATTTGTTCCATACCCAACTTGGGATAAGTGCACGCTGTAGGGTATAATTCCTCGGCTATCGTTGATGGATTTCTCAGGTGCAGGAGCCTCTGGATGGATGACAATTTGGAATTCCCCCGTAGTGACGAGCCCGAATCTGATGCCGATGATGGCATGAAAAACGAAACGCGCGACGAACCTCTGTCGCCGGTTGCCGAAGGCGCCGGCTTGAATGGCAATGCGCCGGGCGAGGCCGTCGCGGAGTTGAATACTGGCATGGTGCGCAACGTGCTGATCGAGCAGGAAATGCGCGCGGCCTACCTCGACTACGCCATGAGCGTGATCGTGGCGCGCGCGCTGCCCGACGCCCGCGATGGGCTGAAGCCTGTGCATCGCCGCATCCTCTACGCCATGCACGACATGGGGCTGGCCGCTTCCAGTTCCTACAAAAAGAGCGCACGCATCGTCGGTGAAGTGCTGGGCAAATATCACCCGCACGGCGACACCGCGGTCTATGATGCCATGGCGCGCATGGCGCAGGATTTCAGCCTGCGCTACTGCCTGGTGGACGGGCAAGGCAACTTTGGCTCGGTGGACGGCGACAGCCCCGCGGCCATGCGTTACACCGAAGCGCGCCTCTCTCGCATCGCCGAAACCATGCTCCAGGACATCGAGATGGATACGGTGGACTGGACGACCAACTTCGACGACAGCCTGGAAGAGCCGACCGTGCTGCCCGGCATGTTGCCCAATTTGCTGGTCAACGGCGCCAGCGGCATCGCCGTCGGCATGGCGACCAACATCCCGCCGCACAATCTGAGCGAGATCGCCGACGCTGTGGCCTTTGTGATCGACAACTGGGAGCGGCGTAGCGAGATCGGCCTTGAAGAATTGATGGAGTTCGTCAAGGGGCCGGACTTCCCGACCGGCGGCATTATCCTCGGCACGGAAGGCATCAAGCAGGCCTTTGCCACCGGACGCGGCAAGATCATGGTGCGTGCGCAGACTGCAATTGAGGAGATCCGCGGCGGGCGTTTTGCCATCATCGTCACGGAGATTCCCTACCAGGTCAACAAATCGACGCTGATCGAGCGCATGGCTGAGTTGGTGCGCGAAGGCAGGCTCGACATGATCAGCGACCTGCGCGACGAGTCCGACCGCACGGGGATGCGCATCGTCATCGAACTGAAGCGCAACGCCGCGCCCAAGAAGGCGCGCAACCGCCTCTTCAAACACACGCAGTTGCAGACCTCCTTTGGCGTCAACACGCTGGCGCTGGTCAATGGCGAGCCGGTGACGTTGGGCCTGCGCCGTGCGCTGGTCGTCTACGTCGAGCATCGCTTCGAAGTGCTGACGCGGCGCACGCAGTATCAGCTTGCCAAGTCACGCGAGCGGGCGCACATCCTCGAAGGGCTGCGCATCGCGCTCGAATTCCTCGACGAGATTATCGCCACCATTCGGCGCAGCGACAGCGCCGAAGCGGCTCGCAACGCGTTGATGGAGAATTTTGGGCTGTCGCAGGTGCAGGCGCAGGCGATCTTGGATTTGCAGTTGCGCCGTCTCGCCGCGCTCGAACGCCAGAAGATCGAGGATGAATATCAGGAGATTCTGGCGCGCATCGCCTATTACGAAGATCTGCTCGCCAATCCCGACAAGCTGCGTGCGCTGATCCGCGCCGATATTCTGATGCTCAAGGAGAAATTTGGCGATCCACGCCGATCCATGATCGTGGGCGACGCCAACGGCGAATTCACTGAAGAAGACCTGATCGCCCAGGACAATGTGCTGATCAGCTACAGCGCCGGCGCCTACATCAAGCGCATGAGCAGCGAAGCCTTCCGCGCGCAGAACCGCGGCGGTCGCGGCGTCAAAGGCATGGCCACGCGCAGCGAGGACGAGGTGGCCGACCTGCTCTTTGCGCGCACGCTCGACCATATTCTGTTCTTCACGAACAAAGGGCGCGTCTATTCCAGCCGCGTCTACGAATTGCCCGAAGGCAGCCGCACCGCACGCGGGATGCACATTGCCAACGTGCTCAACCTGATGCCTGACGAGACAGTCACGACCATGCTCGTCGTCCCCGACTTCGAGCACGCTGACTACATCACCCTACTGACGCGGCAGGGACGCATCAAGCGCATGGAACTCAACGTCTTTGCCAACATTCGCTCGATCGGGCTGATCGCGATGAGCCTCGACGAGGGCGATTCACTCGATTGGGCGCGGCTCACCAACGGCAGCGAGGATTTCATCGTGGTGACGCGCCACGGGCGTGCGCTGCGCTTCAGCGAAAAGAATGTCCGTGCGATGGGACGCACCGCCGCGGGCGTGATGGCGATCCGGTTGCAGCCGCAAGACGACGAGGTGGTGGGCTTCGACGTGGTCAAGCCGGAGGCCGAACTGCTCGTGGTGCATGTGCACGGTTATGGCAAACGCACGCCCCTGGCCGAATACACCGCACACAGCCGCTACACCCAGGGCAACTGGGCGACTGACCACACGCGGCTGGATGAAGTCGGCCCCATCGTGGCCGCGCGCGTCGTCGAACCCGCGGATCAGATCACCGTGATGACGGCCAACGGCATTGTCTTGCGCACCCGGGTGGATGGCATCCGCGCGGCCGGGCGGATGACGCGCGGGGTGCGCGTCGTCAATTTGCTGGAAGGCGACACGGTGGCCGCGGTGGCGGTGATGACCCACGCCGACCTGAACCGGGGCGTCGATGACGGCGGCGAAACCGGCGCGGACGTGGCGGTCAACGGCGCCAACGGCAGCGAGAGCGAACCCGGCGTCCCTGAAATTGAAGAAACTTCTTTACTGGAGACCTAACCCAGCGCTTCTTGGAAGAACAGAGTTGTTTGTCAGGGGAGGGTGGGTCTGTCCCAGTTTTTGGGGAGCGCGCCAAATTTTTGGAACACATTCCGTAGGGTGGGCTGCTAGTTGGTGCTTTGCGGAGAAACCGAGTTTTTCCAAAAAACTCGGTTTCTAGTTGTCGGCCTATTTATGCCGCAGTGTACTAGCCCGACAGTGTTGCGTTAACGATCCGTTGTCATTAACCAGCAAGGTCTGGCCGACGGGCGTAACGACGCTCAACAAGATGATGGGGGTCAACCGGATCTCGTGTGGTTACGTGCCGGGGACGGGCTGATCATTGTCTGCTTGACCTCGGCACCGCAAGCCCGTCCCCGGCACGTAAGGCCCGACCACATGAATTCCGGTTGAGCCGATGATGGGAGCTACGTCGGGCTGATAGCCCGACCTACAAATTGGGCTGCCACACTTTTAGGACGCAACCGTGCGGTTTAGCCTCGTTGCAATCAAATAGAAACTCAATGCGCTATCTGGGCAGTGATAAGGAAGTCCACACGCGTCGCCTCTCGCAACTTGCCCCTCGCAACTTCACTCACGCCTATGTCAACCACGCTTTCCGGTCTGCAAAAACCTGGCCACCAATGGGCCTATATCGCCAACAGCGAACCTGCCGTGATCGCCGAGACGCTGGTGGCCTTAGCCAACAGCGATGGCGGTTGGCTGGTGCTAGGCGTGGATGCGGATGGCGTGCTGGGCGCCCTTGCCACCGACGATGAAATGGCGGACGCGGTGCGCAAGGCCGAGCGCATGTGCCGCCCGCCGGTGCGCACGCTGGATTGGCAGCAGCGCGATGTGGCCGGCGGCGCGGTGGCGGTGATCCGCATCGAACGCGGCGGCGATCTCCACGCGCTGGAGGATGGCCGCGTACTGGTGCGTCACGGCGCCGAGAACGCGCCTGCCGGTGGTGAGACAATCGAACGTTTGCTCGCCAGCCGTCCCGTCGGCGATTTCGAGTTGCAGCCCGTACCTGGCGCCACCCGCGACGATCTCGACGACGACATCATCGACGAATATCTGGAGCGCCGCCAGAAACGCAACCCGCGCCAGGTCATCCTCCCCAAAGACAAGCTGCTGCAACAGATCGGTGCGCTGACCGAGGAGCGTATGCCTACGGTGACGGGCTTGTTGCTCTTTGGCAAAGAGCCACAATTTTTCATGCCGCAATGCCGCGCTGTCTTTGTGAAATTTGCCGACACGCAGCCACGCGGCCCCGAAGGTGGACTTGGCTATGGCCGCCGTGAGGAATTCACCGGCGCGCTGCCGCTGGTCATCGACCGCGCCTGGCGCGTCATCTGGGAAGAGATGGACAAGCGAGCCGTCGTCAAAGGCTTGCAGCGGCAGGAAGAAACCGAATACCCTTCGGATGCGGTGCGCGAGGCCCTGGTGAATGCAGTGGCGCATCGCGACTATCGCATCACCGGTCGCGGCATCGAGATTCGCATGTACACCGACCGCATGGAGATCATCAGCCCCGGCGGGCTGCCCGCGCACATCACGCTCGACAATCTGGTGGAGGAGCATTACAGCCGCAACCCACGGCTGGTCAACGGCCTCTATCAGTGGGGATATATCGAGGAGCTGGGCCTGGGCATCGACCGCATGATCGAGGATATGGTCAAAGCCGGCCATCCGCCGCCCAAGTTTGAGTGCCCCGGCCATCGCTTTACGGTGATTCTGTACAACCTGCGCGACCAGGCGCGCTCCACCGAGCCGTGGGAAAGCAACATGAACGAGCGACAGTTCAAGGCGCTGGAGTTCGTCCAGCAGAACGGCTCGATCTCCAACGGCGATTACCGCCAACTTTGTCCGCACGTGGGTGCGGAGACGCTGCGTCTCGACCTGGTTGATATGGTGACGCGCGGCATCCTGCTCAAGATCGGCGACAAGCGCGGGACGCGTTACATCTTGAAGTAATCCCAAGTTATCCCAATTGGGAAACCGTGATTTGGGTTTTATCCCTATTATCCCAAGTTATCCCAATTGGGATAATGGATTGATGCATCTCACCTGATAAAGCGTTTTTCTTGGCGGCCCGTCCTGAGGGTGGTATACTGCGTGCGCTGTACGACCGGCGACCCTCCCACCGACGGCTTTATTGTCTGGCGATCGGTGTGGTCACGTTTTTTTGCACGGATTGAATGTAGGTATTGCATGACTGAATCGACCAAACCTGCCGAGGATTTGTACGCACTCCAGTCGGATCCAACGGCTGCGGAGTCGCTGCGTCTGGAGACAGTCGAAGGGGAGTCCGCGGTTGCCGGCCAGGAAAAAGAGCCGGCGTACGGCTGGATCATGGTGCGCGAACTTGTCGAGACGGTGGTGCTGTCGCTGATCATCTTCTTGCTGATCCGGCAGGTCGTCCAGAACTATCGCATCGAGAACCATTCGATGGAGCCAAATTTCTACGAAGGCCAGTTTGTGCTGGTCAACAAGTTGGCCTATCGACTCGGGACGCCAACGCGCGGTGATGTCGTCGTCTTTCACAACCCGCGCAACACGAACGAGGATTACATCAAACGCATCGTCGGGGTGTCGGGTGACACGGTGGAGGTGCGCGATAAAACGGTCTTTATCAACGGCCAGGCGTTGCCGGAAGATTTCACACATTTTCCGATCCCTCCCGGAGAATTTATCGGGCCGATTATAGTGGGCGATAACCAGTTGTTCGTCATGGGTGACAATCGGCCGAATTCGAGTGACAGTCGCGTCTTTGGCCCCATCGACCAGGATCTTGTCGTTGGTCAGGCCTGGTTGCGCATCTGGCCGTTGAATGTATTTGGCATTGTCCAGCACGAAGATTTGGCGCCGGCAGGCGTACTGAGCCAATGATGAGCGAAAAAGAGCCAGTGATGACACTTGAAGAGCGCATCCAGGCTGTCTGCGCGCGCGTACTCGCCGAACCAGCGCTGGCGGAGATCGAGCCGGCTGCATTGTCTGCGGAAAAGCTGGCGGCCATGATCGACCATACGCTGCTTAAGCCCGAGGCGGGCGAAGATCAGATCCGCGTCCTGGCGTCGGAGGCCGTCGAGTTTGGCTTTGCCAGCGTCTGCGTCAACCCGATCTGGACGCCGCTTTGCGCCGAGCTGCTCGAAGGCAGCAGCGTCAAGACCTGCACAGTGGTCGGCTTCCCGTTGGGCGCTACGTTGCCGTCGATCAAGGTCTATGAAGTGGAGGCGGTCGCGGCGTTGGGCGCCGACGAAGTCGACATGGTGCTTGCGGTGGGGCGGCTGCGCGACGGCGACTATCACCTCGTTTATCGAGACATCGCCGAGGTGGCCGACGCTGCCCACGAGCACGATTTGCTGCTCAAAGTGATCCTGGAAACGGGGCTGCTGACCGATGAACAAAAGATCGCTGCGTGCGTCATTGCTCAGGCCGCGGGCGCCGACTTTGTCAAGACTGCCACCGGGTTCAGCGGCGGCGGCGCCACGATCAGCGACATTGCGCTGATGCGCAGCGTGGTCGGGCCGACGATGGGCGTGAAGGCCGCGGGTGGCGTGCGCACGGCCGCGGACGCGCTGCGCATGGTGGCGGCAGGCGCTACGCGCATCGGCTGCAGCAGCAGCGTGAAGATCATGCAGGAGCTGCGCGATGGCGCGACAGCGGCTCCTACTGCGCCGGGAGAAGGGTATTGATGTCGGATCGGGTCTCCGATTTTGCTCTCATCATCGGGCACATTTGGCGCTGCACCAGTTGCCGCAACGCGTTGGTGGATAACCCTTCTGCCATGTGGATTGGCTACAAACTGACGGAAGCGCAGCGTACATGTCTCACCAATTTAAGTGAGGACGACTTTCATACGATCACGCGCCTTGCCGAACTCACCGGGCTGACCGCGCGCGAGATCGACGCCGCCATCGACCACCCGCGTGCACGCCTGCGCCACCTCGGCAGCATCAAAGGTGAACTCCGCTCCGGCTTGAGCTGGTAAGCACAGAAAGCCACGATTCAGCATGAAACATATTCTGCCCGGTTTGTGGGAAATCGATGAGATCGGCGATATCGTCCATTGCTATCTGTGGGAATGGAGCGGCGGCTTGACCTTGATTGACGTGGGGATGCCTACTCACGTGCACACGCTGCTTGATGCACTGACGGCGAAAGGTTATGCGCTGCACAACGTGCGACGCGTGATCATTACCCACGGCGACGCCGACCACATGGGGGGCGTTGCCAAGCTGAAAAAGGCCACCGGCGCAGTGGTCGGCTGCCATTCGGTGGAGAAGGTGCTGCTGGAGCATCCCTCCAAGCGCGTGCCTGCCTCGCTCCTCCTGCGCCCGGTTTTTGCCCTGCTTCGTCTTGCCCCTCAATTCAACGTGTTGCCGGTCACGCCGGACGAACTCTACGTCGATGGACAGCAGACGCCGGAGGGCTTCACCGTGATCCACACGCCGGGTCACACGCCGGGTCACATCTCGCTGCTGCACCGCGAGAAACGCTTCCTGATTGTCGGGGACGCACTCAACAACCGGGGCGGTAAGTTGCAACTGCCGCCCCCACTCTTTACGCCGGATATGCACAACGCACAACGCAGCGTCTGGAAGTTGGCCAAGAAATATGGCGAAGATTTCGACGTGATGGTCTTTGGCCACGGCCCGCCCATCCTGCAGAACGGCGGGCGCAAGGTGCAGTCCCTGGTGACGCAGATTTTCTCATCCGAAGTATAAGCGTTGCCCGCGCGGCGTCCTCAGCCGAAATACTGCGCAGCGAAGGTCCGATTCTCTTCCTCTGCCAACGAGCACCTTACCCAGCTATATTCTGAACACGGGCTCACCGCCAAAAATAGTCGTCACGACGGCGGTCGCTGCCACCGCTCCCGCGGCGATTTCGTCCGCGCGCAGAGCGAATAGATCGCGATCCACCACGATCAGATCGGCCAGCTTGCCGGGGGTGATGCTGCCGATCGCCTGCTCCCAGCCGGCTGCACGCGCTGCTCCTAACGTATACGCGTAAATTCCCTGCTCCAACGAAATGCACTCCGCTCCATACCAGGACGCCGCGGGCAGCCGTTCGATGCGCTGGCGCACCAGCGCGGCATGGAGTCCGACAAACGGGTTGGGGTCGGCGACCGGCGCGTCGCTGCCAAAGGCCAGCAGCGTCCCCTGCTCAAGCAGCGAGCGGAAGTTGTACAGATGCGCCGCACGTTCGCCCAGGAAGCGGTCGGCCGTGTCCATGTCATCGGTGGCGTGGATCGGCTGCACGCTGGCGGTGATGCCAAGCTGCGCCAGCCGCGGCAGGTCGACCGGGTCGATGATCTGCACGTGCTCGATGCGGTGCGGAATGGAAGGCGCCAATCCGCTGCCGGCCAGCTCCTCGAAGATGTCCAGCACCACGCGATTGGCGCGGTCGCCGATGGCGTGCACGCTGATCGGGAAGCCAAGCTCAGTGGCGCGGCGAAACTCCGCCGCCATCTGCGCCGGCGGGGTGACGCTGACGCCGGTGTTGTCCGTCTCTTCGGGGCGGAGCTTGACAAAGGGCGCCAGCAGCCACGCGGTGCGGCTGCCCAAGCTGCCATCGGTAAAGACCTTGACGTGGCCGAGACGCAGAAAATCGTCGCCAAAGCCGGTGCGCAGCCCCAAGCCGGCCAGATGAGGCAGTTCGTGCGCGGCCACGTTGCAGGCCACGCGCAGGTGCAGACGACTTGCTTCCCGCAGGCGCAGCAGGCTGGCCCACTCGCGCGGGCCGTCGTCGCCGTCTTTGACGCGCTGCGCGTGCACCGCGGTGATTCCCAGCCGGTGCAGCGCAGTCATGCCCGCGGAGATCGCCGCATCCAACTCGTCGGCGCTCGGCGGCGGTGCGTGCTGCGCGACGAGATCGATTGCCAGCTCGCGCAGGAAGCCTGTGGGCTGGCCGCTGGCGTCGCGGTCGATCACGCCGCCGGGCGGGTTGGGCGTCTGTGCGGTGACGCCGGCCAGCCGCAACGCCGCCGAATTCACCACCGCGCTGTGCATGTCGCTCCGGTAGAAAATGGCAGGAAATGCTGCACCGGTGGCCGCGTCGATCTCGGCGGCGGTCGGGAAGTCCGTATCGCCCCACCAGCTTTCGTTCCAACCTTGCCCGACCAGCCAACTGCCCGACGCGGCCCGCGTCGCGGCTTCACGGATGCGTTCCAGCATCTCAGCGCGCGTGCGTGCACCCGCCAAACGCACTTCGCGCAGCCCCAACGCATAGTGGGACAAGTGGATATGCGCGTCACAAAAGCCGGGCAGCACGAGCCGGCCATCCGCGTCGATGCGCCGCGTATCTTCGCCGGCCAAGGGCAGAATTTCATCATCAGCGCCGACCGCGACAATCCGATCCTGTTGGATCGCCACGGCCTGCGCCCAGGGCAGCGCGTCGTCCTGCGTGTAGACGCGGGCGTTGTAGAGAATCAGGGTGGGGGTGCAAGCAATACGCTGCATAGGATTTCCGCCTTTCTTAAGCAGGATGCCCGGTGTAGACACCGGATGATAGCCAACAGCAGGGTAGACCAGCTTTCGCTTATCCTGAGTGTAGCAAATTTGATGCCGAACGCATAAGACGTTTTATTTATTGAGAGAGGAACTATGAAATCGATTCCGAATGCAGTGCTTGACAGACCCGTATGTGGGGTCAATCTGGCGGCGGGCGCGCTGCGCGTGCAGCTTGGCGAGCAACCGACGATGATGGTTTTCTTGCGCCACTTTGGCTGACCTTTCTGCCGGGAAATGGTAAAGGATTTCCGTACGCTTTCCGCATCCATGGCGGATTATCCACCCCTGCTTTTTGTGTATATGGGGTCGGTTGAGGAAGGCGAGGCGTTCTTTGCCAGTGCCTGGCCGGAGGCGCGTGCCGTCTCCGATCCAGCAAAACAACTCTATGCGGCATTCGATCTCAAGCGAGGCTCTATCGGCGAAGTGTTTGGCCCGGAGGTGATAGCGTGCGGTCTGCGCGCGGGCGCCAAAGGTCATCTCATTGGCAAACCGGTCGGCGACCCGTGGCAGATGCCAGGCCTCTTCCTGGTGCAGGGGCCAGACGTGCTGTGGTCGCACGATTTTGCCCATATTGGCGACCATCCTGATTTTACGGTGATGCCGCAACTTGTGGCTGACTTGAGCGCGCCGGCGCCCTGATTCTTGCGCCCAAATCCCCTTTGATTTGACAGTGGCAAGGGGCCGTGCTATTCTTCACAACGTCAATGGATGCAGTCGCATGATTGACCTGGAGACGTGGTGTAGCGGTTAGCATATTGGCCTGTCAAGCCAAAGGTCGCGGGTTCAAATCCCGTCGTCTCCGCCAAAAAGGGAGCTCGCTTGTGAGCTCCCTTTTTTTGTTCTGGCAACTGTTCAGGTGATTCCGATCAGCCACAGGTTCGACGGACGGCGCCGGATGATTTTTGGGCTCAACCGGAATTCATGTGGTGGGGCCTTAGGTGCCGGGGACGGGCTTGCGGTGCTTCGGTTGAGCAGACAACGTTCAGCCCGTCCCCGGCACGTAACTACACGAGATCCGGTCGACCCGATTTTTTTGCTAAAAATCCGTGAAAATCCGTCAAATCCGCGGTCTATATATCTATATATCTGTGTGCGAGGCTGCGTCACCCTAATTGTTCAAGTTGTGCTTCACTGCATTGACGCCCTGTTTGGCCTGCGTTTCTACATCCTGCTTGGCCTTTTCCGCCTCGCTCTTTACCGTCGCCTGGGTCTTATCCTGCACTTGCTCTGCTGCCTGGAGTGCGCTTTCCTTGACCTTTTCCAGGCTCTCCTGACCGGTCTGCTTAACCTCTTCGACTACCTTCTGCGCGGCCTGTTTGACTTCCGGCGCCACCTCTTTGACGACGGCCTGGGCGCGCTGGGCTACATCCTCCGCCGCGACGCGTGCGCGTTCGGTCACTTGGTCGCTCGTTTCGCCCAGCCATTCATCTTCCTGGCGTGTGTGCGGCAACATCAAAGCAACGGCCGCGCCCACCCCAAGCGCGATAGCGCCGAACAGCAAGGGGTTGTCACTGATAGTCTGCTGTGTGGTGCGCTGTGCATAGCGCGCATAGACCTGCGCCTGATGGCCCACCTGTCCCGCCTGCTCCTGCACGGTTCCGCCCACGCGGCCTGCCCCTTCAGCCACTTGATGGCCAAGTTGCCCCGCCTGCTCCTGTACAGTTCCACCCACGCGGCCTGCACCTTCAGCCACCTGGTGGCCGAACTGCCCCGCCTGGCTCTGGGCTTTACCGCCGAGAGAAGCCGCCGCATCCTGGACAGCGCCACCGACCTGCGCAGCGGCCTCGCGTACGGTGTCGGCCGCGCCTGCGACCTTGTCCTGCGCAGTCTGTAACGCTTCCTGCGCCCAGCCATCGCCTGACCCCTGTCCGCTCGTCTCACCGTATCCATAGGAACGGTAAGCGTCAGCACCGCCATAACCTTGTTGGCGCGCCTGATATTCGTTTGTGTAGGAATCGTAACGGGGGCCACGCTGCGCCTCCGTGGCGCGCGCCTGATCGTAACGCTGGATAGGATAATCGCCCTTGCGGTCGGAAGAGCTGCTCAGCATGTCCATCAGCAACCATCCTACGCCCGCTCCGATCAGCAGGGTGGGCAACGGGTTGCGCTTAGCTGTTTCTACCAGCGAGGACTGTAGTTGTGCACGATTTGTGGTTACGTAGTCGACGATCGAATCTGCTGTGTCCGTCAAGGTGTCCTGAATCGCTTCTTGAGCCTGCCGGCGCAAGTTATCGGGCTGTAGCCGGTCTTGAATGGCATCGACGGTCTCGCTTAACTCGCCGCGCGTTTTTTCAATGTCGCGTCGAATTTCTTCACTGCTGGTATTGGGACTCATTGCACTTTCTCCTTGATCATATCTACATTGTTCTGCACGCTCTTGATTGTTTTCTCCGGGACGAGGTTGACTTCCTCCATGGCGCGCCGGCCTGCCATAAGAATCAGCCCGCCAACGATGAGGGTGATGGCGCCCACCAGCAGGGTGGAAACCCACAACGGGATCACAGAGGCTAACCCGTAGGCAATGCCCATCAACAAAACAATCAGCCCAGCATAGGCGATGACGCCCCCTGCAATCATAGAAGTTGCACTTTTGATGGCAGTGGAGATGGTTTCCTGTGTTTCTACGCGCGCCAGTTCAACTTCACGGCGCAACAGCACGCTCACCTGTTCGGTCATCTCCGTAAAGAGCAAGCCCAGCGATCGTTCGCTTTGCTGTGGCGTCACTGCAGGATCTAAATTATTTTCAGTTCCTCGGGTTACCATTTCTTCTCTCCTTTCTGCTGCGCCGATTCTTCGATGTTCTGCGGGTCATTGCTGTGCTCAGGATCGAGCGCGTTGGATTCCTTGCCAACCTCCCAATCCGGGCCCGCTCCCTTGGCGGTAGCGGCGCCGCCAGGATTCTTCGTAGCACGCTCGCCGTTGAAGGCATCTGCACCCTTGTGATACATGGGGTCATCCTGCAGGGGATCATTCTGCACGCCGCGCACTGTTTCGCCCGGCGCCTGGGGATAGCTGGGGCCTCCCACGCCACCATAGGTTTCGCGGATAGATTTGCCGCCATCCTCAAGTGGGTTGTTGTACCCAGCGCGTTGGGGATTGGTGTAGCGTGGTTGTTCGCCGCCGCTCCAACCTGCACCTACGGCCCGATTGGCGCCACCGGTTCGCTCTGCCATGTACCTGCGATATTCGACCGAGCTGTTTTGTGACGCACTTGGCGTTCGATTCTGCGTGCTCTTCAGAAAGCGACCCAAAATAAAGCCTGCCGCCAGCGACCCGGCGACAAAAAGCTCCGGCTGGCGTTGCGCCAGGTTGCGTGCACCCTGCCACATATCTCCTAGGTCGCGGCTTTCCAGATAGCCGGCAAACTCTTCGACCTGGTCGGCGGCTGTGTTGATATAGCCTGCAAAGGTGGATTCCTGGCGATCCTCAAATTGCCGGCCTGACTGACGCAGCGCATCGGCCACGCCATGCATCCGTTCAGATGCACCTTCTTTTTGCTGGTTTACGACTTTGGCCGCCTGCTCTTTGGCGTCGTCTAGCACGGCGCCGACCTGCTCTTTGGCTTCACCGGCCAGATCAGCCGCCTTGGCCTTGGCCTCCGTTGCCACTGCACCTGCCTGCTCCTGCGCTTGCTGGGCAGTCTGTCCTACTTTCTGCTTGACTTCTTCAACTGAGTCCTTCGGCTGAGTTCCTGGCGTTGTCTGCGTCCTGTTGTTTTGCTCGTTCATGTTCTCTCCTTTACGGATGATAGTGCAAACCTATAACGATCTGTCAGGCAAGGTTAGTGATCAGAGGGAGGTAATGACAGGGTACACCGGATAACTTGATGACTCCATAGGTAAATGGGTGAAGGTGAGTAACAAACCAGGGTATATCCCTGGCTCTCCCTTCCTTGTCCGTAGCCTTCCTGCGTATCTCCTGCGCGGCCCCTCCTTAAAGAAAGCTCTTTGTTGGACACTGTTTGAAAAGGGCAAATCTCGACGCTGAGACGCGGAGGCGTAGAGACTCGCAGAGAAGAAAAAGTCGGCCTCACTGGGCTTTTTTGCATTTCTCTCTGCGCTCCTTTGCATCTTTGCGTCAAAGGGACGCCTTTTCAAACAGTGTCCATGCCCCTACGGCGCACAATCGAACATGAAAATGCCTTTGCGCCTCTGCTTCTCCGCGCCTTTGCGTTCAGAAACTATTTTCAAGTCAGTTTTTGAAAGATAAAGAGGCCACTGGCAGAGTATGACTTGATTCGTACCTGCCGCTTATGCCATGTACATGCAACCCTTGCCCGCTTCTGCTACGCTTACAGCAACGGTGACTGCCCTGGCATGGCCTGCTCTTCCAAGTTGCGGTCCACTCAGGGCGCCTCACTTGAAGCGGTCAGCGAACGCCATAACCTGACTCGATGGTTTTCGTGACGCCGCCAGCTTTCTAAGATGCATGTGGTTGTTAAATGTAAACATGAAAGGAGCACACAAGATGCAATCAACCCACTGGAAGCGAATCTCCCTTGTAGTTATTCTGCTGCTTGGTCTGCTGGCGCTTGCCGCCTGTGGCGACTCAGGTCCAAGCGACGATCAGATGGATACGGAACCCGCGGTGGTCGAGACGCCAGCCTCTGCAACTGAGGAACTGGTCCCGACAGAATCCACCATTGATGATTCCACAGTCACGACTGACACTGAGGTCATGACCGATACGAACGTGATTACCGAGACTGAGGTCACTGAGGTGATTACCGAGACGGAAGTCATGACTGACACTGATGTTATGACCAATACGGAAGTCATGACCGACACCGGCGCCATGACCGACACCGGCGCTATGACCGATACTGGCGTCATGACTGATACTGGCGTCATGACCGATACAGAAGCCATGACTGACACAGAGGCAATGGGCAATGTCGATGCGACAGCCGCCACACACATGGGGCTGGCTGGCGTCAGTGGCGCCGAAGGGGCGCTGATTCGTGGCTCTACGCTGCTGGACTATGGCTTTGACAACCGTGACGGTGAAGTGTCAGGCGATCTGGAAAACCTGCTGATCGACACGCGCACCGGCGATGTTCTCTTTGCCTCTGTCGAGTACGGTGGTTTCCTCGACCTGGGCGACAAGGACATCATTGTTCCCCTCAGCGCCTTCATGTGGGGGCCGGATGATAAGCTCGTGCTGAACTTCGATGAGCAGGCGCTCGAAAACTTCCCGGATGTTGGCAACGACTGGCCGGATCTGACCAACCCCGCCTGGGACGATGACGTAAACACGTTCTGGCGTGACAATCAGTTTGACTCGGGCGTTGACTTTACCGAAGTCGATTCCAATGGCGTCATGTGGCTGTCGGACTTCCTGGGCTATCCGATCAACGGTCTGGGCGACGCACCTGCTGTCATGAATGATGTGCTGGTCGACCTGGGCAGCAGCCGCGTCAAGTATGTCATCCTTGACTTTGGCACGCTTGGCGACCCGAATGCCGTCTATGTGGTTCCCTTCACGGCGCTCGACACGACCACCCCAGCGGATGGCGATATGATGGCCTTCAACAGCACCATTGATCGCGACACGCTGGCCGGTGCGCCCATCTATGATCCAGGTCTCTATCCCGATGCCACAATCATGCCGGATGAGTTTGTCACTGACACGGACGCGTTCTGGAGCCAACTGGGGTTTGATGTAAACCAGTGACCCTGATCCTCCACGTCAGATGTAAAATTGCAGACCCCCTATGCCCTTCCCCACAACGTTGTGGGGAAGGGTTGCTTTGAAGACAATCAATAAGTTTAAGTAAGAGTAACAAGTAGAGTAACAAGTAGAGTAACAAGTA
>Ga0073899_10002855_pt1 | contig 15439 bp, 9 predicted proteins | sample KloWWTmetaKNB5Ph_FD_88975 | JGI IMG/M metagenome (GOLD analysis project Ga0073899, IMG submission 88975) | Active sludge microbial communities from Klosterneuburg, Austria, studying microevolution and ecology of nitrifiers - Klosterneuburg... | ecosystem: Engineered > WWTP > Aerobic digester >...
CGTTGGCGTTGCTCCGCCTCGTCGGCCGGCAGTATTTCGGTCGCGGGAGCCGCCGTGAGCTCGGGCGCGATGCCCACCAGCAGTTCACTGGCCGGTGATGGCGTCAGATCCGATTCACGAGTCGGCGGATTGACGGCCACGACGGACACCGGCTCGCCAACGGCGCGTTCCTGATACGCTTGATAGAAACCCAGCTCATTGAGGGTCGCGGCACCCTGGGTACCACCGGAGTCCGGACGCACCAATGCCTCGGAAGGTGTCGCGATGACCAGGTCGCGGACCGCCGCCGCCGGACGCCACCCTTCGCCGGACGTTCGCCAGAGCGGCTGCGGCTGGTAGCCCGCGGCGTGGAGCGCGAGCCGGCGCACAAAGGGAAGGTAGGCCGGCTGCAGGGGGAAATCTCCCCCGCGGGCGTCGAGGGGGATGGCACTCACCAGCAGCCGACCCGTGCCAATCCGGCCTTCCACCAGCGCCGGCAGCCCATCGTCGAAGCGGGCGAGCACCTGCGCACCGGAATCGGCCACCAGCCGTGCATACCGAATGAAGCGCGCGGACGACAACGCCGCACTCCCTCCCGCACGGAACGGGACAAAGACCGGATGCTCGAGGGAGACGTCACCGAGCGTCCCCCCGCGGTCGGCCAATCGGTCCACCTCCCCGTCACCACGGGCGGGCATCGCGGACACACCGACCCGCGACGCGCCGAGCCGGGGACCGGCCACCACCACCGCACCATGCCCGGACTCGATCCAGGTGCGGAACGCCGGCGTCGCGGGTGGTGCCACATCGATCAGGAGGACGACCGCCGCGCGTGCGAGCGAGGCCGCGTCGAGCGACGCCGCCGAGTGACGCTCGACCCGGAAGGCCGGGTCGGTGCCGATCGCGAGTGCGCGTTCGAGGAAGAGCGTGGTCTCACCGGACATGTCGCCAGGGCTTACCAGCAGCACCACTTGCGATGCCTCGGCGGGAACCACGGCGTGGAAGCGGTCGTCCGCGGCGAGCGCGTCGGGGGTGAGCATCACGGTGACGCGCGCCTCACCCGGTGGCAGCGCCACGGGATCGAAGGCGGCACTCACCATGCCATCGACCGGGACCTCGACCTCTCGCGATCCCGCCTCGCGATTGTTGACCATCAGCGTGGCGCGCGCCGACTGCGCACTTCCCAGGGCGCGGCCGCGCAGTTCCGCGGTGACGGCAATGCGCCCCGCGGCGCCTCCGCCGAGTCGAGCGACCGCGAGGCCGGAGACCGCGCGATTTGCCGACGACGCTGCCGCGACCGAGACGCCACGCACGGTGATGCCCCTGGGCAGCGCGAGGTCGGCGATCCCGCCGATCCCGCTGCGCTGCAAGTCGGACACGACCACGACCTCGGCCGTGGCGAGGTTGCCGGCCTGCAGTTGTTGGCGCGCGGCGCGGAGCGCGGCGGCGAAGCGGGTCCCGCGCGCGCCGGGACGGATCGCGCCGAGCGCCGCGAGCGCCGCCGCATGGTCAGTGGTGATCGGCTGCATGATGACGGCGTCGTCGTCGAAGGCGATCACGCCGATGCGGTCGCCCGCCGCGAGCCCGGCGATGACGGCGCGTGCGGAGTCCATCGCGGCCGGCCACACCGCCGAATGGCCCATGCTCATCGAGCGGTCGAGTGCGACGATGACCACGCGCTCCCCCGCGGGCGCGATGGCGGCGCCGACGCGCTGGACCACGGGACGCGCAAAGGCCAGCACGGCGAGGAGCACGGCAAGTGCCCGGAGCAACAGCAGGGGCAGGTCCGTCACGCGTCGCCGATGTGCCGTCTCGATCGGGATCCGGCGCAGGAACATCAATGAGGGAAAGCGGAACGGCTGCGAGCGATCTCGCTGCCGCAGGTGCAGCAGCAGCGGAATCGCCAACGCGGCCAGTCCGGCGAGGAACGCGGGGACAAGGAAGCCGAGTGGCATCAGCGGCTCTTCGTCGCCATCAGGCGGCGGTCGAGATAGGCACGCAACGCGCCATCGAGCGGCGATTCCGTGCCGACAGGCTGGTAGTCCACCCCCGCCCCGGCGAGACCGCTGGCGAGCGCGGTGCGATGCTCCACCACCATCTGCCGGTAGCGCGTGCGCACTTCCTCGGGCTTGAGCGGCAGCCGCACGCCGGTCTCGGCATCTTCAAAGGTGCCCGGAGCGTCGTAGGGGAGTTCGCGCTCGGCCGGATCGGACAGATGGAACACCATCACGTCGTGGCCCCGAGTCCGGAGGCCGCCGACCGCGCGCGACAAGGCCGTCGGCTCTTCATAGCAATCGGAGAGGAGCACCACCATCCCCGACCGCCCGCGGAGTTGTGCCACCTTCTCGAGCACTTGCGGAAGCCGTCCCTCACCCTTGGCGGTGCTGGAGGCCACGGTGTGCAGCAACAGGTTGAGGTGCCGCGTGGAAGGCGGGACCACATCAACCATCTCGTCGCGCACCGTCACCAGCCCGACGCGGTCACCCTGTCGCTGGGCGAGCCACGCGAGGGACGCCGTGAGATAGCGGGCGTAGTCGAACTTGGTGAGCCCACCACTGCTGAAGTCCATCGAGCCCGAGCTGTCGAGCACAAAGAGGAGGTCGGCGTTGGTGTCCGCCTCGTAGGTCTTGAGATAGAACCGATCGGTGCGACCGTACACCCGCCAGTCGATTCGGCGCAGGTCGTCGCCGGGCTGATACGGGCGGTGCTCGGCGAAGTCCACCGACGTGCCCGTGCGCACGGAGCGATGCAGTCCGTGCAGGAAGCCGTCCACCACCGTCCTGGCCAGGAGGGAGAGGTCACTGATCCCGGCGAGCAACGCGGGATCGAGGAAGGCGGCAGGGGCAATCTCGGTCACGGGCGGCTCAGAGCCCCGACCGCGGGATGGGGGCGATCTCGAGCAGGCGCGACACCACCTGATCGGTGGTGATCCGCTCGGACTGGGCCTGGAAGTTCCGCAACAGACGGTGACGGAACACGGGACGGGCCAGTGCGTGAATGTCCTCGAACGAGACGTGCGCCCTTCCCTGCACCAGCGCGCGTGCCTTGCCGCCGAGCACCAGGGCCTGTGCGGCACGGACCGACGCGCCGTAGGCGAGCCACTGCCGCACGAAGTCGGGGGCGCCGTCCACCGGTCGCGTCATCCGCACCAGCTTGACGGCGTGCCGGACCACTGCGTCGGCCACGGGAACCCGCCGAACCAGGCGCTGGAAGGCGAGAATCTCGTCGCGCGAGACCACCGGATTGATCGCCTCGGGTGGCACCGTCGTGGTGGCCTGCACCACTGCCACTTCTTCTTCCTCTGGCAGGTAGTCGAGCAGCACCTCGAACATGAAGCGGTCGAGCTGTGCCTCGGGGAGCGGATAGGTCCCTTCGAGCTCGATCGGGTTCTGCGTCGCGAAGACGAAGAACGGCGGCTCGAGGGGATAGGTCTTCCCCTGGACCGTCACGCGGCGCTCCTGCATCGCCTCCAGCAGCGCGGCCTGCGTCTTCGGGGGTGTGCGGTTGATCTCGTCGGCGAGCACCACGTTGGCGAAGATCGGTCCGGGCAGAAAGGCGAGCTTGCGCCGTCCGGTCTCCGGGTCGTCGGTGATCATGTCGGTGCCGGTGACGTCGCTTGGCATCAGGTCGGGCGTGAACTGGATCCGCGAGAAACGGAGGTCGAGTGCACGCGCGAGCGAATGGATGAGCAGCGTCTTGGCGAGGCCCGGCACGCCGACCAGCAGGCAGTTGCCGCCGGCATAGAGCGCGATGAGCGCCTGCTCCACCACGTCGTCCTGCCCGACGATCACCTTGCGCAGCTCCGTCGTGATCCGCTTCGTCGCCTCGTGGAGGTGACCGGCGAGGGCGGCGTCGTCGAGTTGGTCGAGCGCGGTGGAGGATGGAGTCTGGGTCACGCCGGGCCTCGGGTCAGTGAGTGTAGGTGTAGATGACGTAGTTGATGCCGAGCTTGAAGGCGTCGCCGGTCGGGAGGGGATTGCGCCCCTCGAACGACCATTCCCAGAGCTCGGAGATGTCGTAGTTGTAGTGCACCACCATGAGCAGCCGGCGGGTCGGATCGTTGTCCTCGAAGATGCCGTAGAACTCCGCGCTGCCCCCGCGACCGAAGGCGTCGTCGTTGCCGGGCAACTCGTCAATCCGATAGAAGGCATTGAAGAGCGGGTGCGCCGTCTCCAGCGGAAGGCGTCGCGCGCCCGGCAGGACCTTCTGCAGTTGGGCGTCGAAGTTCGCGAGCGCATTCGCGCCGCGGAAATCGTCCACGATGACGAAGCCGCCCTTCAGCAAGTAGCTGCGCATCCCCAGTGCCTCGGCTTCGTTGGGCACCCAGCCGCCGACCTCGCAGAGGTAGGCCACCGGGAACTTGTGCAGCCGCGGATCGTCGAAGGTGAAGACGTTGCTCGCGTCGGTCCGGGTCTTCATGGTGGTCAGTTCCGCCAGGATCTGCGGGAAGGTCCGATCCGACCGCGGGTAGTCGTGATTCCAGAGCGGATCGAAGCGCCGGCCGAACCCGCCGCTGAGATCGGGTGGATCGAACTTGATCCGGGCGTACACGAAGCGCCCGTCGTAGGCGACGTTCGCGATCTCGGTCGGGTAGCCGCGCTGGGCCGACAGTTCGGCCGTCAGCACCACGGTGCCCAGCACCACGCCCCACGCCACGCGCGCACCGATGCGCATCAGCCGCCTCCTTGCAGGTCGAGCAGCAGTTCCTGCGCCTTCTCGAAGCCAGGCGCTTCCTCGAGGATGGCCAGCACTTCGCGCCGAGCCGCGGTGCGGTCGCCCGCCCGCATCATCGCGCGCGCCAACTGGTAGCGCGCCTCGAGCACATTCGGGGGCCGGAGCGCGAGGATGGCGCGGCGCTCCAGCACGGCGAGCGCGAAGCGTCCCGCGTCGTCGGCGAGGCGGGCGAGCCGTTCGTGATGCGCGATCACCTGCGGGGCGATCCACACGGCACGCTGCATGGCCGCCGCCGCGCCCGCGGTGTTCCCCAGGCGTTCCAGCACCGTGGCCTCCAGCAGATTCGGCTCCAATGCCGTCTCGCCGCGTGCCGTGATCCGCGCGAGCAGCGGCGCGGCCTCCGCGTCCTGCCGCAACGTCGCGTAGTGGCGCGCCAGCGGCCATGCCGGTCCGTCGGCGCCGGCATGCGTCGGGAAGAGTCGCTCGGCCTCACGCAGGCGAGCCACTCCCGCCTCGCCCTGCCCGGCCGCGAGGAGGGCACTCCCCTCCTGCACGGCGCGACGGATCGGGTTGGCCTCCCCGCCCGCGCCGATGGCCGCCAGCGGCGTGGCGTAGCGTTGCCGGAGCCAGCGGTCGAAGCGCTGGTCGAGCTCGGGCACGGTCCACTTGGTGACGCGCTGCAGCACCGTGGCCAGATCCCAGCCCTGCGCGAAGCCGCGCAGCATGGCCGGTAATGTCGCCGCGCCATGCTCGGCCTCGATCATCTCGCACACCAGCGAGGCCTGCAGGTAGCTGTCGCCGATTTGTGCGGGATAGGTCGGGCGCACCAACCCCTCGTTGATGCGCGACACCGGGAGCAGCTTCCCCGCGGCCACGGTCTCGAGGAAGGCGAGCGAGACATCCATGCCCCAGCCGCGGCCGGTCCGTCGCTCCTCCAGCACCGACAGCCCTTCCGAGAACCAGCGCGGCACGCGGTTGTCGGACAGCCCCAGGGTGAAGGTGTGCGCCAGCTCGTGCCACGCGGTGGAGGCGTAGTTGAACTCCCCCACCGGCCGCGCCGTCGGCGCATCCATCGCGAGGACCGTCCCGAACGAGACGCCGAGGGCACCGATCCCGGCGAGGCCCACCGTGCGCACCGAGAAGTCGGCGTGTCGATCGTACACTTCGAGGCGAATCGGCGTCGGAGGCCGGTAGCCGTAACGCAGCGCGAGCGAGTCATACGCCGTCTCGAGGAGCGGCACCAGGTAGAGCGCGAGGAGGTCCGCCTCGGCGGCAGGCAACACCAGGGCGAAGCGCGGGCTCGTGACCGTGCGGAAGCCCTGCAACGCATCGAGCAAGTCGAGCGTGTTCTTGTGCCAGAGATTGAAGGGGTCGAGCGCGAATGCCTCGGCGAGCGAACCGCGTGCCGCGTCAATCTGGCCGATGCGCAGCTGGTTGGTGCCCAGCACACCGAGGGCGCGAGGCGCACGCCGATCAAGGGCGCTCCCCTGCATCGCGAAAGCCGCTGCATCGGCGTAGCGGCGATGCCGCGCGGCGGCTTCCGCCATTTCGGCGTAGAAGTCCGACGCCGTCGGGTTGATCGCGAGCGCCCTGCGCTCGGCCGTGCGCCACCCGACCGTGTCCGCGCGCAGCCAGGCGATGGCGGCCAGCGTGGCCCACGCCGGGATCGCCGTGGAGTCCACCGCCAGCGCGCGACCGACGGCTGCCGTGGCCGAATCGTAGGCCTCCGCCTCCAGATGGAGTCGCGCGAGGAAGAGCTCGGCCGGCACCAGCGAGGGATTGCTGCTGAGCGCGGCGCGTGCGGCCTCGAGGGCCCCAGCCTTGCCGCCGAAGGCCAGTACCCGACCGATCCCCAACCGCGCCTCGGCGTTGCTGCTGTCGCGAGCGAGCACCTCGCGATAGCTCGCCTCGGCATCGGGCGCGTTGTACTTGTCGAGCAGGAGGTTTGCCGCGCGCAAGACCGGCTCAGGATCGTCGGGGGCCATCGCGGCCGCCTCGTCGAGCAGCGTCAAGGCGCGGCGCACCGCTCCGGCGTCGTCATCCCCGCGCACCAGGTGCGCCCGTGCCACGGCCACGAGCTCGGCGGCCGGTCGCTCAGCGCTGCGTCGTTCGTAGGCGCCGATCACGCTCGCCGCCAACTGCTCCGCGCCGGCCCGATCCCCACGCCGCGCAGCGAGCTCGGCTCGCCCGACCAGCGCGCGTTGGGCGTCCACCCCACCGAGACGGCCTGCCGCGCGATAAACGGAGTCGGCCTCCGCGAGGCGACCGCGCAGCATCAGGATGTCGCCGAGCAGCACCTGGCCGCCCTGGCCGCCGTCGCGTGCAGCACGCTCCGCCTCCGGGAGGCGACCGGTGGCGATCAACCGGGGCACCGCGCCCACCGCTCCCTGTGCGGCGATCGACGTGATCGGCAGCAGGGTCAGCAATGCGAGCACCGGGGCGAGGCGCCTCATGGGCGTGCCCCCTGCTCGATCAGCCGGATGGCACGGGTGCGCGCGGCGATCTCCAGCAGGAGCCGCTCGAGATCCCGCTCGTAGACGAGTGAATCGGTCGTCGCCTTTCGTGCGCGCAGTTCTGCGAGTTGTGCCTCCAGCGCTCGCCGTTCCGCCACCAACGCCACGATTCGCGGGTCGGTGCTCTCGGCGCGTCGCTGGAACGTCACGCGCTGAGCCAGCGCACCATCGAGTGACGGCGGCACCCCGGGTTCGGCACTGCCCAGCCGATCGCCGTTGTCGTCGAGCATGGCGTGTTCGGTCTGGAGCTTCTTGTCTGCCTCGTAGGTCCGGGCAACACCTGCCTTGGCAAAGCGAAATGCTTCCAGCGCCGAGACCACGCCATCCTGGTCGGCGTCGGCCTGCCCGCTTCCCAGGCCTTGGGCCATGTGGCCGGCGAAGATCGAGGCGTTGCGCTCGCTGGCACTCTTGGTCGCCGTCATCACCACGCGGTTCGGAGCGGAGAGCACCGGCAGCATGTCGCCGCTGCCGCTCGCCGCCACGATCATCACCACCGTCTGCTGGGCGAAGCCATCGAGCCAACCGACCCAGTCGCTCGCGGCCGGATCGGGGCCCGGAAGGTTCACGCGTGACTCGCGCCCTTCACCGCTGCCGTGCCCGATCAACATCACCAGCAGGACATCGCCCGGAGCCACTCGGCGCGAGAGACGCAGCAGGCGCTCACCGATCTCCTCACGCGTCGAGCGGCCGCTGATGCGGCTCGGCTCATCGGCCGGACGCTCGGCGAGGAAGATCAACGAGGAATCGGCCACCCCCCATCGACTCCGCGCCGTCTCATGCACCACCGAGCCAGCTGCGAGGAAGCGGCGACCCTCGGCGGGTTCCCCACCAAGACCGGTGACGATCAACACGTGCACCCGCCCCTCCTGCGCGGGGAGCGGGGCCGCCGATACGCTGGCGAGCGCGAGCAGGGCGAGCAGCACCCTCATGACAGCCCCCACCGACGGCGCAGTCCCCATTCGGCCCCGAGCAGCGCCAGCAGGGCAAAGAACACGATCGGCGCGTCCCAGAGGTCGCGGGCATCACGCACGGTGATGCCGCTCGTGGTAAGCTGGACATCCTCGACCAACTTGGCGGCATCGGCGAGCGGGTAGTACTGGCCACCCGTTTCGGCGGCAATCCGCTCCAGCAACGGCGTGCGGAGTTCGGCGCGCTCCATGTCCACACCAAGGGTGTCGGCCAGCATGGTGGTGACGGGTGCAAACGTGGTGTCGGCAAAGCGCTGCGCGCGCGCCGCCAGATCGTAGCGGCCTGCGAGCGTCGGCGTGAATCCGCCTTCATAGGTTCCCGGCTCGCGCGGCAAACGCTCGAGCGTGACATCAAAGGGCTCGCCCGCGGGAGGGGTGACGGTCACCACCGCATTGGCGTCGTCCACGTCGAGATAGTCGGCGTCTGCCACGCGGACGGTGAGCGTCACGGGCTCGCCAGGGCCCACACGCGCGGGCGCGATGACCAGGTCCACGCGTTCGGGCACCTCATCGAGGAGCCAGCGGAGCATCTGCCGCCAGAAGACGGCGTGGGTCGCGTCTTCGAGCGGCGCGGTCGGGTTCATCTTCCAGAGCCAGCTGTCCTGGACCGCGAAGACGCCGCTCTTGCCCCGACCATAGCGCTGTGTCGCGAAGACTGGTCGCGCGGGCGCACCGCCTGCCGGTTGGCCACTCAGCAGCATCGTGGCGCCGGGACGGAGCGCGCCGAGCCGGTTGACGGAGCTCAACATCGGAAGGCTGTCCCAACGTGCCACATTGGCGGCGCGCGTGTCGGCCAGCTGCAGCATCGGTTGTGCGAGCCCGGCCGGCGTGGGGCGCACGGCCACCTCGAGGAACGGTTCGCCCGTCGCGGTCTCGCGCGCTCCCGACAGGGCAAGCGGCAACGCCTCATCCACGGGTGTGCCCGCGAAACCGCCCTCGGCGAGTGTGGCCCGTCCACCCAGCATGAGGAGGCCGCCACCACGACGGGAGACGAACTCGCCGAGCATGCGGAGCTGGTCGCCGCTGAAGTAGGCCGCCTCGATGTTGCCGAGGATGATGGCGCGATAGGCAAAGAGGTCGGCACGCCGCGTGGGGAAGCCGGTGGCGAGTTCAAGCGAATCGTCCACGCCGAGGCGGAGATACTTCCCCGGCGCGCTGCGCAGGACACCGACCAGCTGCAGCGCGCTGTCATCGGCCACGGCCCGTCGCACGAAACCGAACTCGGGGCGCGGTTCCCCCTCGAGGTAGAGCACTTTTTCGCGGCCGGGACGGACGCGCAGGACCCCGTGCGCCTCGTTGTTCTCGGTGATGGTCTCGCGGTCGAGAGGCGACGCGCGCACGAGGATCAGGTGCGTGCCGGTGGTGAGCGGCGGAATGCGGAGCGGCACGGCCATGGTCTCGCGGCCACCCCGCAGCGTCACCTGCTCCTGGTGCACCACGCGGCCATCGGCCTCGACCGAGAGCAGGACGGTCTCGCCATCGAGGCCGCGCATGCCCAGCGTGACATCGGCCACCGCGGCCCCGCCGTCGAGCACCGACGACGGGAGGGCCACGCGTTCGACGGCGACGTCGCGGGTGAAGCGCTCGACCCCGACTCCCACGGTGTAGATCGGCACGCGACGGGCGCGGAAGCCGAGCAGCGGCGGTTCGAGATCGGCGCTGCTGTTGTCCGCGCCGTCGGTGACCACCACGACCCCGGCGAGCGGGACGTCGGCGAGTTCCTGTCGGACCGCTTCGAGAGCGGCCGCGAGGTCGGTGCGCGTGCCGGTGGCACCGAGCGTTGCCGCGAGCGGCATCGGGGTGGCCGTGGCAGAGAAGCGGAAGAAGCGCAACGCGAAGCGCTCGCCGAGTTGGCGCACCAGCGCGGCGGAATCGGCAAAGGTCCTGGCAGCGGCATCCACCCGACGGGCACCGTCCACGTCGGCGATCCGCATGCTGCGCGAGTCATCGAGCGCGATCGCGAGCACATTCCGTTGGGCCACGGCGCGCGAGACCACAATCGCCGGACGCAACAGGCAGCCAAGCACGAGCAGGAGCGCGAGGGCACGCAACCCGCCGAGCAGCCAACGCTGGCGAGCGGAGGTGCCCTGGAGTCGGCGGGCGGCCACCACGGCGAGCGCCGTCGCGGCGAGGGCGAGCAGGACGAGGAGCCAACCGGGCAGCACCGGAGCCACCACGAGGTCTCCGCGCGCGAAGACTCGTGGTGGATACTTGAACAGAAAGGTGGAGACCGCCGCGACGAGGGATTCCAGGAGGCCGCCGAACTACTTCTTGTCGCCGGGGCAACGGACCCGAAGCAGGCGGAGCTCGATGCTCTGCTGCCCGTCGCCCTCGTTCCGTGGAATCAGCGCACCATCGGAAGAGCGTCGGTAGATGATCCGCTGCGGGAACTCGGTGCCCTTCCGCTCGAAGAAGACGTATTCGTTGGCCTGGCGCACCAGCGTGTACACCGACTCGGGCTTGCCGTTCGACGCGGCGGCAAAGACGATCCCGGAATCGGTGGCGGCGATGCGCGTGAACTCCCACCCCGTGGCGACGCCCTTGGTGAGGTAGCGCGTGGTGGCGAGCATCAGGTTGTCGGACGGTTGGGTCCAGTTCTCCTCGACGCGCTCGTCCTTGCCGGTCTCGGCCATCCAGCAGCCGGCCATCCAGTCGAGCTTCTCGAGCTTGTACGCGGGCTTGGTCTTCGGGCGAACGGAATCGGCAGTCGCAGCATTCTGCGCGACGAGGGTGGTCGGAAGGGTGAGCAGGAGCACGGAAAGCGTGAGGAGGCGCATCGGGAACCGGTCGTTGGGAGAGGGGGGGAAGCTACCCTGACGTATCCATACCCCGAGATACGTCGCAAAGGATCCAAGGGTTGCACCAAGGGGGATGCCTGAATGTCGCGGAGCGACGTAATATTGGCGGAGAGGCGACCAACCGCCCCATCCCCCCCGGAGGCCATCGTGCGCCCTTACCGCTCCTTGACCGCGTTCTCCCTGACGTTGCTTGCTTCGGCGCCGTTGGCCGCGCAGGTCACCCCACCGCCAGGATGGGGCTGGCATCACGATCAGCGGGGCATGTCGCCGGACTCTGCTGGATGGGCCTTCACCTCCATGGCGCCGGGGTTCCATCTCACGACGTCGGCGTCAGGCGCCACCCTCTTCCCGACCGGGATGGTCATCGAAGGACGGCGAGCGGCCGAGGCGCGCGTGATTCTCTTCCCGGGCAGCGGAAGCGGTGCCTATGGCCTGGGGGTGACCAATCTCGACGCTCCGCAGCAGTGGGTGGGAATGCTGGTGCGGCGGGACGGGTCCGTCGCGGTGGCGCGGGTGCAACGGGGCGGCGAGGAGCTCATCGGCGCCTGGCAGCCTGCCGAGGCGGTGGTGCGCCCGGACTCGACGGGCTATGCGACCAACGTGCTCCGCATGCAGGTCGGGGCGGACGACGTGGTCTTTCTGGCCAACGGGAAGCCGATCGGCTCGATGCCGCGCTCGTTGCTGCCCGCTCGCAGCGGCGTGGCCTTCCGGATGGGCCCCGCGCTCAACATGCACGTGACCACCTTCGACCTGATCACGCCGATGGCGCCGGTGCCGGCGAAGCGGACGCCGTAGGTCGCCGTCCCGCACCTTCCGGGCGAGGGGAGTCCCCACCACCCGAGGTCACCGCATGCGTTGGGCACTCGCTTTCTCCCTGCTGCTCCTCGGGGCCCCTCCCAAAGGGCCCCTCACGGCGCAGCAGCCCGCCGCGGCCGCCGCGAGCCCCCGCCCCGCCCGACTCCGCCTCTTCCTCGATTGCGCGACCCACTGTGATCGCGCGTACCTGCGCACGGAGATCAGGATTGTCGAGTGGGTGAGTGACCGCAACGCGAGCGACCTCCACGTCCTTGCCACCTCCATCGAAGACGGGGCGGGCGGCGATGCCTACACGCTGGCGTTCTTCGGCCGAGGCGGGGCACTCGAGGGACTCACCGACCGCTTCACCTTCCGCACCGCCCCCGACGCCACCGACGAGGAAGTTCGTCGCGAGTTCACCCGGGTGCTGCGACTGGGATTGGTGCGGTACCTCCTGGCGGTAGACCAGGGGGCGATGCTGGCCCTCGCCGAGGATGAGACCGACGCAGGGGACGTGGCGATTGTTGCGCCGCATGACCCATGGAAGAACTGGGTCTTCAACGTGCAACTCGACGGGCAGTATGATGCCGAGTCGCAGGAGAAGGGCACCGAGATCGAGTTGCAGCTCAATGCGTCGCGCATCACCGATGCGTGGAAGATCGCCTTCGAACTCTCGGGGACGCACGATCGCAGCAGCTACATCCTGGACGATGGGGAGCGGTTCCAGGCCACCAGGGATCGTTGGAGCAGCGACCTGCTCGTGGGGCGGTCGCTGGGCCCGCAGTGGTCCGTCGGCATGGTCGCGGCGGCTGAGGGTGAGAAGCCGGAAAACCTCGACCTCCGACTTCGGCTGGCCCCGGTGATCGAGTACGATCTCTTCCCGTACGCGGAGGCGCAGCGGCGGCGGTTGATCCTCCAGTACAGCGTCGGCATCAACCACTTCGACTATGTCGAGGAGACGATCTACGACGAGCTCTCCGAGACCCGACTCGATCACCGCCTGCGCATGGAATATCGGACGCGACAGCCCTGGGGCGGTGCCAGCATGACGGGCACTGCGGACGTCTTTGCCCACGACCTCAACCAGTACCGCCTCGGCATCGACGGCAGCTTCACCATCAGAATCGCCAAGGGGCTCGGCTTCGAGATCGAAGGCGCCTACTCCACCGTCAGGAACCAGATCACCCTTCCCAAGGGCGACGCCACGGACGAGGAGATCTTCCTCGACCTCAGGCAGCGCGCCACCGACTACCGGGCATCGATCACCGTCGGCATCTCGTACACGTTCGGGTCCTTCCTCAACACCATCGTCAATCCGCGGTTCAACAACCTGCAGTGAGGCTGGGCGGACCCAGCGGCAGGGGTGGAACCGGCAAGGTTGCGTGACGGCTGGAGTAGGGTCATCCTTGGAGGAAGATCCCCACCCTGCCTGCGCGGCTCCTGCCTGCCCCTGACTGTGACCATGCCAATGACGCCCCGCACGTCGCACTTCGTGCTCGCTCTGAGTGTATTCGTCGTCCAGGGCGCGATGTCGCAAACACCGGCACACTCCGCGCGCCTGCTCGCCGACGCCCGGACCTTCTTCGAGACCAACCGCGTCGGCATCGGACTCAGCAACCGCGGTGATCTGGGATTCGAGACGCTCGAGGTGGGTGTGTCGGGCCGAGGCGTCTGGCCGAGTGGCTCGAACAATCGGTACATCTTCGCCACCGGCTTCCAGTTTGCCGGCCTGATTCGTGGGACCAAGCCCGGCAACCCCTGGGGCGGCGACACGTCGGGCGCCATGCTGTACGACGCGACGGGGCCGAGGAAGCATGGCGCCGCGCTGACGCCGATCTACGAGGCGAGCAACCCTGCCGATCTGGCGAGCTGGCCAGACATCGCCCGCGTGCCGAGTGGCGACCCGGCCGCCGCCTTCTACGACCCGGCGCTGCAGGGACGGGAGGGTGCCTCCGACGGCGATGCCTACTGGATCACCTGGGACGGCGACCCGGCCTTCAACAATTCACGCCCGCACCCGCTCGGCCTGCTCGTGGAGCACCGCGTCCTGGCATGGAATCATCCGAGCGCCAATGCGGACATCATCTACGTGGTGGCGACGTACTACAACATCACATCGCTCCGCGCCGCCGATTATGCCCAGCACCGCCCCGCCATGCGCGCGCTGCTGACCCAGAAGGCGCAGGACTTTCATGCGCTGAACAACAGCGCCTTCGGCGTCACGCTCCCGGAGGCAGGCTACGCCATCGATGAACTGCACGCCGGGTGGGGCACCGACGCCGATGTCGGGAGTGCGGCGTTGAACTACGCCACTGTCAACCTCCCGTTTGCCCTCGGCTACACCTATCAGTCGAGCTTTGCCCGACTGCCCAGTTGGCGCTACGACCCAGAGCTCTTCGGATCGCCCTTCTTTCCAGGGGTGGGGCTCGTCGGCTCGGCCTTCCTCGGCACCGCGACCGGGCCCGGCGAGATCAACATCTACTCCAACCACTGCGGCAGCGTCGCCGGCTGTCCCGCGGACTTCAACAGCGTGAGTCGGATGTGGCGGGCCTACGCGGGCCGATTCACGCCGGAGCTTGGCGACATCACGTGCGGCATACCAGGTGATCCACGCCTGACCCATGTCTGCTTCGTGCGGAACGCGTCGCCGTCCGACGTGCGCCACTACCAGTCTGCGCCCGGCCACACGCTCCTCCCCGGCGCAAGTGCCACCATCGTGGTCGCCCTCGTGCACGCCGCTCCCGTGGCAATTCCCGGATTCGCGCCGACCAGCACCACCAACGTCCGGCCATACCTCAATACACCGCTACTCATTGGGTCGGTGGACTCCATGGCGAAGTATGGTGGCGTGAACCAGATCGACTCGATCGCCGGCTTCCGTGGCTTCACCGACGACGGTGACGGCATTCCGCAGCCGCGCGAATTTGACCTCGTGCCTCGTTCCCTGCTGGCCAAGACGCGCCTGGCTCGGCAGATCTTCGAGACGAAGTTCCTGCGGCCTTCTGCGCCGGCATCCCCGGAGTTCTTCCTGATCCCGGCAAACGGGAAGGTCACGGTGCTGTGGAAGCCGTCTGCGACGGAAGCCACTGGCGATCCGTACTTCACCGTCGCCGCATCGCCGTCGCGTGTCGGCGCGGGAGGTTCCGAGCCGAATGCGATGTACGACCCGAACTTTCGGCGCTTCGATGTCGAAGGCTACCGGCTCTATCGCGGCCGCACCGACGACCCTGCCGCGATGACGCTGCTCGGGCAATGGGACTACTCCGGCACCAAGTTCGTGGACTATGGTGGGAACGTGATCGAGGGCTCGACCCAGACGCTCTCCTGCGCGCCCGAACTCGGCCTCGGGTCGCCACCGAATTGCCCCGCGGCCTTCACCCCGATCACGCCAGGCGTGGCCTCCACCACCGGCTTCAGCCATGACATCGCGTGGCAACTGGTGCAGGTGGACTACGGCGGTCGCGAGCTTGGCGTCACCGGCGTGATCAGCTTTGCACCGGGCCAGGTGGACTCGGCAGTCACCGGCCAGGGGTTCCCTGCCCTCACGGACAGCAATGTTCCCTTTGTCTACGTCGACGAGGATGTCCGCAACGGCTCGCGCTACTTCTATGCAGTGACTGCGTTCGACGTCAACTCGCTCCGCTCTGGGCCGAGTTCGATGGAATCGCCCAAGGTGCTGAAGTCGGTGACGACGGCGGTCCCACCGGCGAAC
>Ga0073899_10002856_pt1 | contig 15437 bp, 10 predicted proteins | sample KloWWTmetaKNB5Ph_FD_88975 | JGI IMG/M metagenome (GOLD analysis project Ga0073899, IMG submission 88975) | Active sludge microbial communities from Klosterneuburg, Austria, studying microevolution and ecology of nitrifiers - Klosterneuburg... | ecosystem: Engineered > WWTP > Aerobic digester >...
TCCAAGCCCATGTATCAGATCGCGATCACGCGGTGCCCCGACTGCACGCGCGCGTGGCAGGACGTCGCCGGGCACACGATCGAGATCAGCGAGACCGAGCTGGCGCAGGCGTCGTGCGACGCCGAGCTGCTGGGGCGGGTCGACGGCGACAAGCCGGCGCGGGTGACCAAGACGATCCCGCCGCGGACGCGCCGTGCCGTGCTGCGGCGGGATCGCGGGCGGTGCGTGGTGCCGGGGTGCCGCAACGCGCGGTACGTCGACGTGCACCACATCGTGCCGCGGGCGGCGGGCGGCAAGCACACCCCGACCAAGCTGGCGGTGATGTGTTCGGCGCACCACAAGGCGGCGCACGATGGCCGGCTGCGGATCGATGGGACCGCGCCCGACAGGCTGCGGGTCACGCACGCCGACGGGCGGCCGTACGGGGCCCCGCCGTCCCACGTGGGAGATGGGGACGCGGGGGCATCGCCACAGACGCTGGCTCAGGCGGGCGAGGAGGTCGGGACACAGCCGGTCCCACGCAGGCGTCGAGCCAAGGCGGCACCGGCAAGGAGAAGGCGGAGATCCGCGGAGGCGGGGGGCCGCTAGTGGAGCGGCGCCAGCGGATTGCGCTACTCGGTCGGCGGGCGGAGGATCAGCACGGGGCGGCGGCAGGCGCGCAGCAGCTTGTCGGCCACCGAGCCCAGCAATACGCGGCTGAGCCCGCCGCGGGCGCGCGACGCGATCACGACGACGTCGGCGCCAAGGCGCTCGGCGGCCTCGCCGATGGTCTGGGCGGGATCGTCGCCGGTGATCACGTGGGCGCGCACGGTGACGCCGGTCTGGCCGGGCGGCACCAGCGCCAGGAGCTTGGCCTCGGTCTCGGCCGGCGCCTTGCCCTCGTGCTCCTCGTCGCGGACGTGGATCAGGTGGACCTCGCCACGGCCGCCGATCACCGTGAACGCGTAGGGGATCGCGTGGTTGCCGAACTCCGACAGGTCGGTCGCGACCACCGCGGTCTTCCACCGCGGGATCGCGGCCAGCGCGGGGTGGGCGGCGGCCGGGACGCACCACACCGACTGCTTGGCGTCGTGGACCAGCACCGACGACACCGACGACAGCCGGCCGATGCCGCCCTTCTGCTTGGTGCCGACGACGATCAGGTCGACCGCGGCGGCGTCGGCGATCTCGAGCAGGTGGTCGCCGATGCGGCCGAGCCCGGCGCGGAACCGGAACTCGACCTGGCCGATGCCGGGCAGCTCGCCCAGCCGCTGCTCGAGGTCGCGGCGCAAGAACCGCTCGAGCGTGGGATCGGCGTCGACCATCGACTGCGCCCGCAGGCCGTAGCGGCGGGCGGTCTCGTCGGCGTAGTAGACGTGGCCGGCGACGACGTCGACCGGGCCCAGCGCGCGCAGCTGGTGCAGCTGCGCGATCGCCGGATCACAGCTGGCCGACTCGTCGAGCCCGATCATCACGCGCAGCGGGCGACGGCCGGCGGCCCACTCGGTGAGCGGCCGGGCGTCGCGGACGATCAGCACCGGGATCGTCGTCGAGTGCACGACGCCGCCCGAGATGCCGCCCAGGGACATCAGCGAGCGATCGCCGTGGCCGCGCGAGGACACCACCAGCAGGTCGCCGCCCTCGGTCTCGGTGGTGGCCACCAGGGACTCGACCGCGGGGCCGGCGAGCATCTCGATGCGCGCCGCCGGCACCCGGTCGGTCGACGCCGCGGCGATGCACGCCGCCAGGTGATCGCGGGCCGCCGCGGCGTCCTCGCCGTGATCGCTGGCGTCGGTCGCCAGCACGTGGGTGATCACCAGCTCGCGATCGTGGCGCAGCCGCGCGAGGGCGAACGCGGCGTTGACCGCCTGGTTGGCGTTGTCCGACAGGTCGGTACCGCACACGATGGTCATGGCCGCCGCATCCTACTCCGACTGCGCGGTCACGGCGGGATCCAGGTACGCGATGCGGCCGATCTGGGCCATCAGCCGCCGCCGCTCGCGCGCGCCAGCGCCCACGAAGCGCACCCCCATGCCGGGATCGATCGCGCCGAGGCCGGCCGGGTTGGTCCACGCCACCTCGCCCTCGAGCTCGACGGTGGTGCCGTCGTCGCACGGCACCCGCATCCGGAGCGCGGTGCCGGGGGGCTCGGGGGTCGCGGTGCGCACGAACAGCCCGTCGGCGTTCACCGCGGTGGCGCGGGCGAACAGGTAGGTGCCGTCGCAGGTGGGATCGACCAGGACGTCGATCAGCACCGCGATGCGCGGCGCGCGCCGACGCTCGGCGGGGGCGGTGGCGGCGCGGCGAGCCATGGCGCCGCTATAACCCGTGAGGCCCGGCGCTACCAGCGCCGAGTCAACTCGTTACTTCAGCACCAGCCGGCCGATCTTCACCCGGTTGTTGGCGTCCTTGTCGCCGACGGTGACCGGCATGTTGCGCCAGTTGGGGTTGGCGCCGGTGAAGAAGCCCACGTAGACGGTGTAGGCGCCCTTGGCGAAGCTGAGGTTGCCGGCGTTGACCGAGAAGCGGTCGACGATGTAGTCGCCGGGCTGCCAGTAGCTGGTGGCGCAGCGGCCGCGGATCGGATCGTGATCGCCGTTGAAGCGCTGGCCACCGTCGAAGTGAGCGAACACCTTCCACGCGCCGCCGATCGGCTTCTTGACCTTGTAGAACAGCGTCATCTCGAAGCTGTCGCCGCGGCCCACGGTCTGCGGCATCTTCACGCCGATCAGCTCGATCGCGTCGTCGTACACCGCCGACACCGGCGTGCCGATGTCGGCCGGCTGGGTGCGCAGGATCGCGGTAGCGATCGGGTTGTGGTCGCGGCCGCGGCCCAGCTGGTTGGACAGGAGCAGCGTCTGGCTGTTGGAGTCGTCGAGGACGTAGTACGCGAGGCCGTCGGCCTTGGCCTTGTGGATCGCGCACAACTCGGCGGCCGGCGCCAGCGCGAACACCCGGGTCGGCTTGCGCAGGTAGCTGACCAGCGCCTCGCGGTTGTCGAGCGTGTCCCAGGCGCCGCCGGCGTAGTAGCGCGGGGCGTTGCCCATCGCGCCCATGATGCCGAGCGTGTCGCCGGCCTTCTTCTGCTCGCGGTAGACCGAGAAGATGTGCTTCGACGACAGGTTCTGCGACAGGCCGCGGTGCCAGCCGTGGGTCCAGAACAGCGCGATCACCGCCAGCATGCCGGCGGCGATCGGCGTGCCCCACCGGGCCACGCGCGCCAGGTCCAGGCTGTCGGCCAGGCCGCCGGCCTCGCCGGCCTTGCGCCGCGGCCGCCACAGCCACACGTCGAGGGCGAACGGCAGCGCGGTCAGGACGCCGAGCACCAGCAACCAGGCCTTGGCCGGGACGCCGAGCAGGCGGGCCTGGGTCGGGTACTTGATCGCGTCGACCGAGCCGAACGGCAACGACGTCATGCGCTCGGGGAACGCCTCGAGGTCCTTGCCCAGCACCACCGCGCACAAGAGCACCGCCAGGCCGGCGACGCTCCACGCGGCGGCGCGGTACGGGCTGGGATCGTCGGCCGAGGCCCGGCGCGCGTCGTACATCTCGTCGACGAAGATGCCGACCGCGACCGCGCCCGCCGGGAAGCCGGTCCACACCACGGTGCCGACCTTGCGCGCGAACACCGCGGCGACGATCCACGCGGCCGCGCCCCACGCGAACACCAGCGCGCCGGCGAACCGCTTGCGGGTGCCGACCACGCCGCTGGCCAGCGCGCCCATCGCGATCAGCACCAGGCCCGACAGCGGGAACATGCCGAAGCCGGCCTGCTCGAACAGCCCGTCGTACGTCGAGCGCAGGTCGTCGTCCTTGCGCCACACCCCGCCGAGCGCCGTCGACCAGCAGTCGGAGGTGAGGATGCTGTGATCGGCGACCTGCCGGGTGCCCGGCGTGCGCGGGCCGAGGTCGAACACCTGCCAGGCGATCCAGGCGGAAAGCCCGACGGTGGCCAGCGAGGCGACGGCGATCGCGGCGGTGCGCCACGGATCGATGGCCGGGCCCGGCGCGCGCACCCGCTTGCGATCGATGGCGCCCCAGAGCCCGCGCAGGCCCGCGCCCAGCTCGGGCAGCGCGAACGCGCCGGCGATCGCCACCGCCGCCAGCGGCGGCAACAGGCCGACGAACGCGCCCGAGCCGTGGAACGCCAGGTGGCCGCCCAGCGCCAGCGCGGCCGCGGCCACCAGCAGATCGACGGCGAGCGTCAGCGTGTCGCGCTTGCGCGGCGCCGCGATCACCGCGAGCGCGTAGACCAGCAGCGTGCCGCCGACGGCGCCCGGCAGCTCGCCGGCGAGCTGCCTCGCCTGCAGGCTCCACAGCGGGAAGCTGATCAGCGCCAGCGCGGCGATCGCGCCGGCCCGGGCCGAGGCCAGGCGCCAGCCGACGCCGAACACCGCCAGCACCCCGAGCAGGCCGATCAACACCATCGGGATGCGCAGCCCGGCGTCGGACGACGACACGTGCTTGAGGCCGAAGGCGGCCAGCCGCGGGGTCAGCGTGCGGGCGCCCATCGCGTCGGGCTCGGCCTTGCAATCCGGCGACGACAGCGGCGCCGGCGGTGCGTGGTAGGTGCCGTCGGCGCGCGCCGCGGCCTGATCGGCCTGCGCCATCTCGAGCGGCTCCCACAGCCCGGGGCGGCCGATGCCCGGGAGCAGCACCAGCGCAGCGAAGACCACGAGGGCCGCGGCCAGGGCCGCCGGGTGCCGGACGATAGGGGGCAAGCGCACGCGCGGCGACGGTATGGAAATCCGGTCGGCGGCGCAAGGTCGCGGACACCGGCGAATTCTTGCCGTCGGCGCGCGCGGCGGCGACACTCGAGCGTCCCCGTGGCGGATCGCACACTCGAGCTCGCGCGCTTGCACCGGCGGGTGCGGATCCGCCGCACGCCCAGCCTGTTGCTGGCGTGGCTGGCCCGCTACCTGGTGCCGCCGCGCGCGGTGACGATCGCGCCGTTGCCGACGGTGGTGGCCGGCGAGGTCGCGGTGACGTTCGGCGGCCACGCCAGCGCGCTGGTGCGCTACCCCGATCGCACGATCGCGCTCGATCCGATGATCGGCCGCTGGGTCGGCGGCGTCCACCGCGCGGTCGCCCCCGGGCTCGACGCGGCCATGCTCGGCGCGGTCGACGTCGTGCTGCTGTCCCACGGCCACGCCGATCACCTGCACCTGCCGTCGCTGGCGCGGGTGCCGGCCACGGCCACCGTGGTCGGCCCGCCGGGCATCGGCGCGCGGCTGGGCCGCCGCCGCTTCGCGCGGCTGATCGAGCTGGCGTCGGGCAGCGGCGTCGAGCTCGACGGCGTGCGGGTCGACGCGGTCGAGGTGGCCCACGGCGCCGGCGCGCTCGGCCCGACGCTGGCGTACACGATCGACGGCGCGGGGCCGCGGGTGTTCGCGTGCGCCGACGGCGCCTACGGCCCGGCGTTCGCCGAGGTCGGCGCCCGGGCCCGGCCCGACATCGCGCTCCTGCCGATCGGCGGGTTCTGGCCCCGCAGCTTCCGCGCCCGCCACATGAGCCCGCTCGACGCGCTGTACGCGTTCGAGGATCTGCGCGCGCGGGTCATGGTGCCGATCCACCACGGCGCGTTCGCGCTGAGCTACGAGCGGCTCGGCGAGCCGGCGCGCTGGCTGCGCGAGCTGGTCGACGAGCGCGAGCTGGCCGCCCACGTGCGGGCGCTGGTGCCCGGCGAGTCGGCGGTGTGGCGCGGCGGCGAGCGCGCGCGCCCCGAGCGCGGCGCGGGCGGCGACGCCTCGGGCGATGGCGACGCGCTGGCCGCCGGCGCGGCGACGCGGGCGTGGGCCGAGGTGCCGCCGATCGCGATCGATGCCCACGCCTGAGTCGGCGGCGGCGCGCCCGGCGCGGCCGCGGGTGTGGACCCCGGCGATGGTGCGGGTGATGGTGACGCTCCTGCTCGGCGCCGGCGTCGCCAACCTGTTCGTGATCGCGCCGCGGTTCCTGGGCGCGCTCGGCTACGACAAGCGGCAGATCGGCGTGGTCATGGGCGCCTTCAACCTGGCGTCCCTGGCGATGGCGCCGGTGGTGGCGCGGCTGATCGCGCGGCTGGGGTTCGCGCGGGTGATCGCCGGCGGCTGCGCGCTGGCGGCGATCGGCGCGGCGGTGTTCGCGCAGGTCGACACGCTGGCGGGGTACGCGACCGCGCGGGCGATCCAGGGCGCGGGCATGGCGTGCCTGACGATCGGCGCGGCGGCCTACGTCGCCGAGTCGTCGCCGATCGATCGCCTGGCCCAGGCGCTGGGCGCGGCCGGCGTGTTGACGCTGGTGGCGATGGCGCTGGGGCCGGCGCTGGCGCAGCTGATCCACGATCACGCGGGCTGGCCGTGGGTGTGGCGGGCCGGCGTGATCAGCGGCGTCGCCGCGGTCGCGACCACGCTGCGCCTGCCGCCGGTGGCGCGCCACGACGGTCCGGCCGCGACGGGCGACGGCGTCGCGTGGGGCGCGCTGGTCGCGATGGGCCTGGCCGGCGTCGGCTTCGGGGCGATCTGGTCGTTCCTCGCCGACTACGCGCCGCGGGTGGGCGTGCCGCGGGTGACCGCGTTCTTCACCGCGTACGTCGTGGCGGCGATCGCGGCGCGGCTGGCGCTCGGCGGGCTGTCGGATCGCCTGGGCCGCGCGGCGGTGGCGCGGCCGACGCTGATCGGCCACGCGCTGGCGCTGGCGGGCATGAGCCAGCTCGCCGCGACCTGGCACCTCGTCGCGATCGGCGCGATCTACGGCCTGTGCCACGGCGTCTACTACCCGGCGCTGCAGGCGCTGGTGGTCGAGCGCGGCGGCGGCGGCCGCAGCGCGGCGATCGCGGCGTCGACGTTCGCGTTCGGGCTGGGCCTGGTGGCGGCGGCGTTCGGGCTGGGCCCGGTGGCGCGGGCCTGGGGCTACCCGACGATCTACGCGATCGCCGCCGGCGCCGGGCTGGCCGCGGCGGCGAGCGTCGGTCGCGGCCGCGGCCGGGTCATGGGCACGTGACCTCGCACTCGATCGCGGCCAGGTACGCCGTGATCAGCTCGGTGCCCAGCTCGATGCGCAACGTCGGTTGATCACCACACTGCGCCGGATCGACCCCAAACCGGTAGCAGGGCCGCGCCGGGTCGCGTGTCGGCGCGTCGCACGCGGCGAGCACCTCGCCGCCGGCGGTCGCCGTGCACACCGCCTGGGCGCCCGGCTGTGTCGGGTCGAGATCGATGCCGCGCGGCGCACACGTCCCGATGGGGTGGATCAGGAACGGGGCCAGCATCGCCAGCCACGCCGAACCGATGGTGGTGCAGGTCGAGAATCCGACGCCGCGGCCGGGCAGCGCGCGGAGCCGCACCGCCGGGCCCAGCGGCGCCCCCGCGGTGCAGGCCGGGGCCAGCGCGCCGGCCGCGGTCACGACGACGGTGGCGTCGCCGGCGACGACGCCGAGGCCGCCGATGTGGACGCCGCCGCGTGCCTGCAGGGCGGCCGCGGTGGCGATCGGGTCCTGGAGGCCGGCGCCGGTGCGCGGCCGGCAACCGGCCTTCGCCCCGGGCACCGTCGGGGCGTCGCCGTCGCAGATCACCCCGCGCGCGAAGCACGCCGCGTCGACGGCGGTGTCGTCGCCGGCGATCGCGCCGAGGGCGTCGGGGCGCGCCAGCGAGCAGTCGTCGCCGTCGGTGATGATCAGGACGCCGAGGTCGGCGTGGTTGGCGCGCTGGAACACGCGCAGCGCCGGCAGCGAGCCATCGAGCGCGGCGGTGGCCGCCGCCAGCGGCTGGCTGACCGCGCAGGTCGAGCGCGGGACGTCGAGCAAGCACGCGAGCACGTCGGCCAGCGGGTCGACGTAGTTGCGGGTGCTCGCGGCCAGGTCGAGGTAGTCGCCGTCGACGCCGCAGCGGCGTGGGTCGGGGAGCGCCGGGACGGTGCGATCGGCGCTGCAGCCGGGCACCGCGGCGCCCAGCTCGCTGGTCACGATCGCGACCCGCACGTCGCGGCCTTCGAACGTCACCAGCTCGTCGGCGACGGCCGCCAGCGACGCATCGAGCGCCGCCGCCGACGGCGTCCGATCGACGACGATCAGCAGATCGAGGCGGCCCGAGGGCGGCACGTACCGCTCGGTGCGGACGCTGCAGGCGAGCTCGAGCGGGCCGTCGAGGGCCTGCGGGCCCCCGTCGGTGCAAGCGCCGGCGGCCAGCGCGATCAGCGCGAGCGACGTCAACCCACGGGCCACGGCCATGCGCCTGCTCGTTGCAAGGACCAGACCGGCGGCGGCTCCTGCGCGCTCGGGGGCTTGCGGCCGAGGGAGCGTCAACCGGGTTGGCGATGGTGAGGAACGAGGCCGATAGCTCGCCGGCCCGCGGGCGTGCTACACCCCGCGTCCCATGGCCGCCCGGGCGCCCGACGTCTCGATCGTCATCCCGATCTACAACGAAGAAGGCATCCTGCGCGAGGCCGTGACCGAGCTGCGCAAGGGGCTGGCCGCGGTGCGCGAGGATCTCGGCGCGCCCGACCTGATGTTCGAGATCATCCTGGCCGAGAACGGCTCGCGCGATCGCACGGTCGATCTGGCCAACGGCCTGGCCGCCGAGCTGCCCGACGTGCGCACCTTCTCGCTGGGCGAGCCCAACTACGGCAAGGCGCTGCGCCGCGGCATCGAAGAGGCGCGCGGCGAGCTGGTGATCTGCGACGAGATCGACCTGTGCGACACCGACTTCTACCGGCGGGCGCTGGCGCTGCTGCGCGCGCGCGGCTGCGACATGGTGGTCGGCAGCAAGGCGATGCGCGGCGCCAAGGATCGCCGGCCGATCCTGCGCCGGGTCGCGACCCGCGTGATCAACGGCATGCTGCGGGTCACGCTCGACTTCCACGGCACCGACACCCACGGCCTCAAGGCGTTCCGCCGCGCGGTGCTGCTGCCGCTGGTCGAGGAGTGCGTGATCGACAAGGACCTGTTCTCGTTGGAGCTGGTGATCCGCGCCGGCCGCGCCGACGTGTCGATCATCGAGATCCCGATCCGCCTCGAGGAGAAGCGGCCGCCGGCGATCAACCTGGTCAAGCGCGTGCCGGGCGTGATGAAGGGCCTGGTCAAGCTGACCCGGGTCATCCGCTTCGGCGGCGCCCCGTGACCATCCCGACGGTCGCGGTCTCCGTCGACCTCGATCCGATCCCCTGCTACTACCGCATCCACGCGCTGGGCGAGCCGCCCGACGAGCTGCGCGACGTGGTGCTGACCCGGGCGCTGCCGCGGCTGGTCGAGCTGTTCGCGCGCCACGGCGTGCGCGCCACCTGGTTCGTGGTCGGCGACGATCTCGACGACGCCGCGGTCGGCCCGGCGCGCGCGGCGGCGGCGCGGGCGATCTTGCTCGAGCGGGTGCGCGCCGGCGACGAGCTGGCCAACCACAGCCAGCGCCACTACTACGACCTCGCGCGGCGCTCGCCGGCCGAGGTCGCGGCGGAGATCGGCGGCTGCGACGCCCGGCTGCGCGCGCTGACCGGCGCGCCGATCGTCGGCTTCCGCGCCCCCGGCTACGACCTGTCGCCGACGATGCTGGCCGAGCTGGCGGCCCGCGGCTACCGCTACGACTCGTCGATCTTCCCCGCGCCCGGCTACTACGCGGCCAAGCTGGCGGTGATGGCCGGGCTGCGGGCGCTGGGCCGCCCGTCGGGCGCGGTGGCCACCGAGCCGCGCGCGCTGGTGGCGCCGACCGCGCCGTACCGCCCGGCCATGGCGGCGCCGTGGCGCCGCGGCCAGGCGCCGGTGGTCGAGCTGCCGATCGCGGTGACGCCGTGGACGCGGGTGCCGGCGATCGGCACGTCGCTGCTCCTGGCGCCGCGGTGGTTGCGCCGGCGCTGGCTGGCGGCGATGCAGGCCCGGCCGTTCTTCAACCTCGAGCTGCACGGCATCGACCTGTGCGACGCCGAGCTCGACGGCATCCCCGGCGAGCTGGTGGCGCGGCAGCCCGACCTGCGCCGGACCGTCGCCGAGAAGGCGGCGACGCTCGACGAGATCCTCGGCCACCTGGTCGCGACCCGCCGCGTGCACACGCTGGCCGAGGTGGCCAGCCACGTGCAGCGCGCGGCGTAGTACCTTCGCGCGCGATGCGGAGGCTCGCGCTGGTCGTCGCGCTCGTCGCCATCGCGGCGCTGGCCGGCTGCGCGACCGTGCTGCCGCGGTTCGAACCGGACGTGCAGGCGGCGGTGGTGCGCGACGAGATGCGCGTGCTCGAGACCGCGCGGCTGGTGCTGTACTACCCGGCGCCGCGGCGGGCCGAGGCGGCGCGGGTGGCGGCGCGGCTCGAGGCGTGCGTGGCGAAGCTCGAGGCACAGGCGCCGGTGCACAACGGCCTGGCCCGCGCGCGCTACCACGTGGTCCTGCCCGAGGTGCCGTTCAACAACGCCTACGTGTTCCCCAAGGCGCTCGGCATCGAGGACGTCGCGGTGATCCCCACCGGCGACACGCTCGACTTCGTCACCGAGTTCGGCTTGCCGCCCGATCCCGGCATGACCGGCTGCCACGAGCTGACCCACTACGTGCACCTGCGGCAGATCGCCGGCTTCTGGCGGGTGCTCGACACGGTGTTCGGCGACGTCGCGACGCCGCAGGGCGGCTTCGATCCGTGGTTCCTCGAGGGGCTGGCCACCACCTACGAGGCGCGGCTCCTGCCTGGCGTCGGGCGCCCGCGCTGGCCGGTGTTCACCAGCATGTTCCACGCGGCCTACGCCGGCGGCGCCGGGTTGCGCGGCGACGCGCTGTCGGAGTACGGGCGGATGGCGACGCCCGGCCACCACTACCTGGTCGGCGCGATGTTCGTCGGCTGGCTGCTCGACACCTACGGCGAGGACGCGCTCTGGCGGCTGATCGGCGCGCAGGCCACGTCGGCGTCGATCGTGCTCGGCGTCGACGGGCGCTTCGACGACGTCTACGGCAAGGGCCTCGACGCGCTGGTGGCCGAGTTCCGCCGCCACGTGGCCAAGCGGTTCCCGCGGCGCGCCCGGCCGGCCGGCGAGGCGATCGTGCGCCGGCTCGGCACCGACAGCCGGTGGGCGTGGGCCCCCGACGGCTCGACCGCGATCGTCGATGAGGACGTCGATCGACCGCCGCGGCTGACCGTCCGGAACCCGGACGGATCGCGGATCGCCGAGATCAAGCTGGTCGAGATCGGGCCGCGGCCGGCGCTGGTGATGGGCGGCGCGCTGCTCACCACCGGCCTGGGCTTCACCGCCGACAGCCGGGCGCTGTACCTGACCGCGCTCGATCTCGGCGCGACCACCCAGACCACCCGGCTGTTCCGGCTCGACCTCGACGGTGACGGCCGGCTGGTCGAGGTGGCGCGCGACCTGGGCTCGGGCGGCGCGATCGCGCCCGACGGCGGCACCTACTACGCGCTGGCGAGCGACGGCGATCGCTGGAGCCTGATCGCCTACGACCTCGTGACCCGCCAGCGCCGCACGGTGTGGGCCGCGGCGCCCGGGCAGTACGCGCTGCGGGTGGCGGTGGCGCCCGACGGCCGCCAGCTCGCGGTCAGCGTGTGGGACGGCGCGCGGTGGGCGATCTGGCTGGTCGACGCCGCCAGCGGCGCGCGGCTGGCGGAGCTCACCGGCGCCGCCGGCGGCCCGGTCTACGACGCGGCGTTCACGCCCGACGGCCGGGTGGTGTTCCTCGACGACGTCGACGGCCGGTTCCAGGTGGTGGTGGCCAGCGGCGCCGGCGCCCGCGCGGTCGTCACCGACGCGCCCTACGGCGCGCTCGAGCCGCGGGTCCGCGGCGATCGCCTGCGGTTCCTGGCCCGCGACGGCTGGCGCTCGACCCTCGACGAGGTGGCGCTGCCGCCGGCCGACGCCCCGGCCCTGCTGCCGCCTGCCGCGGCCGCGCCGCCGCCGCCGTTCACGCCGATCGATCCGCCGGCGCGGGTGGTCGCGGACCGCGCGTACTCGCGGCTCGACGGCCTGCTGGTGCCGCGGCTGCGCGCGCCGACGCTCCTGGCCACCACCGGCTCGACCGCGGTCGGCGTCGCGCTGGCCGGCGGCGACCGCCTGGGTTACCTGCGCTGGGGCGGCGCGGCGTACGTCGACACCGCGACCCGGCAGGTCAGCGGCGCGCTGACGATCGTCGAGGCCAGCCTGGCGCCGTGGCAGGTGGTGGCCAGCGGCCAGCGGCTGGCCTACCGCGAGGCGATCGAGGTCGATCCGATGACGACCCGGAGCGAGCGCCACGACGATCGCGGCGTCGCGCTGACGGTCGGCCGCAGCTGGCGCGCCGGGCCGTGGCTGTGGTTGACCGCGCTGGGCGAGGACCGCCGGGTCGACGACGCGCGCGCCGGCGGCGTCGGTGGCCAGGTCGCGGTCGGGACCACCGGCGCCGAGCGGACGGTCGTCGGTGGCGTCCGGCGCAGGGTCACGCTGGCCGCCGACCTGACGATGATGCGCTGGTTGCGCGACGACTTCCCGGGCGATCCGCCGGGGCACCGCGTGATGGTGGGCGCCCGGCTGGACGCCACCGCGCCGCTGGGTCGCCGGCTGGCGATCGATCTCGACCTGCGGGCCCGCGCCGCCGAGGACGGCTTCCAGCTGGGCGGCGTCGAGCCGGCGACGGCGCTGTGGGCGCGGCCGACGCCCGACGACGACGCGGCGATCCGGACCCCGGCGGCGATCGCCGCGATCGAGCGGGTGCGCGGCTTCGAGGCGCTGGGCGGTCGCACCGACGTCGCGCTGATCGGCGAGCTGGCGTGGCGCTACCCGCTGGTGATCGATCGCGGCATCACCCACCTCGGCTTCTTGCCGGCCACGTTCGTGCGCCAGCTCGACCTCGAGCTGTTCGGCAGCGCGGTCAGCGACCTGCGCGACTGGGGCTACGCCGGGGGTGGGGCGCTGACCCTGCGCCTGGCGCTGTTCCGGGCGCCGCTGGCGCTGCGCTATCAGGCGTCGCGGACCTGGCTCGACGACCGCTGGTCGACGACGCAGGTGCTGACGCTGGGCGCGGATCTATAGCCGTCGCCGCCGGCGCAAGCCGAGCGCGGCGAGCAGCGCGGGCCCGAGCCAGCCGGCCCGGCCGCCGCCGCCGCTCGAGCAGCAGCCGCCGGCGTCGTCGTCGGCCGGCGTCACCGTCACCACCATCGCGATCGAGCCGGCGTGCTCGGCGCCGATCGCCAGCGTGAAGCTCTCGGTCATCTCGGTGGCGGCGTCGACCGCGGGCGCGATCGCGGTGAACGTGAACTGCCGCACCTGATCGGGCGCGGTCGCGACCTCGGCCAGCGCGACGCGATCGGGCGCCAGCCAGCCCGGCCCGACGAACTGGCTGGCCCGGCCCAGCGGCTCGGCGGTGACCAGCGCGGCGTCGGCCGGCCAGGGCGCGGTGCCGGTGTTGCGCACGGTGATCTCGACGGTGAACGTCGCGCCGCTGGCGACGGTGCGGGGCGCCACGATCGATTCGACGCCGACCGCGAGCGCCGCGGTCGCGCAGCTCGGGCCCAGGGCGAAGCCCTCGGCCGGCGCCATCGCCAGCGCCATCGCGGTCATCGGTCCGTAGGCGCCGTCCTCGTCGATCAACGCCGCCGGCTGGTTGCGGTTCCACAGCCGCTGGAACGCCAGCACGTCGGTGCCGCGCAGGTCGGGCGACGCCAGGTGATCGAAGTGGACGTCGTCGCCGGGCACGTCGTGGGCCCAGCCGTGATCGCCGAGGATCGTCACCCACGCGCTCCAGTTGCCGACGTCGATCGCCCGCCCGCTCTCGTGGTTCGAGCCGCCGGGCGCGGCCGCCACCGGGATGCCGCAGCGGCCGAGCTGGTACCAGCGGTAGAGGAGGTACTGCTGCGCGACCGTGCGGTACGCCGAGGTCAGCTCGAGCGGCGTGCCGCCGCCGGCCGCGACCGCCGCCAGCAGATCGGCGCGGCCGACCTCGCTGGCGTACGGCAGCACCGCGCCGCCGGTGAACACCAGGCCGTTGCCCTCGGGGAAGGTCACCAGCTGGCCGGGCGCCATGCAGCCGACCTCGCCGGCGATCTGCCGCGACAGCTCGAGCACGACCGCGGTCGAGCACGACGTGGTCTCGTAGTCACCGACGGTGGCGGCCGCCGCGTGCTCGCCCAGCGCGGGCGGATCGGCGCACGCGCCGACGACGATCGACAGGCACGACAGGGCGGTGATGCGCATCGGGGCGCGCGATGCAAGCACTCGCGTGATCGTACCGCGTCCGGATCACCACGATCCATCTGATCAGTGTCGAGGCGCCGCGGTTTTGTTGTCCCGGCGATCGGAGCCTGTTACCGGATGTTGGGCATGTCGCCACCGCTTCCGCTACCGAGGGCCGGCAGCGCGCCGCAGGGCGCGCCCCAGCCGTGCGTGCCGGTCGCCACCCTCGCCGTCGCGACGGTGTGGGTCGACGGCGACGAGCTCGAGATCGCGGCGATCCGGCTCGACTTCGACTACGACGGCGCGGTGATCCGCGCCGGCACCCGCGCCGCCGCCACCCCGCGGATCCGCCGCGACGGCGCCGCCGAGGTCGGCGCCCGCCGCGTGCTCGAGGGCCTGGGCGCGATCGATCTGTCGTGCCTCGACGACTGCGACACCGGCGGCGCGGTCGACTACGCGGTGCGCCTCGATCGCGACGTCCACGCGCTGTGCGGCTTCTCGGCCTACGCGCTGCCGCAGCTGACCGGCCTGGGCTGGCGGGTCGCGGTCGCGCCCGACTACCCGTGGCAGACCGTCGCCACCGAGGTGCCGCTGGCGGCCACCGTCGAGTCGGACCCCGAGCGCCCCGACTGGTTCAGCCTCGAGCTGGGCATCGACGTCGACGGCCACCGCGTCGACCTGCTGCCGGCCTTGCTCAACATCCTCGACAGCACCTCGAGCCTCGACCAGCTGGCGCGCACGCCGCGCCGCTGCATCGCGGTGCCGGTCGGCGACAAGCGCTACCTGCCGGTGCCCCCGGAGCGGCTGCGGTTGCTGCTGGCGGTGCTGCGCGAGATGTACCGCGACAAGGGCGGCAAGCTGGGCGCGCCGATCGCCCGCGCCACCGCGCTGGCCGAGCTGGGCGCGGCGCTGCACGACACCGGCCGCCCGGTGCGCTGGGCCGGCGACACCAGCGTCCGCGATCGCGGGTACGATCTGGCGCTCGGGCCCAAGCCGACCGCGCCGGTGATCGCCGCCGGGCTGGCCGCGACCCTGCGCGGCTACCAGGAGGACGGCGTGCGCTGGCTGCAGCACCTGCGGGCGTGCGCGACCGGCGGCATCCTCGCCGACGACATGGGCCTGGGCAAGACGCTGCAGACGATCGCCCACGTGCTGCTCGAGAAGGAGGCCGGCCGCCTCACCCAGCCGATCTTGATCGTCACGCTGACCAGCCTGGTCGGCAACTGGCAGCGCGAGTTCGCGAAGTTCGCGCCCGGGCTGTCGGTGATCCCGCTGCACGGCCCCGGGCGCCACGACCGGCTCGCCGAGCTGGCCAAGCACGACGTCGCGATCACCACCTACCCGCTGGTGTGGCGCGACATCGA
>Ga0073899_10002858_pt1 | contig 15432 bp, 14 predicted proteins | sample KloWWTmetaKNB5Ph_FD_88975 | JGI IMG/M metagenome (GOLD analysis project Ga0073899, IMG submission 88975) | Active sludge microbial communities from Klosterneuburg, Austria, studying microevolution and ecology of nitrifiers - Klosterneuburg... | ecosystem: Engineered > WWTP > Aerobic digester >...
CCCGACAGCGGCAGCAGCACCGACTTGCCGATCAGCGCGGCGTACCGCTCGTCCTCCGGATGGACCATCACGGCGGTGTCGCCGAGCATCGTCTCGGGCCGGGTGGTCGCGACGGTGATGTGGCCGCTGCCGTCGGCGAGCGGATAGCGGATCTGCCACAGCTGGCCGTCCTCCTCCTCGCTGACCACCTCGAGGTCCGACACCGCGGTGAGCAGGTCGGGGTCCCAGTTCACCAGCCGCTTGCCGCGGTAGATCAGGCCCTGTTCGTGCAGTCGTACGAACACCTCCTTCACGACCTCGGACAGCTTCGCGTCCATCGTGAAGTACTCGAGCGACCAGTCGGTCGACGCGCCCATCCGCCGCATCTGCCCGGTGATCGTCGAACCGGATTGCTGCTTCCAGGCCCACACGCGTTCGACGAACTGTTCCCGGCCGAGGTCGTGGCGCGAGATGCCCTGCGCGTCGAGCTGGCGCTCGACCACGATCTGGGTCGCGATGCCGGCGTGGTCGGTGCCAGGCAGCCACAAGGTGTTGGCTCCGCGCATCCGGTGGTAGCGCGTCAGCGTGTCCATCACGGTCTGGTTGAACGCGTGCCCCATGTGCAGCGTGCCGGTGACGTTCGGCGGCGGCAGCTGGATCGAGAACGCCGGCGCGTCCGGCTGGTTCCCGGCCGCGAAGTACCCGCGTGATTCCCACAGCGGATACCAGAACGCCTCGATGCCCGCGGGTTCGAAGCTCTTCGCAAGTGCTTCGGCGACGCCCGGTGCGGCGTTCGACGAGCCTGCCGATGGGGTCGCAGCGGTCATGTTCGCAAGTCTTTGATTGAACCAAAAATTATAGCTGCCATGTGGCGGGTCGCGGATTTGCCGGGGCCGCCGTCGCGAAACCGCCGTTCACCGCGGACCGGGCGCGTGGCCGCTGCGCACGCGCACGACCTCGTCGTGCACCCGCGTGAGTTCCTCGGTCACGGCGCGCGCGACCAGGTCGCGGATCAGCTGCTCGAGCGTTGTTCCGAGATCGGCGGCCAGCGACTCGGCCGCGCGGCCGATCACTGCCTGCAGGTTCGCGCGCAACTGCGCGTCGAGCAGCGCTTCGGAGCGACTGAGCATGCGCTCGAGGACGTTCTCCTGAACGCGCAGCGCCAGCTGCGACCAATCGACCGCGGTCAGCGTGCCCGGCAACTCGCTGACGTCGTAGCGCGGCACTTCGACGACCTCGGTGAGCATCGGGATCGCGTCGTCGCTGCCCTCGGTCGTGACCGCTGCGGCCGCGCGCAACTGTCCGGCCAGCCGCTCGAGTTCCTCGTCGCTGTTCATGGGGCTCTCGTTGCCTCGTTCGACAGGTCGTGACGGTGCATGGGGTATCCGCGGTCGCGGTAGAAGCGCCAGCGCTCGCGCGCGGCGTCGCGGTCGGCCAGGTCGTCGGCGACCACTTCGACCAGCCGCTCGAAACGGCTGAACATCGGCGGCGTGCCGCTGCCGAGATTGACCAGGACATCGTGGAACGCGGTCTCGACCGGCTCTCCTGCCAGCAGGACAGGCGTCTCGGCGGCGAGCGGATCGCTCGCCGCGACGTGCGGAATGAAGTCGTGCTGCGAGAACGTCCAGAGCATCCGGTCGAACTCGGCCAGCCGCACCGCGTCGTCGCACCACACCAGGACCTTGTGGTGCGCGCGGTAGATCTTGCGCACCAGCCGGCAGCCGTACCGGAGCTTGTCCGGTGCGTTGAAGTGGAAGTCGACGCGGGTCAAGCGCTCAGCCCCGTGCGCGAGCCAGCAGGAATCGCGTGAGCAGCGGCACCGGACGCCCGCTGGCGCCCTTGTTCGCGCCCGATTTCCAGGCCGTGCCGGCGATGTCGAGGTGGGCCCAGTCGTAGTCCTTCGCGAACCGCGACAGGAAGCATGCGGCCGTGACCGAGCCGGCCGGGCGGCCGCCGATGTTGGCCATGTCGGCGAACGGCGACTTCAGTTGCTCCTGGTATTCGTCGTCGAGCGGCATGCGCCAGCAGGTGTCGCCGACGTCGCGGCCTGCGTCCTGCAGTTCGGCGGCCAGCGCGTCGTTCGGCGAGAACAGCCCCGAGTGATGATGGCCCAGCGCGATCACGCAGGCGCCGGTCAGCGTGGCGACGTCGACCACCGTGCTCGGCTTGAATCGTTTCACGTACGTGAGCGCATCGCACAGGATCAGCCGGCCCTCGGCGTCGGTGTTCAGGATCTCGACGGTCTGGCCCGACATGCTGGCGACGATGTCGCCCGGCTTGGTCGCGCGCCCGCCCGGCATGTTCTCGGTCGCCGGGACCACGACGACGAGGTTGATCGCGAGCTTCAGTTCGGCAACCGCACGCAGGGTGCCCAGCACCGACGCGGCGCCGCACATGTCGAACTTCATCTCGTCCATCTCGGATGCCGGCTTCAGCGAGATGCCGCCGGTGTCGAACGTGATGCCTTTCCCGACCAGCGCGACCGGCGGCTGTTTCGCGCCGGCGCCCTGGTAGCGAAGCACGATCAGCTTCGGCGGCTGCTCGGAGCCTCGCGCCACCGACAGCAGCGCCCCCATCTTCAGCGCCTGCATCTGGCGCGCGTCGAGCACTTCGACCTTGAGCCCGAGCTCGCGCGCCATCTTCTTCGCGGTGTCCGCGAGATAGGTCGGCGTGCAGTGGTTGCCCGGCAGGTTGCCGAGGTCCTTGGCCATGTCGACGCCGTTGGCGATCGCCGTCGCCTGCGCGACCGCGGCAGCGCCGGCAGACGCGCCGGCGGACGGCACGGGCAGCACGACCCGCTTCGGGCGCACCGGCTGCGTCTCGCGCTTGGTTTTCAGCGTCTCGAATCGATAGGCCAGCTCGCGGCCGATCAGCACCTGCGTGCGCAACTTCCAGTCGGAGTCGCGCCCGGTGACGGGCGCCTCGTGAAGCAGCGAGAGCGCATCGTCGGCGGCGAGTTGCCCCGCCGCCTTCAGGCCGCCGCGGACCGCCTCGGTGAACGACTTTTCGGTGGCCTCGCGTGCATCGCCGAGCGCGACCAGCAGCACCCGCGGCATCGCTGCGTCGAGTTGCACCAGCAGCGTCGACCCGGCCTTCGCCGGCAGGTCGCCGGAGCGGATCGCCTTCGCGAGCCGCCCGCCGTGCGCGGCGTCGATCGCCTTGCCGCCTGCGGTCAGCTCCTTGCGGGCCAGCACCGGTACCAATGCGCAGCCCGCGCGCATTCGTTCGGGGGCCGTTGTCCTTGTGCTAAATTGCATCGCTCGCTCTTTCGCGTGTGGATCCGGTCGATTATACGAGGCTATGCTCTTCCAGAAGGCGCTGCGCCGCGACCTCGTCAATCTCGCCGGCACCGTGTTCGCGACGCTGTTCGTCATCATGCTGACGACGTCGTTGATCCGGTATCTCGGTCGCGCGGCAGGCGGCCGCGTCGACACCGGCAGCGTGCTGCCGCTGATCGCGTTCAACGCGATCACCGTCGTGCCGGTGCTGCTGGTGCTGACGATCTACATCGCGGTGTTGATGTCGCTCACCCGCGCGTTCCGCGACTCCGAGATGGTCATCTGGTTCGCCAGCGGACAAAGCCTTGCCGCGTGGATCAGGCCGGTGCTGTCCTTCACTGCGCCGATCGCGCTGGTGGTCGCGTTGATCGCGTTCTTCGTGTCGCCATGGGCGGAGCGCCAGGCGAGCGAGTACCAGCAGCGCTTTGCGCAGCGAGAGGACATCTCGCAGGTGTCGGCTGGCAGGTTCCGGGAATCGGTGGCCGCCAACCGGGTCTTCTTCGTCGAGGAGCTCAACGAAGCGCAGACCGAGGTGCGAAACGTGTTCGTGACGCAGCGACAGGACGACCGGGTCACGGTGGTCGTTTCGCGCAGCGGCCGCATCGAGTACGAGCGCGACGGCACGCGTTTCCTCGTGCTCGAGGACGGTCGCCGCTACGACGGCACCGAGGGAAAACCCGACTTCAGGCTGATGGAATTCGAACGCTACGGCCTGCGGCTCGAGCCGCGAAGCCGGACGGTGTCCGACCAGCGCGCGAAGGTCAAGGCGACGAGCGAGCTGATCCGCGAGCGCACGCCTCGTGCACTGGGAGAGCTGTCGTGGCGGATCAGCCTGCCGGTGTCGGCACTGTTGATGGCCTTGCTGGCGATCCCGCTGTCGGCGATGAACCCGCGCGTCGGAAGGTCGATCAACCTGCTGGTGGCGCTGCTCGTCTACGTGACCTACAGCAACCTGATCTCGCTCGTGCAGGCCTGGATCGGCAGCGAGCGGGTGTCGTTCGGGCTCGGCGCCTGGGTGCTGCACGCGGCGGTGCTCGCGTTGGTCGCCGTGCTGTTCTGGCGGCGCACCCGGCTGCCACGCTCGACGCTTCGGCGACTGGTGCTTCCCACATGAGGACGCTGCATCGCTACCTGCGCCTGCAGATCGTCGCAGCGGTCGCGTTCGTGCTGGTCGGTTTCCTGGCGCTGTTCGCGTTCTTCGATTTCATCAACGAGCTCGACGACGTGGGCCGCGGCGGTTACCGGCTGCAGCATGCGCTCGCGTTCGTGCTGCTGGGGCTGCCGGCTCACGTCTACGAGCTGATGCCCATCGTCGCGTTGATCGGCACGATCTACGCGCTCGCGCAGTTCGCGGCCAACTCGGAGTTCACCGCGATGCGCGCCGCCGGCCTCGGCCGCAGGCAGTCGCTGGCGACGGTCGCGCGCATCGGGCTGTCGATTGCGATCCTCACTGCGCTGGTCGGCGAGATCGTGTCCCCGCAGGCGGAGCGGCTTGCGCAGCAACTCAGGCTGTCGGCGATCGGCGCGTCGGTCGCGGGACAGTTCCGCTCGGGGCTGTGGCTGAAGGACTCGGTGCGCCGGGCGGGCGGCGAGGTCGAGCGGCTGCGCTTCGTCAACATCGGCGAGTTGCTGCCCGACGGCACGCTGCGCGACGTCCGCGTGTTCGAGTTCGATGCGGAGATGCGCTTGTCGGAGATCGTCAGCGCGGCGACGGCGAGCTACGCGCCGCCCGATGCCTGGCGACTGGCCGGTGTCGAAGCGACCCGCTTCTTCGAGGTCGACGCCGCGGCGGGCGCGCCGATGTTGCGCGCCGAGCAACTGCAGCCGGCCGAGCGCCTCTGGAAGAGCGACCTGACGCCGGGGCTGCTCGGTGTCCTGCTTGTCCAGCCCGACCGCATGTCGGCGCTGAGCCTGTACCGGTACGTGCGTCACCTGAAGGAGAACCGGCAGAACGCCGGCCAGTACGAGATTGCCCTCGCCAAGAAGCTCGTGTACCCGATGGCGGTGATCGTGATGATGGCGCTCGCGCTGCCGTTCGCCTACCTGCAGGCGCGCTCCGGCGGGATCGGCTACAAGGTGTTCGCCGGCATCATGCTCGGCATCGCCTTTCATTTTTTGAACGGGCTGTTCTCGCACCTCGGGCTGCTCAACACCTGGCCGCCGCTGCTTGCGGTCAGCATCCCGAGCATCGGCGCCTTCGTGATGGCGCTGGGCATGCTCGCGTGGGTGGACCGGACCCGCTGAGCCGTGGTCCGCTCCGTTCCGATCCGATCGGCGGGCTCGCGTCCCGTGTTTGTCATGGACAACAAATGCGTGGACGCCGGGATCGTCGTTGAATTAGCATTCGCCGCATTCCTTCGCGCGGGCGCCCCGAACGGGGTGGCGACGCGTGCGGCAAAGGGGTATCGAGGAGGAGGAGAGGCAGCGACGCTGCCGTTTCGGGGCGCACAGCGATGTGCGCCGCTTTTTTTCCCGCCCCGCCCCGGATCGTTCGCATGATCGCGGTTGTCCAGCGTGCGTTCGCCGACGCGCCCGCCGCGCGGCGCAGCTTCGTCGCGGTTCTCGTCGCGCTGACCGCGATGCGTGCCTGGTTCGCCGCCGCGCTGCCCTTCACCAGCGACGAGGCCTATTTCCTGTCCTGGGGGCGCAATCCCGACTGGGGTTTCTACGACCATCCGCCGATGGTCGGCTGGTGGCTGGCCGCGCTCGACGCGATCTCGGGTCACCGTTTCGTGCTGCGCCTGCCGGCGCTGGTCGCGCCGCCGCTGGTGGCGGCGATCGCCTGGCGGGTGTTGCGTCGGCACGGCGAGGCACTCGCCTGGTGCGGTGCCACGCTGCTGTTGCTGCTGCCGTTGAACGCGTGGAACGTCGCGATCACCACCGACGTCCCGCTGATGATCTTCAGTGCGCTCACCGTCGCGCTGTACCTGCGCGCGTGCGAGACCGGCCGTGCGTCCGACTTCCTGCTGGCCGGGCTGGCGCTCGCCGGCGCGCTGATGTCGAAGTACTTCGCGGGCTTGCTGGCGATCGCGATCTTCCTGCACGCAGTGTGGCGCCCGACCCGCGCCTCGCTCGTCGGCCTGGCGTGGGTCGTCGTCGGTTCGCTGCCGGCAGCCTTCGTGCAGATCGCGTGGAATGCCCAGCACTGCTGGCCGAACGTGATGTTCAACCTCGTCAATCGTCACGGCGACGCGGGCCTGTCCTGGCGAACGCCGTTGCTGTACGCGTTGAGCGTGGCCTACGTGCTCACGCCGTCCGTCTCGCTTCGACTGCTCGGATGGGCCCCCGCCCGGCGCGAGGCGACTGCACCCGCCGTGTCCGCCGCGGGCGCGCAGGTCCTGCAGCGCGAGCGCGGCGCGCTGCGTTGGCTGGCGCTCGTGCCGCTGGCGATCTTCGCCGTCCTGTCGCTGGTCAAGACGGTCGGCCTGCACTGGCTGGCGAGCTTCGCGCTGCCCGCGGTGCTGTGGTTCGCGCTGTCCTCGGGCAGGCAGGCGATGACGCGCGCGCTCGCCGTGGCCGGCCTGCTCGCGCTCGCGCACTGGCTGCTCATCGGCGCGCTCGCCCTGGTGCCGACCGAGGCGTTCCGCAAGCTGAAGAACTACCAGGGGATCGTGATGACGATTCACGGCGACGAGCTGGCCGCTGCGCTCGCGCCGTGGCGCGACACCCATGCGATCGCCTCGGACGGCTACTCGCCGGCCGTGACGATCGGCTACGCGCTCGGCGAGCACGTGCTGGTCTTCGGGCCGGGCACGAGCCACGCGCGCCACGACGACATCCTCACCGACTTCCGCAGGTTCGACGGCCGCGACATCCTGGTCGTTCGGCGGCGCGATTACGCGCCAGCCGACTACGAGCCGTACTTCGACCACGTCACCTTTCGCCGCGTCGAGATCCGCGGCGCGGTGTTCCACCTGATCGACGGACGCGGTTTCCGCTACCCGGCCTACCGCGACCGTGTCCTCGAAGACGTGCGGCGGCGATACTACGCGTTGCCTGGCTGGCTGCCGTCGGGCCCGTGCTACTTTTGCGACCGGTACTTTCCGGAGCGTGCCTGCCACCGCTGAGCGATGAACCTTCAGCAACTGCGCCTCGTGCGCGAAACCGCGCGCCACCACTTCAGCCTGACGCGGGCCGCGCAGGCGATCGGCACCTCGCAACCGGCGGTCTCGCGCGGCATCCTCGAACTCGAGGCCGAACTGGGCGTCGATGTCTTCGTTCGCCACGGCAAGCGCATCCTCGGCCTGACCGAGCCGGGCAAGGAGGTGCTCGCGCGGGCCGAGCGCGTGCTCGCCGAGATCGACGGCATCGAGCGGGTGACCGCCGACTTCCGCGCGCGCGATGCGGGCGAGCTACGCGTCGCCACCACGCATACGCAGGCGCGCTACGTGCTGCCGGCCGTCGTACGCGAGTTTCGCAAGCGCTATCCGGCGGTGCGGCTTGCGCTGCTGCAGGGAAGCCCGCGGCAGATCACGCAGTCGGTGATGTCGCGCGACGTCGATTTCGCGATCGCCACCGAGGTGCCCGAGGAGGCCGAGGGGCTGGTGTCGATCCCGGCGTTCGAGTGGGAACACGTGGTCGTCATGCCGTCGAAGCACCCGCTCGCGGGGCAGCCGCTGTCGCTGCAGGCGCTGGTCAAGTATCCGATCGTCACCTACGTCGAGGAGTTCGCGGGTCGCCGCCGCATCGATCGCGCGTTCGCCGACGCCGGCCTGCGCCCGGACGTCGTGCTGGCCGCGATCGACTCGGACGTGATCAAGACCTACGTGGGCGTCGGGCTGGGCGTCGGCATCATGACCGGGCTGGCATGGGACGCTGCTCGCGATCGCGGCCTGGTCGCGGTGCCGGCCGGCGCGTTGTTCGGCATGAACCACGTGCGGCTCGCGGTGAGGCGCGACGCGTTCCTGCGCGGTTTCGCGTTGAGCTTCATCGAGTTGTTCGTGCCCGACGTCGACCGGCGCACGCTCGAGCGCTTGATGCAGCGCAAGTGAAGACCGCGGCGTCGCCGCGGATTTCGTGCGGGCCTCGGGGAATCCCCGGGGCGCGCGAGCGCGGTACGTCCGCTTATCCTTGTTCGATCGCAGCCGCGCGGCACCGCCGCCGCGGTGCCTTCCACCTGGAGAGGTCGAACGGGCATGCCCAGTCGTGCCATCCGCGAATTCCCGCCCGCCGTCGCGCTGGCGGCAGCGCTGTCCATGGCGTCGCCTGGCCTGGCCACCGCGCAGCCGGTGACGCTGCGCGCGTCGAGTTGGGCGCCGCCGTCGCATCCGCTCTCGCAGGCCCAGGCGCGGTGGTGTGAAGACGTCGGCCGGGTCACGTCGGACCGCGTCCGCTGCAACCTGCTGTCGAAACCGGTGAGCGCTCCGCCCGGAACCTTCGACGCCGTGCGCGACGGCCTCGCCGACCTGTCGTTCTCGGTGCACGGCTACACTCCCGGGCGGTATCCGACGACGCACCTCGCCGAGCTGCCGTTCTCGGGGGGCTCGGCCGAGATCGCGTCGGCGGCCTACCAGCGGGTCTTCGCCAGGCACCTTGCCGTGCTCAACGAGCACCGCGGCCTGAAGGTCGTCACCGTGTTCACGCACGGCCCGGGACAGATCCTCAGCGCGCGGCGGCCGGTTGCGTCGCTCGCCGACCTGAACGGCCTGCGCCTGCGGGTCGACGGTGGGTCGGTGATCGAGATCGGCAAGGCCATCGGCGCGACGCTCGTCATGAAGCCCGCGTCCGAGTCGATCGAGCTGCTCGCATCGGGCGCGATCGACGGCGCCTTCTCGCCGGCGGAGCAGGTTTCGTCGCTGCGCCTCGACAAGGCGATCCGCTATCGCACCAGCGTTCCGGGTGGCCTGTACAACACGAGCTTCGCCTTCGTGATGAACCAGTCCGCGTGGGACCGCATCCCGAAGAACGACCAGGCGGCGATCGAGCGGGTATCCGGCGAGTACGCGGCGCGGCTGTTCGGGCGTGCATGGGACCATGCCGATCGTCGCGGCGTTGCCCTGATGCAGGCGGCAGGCGTGAGCACGATCGTCCCGGGGAAGGCCTTCGTCGACGAACTCCGCGCGCTCGTCGCGCCGCTCGAACGCAAGTGGATCGTCGACGCGCGGGCCAAGGGCCTGGCCAATCCGGAGCAGGTGCTCAGGGAGTTCCGGGCCGAGGTGGCGAGGCTTCAGTAGCGGGTTGCGACGCGCGCGCCTTACCGGCGTATGCTGCGGCGACTGCGGATTTCCAGGGAGAGCAGGGCGATGGCGGCGATCGGATTCGTCGGTGCGGGCGCGATGGGCGCGCCGATGATCGGGCACCTGCTCGATGCGGGCCACGAGGTCGCGGTCCACGTTCGACGTCGCGACGCAGCGGGCGCGCTGGTTGCGCGAGGCGCGCGCTACGCGGCCTCGCCCGCCGAGGCCGCCCGAGGTGCCGAGTTCGTCTGCACCAACGTGACCCACACCGCCGACGTCGAGTCGGTGCTGTTCGGCGACCGCGGTGCCGCACCGGCGATGGCCGCCGGCAGCGTCGTCATCGACTTCTCGACGATCTCCGCGGTCGCCACGCGCGACTTCGCGCGGCGTCTCGCGCAGCAGCGGGTCGACATGCTCGACTGCCCGGTGTCGGGCGGCGCAGTCGGCGCGCAGCAGGCCTCGCTGTCGATCATCGTCGGCGGCGACGCCGCGGTGCTCGAGCGCGCGCGCCCGCTGCTCGAGAAGCTCGGCCGCACGATCACCCACGTCGGCGGCCATGGCGCCGGCCAGGTCGTCAAGGCGTGCAACCAGATCGTGCAGGTGGTCAACATCGAGGGCATCGCCGAGGCGATGCTCTTCGCGTCGGCCAACGGCGTCGATCCGGCGCGCATGCTGCCGGCGCTTCAGGCCGGCATGGCCGGCAGCCGGATGCTCGACCTGATGGGACCGAAGATGGCCGCGCGCGATTTCGCCGCCGGCATCGAGGCGCGGCTGCACCAGAAGGATTTCGGGATCGTGATCCAGACGACGCAGGCGCTCGGCCTGTCGCTGCCGGCGGCGGCGATCGTCTCGCAACAACTCAACGCGCTGGTCGGCAACGGCTGGGGGCGCAACGACACCTCGTCGCTGCTGCGCGTGCTCGAAGGTGCGAATCGCGGCCGGGCGGCGAACGACGAATAGCCGGGCACGCAGGCTGGGTGCGCCGCGTTCGGCTCAGCGCAGTGCTGCGGGCGCGGCGCACAGCGCGCGCGCGGCGTCGTGCAGCGGATGTCCGCGCTCGGCGAGCGCCTCGAGCACCGACAGGTGGTGGCGATCCGGCACGACCAGCGTGGCGACCGCCCCGGCGGGCCAGGCGGCGGCCAGCAAGTCCGCCTGGCGGTGGAACTCGCCGCTCTCCAGCGCGCCGACCGCCGCCAGCAGCCGCGTGCCGGGCGTGGGTGGCATCGAAGCCGGGCTGAGTCGCCACGCGGCGGCGTCGTCCAGCCGCAGGTCGCTCTTCAGGAAGGGCGCGGCGGCGACCGGGCGCAGGTCGTGCAGCCCGCTGATCGACAGCGCCGCGCGCACCAGTCGTTCGGGCAGGTCTGCGCTCCACTGCGGCCAGCGCGCGCACAGCATCATCGCGGCCAGGTGCCCGCCCGCCGAGTGCCCACCGGTGACGATCCGCTCGCGGTCGAACTCGTAGCGCGGCGCGTTGCGGTACAGCCAGGCATGCGCTTCGAGCACCTGCCGGACGATCGTCTCCACGCCCGCCGACGGCGCCAGCGCATAGTTGGGGATGGCCACGCTGATGCCGGCCTCGACCAGTGGCGGTGCGACCCACGAGAAGTCGGACTTGTCGAGCGAGCGCCAGTAGCCGCCGTGCAGGAACACGAAGAGCGGCGCGCCCGGCGAGGCCGCGGGAAAGAAGTCGAGCCGCTCGGCGGCCTGCACCCCGTAGGCGATGTCGTACAGGCCGGCGCAGCGGCGCCGCACCGCGGTGGCGTCGTCGCTCCAGCGCCCGATGATCGCGCCGGCGTCCGGGATCGCGGCGCGCGCGTTGTACTCGCGGTCGAGCCAGTCGGGGTCCGGTTCAACACGGTGGATCGTCATCGGGCGGATTGTAGTGGCGAAGCGCGCGGCGACGAGCGATCTTGTGGACGCGCGGATTGTTTCATGTAAAATAAATCTTATGACCTTGGCCGCAAAGCGCATGCGCCTGTGGAACTGGATCGTCGTCGCGGCGATGCTGTTCGGTGCGCTCGCGCCTGCGATCGGCCACGCACTGCCCACCGATCCCTCGTCCGGGCTGCAACTGACCGCGGTCTGCACTTCGACGGGCGTGAAGTTCGTGAAGGTCGACGCGTCGGAGGACGCGTCCCCGGAGCGGCAAGCGACGGCCTCGGCGGCGGACTGCCCGTTCTGCCTGATCGCGCACTTCGCGGCGCCTCCCGGCCCCGGGCCGCGAGTGTTCCTTCCGCCGGCCGGATCAGCCGGTGCCCCGTTGCCGCCCGCCGTTGCTGAATGGGGCGCGCCCGGGGTCCATCGCCCTGCACAGCCGAGGGCGCCGCCCGTTTCCCGTTGAGCTGACCTTGCCGACCGGCCGCGGTCGGCTGGCTGCGTGCGCGTTCCACGCGCGCGCGTCCGCGTCACCTCCCGGGGAACGATCGAAGTGCCTACCCGTTACAGAATGTCTTGCGCTGCGCTGGCGTGCGTCGTCGCCGCGTCGGCGTGGTCGCAGACCGCGACGCTCAATCGCATCACCGTCACCGGCTCGGCAATCGACGACCGGTTCGCCTCCTCCGCCACCGAGCCGGTGTCCGGCGTGAGCTTCGGCGGCGGGCAGGTCGAAGACCACCACGCCCGGAACCTGATCGAAGTGCTGAGGTCGGTCAGCGGCGTCACGGCCGATCTTCAGGGCGATGGCGAGACGATCAAGATCAAGCTGCGCGGTGTCGAGAACCAGCGCTACATGGGCGAGAAGCCCGGCGTGGCGATCGTCGTCGACGGCGTGCCGGTATTCGAGCGCACCGGCAAGGTCAACGTCGACCTCGACAACATCGAGAGCATCCGCGTCATCAAGGGCGGCGCGTCTTACCTCTACGGCGAGGATGCGCTCGCCGGCGCGGTGATCATCACGACCAGGCGCGGCGCGGGCCAGAAGGGCCTGGCCGTCGAGGCCGACCGAGGCTCGTCCGGCTACCGCCGGTTCCTGGTGCGCGGGGGCTTCGCGCGCGACGACCTCACCGGCCACCTGCAGTACAGCGACCGCGAGCAGGACGGCTACTACCACCTGTCGAGCACCTTCGCCAGGACCTGGTCAGGCAATCTCAAGTACGCGCTTGATGGGCGCAGCGACCTCAGCTTCGGCTTCGAGAAGTCGCAGCGCTTCCGGGACCGCGAGGGGAGCGTCACCGGCGTGACGGCAGCCGCCGTCGACCCGAGGGGCCTGAACGAAGGGCGCGGCTACACGCGCAACTTCGACGTCGACCTGACGCGCCTGAACCTGACCTACTCGAACGATCTCGACGAGCGCAGCAACCTGCTCGCCGTCCTGTACCAGTACGCGGACGACACCAGCTTCTGGTCGGCGCCGATGCGCTTCGCCGCGACGGGGGCGCCGACCGCACGCGTCGACGACTACAGCACCCATAACGACTACCACCAGGTGCAGCGCGGCCTGAAGACCGAGTACCGCACCCGCTTCGACCGGCTCGCCCTGATGGGCGGAGCGGAAATCCGGCGCAATCGCTTCGACAACTTCAACACGGTACTCAACAGCCATCGGACGACGCCTCGCGGACCCGTGATAGCGGCCGACACCGTGCTGAGCGACGACCTCGCGACCGAAACGACGAAGGCGTTGTACGGCGAGGCCAGGTACGGACTGTCCGACACGACGGTCGCCACCTTGAACCTGCGCCACGACCGCATCCGCATCGACTTCGACGCGAAGCCGGTCGCCAGCAACGGCAACCGGCTGGTGGCCGAACACCAGTCGTTCGACGTGGACAGCTTCCGCCTGGGCCTCACGCGCGACCTCGGCGCCGCCGCTTCGGTGTTCGCCGCGGTGTCGACGGGCTTCCGCGCGCCGACCGCGGAACAGCTGTACCGCGGCGAGACGACGACCAGCGCGCTCGTCCTCAGCAATCCGGACCTCGAGCCCGAGAAGGCGGTCGGCATCGAAGTCGGCCTGAACAGGCGAACCGGGCTGATGGGCTGGCCGGCGACGCTGAGTCTGTCGCTGTTCCAGGTCGATCGCCGCGACTTCATCCTCGACAGCAATGGCCAGTACGCGTCGAGCGGCATTGCGCTCGGCGGCGGCTCGCAGTTCCGCAACGTCGGCGGCGCGCGCAGTCGCGGCCTCGAACTCGAGGCCCGTACCGAGGCGCGCGCGGGCTGGGCGTTCGCGGCGGCCTACACGTGGCTGGACGCGCGCTTCACACGCTACGACAACTTCTTCCAGACGCTTGGCAACCCGTTCGGAACCTTCGTGGCAGCCCCGACGCCGGCCCAGCAGGCCGACCCGAACTTCTGGCGGAGCAACTACTCGGTGCGGGCCTTCGACAACACCGGCAACAAGGTGCCTCGCGCCTCGCCGCACATCTTCAACCTGCGCGGCTACTACGTGCCGGCGCCGGGCTGGACCATCACCGGGGAAGCCGATTTCCGCTCGAGGGCCTATGCCGACGAGATCAACCAGGAGGCCTGGCCCGGCCGCACGCTGTTCGGCCTGATGGCGCAGTACGAGACGAAGCTGCGCGGCGCGGCGGGGTCGCGGCTCAGGGTGTTCGCGCGCGTCGACAACCTGTTCGACAAGCGCCACTACCTGACGGCACGCGGCACAAACGACGCCAACTACGACGGCCGCTACGACGGCGAGGACCTGTCGATCGTGCCCGATCCGGGGCGCGTCGTCCGGGTCGGCCTGGCCCTGCAGTTCTGAGGCGCGGGCATGGAACAGCTCAAGACCGTCGTCGAGTGGGGCGTCATCGGCCTTCTGCTGGCGCTCAGCGTCGCAGCCGTCGCGGTGGCGATCGAGCGCTGGCGCTTCATCGGACGCGTCGACGTCGGCAGCTACCCGAGCCGCGTGCGGCTCGAGGCCGACCTCACTCGGCGCCTGGACTGGGTCAGTACGGTGGCGGCCAATGCGCCCTACGTCGGGCTGCTGGGGACCGTGCTCGGGATCATGCTGACCTTCGAACGCCTTGGCGCCACGGGCGACCTGGATGCGAGGACCATCATGACCGGGCTGGCGCTGGCGCTCAAGGCGACTGCGGTCGGCATCGGCGTGGCGATCCCGTGCGTTGCGATGAACAACGCGCTGCGCCGTCGCGTGCGCGAAAGACTCGTCGACTTCGACGAAGCACGTGGAGGCTGAGATGGTCGACGGGGAACTCGGCGAAATCAACGTCGTCCCGCTGGTCGACGTGATGCTGGTGCTGCTGACGATCGTGCTGACGACGGCGACCTTCGTGGTCAACGGGCGCATACCGGTGGATCTCGCGCGTGCGGACACCGCGCAGTCCGCGCCTGCCGCGCCTCTGGTGCTGAGCGTCACGCACGAACAGCGCCTGTACCTGAACGACCGGCCGGTCGACGACCTCGCGGCGGCGCTCGACGCGCACGCGCGCGTCCAGCAGGTGGTCGTGCGCGCCGACGGTCGGCTCGCGTTGGCGCGCTTCGTGGAACTGGTGGACCGCGTCAGGGCGATGGGCTTCGCGCGGGTCAGCCTCGAGGTGCGGCGGTCGTGAGTGCCGCGGCCACCGGTCTGCAGGCGCGGGACTGGCTGACGTCCGGCGTCGTGCACGCGATCGTGGCACTCGCGCTGTGGCAGCTGGCCGTGGCGGGCGGCCCGTGGTCGTCGACCGTGCGGCGCCTGGAACTGCCGGTGCGCTGGGCGCCCGAGCCGCACTCGGCAGCGACCACGACGAGCACGGCTACCGCGACCGCGACGACCGCGACGACCGCGACGACGGCGAGCGCGACGACGGCGAGCGCGAAGGCGACGAACGCGACCGCGACCGCGCCGCGGGCGACGGCTCGGAGGCCGTCGACGACGCCGGCGAGACCTGCGTCCGTGCGCGCCCGCGCGTCCCCGGAACGGCGGGCCACCGTCGCGCGCATTCGCCCCGAGGCGCCGGCCGCCGCAATGCCGCAGCAGGCCGCGATGCCGCAGTCGTCCGGGACGGCGCCGGGCGACCTCGAGCGGGCCGAGTCGGCGATGATCCCGGCGTCGCCCG
>Ga0073899_10002859_pt1 | contig 15428 bp, 13 predicted proteins | sample KloWWTmetaKNB5Ph_FD_88975 | JGI IMG/M metagenome (GOLD analysis project Ga0073899, IMG submission 88975) | Active sludge microbial communities from Klosterneuburg, Austria, studying microevolution and ecology of nitrifiers - Klosterneuburg... | ecosystem: Engineered > WWTP > Aerobic digester >...
CGCCCCTCGAACGGCCGGCGCCCGGTCAGCGCCTCGTACAGCATCGCGCCCACCGAGTACCAGTCGCTGGCGGGATCGAGGGGCACGTCGGCGGCCTGCTCGGGCGACATGTACGCCGGCGTGCCGACCGCCGCGCGCTCGTGGGTGTGATCGACGCCGGCCAGCTCGACGTCGGCGATCAGCCCGAAGTCGAGCAGCACCACCCGGCCGCTGGGCTCGATCAGCACGTTGGACGGCTTGAGATCGCGGTGCAGCTTGCCGGCCAGGTGCAGCGCGTGGACGCCGTCGCACAGCTGGTAGAGCGCGTCGTCGAGGCGGGCCCGATCGAGCGGCGCCGCCAGGATGTCGGCGCGCGAGCGCGGGCCGACCGTCCGCGGCTGGGTGGCGTCGAGCTCGTCGTCGAACCCGGCGTCGCTGGCGCCGGGGCTGGGCCGCACCCGATCGATGAAGCCGACGCCACGCACCAGCTCCATCGTGAAGAACCACTCGTCGCCGGTGGTGTGCAGCTCGTGCAGGCGACAGAGGTTGGGGTGGGCCAGGTCGCACAGCGAGCGGAACTCGCGCTTGAAGCGGTACAGGTCGCGCGCGCCCTGGGTCTTCAAGGTCTTGAGCGCGACGTCGCGCTGGTGGACCCGATCGAACACGCGGTAGACCACGCCCATGCCGCCGGCGCCGAGCTGCGACTTCACGACGAAGCGTTCTTCGCGGAGCGATGCGCGCTCGACGGGGGCCCCCACGCCGTGAGTCTAGCAGCTCGGACCGCGGACACCCAGCGAGATGGTCTCGCGGCGCTCGGCTGGCGGGCGGGTACGGCGGAGACCCAGAGCGGTAGCCTCGCTGGCGCTCGGCTATAGTGCGCGCCGTGACCCCCGCCGATCTCCTCGACGCGCTGTGGCGCGACTACACCGCCCTCACCCCGCAGGCCGCGCGGGTCCACGCGCTGTTCACCGCCCGGGGTGAGGCCATCGTCAACGACCACGTCGCGCTGCGTACGTTCGGGCGCCCCGGCATCGATCGGTTCACCCTGGGGCGGCGATTCGAGGCGCTGGGCTGGGTCAAGGCCGACGACTACCGGTTCGACGACAAGCACCTGTGGGCGTCGTACTGGCGCCACCCCGACCGCGATCTGCCCAAGGTGTTCATCAGCGAGCTGGCGATCGACGAGCTGCCGCCCGCGATCGCGGTGACCCTCGATGGGCTCGTCGCGGCGCTGCCGGCCGGGTTCGCCGAGCGGCCCGAGCTACCCTACGCCGGCCGACCGTGGGCGATCGACCACGCCACCTACCAGCGGCTGCTGGCGGTCAGCGAGTACGCGGCGTGGGTCGCGGCGTTCGGCTTCCGGGTCAACCACTTCACCGTCGACGTCGGCCGGCTGCGCAGCTTCGCCGACCTGCCGGCGGTCAACGCCTTCCTGCAGGCCGAGGGCTTCGAGCTCAACCGCGCCGGCGGCCTGATCAAGGGCACGCCGGCCGACCACCTCGAGCAGTCGTCGACCTGCGCCGAGCCGATCGAGGTCGAGTTCGCCGACGGCCGGTTCGCGGTGCCGTCCTGCTACTACGAGTTCGCGCGCCGCTACCCGCTGCCGTCGGGCGAGCGGTTCGAGGGCTTCGTGCCGACCTCGGCCGACAAGCTGTTCCACTCGACCGACGTGCGGCGGTAGCGCCGCGGTGCGGGTCCGTGGGGCGGGAGCTAGCGGCGGCGGCAGCGCAGCGCGAGCGCGAGGCCGAGGCCGAGCAGCGCCAGGCCGCCCGAGCTGCCGGCGCCGGTCGAGCAGCCGCCGGTGACCTCGTCGCCGTAGCCGTCGCCGTCGGCGTCGGTCGGGCCCGGGTCGGTCGGGTCGGGATCGGTCGGGTCGACCGCGCCGGCCTCGACGGTGACGTTGATGTTCTGCGAGGTCGACTGGCCGGCGCTGTCGATCGCGCGGATCTCGATCGCCACCGGGCCGACCGCGTGGTTGGTGACGGTGAAGTTGAACGGCCCGGCGGTCAGCGTCTGCGCCAGCGCGCCGTCGAGCCACAGCTCGACGCGGGCCAGGTCGGTGTCGACGATCTGGGTCTGGACGTTGAACGTCGGCGGCACGGTCGCGCCGTTGGCCGGGGCGTTGAACTGCGCCATCGGCGCCGGGTTGGGCGGCGCGGGCGGCGCGTACAGCGCGGCGATGCCCTGGCGATCGAGCGCGGTGAACGACAGGTCGGCCGAGGTGCCGTTGCACTGCGGGTAGTGCATCACCGACGCCGCGTCGTACGGCGTCAGGCCGCGGTACTGGCTGTCCTCGAAGCACTGGGTGGCGCCCGACTCGGGGCGGGTGTGCTCGTGGCGCAGGCCGAGGGTGTGGCCCATCTCGTGGGCCAGGATGTTGCGCAGCGGCCAGGTGAGCTGCGGATCGAACGCGGTGCTGTCGATCAGGATGTTGCGATCGCCGCGGGGGCTGTCGGGGAAGAACGCGCGCGCCAGGTACTCGCCGTTGGCGTTGACCGGGTTGACGTCGAACAGCACCGCGGTGTTGGCGGCGGTGCAGTTGGCGTCCTGGGCCGACAGGTAGACGAAGTCGACGTCGGCCATCATCTCCCAGCCGCCCTCGGCCGCGCCCTGGAGGGCGGTGATGACCTTCTGCTTGTTGGCGCCGAAGTTGTTCGAGATGCAGTACGTGAGCTGCTTGCGCTGCGTCGCGCTCCACTTCACGTCCTGGCCGGCCTGGGTGTAGACCGCGAGCTGGCCCGGCTGGCTGCCGCTCCAGATCTCGAACAGCCGCGCCTCGTCGCGGATCGCGACGTCACCGTCCAGGACGTAGAGCCCGCTCGCCTCGCGGTACTGCGTGGCCTTCCACTCCTCGAAGCTCAGCCGGCTGCCGTTGGATCCGAGCTCGGGCGCGGTCTCGACGCACCCCCCGAGCACGGCGCTTGCGAACCCGAGACCGGCGGCGACGAGCGAGGCGGTGCGCATCCCCACCATCAATACAAGCGTGATGCCAGATCCGGTCTCAATGATCCTGGTGGCTTGCGTCGATGCGCTGCCACCTCGCTGGTGCACTCTGCCCCGATCTGGAGCCTGGCTCCCCGGCCCCTGACGATCGGATGGGGATCGTCCGGGCCCGGGCCGCCTGACGATCGGATGGGGATCGTCGGCCGGAGCGTCGGGCGCGACGGCGATACCTGCGCCGGCGCGTGCCGCGTCGCGTCGTGGGCCGACGTGTCATGGCGACGACCGTGGGCCGTCACTCCGCCAGCGGCCCGGGCCGCTCCCACAGGCTGGGCGGCGCGCCGCCGCGCTTCCATCCGGCCTTGAGCAGCCACGTCGTCGGCGCGGCGATCGGCATCGGCTCGAAGCCGCGCGGCCACGCGAACGGCACGCCGTCGCGCTCGGCCCAGCCGCCGAAGGCGATGCCGGTGGAGTAGCGGTCGACCAGCGCGCGCCGCGCGCCGAGCGCCGCGTGATCCTCGCGGTGCCGCCGCCAGTTGTTGAGCACGTAGGCCAGCGCGTGGCGCGCCTGGCGCGGCGTGGCGATCGCCGTGGCGTGGTAGCGGTCGGTGAAGACGCGGCCCTTCCGCGGCTGGCCGCCCGCGATGGCGACCGCGCGATTCAGCCGCTTCGCGGCGGAGACGCACAGCGCGCGCACGCCGTTGGCGAGGCGGCGCCGGTCGTCGGCCTCGCACAGGAGGTGGACGTGGTGCCGCTGGATCGACAGGTGCACGACGCGGAAGCCGGGCGTGCCGACGGTCGCGATCATCGCCGCGCGGATCGCCGCGTAGGTCTTGCTCCGCCGGAGCCGGCCGACCTGCTGGGTCACGCGCAGCACGACGTGCACCGGTCGGCGGCGATCGTGGAACGGCCGCGCGCGGTGCTTGCCGCGCACCCGGCCCGGCAGCGTCCGCTTGCGCCCGGCCCCCGGCCGCTTGCCGCCATGGCCCGTCGCATCGCTCCCCGCGCGTCGTGGCGCGCCCTCCGTCCCCGGCAACCCCAGCTGCTTCGCCATCTTGATTGGGCCAATATAACACCGACGGCGACGGCGTCAAGGACCGACGAGGATTCGGTGGTCGGATTCCCACGCCGGGCCTGGAGCGGCGTGGCCGTCCCAGCCCGCCGCGATCGGCGGACCGGCGCGGCGCGGCAGGCCGGGGCTGTCGCGAGGCGGCACCGCGGGTAGGATGGCGCCGATGCAGCACTGGCTGATGAAGACCGAGCCCGACACCTTCGGGATCGACGACCTGGCCCGGGTCAAGGTCGAGCCGTGGACCGGCGTGCGCAACTACCAAGCGCGCAACTTCATGCGCGATCAGATGAAGGTCGGCGACCGCGTGCTGTTCTATCACTCGAACGCGACGCCGCCGGGCGTGGCCGGGCTGGCGGTGGTGAAGCGGACCGGCGTCGTCGACGCCACCCAGTTCGAGCCGTCGAGCCCGTACTACGATCCGGGGTCGAAGCGCGACGCCCCGCGGTGGATCTGCGTCGACGTCGAGTTCGTCGAGAAGCTGCCGCGCCTGATCGCGCTCGACGAGCTGCGCGCCAACCCGGCGCTCGACGGCATGGTGCTCCTGCAGAAGGGCTCGCGGCTGTCGGTGCAGCCGGTGAGCCCCGCGCACTACAAGGCGGTGCTGGCGATGGCGAAGAAGGCCGCGCCCAAGGCCAAGGCCGCGCGCTGAGCGGTCAGTCCCCGGGCGCGGCGTCGGGGGCGTCGGGCAGCGCGACCCGGACCAGGCCGCCGCCGGCGAGCGCCACCGCGACGTCGCCGGCGGGATCGGCGAACAGCGCGTCGACGCGGCGGCCGGCGAGCGGCGGCAGGTCGAGCTTGACCGTGCCGCGCGCCTCGATGACGCCGAGGCCCAGGTCGCTGGCGAACCAGATCCGGCCGCGGCGATCGCGGGCCAGGTGCGCGGCGGCGACGTCGAGGGGCCAGCGCACGACGCCCCCGGTCGGGCGGATCAGGCGGAAGAGCGCGCCATCGGCCGACACGACGGCCACGTCGGCGCCGGCGGCGACGGCGGCGTCGACGCGACGCTCGGGGAGCACCCGGGCCACGCGCCCGCGGTCGGCGCCGGACGTGGTCAACTCGAAGAGCGCGCGGTCGGCGCGATCGAACAGCAGCCAGCGCGGGCCGGTGGCGATGACCTCGAGCCGGCGATCGCCGCGCAGGCCGGCGGGGCGAGGCGCGACGGCGGTCCAGGTCCCGGTCGCCGCCTCCCACTGCCACATCGCCGCGTCGTCGAACCCGAACAGCTGATCGCCGGCGGCGACGACGCCGGTCAGGCGCCAGGGCGGCGGGCGCACCTCCCACCGCGCGCGCTGCGCCGCCGGGGCCGGCGCTGCCGGCCTGTTCTGCCGACCGACGACGACCATCCGGTCGCCGGCCCAGCGCGCGGTGATCAGCGCGTCGCCTGGCGCGACCGCGTACGGACCGTTCGCGCCGCCGTCGATCCAGGTGACGCGGCGGCGCGCTAGCTCGTCTGGCAATGGCACCGGCACCCAGCCGGCGCCGGCGGCGCGCTCGACGCTCGCGCCGTCGATGCGCCAGAGCGCGTCGCCGAACCCGCGCAGCTCGCCGACGGCCGCACGGCGTGCTGGCGGCGGCCCGGCGGCGACGGTGCCGCCGACGATCCGGGCCAGGCCGGCGGTGCGGGTGGCGACCAGCAGGTCGTCGCCGGACGCGATCAGCGCGACCAGCGCGTCGCCCGCGAGCACCGATCGCGGCAGCGTCGCGCGCCGCTGCCATGCGCCGGTGGCGGGGTCGCGGCGGTAGATCTCGTCGCCGATCGCCGCCAGCACCCCAGCCGGGCTGGCGCGCACGAGCGTCAGCGGCAGGTCGGGCAGCGTGGGGGCGGTCGCGATCGCGACGTCGCCCGGGAGCGCGCGCACCAGGGCGCCGTCGGCACCGGTGCTGCCGTACGCCCAGACCTCGTCGCCGACCGCGGCCAGGCCGAGGACGCCGCTCCCGATCGCGACCTCGGCGATCCGGGCGCCGCTGGCCAGGTCGAAGGCGGCGGCGGTGCGGTCGGTCAACGCCCACAGCCGCCCCGCGCCGTCGAGCGCGAGGCGCTCCGGGGGCCAGCCGGCCACGCCGAGGCCAGTCCACGCCGGCTCGCCCAGGCCGGCCAGCGGGATCGGCGCGGCGCCCGGGGGACCGATGACCTGCGCGGTGACGCCGCCGAGGCTGGCGGCCACGACCACGAGCCCGGTCGGGCCGTGGCCGATCCAGATCGGTGCGTTCGGGGTCGTGGCGACCGTCGTCGCGGTCAGCGTGGCCCCGTCGCGCCGCGCCACGGCGCCCGCAGCGTCGACGGTGTAGATGGTGCCGTCGCTGGCCGTGGTCAGGCCGCGGATCGGCGCCCCGAGCGCGGGGCGCACGATCGGGCGGAGCGCGCGGTCGTAGGCGACCAGCTGCCCGGCGGCCGTCAAGGCCAGCGCGCCGTCGCCGTGGGCGACCGCGGCGACCAGCGGCGCGGCTGGGAGTTCGAGGCCGTAGGTGACCGCGCGGCCGTCGGGCAACGCCAGGGTCGCCGCCGCGGCGTCGGCGCCGATCGGCGCGCTCGCTGTGGCGGTCGGGGCCGCGGCGGTCGGGGCCGCGACCGTCGGCCCCACGACCTCGGCCGGGCGGCCCGCGCCGCGCGCGCACGCGAGCATCGCGGCGCACGCCACCGCTCGTCTCCACATGGACGCTGCGACACCACGCGCGCCTCGCGGTTCCGCGATCTCCAGCGGGCCCCTGGCCCGGCCGGCTGGTAGTGTGAGCCGCCTCGCACCGAGCCGACCCATGACCCAGCCGTTCTACGTCACCACGCCCATCTACTACGTCAACGACGTGCCGCACCTCGGGCACGCGTACACCACGATCGTCGCCGACGCGCTGGCGCGTTGCCACCAGATGATGGGCGACGACGTCCGCTACCTGACCGGCACCGACGAGCACGGCCAGAAGATCGCCGAGGTGGCGGCCAAGCGCGGGGTCACGCCGCAGCAGCACTGCGACGAGGTGGCGCCGCGGTTCCTCGACACCTGGCGCGAGCTCGGGCTCGGCTTCGGCGACGCCGCGGCGGTCCACGGCTTCCGCCGCGACTTCATCCGCACCACCGATCCGCGCCACGTCGAGGTGGTGCGCAAGCTGTGGGAGCGCATCCGCGCGCGCCGCCCCGACGACCTGTACCTGGCGACCTACCAGGGCTGGTACTGCGTCGGCTGCGAGGCGTTCTACACCGAGAGCCAGCTCAAGGCCGGCGCCACCGCCGGCGAGTGGCTGTGCACCACCCACGAGAAGCCGGTGGCGTGGGTCGACAAGGAGACGTCGTACTTCTTCCGGCTCTCGGCGTACGCCGCGCCGCTGCTCGCGCACATCGAGGCGCACCCCGAGTTCATCCAGCCCGAGCAGTACAAGAACGAGGTCGTGTCGTTCCTCAAGGGCGGGCTCAAGGACCTGTCGGTGTCGCGCACCAGCTTCACCTGGGGCATCCCGGTGCCCGACGACCCGGACCACCCCGGCGAGGCGGCGCGCCACGTCATGTACGTGTGGTTCGACGCCCTGACCAACTACCTGTCGAACCTGGGCGACCCGTTCGCGACCCCGCCGACGCCGGCGATCGCCACCTACTGGCCGAGCGTCGTCCACGTCATCGGCAAGGACATCCTGCGCTTCCACGCGGTGTACTGGCCGGCGTTCCTGCTGGCCGCCGGGCTGCCGCTGCCGCACACCGTGCTGTGCCACGGCTGGTGGTCCATCGGCGGCCGCAAGATCTCCAAGTCGATCCCCGCGACTCGGGTGTTCCCGACGGTGCTGGCCGGCGATCTGGCCGGCGCGTCGTCGGTGCCGGCCACCGGCGTCGACGCGCTCCGCTACTTCCTCTTGCGCGAGACGCCGCTCGGCAACGACGGCGATCTGATCTACGAGGGGCTGATCGAGCGCTACAACGCCGACCTCGCCAACGACCTGGGCAACCTGATCAACCGATCGCTGACGATGCTGGTGCGGTTCGGCGGCGGCGGCGTCGGCGCCCGCGACGAGGCCCGCGCCGCCGCTGGCCCCCACGCCGCGCTGGCGACCGTCGCGGCCGCGGCGATCAAGGACGCGCAGGCGGCGTTCACCGCGTTCGCGCCGTCGCGCGGCCTCGAGGCGGTGTGGCGGCTGGTGCGCGAGGCCAACACGTACATCGCCGCGACCGAGCCGTGGACCTTGGCCAAGGACCCGGCCAAGAAGGCCGAGCTCGATCACGTGCTGCACACGCTGGCCGCGGCGCTGTGGTGGACCCGGCTGGCGATCGCGCCGGTGCTGCCGGCGACCGCGCAGGCGCTCGACGGCTGGCTGGGCGCCGGCGTCGCCGAGCGGGACGCGCGCTGGCCCGACGCCGCGGCGTTCGGCCGCGACCTGCCGGCGCTGACGCCGACCGCGTCGACGCCGCTGTTCCCGCGCATCGACGCCGCGCGCACCGCCGAGCTGCTCGGCAAGTGGCTGCCGCCCGAGCCGACCGCGGCCCCGGCGGCGCCGGTCGAGGTGGCCGCGGCGGCGCCAGCCCCGGTCGCGCCGCTGGCGCCGACGATCGCCTACGACGACTTCGCCAAGATCGACCTGCGGGTCGGGCTGGTGATCGCCGCCGAGCCGGTGCCCAAGGCCAAGAAGCTGCTGAAGCTCACCGTCGATCTCGGCGAGGCCCGCCACCGCACGATCGTCGCCGGGATCGCCGAGGCGTTCACCGCCGCGGCGCTGCCCGGCCAGCGGGTGCTGGTGGTAGCCAACCTCGCGCCGCGCGAGCTGCGCGGGGTCACCAGCGAGGGGATGATCCTCGCCGCCGGCGACGACGCGATCCTCGCGCTCGGCACGATCACCGCAGCCGCGCCGCCGGGCACGCGCGTCAAGTAGCGCGCGCGGGCTGCCTCACCGTCGGAGGTACGGGCCGATCGCGAGATCGAGGCCACCGACCGGCGGCGCCGGGCCGTCGACCGCGGGGTGATCGGTGAGCGTGTACGCCACCGCCAGCATCACGCCGGCGGTGCGGGTGCCCAGCCGCCAGTCGACGCCGACCCGCACGAAGCTGCGGGTCGCCTGATCGTCCTGGCCGTGGACGGTCCAGGTCTGGCGCGCCAGGCCGAGGTCGAGCCGCGGCTCGGGGATGAACGGGCGGCCCTGGGCCCAGCGCAGGCGCGCGCTCGCGGCCACGGTCGTCCACGCGATGCCCATGCGATCCGCGGGATCGACGCCGGCGGCGTAGTCCTGCGTGAGGTAGCCGACCCGCGCGCCGACGTCGACGATCGGCGTCCACAGGTAGTGCGCGTCGACGCCGAGCCCGTACAGCGGCCGGGCCTGCGCGACGCGCCAGCCGTAGGCCATCGCGTCGTCGACGAAGCGGCCGGCGGCGCCGTCGAGGTGGGTGAGCCGCAGGTCGCCGGTGAGCGCCAGCTGCAGCCGCGGCCCGCGGACCGGGGCGGGCGGGGGCGCGTCGGCGACGGACAGCGGCGACGGCGCGGTGGTCCCCGGGGGCGCCAGCTCGTCGGCGGTCGCGGTCGCCGTCAGCGCGGCCAACACCAGCGCCGCGCGCCCAAGGCTAATATGCATACAGGCCCCCCGAGATGCGGATCTGCAGGTTGTCGACCTGGCACGGCAAGGTCTCGGTGGTCAGCGTCAGCATGCTGAACTGGTGTTCGACCGCGGGATCGAGCGGCGGGAAGTTGAGCCAGTGGCGCGCGAACGGCGCGCGGGCGCGATCGTCGAGCGTGACCGCGACGATCAGCCGGCCGTTGCCGTCGGGGATCAGCTCCAGCGCGCCCGGGCCGACGCAGTCGGTCGACAGCTCGACCCAGTTGCCGTCGTCGGACTCCCAGCTGCTCTCGGCCGCGTTGCGGACGATCCCCAGCGAGGTGGCGGCGCGCGCGCCCGGCGCCAGCGCCATCGCGTGCTCGGCCGGGTGGTAGGTGGTGACCCGGCGGACGTCGCCGTTGAGCGACCAGCCGCACAGGTCGCAGGCCTCGAAGTCGTCCTCGAACTGCAGGACGTCGTTGTCCGGGGGCAGCAAGCAGCCGGTCGCGGTCAGCATCGGCGCGATCGCGAGGATCGCCAGGCGCAGCATGGCCGGGGCGATTGCAGGCGGTGCGCCAGCGCAACCGCGCGGAACCTCGACGCGGGTCGTCGCCGCGATCGCGACAGCGCTGTCGGGCCGGGGCGCTTGTGTCGCGGTCCGGGTCGACGCACGCTGCGACGATGGCACGAGCGAAGCGCGCGCCCGCCGCGGCCCGGGGCGACGACGACGAGGCCACGCACCGCCAGGCCGTCGCAGCGGCGGCGGCGCACCCCGACGACGTCCGCGCCCAGGCCGCCGCGGCCTACGCCTGCGATCGGCTCGGGCGCGAGGCCGAGGCGCTGCGCTACTACCAGCGCGCGTTCGAGCTGGGCGGCCCGCCCGACGATCGCGCGGGCTTCTCGCTCGGCTTCGGCTCGACCCTGCGCAACGTCGGGCGCGTCGACGACGCGGTCGCGGTGCTGGCCGAGGCGGTGCTGGCCCACCCCGAGCACGCGGCCTTGCGCGCGTTCCTGGCGCTGGCGCTGGGCTCGGCCGGCCACCACGCGCTGGCGCTGGCCACGATGCTCGACGCCGGCCTGGCCACGTCGCCAGCGGCGTTCGCCCCCTACCGGCGCGCGCTCGGGGAGTACCAGCGCGCGCTGCAGGAGGCGGCGGTGCCGCCGACTACGCCCGCCCCAGCCACGCCAGCAGCGCCTGGCCCCGCGCGTCGGGGATCTCGACGCCCAGGCCGGCGCTCGGCTCGCCGTGCCAGTCCGAGCCGCCGGTCGCCGTGAGCTTCAGCTCGTCGGCCAGCCGCAGCCAGCGGTCGCGCTCGGCGGCGTCGTAGCGGCCGTAGTAGGCCTCGACGCCGTCGAGGCCCTCCTTGTGGAAGCGGCGCAAGAGCTTCTTGCCCTTGTCGCCGTGCTGGTGCGGGTGGGCCAGGGACGCCCGGGCCCCGACCGCGCGCACCGCGGCCAGCCCGTCGGCGATCGACAACCGGGCCAGCGGCACGTCGGCGGCGCCGCCGTCGTGCAGCCAGCGATCGAACGCCTCGTCCCGGGTCGCCACCACGCCCTGGGCCACCAGCGCCTTGGCGACGTCGGGGCGGCCCACCACCCGGCCGTCGGCCTTGGCCAGGATCGGCTCGACGTCGAGCACGACGCCCTGGTGGAACAGCCGCGCGGCGATGGCCCGCAGGCGATCGCGGCGGGCCGCGGCCTGGGCCGCCAGCAGCGCCTCGAACTCGCCCCAGCGGGCGTCGCCGGCGACGTCGTAGACCAGCACGTGGACCGCGCGCCGATCCTCGACGCAGGTCAGCTCGCAGGCGCGGATCGCGCCGGGGATGGCCGTCGCCAGCTCGGCGTGGCCGGCGCTGGTGTCGTGGTCGGTCAGCGCCATCAGCGCCGGCGCCGCGGCCTGGGCCCGGGTCGCGACCTCGGCCACCGCGGCGCTGCCGTCGGACCAGGTCGAGTGGCAGTGGAGTTCGATCAGCATCGTCGCGAGGCGCGGCGTCCGCCGGCGGGCCGCCCGGCACCCTAGCACTCCTGCGCGAGAACATCGCCGGCGCCGGCCGTCGCAGCGTGGGCGGGACGCCGCGATCCGCGCTATCCTGGGGCGTGGCCGACTGGTTCGAGGCCGAGCAGCCGCTGCACCGCGCGCTGTACGACGTCGTCGACCGCATGCGGCGGCGGGCGAAGAAGCGCTGGTGGCTGGTGCTCCTGGCCACGGCGGTGCTGACCGGCGCGGTGGTGCGCAAGGTCGCGCTCAAGCCGCGGGTCCACCGGGCCCGGGTGATCCTGGCGATCACCGAGGGCGACCTCAACGCCGGCTTCAACCCGACCCCGCTCGACGAGCTGCACGACTACATCGCCACCGTGCTGCTGTCGTCGGAGCGGCTGATCAAGTTCTTCGACGAGCGCGGCCTGATGAAGCGGGCGCGCGCGCGGTTCGGCGACGCGGTCGCGGTCGAGGAGTTCAAGGACGCGATGCAGGTCGGCGTGTGGCGCAACTACTTCCAGTACGCGTGGTCGTACGACGAGCGGCGCTCGGCCCGCGTCGCGATCGCCTACAACGACACCGACCCGCAGTTCGCCTACGAGATGGCGCGCGGCCTGGCCCGGCTGGTCCAGGACGGCGAGAACGAGCGCCGCTACGCCGCCGCCCGGGCCCTGGCCGACCAGGCCCGCGACGGCCTGACCGCCGCGCGGCGCCGCCTCGAGGAGGCCGCCGCCGATCAGGCCAAGGTCAACGCCGAGCTGGCCGCCGCCGAGCGGGCCGGCGACGCGGCGCTGGTGACCGTGCTGCGGGCCCGCGCCGCCACCTTCGCCACCGAGTGGCAGGCCGCCCAGGCGACGTTCAAGGGCATCGAGGATCGCACCGACTTCGACCAGCTGCAGGCCGAGGTCAACGCCGCCGGCCTGGCCCTGGAGATCGAGATCGTCGACGAGCGCCGCCCGCAGGTCGACACCGGCAGCCACTGGCTGACGCTCGCGATGGTGGCGTTCGTCGCGCTGATCATCATCGGGCCGGTGTGCATGCTGGTGGTCGGGGCGTTCGACACCAAGGTCCACGACGCCGACGACGTGCGCCGGCTGGCGCTGCCGGTGGTCGGCCACGTCCCGGGCTTCGCCGGCGACGACCACGGGTCACTTCGGCGACGTGGCGTCGGCGGCCGTCGTGTACCATCCTATCGACGATGGCTGTGACCCCGACCACCGCGCGCGACCGGCTCGATCAGCTGTTCCGCTTCGCTCACCGCGCCAGCCGCTACTGGTGGCTGACCGCCGGCCTGTTCGTGATCGGCGCCGTGCTGTCGGTGCTGTTCGCGCTGACCCGGCCCAAGGTCTACCAGTCGGGCGCGGTGCTCTACTACCAGGAGCGCCTGCAGACCAGCCTGCTGCAGAACCGCGACGTGTCGTCGGTCCACCGCAACATCGGCGAGCGCTACCGCGAGCTCTTGCTGGCGCGCAGCTCGCTGGTCGAGGTGGTGCGCGACCCGACCGTGAACCCGTTCCCCGACGTGCTGGCCAAGGAGGGGGAGGACGAGGCGGTCGAGCAGCTGCGCGCGCAGATCTCGTTCCGGCCCCGCGGCGCCAACACCTTCATCATCAACTACCAGGACGTCGACCCCGACCGCGCCAAGGCGGTGACCCAGCGGCTGACGACACTCCTGCGCGACAAGGCCGCGGCGGTGCGCGTCGAGTCGGCCCAGGCCACCGCCAAGTTCGCCGCGCAGCTGCGCAGCGAGGCCCTCGACGAGCTGCGCGCCCGCCAGCGCATGCTCAACCAGTTCCTGGTGGCCAACCCCGAGTTCGTGACCGAGGCCGCGGCCGGCAACGGCGAGGGCGCCGCGGTGCGCGCGATGCAGGACCGCCGCGATCGCCCGGTCGCCGCCACCGGGGGCAGCTCGGTGCTGCAGGCGCTCGAGCGCCACCGGGCCCGGATCCAGGCCCGCATCGCCAACCCCGACGCGCCGATCGCGGCCCCGACCCCGGTCCGGCGCGAGCGCACCGCCGAGCAGCTGGCCGCCGACGCCAAGGTCGCCGAGATCGAGCGCGAGGTCGCCGGCGCCCAGCGCCGCCTCGAGGAGACCCAGGCCAAGTTCACCGACCGGCACCCCGACGTGCTCAAGGCCAAGGACGCCGTCGACGCCGCCCAGGCCCGGCTGCGCGCGGCCAAGGCCGCGGTGCCGCCCAACGCGCCGGTGCTGGACGAGCCGCTGCCCGCGGTGGCGGTCGATCCGGTCGTGCTGCAGAAGCAGCTGGCCGACGTCGAGCGGCAGATCGCCGCCGAGAAGGCCCGCGCCAAGCCCGGCGTCCCGGCGCCGGCGCCCGACACTGGCGCCGCGGCGGCGGCCAACTCGGTGGTCAAGACCGAGGACGACTACCAGCGGCTCAAGCTCGACGTCGACGAGCAGAAGCAGCGGGTCGACAGCCTCGCCGACAGCGCGTTCCGTACCGAGCTCGAGGCCCAGCAGCGCATCGCCGAGCAGGGCGACAGCCTGTCGATCGTCGACGGCGCCTTCAAGCCGCTGCGGCCGATCGGCAAGCCCAAGAAGCGGCTGGTGATGGTCGGCCTGGCGGTGTTCCTGCTGCTCGGGATCGGGCTGGCGTGCGCGCTGGCGCTGCTCGACGATCGCCTGTACCAGCGCGACGACCTCGCCGAGGTGTCGGCGGCGCCGGTGCTGGCGGTCATCCCGCGGGCCAGGGCCAAGCGGCGCTGGCTGCCCGGCAAGGCGTGACCCCGGTCGGGCCGCCTGTGGTACGCTGCGGGTCCGCATGGTGAAGCGCGGCAAGTTCGGCGATCGACCCGGGACCGAGGACCCGCTCGAGGTCGCGACCCGGGCGGTGGCGCCGATGCCGCTGACGACGCAGCCGATGGTCGCGGTGCGCCCTGACGGCGTCGAGCCGCGCAGCCTGGCCCACACCGTCGAGGCCGCCCGCACCGCGATGATCCAGGCCGCCGGCGTACCGGCGGTGCTCGCCGAGCGCGGCCCGGCGACGATGGATCAGCAGCCGCCCGAGATCGGGCTGACCCAGCACCACCTGCCCGAGGACCGCAAGCCCGACGAGCGGCTGATCCTCCACCTCGCGCCCGACTCGGAGCGCGCGGCCCAGTTCCGCGTGCTGCGCCACCACATGCTGGCCGCCGGGCGGCCGCAGGTGATCGTCGTGACCAGCCCCAACGCGGGCGATGGCAAGACCACCACCGCGGTCAACCTGGCGCTGGCGTTGGCCGAGTGCAACCGCGCCAAGGTGCTGCTGGTCGAGACCCACCTGCGGCGGCCGCAGCTGTCGACGGTGTTCGCGGTGGTGCCGCCGTGGTGCTTCGCCGAGCAGCTGGCCGCGCACCGCCACCAGCCGCTCTTGCCGTGGGGGCTGATCGACATCCCGCAGCTGTGGCTCCACGTCGCCGCGGTCAACCCCAAGCCCGAGCACGCGCAGCTGCTCGACGCGCCGGCGTTCGCGATCGCGATGGAGCGCCTGCGCCTGGGCGGCTACGACCACATCGTCATCGACGCGCCGCCGGTCCACGGCACCGCCGAGGTCAACCTGCTGCAGGACGCCGCCGACGGCGTCGTGATGGTCACCCGAGCCCGCCGCACCACCCGCCGCCAGCTGCGCGCCGCCATCGAGCAGATCTCGCCGCGCAAGGTGCTCGGCACCGTGATGCTAGACAGCTGAGCTGAGCAGAGCGCGCTCGTCGCGCTGAACGCTCCGGTTCACGTCGCGCTGAACGCTCCGGTTCACGTCGCGCAACCCGCCCGACCGTCACGCGCCTCCCGGGAGGCGACGCGGACAGTCGTCTTGGAGGGGAGGCTCGATCCCGACGAGCCCTTGTCAGTGTTTCGGTCGAGCACCGGGCGACGCGCCGGGCGTCTCGCGTCCTGGGGGGAGGCTCGGCGGGGGCATGACCCCGCCGAGGGGGGGCTCGGCGACGAGCCCCCTGAAACTC
>Ga0073899_10002860_pt1 | contig 15428 bp, 10 predicted proteins | sample KloWWTmetaKNB5Ph_FD_88975 | JGI IMG/M metagenome (GOLD analysis project Ga0073899, IMG submission 88975) | Active sludge microbial communities from Klosterneuburg, Austria, studying microevolution and ecology of nitrifiers - Klosterneuburg... | ecosystem: Engineered > WWTP > Aerobic digester >...
GTCGCCGTCGGGGTCGGAGGCGGCGAGCGGGTAGCTCCACTCGACGGGCGGGTCGCCGGCCAGCACGGTCCCGGAGATCACGAGGCCGAAGGGGCCGAACAGGCCGGGGTCGTTGACGCTGGCGATCGGCTGGCCGTTCGGGCTGAACTTGAAGATGTCGGCCGGCAGCGTGCCCTGGCCGTTCTCGTAGTCGGCGGTGTAGATGTTGCCGGCGTTGTCGACCCGCAGCGGCACCGGGAAGGCGTCCTTCGGGTCGTCGAAGGAGCCGAGTTTGGTCTGGGTCGCCACGTCGTAGCGGATCAGGTCGCCGGCGGCGGCGAGCAGCTCGCCGGTGCGGTTGAACTGCAGCCCCTCGAAGCCGCCCGGGTTGCCCGCGCCGCTCAATTTCTTGAGCCAGGTGAAGGTCTCGAACTCGACGTTCACGTCCGAGACGTGGATCGTGTTGCCGGTCTGGCTGGCGAGGTAGAGGCGGCCGGTGCCGTCGAAGGTGATGCCCGTCAGCTGGCCCGAGCCCGCCGGCAGCGGGATCGTCTGCTTGAAGGTGTAGTCCTTCGCGTTGTACTGGTTTAGCTTGTTGGTGCCGCCGGTGGCCGTGGTCGTGTAGAGGTTGCCGAGCGCGTCGAAGATGACGTTCTCGGTCGCCTCGGCCATGACCTTGGGATAGACCGCGTACTCGACCCCGTAGTCGCTGAACTCGACGAACTCCGCGTAGGCGGCGACCACAAGGTTGCCGCGCGAGTTGAACGCCATGCCGTTGGGCCCGTAGGTGAACAGCGGCGAGACGACCTTGCTGAAGGCGGGGTGCGTCCAGCTGTCCACGAAGGCCAGCGTCTCCGCGTCGCGCACGCGGATCTCGTCGGTGCGCGAGGACGCGAGGAAGATCTGGTTCGGCTCGAAGTTGCTGAGGTACACGATCTCGAGCGCGAGCTTGGGGTTCGGCTCCGACTCCCACACCGGCGGGCTGTTGACCGGCTCACCGGTGCTGGTGCTGGCGTCGCCGGTGCTGGTGCTGGCGTCGCCGGTGCTGGTGCTGGCTTCGCCGGTGCTCGTGTCCGGGGCGGCGCTGGTGCTCGTGTCCGCTGCCGTCGTGTCCGTGACCGTGGCCGGGCCGGTCGTGCCCGGGCTGCCGCCGGTGGTCAGGCCCTCGCTGACCCCGCCCGTCGGAGCGCCGGTGCTGGCGTCGGCGGTGCCGCTGCCGTCGCCGTCGCCGGTGGTCGGCGTCGATGCGCCGCCGGTGCTCGTCGCGCCGCTGCTGGCGCTCGCGGAGCCGTCTCCGCCGCCGCCGCAAGCGCCCACAAGCCCCACCAAGACCAGCCAACCCGCCGTTCGCCGCATCACCACCCCCGCCGCAAGTACGAGGCCATGCTATGCGATCTGTGGCCGCGTGGGTCGGGCGTGGGCGGTGGCAGAGGCTCGCGCCTCCGCGCCCGGTCAGAAATGGGCGCTTGTGCGCAAGGGCCGCTTTGTGGCGCTAATTGCGGCTAATTCGCGGCTGTGGCGCGGCGGCCGAGCAGCGCGTAGACGACGGGGAGCACGAGCAGGGTCAGGAAGCTGGCGGTGATGAGGCCGCCGATGACGACGGTGGCGAGCGGGCGCTGGACCTCGCTGCCGGGGGCGCTCGAGAGGGCCATCGGGATGAAGCCGAGCGAGGCGACGAGCGCGGTGGTCAGGACCGGGCGCAGGCGCAGCTCGGCGGCGTGGCGGATCGCCTCGACGTGGGTCATGCCCTCGTCCTCGAGGCGGTTGGCGAAGGACACGAGGACCAGGCCGTTCAACACGGCGACGCCGAACAGGGCGATGAAGCCGACGCCGGCGGAGATCGAGAACGGCAGGTCGCGCAGCCACAGGGCCATGACGCCGCCGACGACCGCGAAGGGCACGTTGAGGAAGATGATCAGCGCGGCGCGCATGCGGCCGAGCGCGGTCCACAGCAGGAACAAGATCAGCGCCAGGGCGAGCGGGACGACCAGCATGAGGCGATCGCGGGCGGCGAGGTAGTGCTCGAAGGTGCCGCCGTACTCGACGCGGTAGCCGGGCGGCAGCGCGAGGCCGGCGCTCACGGCGGCCTGCGCGTCCTCGACCACCGAGACGAGGTCGCGGCCGCGGACGTTGAACTCGACGACGACGCGGCGCGACTGCTTGTCGCGGTTGACGAGCGAGGGGCCGCGGCGCAGCTCGAGGCGGGCGACGTCGCCGAGCGGCACGAACTGGCCGGCCGAGCCGCGCAGGGGCAGGGTGGCGAGCGCCTGGAGGTCGCCCTGGAAGTGATGGTCGAGCTTGACCATCATGCTGAAGCGGCGCTCGCCCTCGAGGATGCGCCCGGCCTGGTGCCCGACGCTGATCGTCTCGGTGACGAGGTTGATGTCGGCGACGGTCAGGCCGAAGCGGGCGAGCTTGGTCCGGTCGGGGATGATGCGCAGGTACTGGAGGCCGGCGAGCTGCTCGACGCGCAGGTCGACGACGCCGGGGATGCCGCGCAGCAGGCGACTGGCCGCGTCGGCGCCGCTGGCGAGGCGCTCGAGGTCGGGGCCGTAGAGGATGACGCCGACGTCGGAGCGCACGCCGGCGACCAGCTCGTTGGTGCGCATCTGGATCGGCTGGGAGATGCCGGGGGCGACCTCGGGGACGGCCTCCTCGACGAGGGCGGCGATCTCGGCGGCGAGCTCGTCCTTGATCAGGCCGGGGCGCCACTCTTCGCGCGGCTTGAGGGTGATGTACGTGTCGGTGGCCTCGAGGCCCATGACGTCGATGGCGATCGTCGGGGCGCCGACGCGGGTGACGACGTGCTCGACCTCGGGGATGGTCCGCAGGGCCCGCTCGATGCGCAGGCTGTCGGCGACCGACTCGCTGAGCGAGGTGCCGGGCAGGCGGCGGCCCTCGACCAGGATGTCGCCCTCGTCGAGCTGCGGGACGAACTGGGCGCCGAGGCGGCCGAACAGCGAGGTGCCGGCGGCGATCAGGGCGGCGGCGATCAGCAGGGTGATCCAGCGCAGGCGCAGGGCGGCGCGCAGGGCCGGGACGTAGAGGCGGTGGACCTGCCTTAAGAGCCAGGTCTCGTGCTCGCCGGCGCTCGGCCGCACCAGGTACGAGGTCAGCACCGGGACGACGGTCAGCGACAGGATGAACGCGCCGGCGAGCGCGAACAGCACGGTGTTGGCCATCGGGTGGAAGAGCCGGCCCTCGGTGCCGGCGAGCGCGAGGATCGGCAGGTAGACGATGGCGATGATCAGCTCGCCGAAGACGGTCGCGCCGCGGACCTCCATCGTCGCGTCCTGGACCACCTGGACCCGCTGCTCGGCGGTGAGCGGGCTGGCGCTGGCGCGCTGGGCGTCGGCGAGCCGGCGCACGGCGTTCTCGACGACGATCACGGCGCCGTCGACGATCAGGCCGAAGTCGATCGCGCCGAGGCTCATCAGGTTGCCGGAGGCGCCGGTGGCGTTCATCACCAGCACCGCGAAGAGCATCGCCAGCGGGATGGTGGTGGCGACGACGACGCCGGCGCGCAGGTCCCCGAGCAGCAGCAGCAGCACGAGGATGACGAGGGCGGCGCCCTCGAGCAGGTTGGTGGCGACGGTCTTGATCGTGCGGTCGACGAGCAGGGCGCGGTCGTAGAAGGGCTCGACGCGGACCCCGGGCGGGAGGCTCGGCTTCAGCTCGTCGAGCTTCTTCTGGATCCCCGCGGTGACGGTCCGCGAGTTCTCGCCCATCAGCATCAGGGCGACGCCGACGACGACCTCGCCCTCGCCGTCCTGGGTGGCGGCGCCGCGGCGCAGCTTGCCGCCGAAGCGGACCTCGCCGACCGAGGCGACGGTGATCGGCACGCCCTGCGGGGTCGCGCCGAGGACCACGCGCTCGAGGTCCTCGCGGCTCTTGACCAGGCCGTCGGTGCCGATGACGAAGTGCTCCTGGTTGTGCTCGATGTAGCCGCCGCCGGCGTTGCCGTTCGACTTCTTGAGCGCGAGCACGACGTCGCCGACCGCGAGGCCGAGGGCCTGGAGGCGCTCGGGCTTGAGCACGACCTGGTACTCGCGCTCGAAGCCGCCGTAGGCGTTGACCTCGACGACGCCGGGGACGCTGCGCAGCTGCGGGCCGATGTACCAGGTGAGCAGCTCCTCGAGCTGCATGAGGTCGTCGCTGTCGCTGTGCAGGGCGAACTGATAGACCTCGCCGAGGCCGGTGGAGATCGGTCCGAGCTCGGGGACGCCGTAGCCGGGCGGGATGGCCTCGCGGGCCTGGGCCATGCGCTCGCTGACCAGCTGGCGGGCGCGGTAGATGTCGGTGTCGTCCTCGAAGACGACGGTGACCAGCGAGATGCCGTACTTGGAGAGCGAGCGGATCTCGGTGACGCGGGGCAGGCCGGACATCGCCCGCTCGACCGGGATGCTGATGTACTGCTCGATCTCCACCGGCCCGAGCGCGGGGGCGCTGCAGACGATCTGGACCTGGATGCCGGTGATGTCGGGGACCGCGTCCATCGGCAGCCGCGTCGCCGAGCGCAGGCCGATCAGCACGAACAGCACGGTCGCCACGAGCACCACCGCGCGGTTGCGCAGCGACCAGGCGACGATCGCCGAGAGCAGGTGCACCCGGCTACTCCTCGTCCTCGGCGAAGGTCGCCTTGAGCAGCACGCTCTTGAGCGTGAAGACGCCGGAGGTCACCACCCGCTCGCCCTCGCGCAGGCCGTGCAGCACCGCGACCTTGCCGGGCGCGCTGGCGCCGAGCACGACCTCGTGCAGCTCGAAGTCGTCGTCGGCGTGGCGCACGAACACGGCCGGGCGCTCGTGGATCTCGGTGATGGCGCTGCGCGGGACCACCAGCGGCGGGGCGGCGGGGGCCAGCGGACCGGGCGGCACGGCGATCGTGGCGCTCCCGAACAGACCAAGGCGCAGCAGGTCGTCGCGGTTGGCGAGGGCGACGCGCGCGGTGAGGGTGCGGGTGACGGGGTCGACCTGATGGGCGAGGTTGATGACGGCGCCGGTGAAGCGCTGGTCGGGGTAGGCGTTGAGCACGACCTCGGCGGCGGCGCCGACCTGGACCTGGCCGACGTGGTGCTCGAAGACGCGGGCGAGGAACCAGGCCTCGTCGAGGCCGACGATCTCGGCGACGGTGGTCTCGGGCACGACCGCCTGGCCGCGGTTGACGCCGCGGTGGGTGATCAGGCCGGCGATCGGGGAGCGCAGCGAGAACACGACGTTGCCGCTGCTGGCGTTGCCGCTGCCGAGGCCGAGGGCCTTGAGGCGCTGGCCGGCGGCGCTGGCCTCGGCCCCGAGCGCGGCGGCCTCGGCCCGCGCGGTCGACAGCTCCTGCTGCGAGGCCATGTTGCGGCCGGCGAGGGCCTCGAGGCGGCCGAGGTTGCTGCGGGCCGCGGCGGCGCGGGCCTGCAACGACGCGAGGTCGGCGCGCAGGCTGCCGAGGCCGGGCGCGCGGATCGTGGCGAGCAGCTGGCCGACCTTGACCGCGTCGCCCTCGAGGAAGTGCACGGCCTCGAGCGTGCCGGCGACCCGGGCCGCGACCTGGGCGCTGCGATCGGGGTCGGCCGCGATCTCGCCGATGACCTGGATCGTCTCGGTGAGGGCCTCGCGCCGCACCGGCGCGTCGGCGATGCCGGCGTCGCGCATCACCTCGGGGCTCAGTCGCACCCGCCGGGGCGGGGCCTCGTGCGCGGGCTCGTCGGCGTGCTCGGGCGCGGGCTCGTCGGCGGGGCCGGGGGCGGGCGTCGGGGCGGGGCCGCAGGCGAGCAGCAGGGCCGCGAGCCAGCATGTCCCTGCGGACAGGCGGACGGGGGAGGGCGCGGATGTCCCGAGGGACAGGTGTACCGCGGATGTCCCGAGGGACATGTCGCGCGCGGGTGTCCCGAGGGACAGGTCGCGCGCGGGTGTCCCGAGAGACAGGTGAGACCCGCGGCGGCTCATGGCGCGGTCTCCTGCGGGAGCAGGCCGGCGACCCGGGCGAGCTCGACGGCGGCGAGGGCCTCGGCGCGGCGGGCCTCGAGGTTGGCGGCGAGCAGCTCGAGGAAGGTCTGTTGCAGGAGCGCCGCCTCGCGGATCGAGACGCGGCCGGCGGCCATCTCCTCGCTGAGGGCGGTGATGTGGCCCTCGGCGCGGGCGATGCGGGCGGGGTCGAAGGCGAGGACCTCGGCGCGGCGGGCCTTGAGGGTCTCGGCGGCGACGACGACCTCGGCGCGGATCTGCCGGCGCAGGCGCTCGAGCTCGGCCTCGGCCTGGCGGGCGAGCGCCCGGTTCTCGGCGATCTCGCCGCGGTAGCCGCGACCGACCGGGCTCGGGAGGGCGATCGGGATCGCCAGGCCGCCGCCGAGGACCCGCTCGCCGAAGCCGTCGCGCTGGGCGAAGAGCACGAGCGAGGGGTTCGGGACCCGCATGCGCCTGTAGAGCTCGGCGCGGCGCTCGAACATCTCGCGCTCGGCGCGGGCGACGTCGAGCTCGGCGCGGGCGGCCAGGGCCGCGGCGAGCAGGGCCGAGATGTCCTCGGGGACAGCCAGCGGCGCGAGCGAGCCGGCGGCCTGCACCGTCCGCTGCGCCGGGTCCTCGCCGACGAGTCCGGCGAGCAGCGCGTGGGCGGTGGCGAGGCGGCGCTCGGCCTCGATCGCCTGCCGCCCGAGGCGCACGACGGTGACGCCGGCGAGGTCGAGCTCGAGGCCCGAGCTGACGCCGGCCTGCTCGCCCGCGCGGGCCCGCGCGACCAGGAGCTCGGCGGCGGCGGCCATGCGCCCGACCATCGCCTGCTGCTCGCGCGCGGCGAGGGCCTCGACGTGCACGCTCAGCACCTCGGCCGCGAGCTCGCGCCGCACCGAGTCCTGGCGCCGACGCGCGAGGTCCTGGTCGGCCTCGGCGACGCGGCGCCGCTTGCCGCGCTGACCGCCGACCTCGAGCTCCTGCACGAGTCGGCCGTAGATGTTGAGGTCGCGCTCGCCGTTCCACAGGCCGCGTCGCGCCGCGACCGTGACCTCCGCGGTCGGGTTGCTCGGCAGCACGGTGCGGGCGGCCTCGCGGCGGCCGGCGGCGGCGTCCACCGCGGCCTCGGCGGCGCGCAGGGCCGGGCTCGTGGCGAGCGCGCAGCGGACCGCGACGGCGGCCGTCAGCGGGCCGCTGCAGCCCGTGGGAGCGGGCGGGGCCGGTGCCGCGGCGCCGAGCACCACGAGCGCGAGTGAGGCGAGGCCGGGCATGGCTCGGCGAAGACTAAGGGCTGTTGCGGCGCGATGGTCAAGCGTAAACAGTCGGGGCCGCGCGAAATCGGGCCGGGCGTGTTAGCCTGGCCGCGTGGCGTCCAACCCGCAGCCCTGGGGCTTTCTGGCCCGCCTGCAGCCCGCGCTGATGCAGCGGCCAGGCGATCTGTCGATCGGCCTGCACCGGGCGGTCGGCGAGCTGCGTCGGGCGGCCCGCGTCGATCCGCTGCGGGCCGGCGAGGGCGCGGTGCTGCTGTGCGAGCGCCTGCCGGCTGCGCTCGAGCACATCGACGATCCCGTTGGCACGGCCACCGGCGCCGTGGCGCGGGCGATCGACGCCCTCGCGCCGGTGCTGGCCGCCGCCCCGTGTCCGGCGGCGACCCGCGAGCTGTGGCTCGCGCGGCTGTGGGCCGCGCTCGCCGGCGACGCCGCCGGGCACCTGCGCCGGCTCGCCGAGCACTGGGGCTCGCTGTGCGCCAGCCCGACCTGCGCGGCCGCGTGGGCCGAGCGGCTGCTGCCCGCCGCCCACGAGGCCGTGGCCACCGCCAGCAGCGTCGCCTGTCTCGCGAGCCAGGTGGCCGCGGGTCAGCACGAGGCCGCGCTCGCGCTGCTCGCGGCGCGACCGATCGCGGTGTGGCCCGAGCGGCAGTTCGGGGTGCTCGCGCTCGCGGCCCGCGGTGAGGTCGACGCGGCGCTGGCCTACGCGGCCGCCTCGAACCCGCTCGGCCACCGCCACGCCCAGGACATCGCGCGGGTGTGCGAGGGGGTGCTGCTGGCCGCCGGTCGCCGCGACGAGGCCTACCGGCGCTTCGCCGCCCCGGCCCATGCCCGGCAGAACTGCCGCCAGACCTTCGCCGCGCTGCTGCAGGTGTACCCCGAGCTCGAGCCGGGCCAGCTGCTCGCGGACCTGCTGCTCGCCAGCCCCGGGCAGGAGGGGCGCTGGTTCGCTACCGCGGTGTCGCTGCGCTTCTATGCGCTGGCCGCCGAGATCGCCGGACGCGCGCCCTGTGATCCGCGAACGCTGGTCCGCGCCGGTGCTCAGCGCCTCGAGGCCGATCCCGAGTTCGCCGGCGAGGTCGCGATCGCGGCGATCGCCTCGATCTGCGGCGGGCACGGGGTCGAGATCACCGGCGAGGACGTGTTCGCCGCCTACGACCTGGCCCACAGCGCCGCGCTGCGCACCGGCAGCCCCGCGCGCCTGAAGGCCCAGGTGGCCGCGCTCTGCGATCAGCCGCACGCGGCGGCGCAGTGGGTCCACGGCCTGCTCGCGTCGGAGCTCCTGGGCGCCTGAGACCCGGCGTGGCGGCGGAGGCGCGCGCGATCTTGAGGTTGTGCGACCCGGCCGCGACGCGGGCGCTCGCTACGACCGGAGCCGCAGACCGGTGCCCGGGCGCTCGACCCGACCCACGCTGAGACCCCGTTCGAAGGAGACGACGGCGACATGCTGCTCAAGCCCTACAAGCTCGTCAGGCAGACGATCCGCGAGTTCGTCGCGGAGGACCCGTTCACGCTCGCGGGGGCGCTGTCGTACTACACGCTGCTGTCGCTGGCGCCGCTGCTGCTGGTGGTCGTCGCGGTGGCGGGGATCATCTTCGGCGAGGAGGCCGCGCGCGGCGAGGTGCTGGCGAAGCTCGAGCAAGCGATCGGCACCCAGGCGGCGGGCCTCGCCCAGGACCTGCTGGCGAACGCCCACGAGCGCGGCTCGGGCTGGCTCTCGGCGACGGTCGGCGGCGTCGGCGTGGTGATCGGCGCGACCACGGCCCTGGCCCAGCTCCAGGCCTCCCTCAACCAGATCTGGGGGGTGAAGCCCTCGCCGCGGGCCTGGTACGCGCTGCTGCGCACCCGCCTGATGAGCCTGGTCTTCGTCCTCGTCCTCGGCGCCGCCGTGATCGCCTCGCTGGTCGCCAGCTCGGTGATCGCCGCGCTCTCCAGCCGCACCACCGACGCCCTCGACTTCGTGTGGCGGCTCGCCGACCTCGGCGTTCCCCTTGCGCTGATGACCGGCCTGTTCGCGGCCCTGTTCAAGCTGCTCCCCGACGCCCAGGTCCGCTGGCGCGACCTCTGGGTCGGCGCCGCGATCACCTCGGTGCTGTTCACGCTCGGCAGGATCCTGATCGGCCTCTACATCGGCCGCGCCGGCGTGACCTCGGCCTACGGCGCGGCCGGCTCGGTCATCGGCCTGATGGTGTGGATCTTCTATTCCTCCATCATCATCCTGTTCGGCGCGGAGCTCACCCAGGTCTACGCGCGGCTGTTCGGGGGCGATGTCCGCCAGAAGGGCGATAAGCCTGTCCCTTAGGTCATGTCGGAGCTGCGCAGGTCGAGGCCTCGACGGCGAGGGGTGCGTGCCGCGCACTATCGCGCAGAGCCCGCTGGGAGGCGCAGCAGCGGCGGCAGGGCGCCGGTGGCAGGCGCCGCTCCAGGGCCGGATCGGCGGTGTGCCGACCACGCGCGAGCGACGAGCGGTCGGGCCCCGCGCGTGGCGTGAGCGCGGGATTGAGGCCACGAGATCGGCCATGAACACCTCCAAGTCATCCCTGCTGACTCTCTCTCTCGGCCTGACGCTCGCGGCCGGCTGCTCGAAGACCGCCTCCGACACGACGCCGCCGGAGCCGGCGATGACGGAGCCGACGGAGCCGACGCCCGTGGTGGCGACGGAGCCCGAGCCGACCCCCGAGCCGACGCCGGCAGCCGAGCCGCTGCCGCCGGTCCCGCCGCCGCTGAGCGACGGTGAGATCGTGGCGATCGCCATGGCCGCGAACGACGAGGCGCTCGAGCACGCCAAGATCGCCAAGACGAAGGCGAAGGACAGGCGGGTCAAGGCCTTCGCCAAGCTGATGAGCAAGGACCACAGCGACGCGAACAAGCGGGAGGCGGCGCTGGTCGAGCGGGCGGGCCTCACCACGCTCGACAGCGAGGCGAGCCGCAAGCTCGTGGAGGACACGAAGGCCCGGACCGAGACCCTGACGAGCGCCGCCAAGGGCGCGGAGTTCGACCGGGCCTACATCGAGGCCCAGGTCCAGGTGCACACCCAGGTGCTCGACATGATCGACAATCAGATGCTGCCGGCCGCCCAGAACGCGGAGCTCAAGGCCGAGATCGACGCGCTGCGCGGGGTGATCGACGCGCACCTGAGCGAGGCCAGGGAGATCCAGGCCGCGCTCACCCAGCCCTCCGCCTGATCAGCGTATGGATCTGTCCGTGAGGACAGGTCCGTGCCCGGCGTCGCCACGCACTCACGGCGCGAGCAGGTCGAAGCCGTGGCGGACGCGCACGACGTAGCGGTCCCAGAAGCCGCGCTCCTCGGACGTGCGGCGGTCGGCGGCGTCGAAGCCGGCCCGCCAGGCCGCGACCCGGGCCGGGGCCGGACGACTGAAGCCCCCGGTCGCCAGCTCGATCAGGACCCCGAGCGCGGCGAGCTCACCCGCGAGCTCGTAGAGGCTGTCCTTGCGGCCGAGCACGTGGTCGAGGTGCCCGGCGGCCCGGGCCGCGAGCGCCTCGATGACGGCCTGACCCCCGGGGGCGCGCAGCAGCGGCTCGATGCGCGGACCGTTCGAGTAGCTGCCGATCGCCTCGCTCGCGGCGGCCTCGCGCCCGCGCTCCTGGGTGGCGGCCTCGGGGTCGGCGAGCAGCGCCTCGATCGCGGTCAGGGTGTCGTCGGACCATCCGGCCATGTCCGAAGGGACAGACTTGAACTGGCCGCGGTGATGCTCGATCGCGGTGCCGAGGTGGGAGGGCAGCAACCAGGCGAGCAGGCCGAGGCCGACCGGCAGCTGCGAGGTCGCGGCTGCCTCGCAGAACGGCTCGACGAGCTCGGCGAGACGGTCCAGCGCGTGGTCGTTGTCGTAGATGCCGCTGCCCCAGGTGCCCATCGCGGCCACCGTAGCAGATCCCCCGCGGGCGAGTCACGGCCCGCGGGCGGCCCCTTCGTGGTCCTCGCGGCGCATCCGCGCGTGGCGGCGCAGGGGCGGATCGGCCCGCAGGGCCGCCTGATCCGCGGCCGCGGTTGCCGACGCAACCAGGGTGGCGCTCCCCTGAGCGCCATGACCGGGGCCATCCGTCCCCACCGGTACGCCGACATGCCCAGGATCGCCGACCTTGGTCTCGCGCTGACGCGCTTCTTCACTCCTGCGAGCGCGGCGACCCGCCGCGACGAGCGAGCCCAGGCGCTGCTGCTGGCGCTGCTCGACCGCAGCGTCCGCGATGTCCGGCTCGGCCTCGAGATCGACGGGCGCCGCTTCACCATCGGGGCGGGCTCCGGCGAGCCGCTGGCGACGCTGCGCCTGCGCGACGCGGGGGTGTGCACGCGGGTGCTCGCGGCCGGCAACCTCGGCCTGGGCGAGGCCTACATGGACGGCGCGGTGCAGATGGTCCACGGCGAGCTGCACGAGTTCCTCGCGGCGCTGCTGCGCGGGCGTATCGAGCAGGCGCTGGCCGCCGATCCGCGGCTGGCCGCACGAGCTGCGTGGCTGCGGCTGCAGACCCGGAGCCGCAGCAAGGCCGACAACGTGCGCCGCCACTACGACGTCGGCGACGAGCTGTTCGAGTGCTTCCTCGACAGCGCGATGACCTACTCGTGCGGCTACATGCGCGAGCCCGGGGACAGCCTCGAGCAGCTGCAGATCAACAAGTTCGAGCGCATCTGCGACAAGCTCGAGCTGCGCCCCGGAGACCGGCTGCTGGACATCGGCTGCGGCTTCGGGGGCCTGCTGATCCACGCGGCGCGGCACCACGGGGTCCGCGGGGTCGGGATCACCAACAGCCGCCGGCACTGCGCCCGCGGCCAGGAGAACGTCGCGCGCGCCGGTCTGGCCGCCGCGGTCGAGATCCGCGAGGGCGACTACAGCCGCCTCAGCGAGCGCTTCGATCGGGTCGTCAGCGTCGGCATGATGGAGCACGTGCCGCGCCGTGAGTTCGGCCGCTACTTCGCGGCGATCGCCAGGGTCCTCGCGCCCGGGGGCCGCGGCCTGGTCCACACCATCGGCTGCAACGGGCCGCGCAATCTCCACGACCCCTTCATCCAGAAGTACATCTTCCCGGGCTCGTGTCAGCCGCGGCTCTCGGAGATCTCCGCCGGACTCGAGCGCGAGAAATTGGCCGTCGTCGACGAGGAGAACATCGTCCGTCACTACGGGCACACGATCCTGCGCTGGCTCGAGCGCTTCCGTGAGCGGCGCCACACCCTCGACCCCCGCCGCCACGACGAGCGGGTCTGCCGGATGTTCGAGTACTACTTCCACTGCGGGATCGCGGCGTCCTTCGCCTCGGACTCCGCCGTGTACCAGGTGATCTTCACCCGCGATCCCGCCGCCGCGCTGCGCCTCCATCGGGTATAGATCGTCGCGCCTCCGCCATGTTGAACCCCGAGTTTCGCGCGCTCCGCTCGGAGCTGCAGGCGCTGTACCGGCACCCCGACGCCGCCCGCCAGCTGCTCGAGCTCGCGGCCCACGTGGCGATGATGCTGGCCGGCGGGGCGCTGTTCTTCGCCGTCGAGGCGCCGTGGCTGCGCCTCGCCGGCGTGCTGCTGTCGGCGCTCGGCTGCCTCGGGATCTCGACCAGCAGCCACACCGCCTCGCACGACGCCCTGCTCCGCAGCCGCCGCGGCAACCGGCTCCTGGTCCAGCTCGGCTTCCCCTTCCTGCTGATGGTCTCGGCGACCTACTGGTACCACAAGCACCTCGTCGTCCATCACCCGGCCCCCAACGTGGTCGGCGTCGACGAGGACGTGAACCTCGCGCCCTTCGCGTTCTCCCGCGACGACCAGCGCGGCGGCTGGCTGCGGGGCTGGCTGCTGCGCTGGCAGGGCCTGCTGTTCCCGCTGGCGCTGGCGCTCAACGCCTTCAACGTGCAGCGCCAGGGCCTCGTGTTCCTGGCGCGCAAGCTGTGGTCCCGGCGCCGCAAGGCCCGTCACTGGCGCGACCTCGGCTTGATGCTGCTGCACGTCGCGGCGTTCTACGCGGCGCCGATGGCGGCCTTCGGCGCGACCGAGGTGCTCGGCTTTCATCTCCTGCGCTCGGCGCTGCTCGGTTACCTGATCTTCGCGGCGCTCGGCGCGGCGCACTTCCCAGCGGAGGCGGCCGCGGTCGACCCGAGCCAGCTGCGGGGCGACCACGTGCTGCTACAGACGGCGACGACGGTGAACTTCAAGGCGGGGCCGTTCGGGCGGCTGCTGTGCGCGGGCGTCGATTACCAGATCGAGCATCACCTGTTCCCCGGGCTCGGGCACACGCACTACCGGCGGATGGCCCCGCAGGTCGAGGCGTTCTGCCGCGCGCACGGCTACCCGTATCGGGTGATGTCGTGGCGGGCCGCGGTGTGGAAGTCGCTGCGGGCGATGGCCACGCCGCGGCCGGTGGTGCGTGACCTCAAGGACCTGCGGCTCGCCGGCGAGGCTCCGCGAACCCGCCGGGCCTGAGCGCGCATGTTCGCGGTCGCCTTTACTTCGGCTCGCAGACGCCGTCCTCGTTGGTATCGGTGCCCCCGTCCTGCCAGCATTTCAGCCACTTGGCGAGGAACGCGGCCCGCTTGGCGACGAAGTTGCGCTTCTCCTTGAGCCTGGACGTGTGCTCCGCGAGGGTGAAGGGGCGGTTCGGGTCATCCTTGGCGGCGTCGGCGATCTGCTCGCCCCAGGTGTCGATCCGGTCCTGGAGCACCGCCGGGTCGTAGCCCTGCTTCAGCACGAAGTCGAGGGTGACGATGTATTTGGCGAACCAGGCCTTGTCGGCCATGGCGATGTCATAGAAGGGCCGGCCGTGGAACACCTCGGGCGGCTTCTTGAACAGGTAGGGGTCGGTGTCGAAGGGCAGCCGCGTGAACGTGTCGTCGAGGTCCCAGGGGATCACGTTGAAGCCGGTCGCCGGGTCGTTGTACACGTATAGATTGAGCCCGCCCGCCCACGCGCCGTCGCGGTCGGGGATCACGGCCTCCGCGGCCCACTCGAGCAGGGCCTGATCGAGGTTCATCACCGCGTCCAGCTCCGCCAGGGTCTTCGCGGCGTTCAGCTTCTTCACGTCGCCCTCGTCCTCGTCCTCCTCGTTGTTCTTGCGTTCCCAGCCTGAGCCGCCGCCGCCGGCCCGCTTGTAGAGGTTCCCGTCGGGCTGCTCGAAGTAACGCTCGAGGAACTCGCTGTCGACCTTCTCGATGTTGGTGAAGAGCCCGTAGTACTTGCCGTTGAGCATCAGGCGGGCGTTGTTCGCGCAGGGCGCCGCGAGCCCGACGTCGCGCATGATCGCCAGCGACAGGCGGTCGCGCAGGTAGCTGCGATTGTACTCCGCGGCGTCGAAGAGCACGCGCTTGAGCCCGACGAAGCGGCCCTTCTTGTCGTGGGTGTTGAACGACACCTCGAACTGCATCTTGCCCTGATCGGGCCAGTGCGACGAATTGCCCCGCAGCCGGATCGTCGCGTCCGTGATGACGATATCCTCCCACTTGAACGACTTCAGGGCGTGCTCCTGGAGGTCGTCGTCGTCGGCGGTGTCCCACTCCTTCTGGAGCGCAGAGAGCTCGTCCGAGTCGATCTCGAGCTCGAAGGTGGGCAGCAGGTCCTGGGCGTAGATGACCGGGCACTGCTTCGGGGCCCAGGGCTCCTCGGTGTCGCCGGTGGTCGTGGCGTCGCCGGTCGTGCTGGCGCCGTCGGTGGTCGTGGCGTCGCCGGTGGTCGTGGTGTCGCCCTTGGTGGTCGTGGGGTCGCCGGTGGTCGTGGGGTCGCCGGTCGTGGACGGACCGCCGGTCGTGGACGGGGCGCCCGTCGTGGGCTCGCCGCTGCTGGTGGGCCCGCCGCCCGTGGTGGGAGCGGCAGGATCGGTAGCGGCGGAGGTGAGTATCCCGGGCGGATCGATACTACCGGTACTTTCGCCGTCGGTCCCGGATACCGTCCCGGCGGCGGAGCATCCAGCGACTGCGGCCAATGTTAGAATGATCGATGCCTGACGCATGCCCAGAAACTGCATCCGGGTGCGGGTAAAACAAGGACGCCGCGGCACGCCTCCGCATATCGCGGACTGCCGGCGGTTTGCGGCGCGGCGCGGCCGGGGTCGGACAGCGGCGGCGCGGGGGGCGACGATTAAGGCCACGAAGACCTACACGCGACCGCGCGCAAACGTCCGCGACGCGCGCGAGCAATGGTGGATTCGGGCCGACGAATGTTAGCAGGCGCGTGAACGCGCGAGCCTCAAGGTCCGCGACCCTGGACCCGGGCGAGCAGCGTCGGCAGGTCGAGGCGTTCGCCGGCGATCGGGTCGTCCA